>Ga0210383_10006219_pt1 | contig 10427 bp, 6 predicted proteins | sample IncBWC14OmetaG_FD_160072 | JGI IMG/M metagenome (GOLD analysis project Ga0210383, IMG submission 160072) | Forest soil microbial communities from Barre Woods Harvard Forest LTER site, Petersham, Massachusetts, United States - Inc-BW-C-14-O ...
CTCCCCTGCTTACCTCTCGGCGGGAGGCTCCTACGGCTTTGCCGAGCCTGCGTTCCGCCCGAAGGGCGCCGCCGAAGGGACCGAGACTCCCGTGATCGTCAAGCTTCGCACGCGCTGCTCGGTCTGCCATGGCCCCGACCTTACGAGCCTGATGTCGTTCGAAATTGCGGAACCTCCCGGCCAGCCGGGGCCAGCCGTAAAGGTCCTCGACCAAACCGCCCATCAGGCCGCAGAATACGACGTAGCACAGAAATCCAGGCGCGCCGAATGGAAAGCCCTCCGCCGATATTTCGAACCAGATTTGCGAAAATGAAACGAACCAGCTCGTATCGGCGCATTTGACGCCCCTCCCGCCGCGCCTTTATATTGTTTAATTCTCTTTTGCATGAGCTTTATCTCAGCATCGCCAAAGGGCACGATGCCGCGCGAAATACCCAAGGCTTACGAGCCGCAGGAAATCGAAGAGCGCTGGGCCAAAGCCTGGTTCGACGAGAAACTCTTTCGCGTCGAAAATTCCGGCCGGGGCGATAGGCCCGAAAACTTTTCGATCGCGCTTCCGCCTCCGAATATCACCGGCTCGATCCACATCGGCCACATGCTCGAGCACACGCAGATCGACATGCTCGTCCGCTGGCGGCGCATGCAGGGCCGGCACACGCTCTGGCTCCCCGGCATGGACCACGCCGGCATCGGGACTCAATTCGTAGTGGAGCGGCAGCTCGCGAAAGAAGGAATCACGCGCCAGCAGCTTGGCCGCGAGGAATTCGAGCGCCGCGTGTGGAAGTGGAAGGAGGAGAGTGGCGGCCAGATCAAAGGTCAGATGATTCGCCTCGGCGCTTCCTGCGATTGGACGCGCGAACGCTTCACGCTCGAGCCCGCGCTGTACCGCGCGGTACTCGAGGCGTTTTTGCGGCTCTATCACGAAGGCCTGATCTATCGCGGGCGCTACATCGTCAATTGGTGCCCGCGCTGCCAGACGGCCATCAGCGATCTCGAAGTTGTCCACAACGAGCGCGTCGGCCAGCTCTGGTACATCCGCTATCCGGTCGTCGGCTCGAGCGAATATCTGATCGTTGCCACCACGCGTCCCGAAACGATGCTCGGCGATACGGCCGTCGCCGTGAATCCCGGCGACGAACGCTACACGCCCTTCGTGGGCAAGAAAGTCCTTCTGCCGCTGATGAACCGCGAGATTCCCGTGATCGCAGACGCGTACGTAGACCGCGAATTCGGCACGGGCGTGGTGAAAATCACGCCGGCGCACGATCCCAACGACTTCGAAGTCGGCAAGCGGCACCATCTGCCGGAGATCGACGTCATGACTGCCGACGGCAACATGAGCGAGGTTGCTGGAAAATACGCCGGCCTCGAACGCTTCGCTGCGCGCGGACGCGTCGTCGCCGATCTCGAATCGCTCGGCCTAATCGAGAAGATAACGGAGCACACACATTCCGTCGGCACCTGCGATCGCTGCAAGGCCATCGTCGAGCCGCGCCTTTCCACGCAGTGGTTCTGCAAGATGAAGCCGCTGGCCGAACCGGCGAAGCAGGCGGTCACAAGCGGCCTGCTTGAAGTCGTTCCCGATAACCAGCGGACGATTCTTCTGAATTGGCTCGAAGGCATTCGCGACTGGTGCATCTCGCGCCAGCTCTGGTGGGGACATCGCATCCCCATCTGGCACTGCGCCGATTGCAAAGAAATGGTTCCCGCGCCCGATTCGCGCGTCGAAATCTTCCAGGGCCACGCCCGCGCCGCGAGTGTCCCAACAAAGTGCTCGAAGTGCGGCGGCCCGAAGCTCACGCAGGAAACCGACGTTCTCGACACGTGGTTCAGCTCAGCCCTCTGGCCTTTCTCGACGCTTGGTTGGCCCGACGACACGCCCGATCTCCGCGCTTTCTATCCCACGAGCCTGCTCATCAGCGGCTACGACATTCTCTTTTTTTGGGATTCCCGCATGATCATGATGGGCCTCCATCTCAGCGCAGGCCGCTTCGAGAACGGCAAGCTCACCCTCGGCCCAGCCGACTCCGCATCAACGATTCCGTTCCGACGTCTCTATCTGCACTCGCTCGTGCGCACCGCCGAAGGCCACAAGATGTCGAAGACAAAAGGCACCGGCGTCGACCCGCTTCAGCTCACGCAGCAATACGGCACTGACGCGTTGCGATACATGCTCGCCAGCATGGCCGCCCCTGGCACGGACATCGTTCTCAGCGAGGATCGCATCCTTGGCGCCCGCGCCTTTGCCAACAAGATCTGGAACGCCGCCCGATTCCTGTTCGTAAATCTCGAAAAAATTGAAGCGCAAGGAGTGACGCTCGAAGATCTCGCCGCGCCGGAAATCCGCGCGAAGGCGCCATGTCCGGTGCCCGGCGAGGGAGCGCTCGCCCACCGTTGGATTTTCTCTCGCCTCGCGACCGTGGCCGCGCAGGTCGGCGACGCCCTCGAAGACTTCCGCTTCCACGAGGCTTGCCAGACGATCTATCACTTTTTCTGGGGCGACTTTTGCGATTGGTACATCGAGTGGGTGAAGCCGCAGCTTGCCGCCGAGAAATCGATTGCCGTTCCTGCTTGGCAGAATATTTTTGCCGCGCTCGATGGCGCGTTGCGTCTGTTGCATCCCGTGATGCCCTTCCTCACCGAGGAACTCTGGCATAGGCTCCCGCAGCCATCAGGCGCGAAGTCCGTCGCCTTCGATGAATTCCCGGTCGCTCACGCAAATTGGACCGACGCTGGCGCCGATGCCGCGATGGCCACGCTTCAGGAAATCATCATTGCCGCGCGCAATATCCGCGCGGAGATCAAGCTCGACCCCAAGAAAAGAGTCGCCGCAGATTTTTCCACGGGCGATTCCGCGCTTCGCAAGCTCGTTGAGCAGAATCTCGATCCGATTCTTCGTCTCGCCGCGCTCGAAAAGCTCTCGCTTTCCTCCGGACGCCTCGATCCGGCAGGCGCGGCCATCCGCTCCACGTCCCGCTTCGATCTCCGCATCGCCTATGGCGACGCGGTTGACAAGCCCGCCGAACGCGCGCGTATCAATAAGGAAATCGAGCGACTCATCAAAGACATCGATTCGAAAGAAGCGCGCCTCGCCGATGAAAGTTTCACCAGCAAAGCCCCCGCGCACGTCGTTGATGCTATGAAGACCGCTCTCGCAGACCGCCGCCTCGAACTAAAGAAACTCCAGGACCGCCTCAAGCAACTCGAATAGGCCTCAAATTCTCCGCGTTTTCGGCGCCTGTGCGCCAAAGTCCGCCGTTCGGACGAAGGAGCGCCTCGGCAGTCAGTGTCGTTTGCAATTTGCTTCGAACTCTTGCAGTATCGCGGCAGTCGCCAGCAAACCCTAAGACGTCCCTCGAAAGGAACCCCGATGCGGCTAAATCGAGCTGTGGTTTTGACAATCGCTCTGGCATTCGCGGCCTACGCGCTTACCGTCCGCGCGACGCCGAATCTACAGTCGCTCACTCCTGCCCAATCCGCCGCCATCCAGTCAGCGGTGAAGGCGTTCGCTCAATCCGTGGCGCGCGACGTCACACACGATGGCCCGCTCGCCTGGCACAAGCATCTCGAGGACTCGCCCGCTTTCTTCATGGCTGTCAATGGCGGCATGGCGTTCCCGGATAGCGCCGCCGCGAAAGCGGGCGTCGACGCATTCGCTCCCACCATCCAGCATATCGAGTTGAAATGGGGAGATGACCTGCGCGTCGATCCACTGACGCCGAATCTCGCCGTGGTCGCTGCCAGCTACCACGAATTGCAGGTGCCGAAGTCGGGCGCGCCGCATAACGAGGACGGCTACTTCACCGGCACCGCGGAGCTCCGCGATGGCCGCTGGCAATTCCGCAACGCGCACTGGTCTGAGCCGCTGCCCGCTCCGCCGGCGAAATAATTCACGTTCGCGATAGAGTCTGAAAACGCCAATAGGCGCACCTGCGCCGAGGCGTCGGCCGCGAAGCCGCCGTCGCGGGTTTGAAGTCTCCTGCCTTCCACTCGGTGTCCCCGTGCCTCGGTGGCCAATCTTGGTTCTTCTCCACCGCTCCTTGTCCGCAATCGCCCCATCGAGTATTCTCGCCGTGCGCCATGCCGATTCGCCGCCAGGAAGTCCGCCCGGAACTCACCGATCGCCGTATTGATGCGCTGCTCACCTTGCTCGCCGAGAATTCGACGATTGTGGTGAATGGCGCAAAGATCGCGAAAGAGATCGGCGTCACGCGCCAGCAGGTGTGGCGTTGGATACAGAAGCTTCGCGCCATGGGCGTTCGCGTGAAGGGGCACCCGCGCACCGGCTATCACATCGAAAAGATTCCCGACATTCTTGCGCCGCAACTGCTGAGCCACCGCCTCTACGGCACGCCGTTCGCTCGTCACATCTATCACTACTTCAAGGTGGACTCGACCAACACCGTGGCGATGCGGCTCGGCGAAGAAGGTGAAGCGCATGGCACTGTGGTGCTCGCCGAAGAGCAGACCGCTGGGCGCGGCCGGGCCGGTCGCCTGTGGCATTCCGAAAAGTCCGCCGGAATCTCCTGCACGGTGCTGCTGCGCCCACAGATTCCTCCGTCGCAGGCGCCGTTGCTGACGCTCGTCGCCGGCCTCGCCGCGCGCGACGCCGCCGCCGAAGAGCTCGACGCGATTCCCGATATCCGCTGGCCGAACGATGTGCTCGTCCATGGCCGGAAGTTTTGCGGCATTCTCACGGAAATGCGCGCCGAGCCGGATCGCATTCACTACGCGGTGGTCGGAATCGGCATGAACGTGAATCAATCCCGCATGCCCGAGGAGCTAGAGGACATCGCCACGTCGCTCCGCATCGACACGGGGAAGACTCATTCGCGCCTCGAAGTTCTGATTCGCTTGCTGCGCCATCTCGACCGCTACTACAATCAGTTTCTCACCGAAGGAGCTACGCCCATCTTGCGCCGCTTCGCCGAAGTCTCGAGTTATTTCCGCGGCAAACGCGTGCGCATCACTACGTCCGCCGAGACGTTCACCGGCTCGACGGCGGGGCTCGAGCCGAATGGCGTCCTTCGCGTGGCGCGCGACGATCGCGGCAGCATCGAGCTGGTGCTCTCCGGCGACGTCTCGGAGGCCGAATAGATGCTTCTCACCGTGGATGTCGGCAACACGAACACCGTTCTCGGCGTGTATCGGGGTGAAGAGCTTGTGTCGAATTGGCGCCTCACCACGGCTCGCGACCAGACGGTGGATGAATACGGAATTCTCACGCGCAACCTTTTCACGCTTGCGGGGCTCGAGCCCAAAGAAGTGAGCGGCGTGATCATTAGCTCCGTGGTGCCGCCGCTGAATTGGACGCTCGCGGAAATGTCGCGCATCTACTTCCGGCAGAAACCGCTGTTTGTCGAACCGGGTATCAAGACGGGAATGTCCGTGTTGGTGGATAACCCTCTCGAACTCGGCGCGGATCGGCTGGTCAACAGCATCGCCGCATTCCAGCGCTACGGCGGACCGGTGATCGTGGTGGACTTCGGAACAGCTATCACGTTCGATGTTGTCTCGGCGCGCGGCGAATACATCGGCGGTGCGATTTATCCCGGCCTCGGCATTTCATCCGAGGCCCTTTTCGCGCGCGCGGCGCGGCTACCGCGCGTCGAAATCAAGGATCCTGGCAAGGTGATCGGCACGAACACCGTAGTCAACATGCAATCCGGCCTCTACTACGGCACGATCGACGTGATCGACGGCATGCTCTCGCGAATCAAGGCCGAGCTCGGCTCGTCGGCAAAAGTGGTCGCCACCGGCGGCCAGGCCGGCTTGATCTCGCCCGGTTCAAAACACATCGAGCACACGGACGGGTACCTCACGCTCGAAGGCCTGCGCATCATCTGGGAGCGCAACGAGCAAGGCGCATCAAAGAAGCAGTCGCCACTGGGTGGCTCCGGCAAAAAAGGATCGGGAGCATGAGCAGTCCCGCGCCGGATTTTCGAAGCGCGGAGCCCTCGCACACCACCGGCGTGTTCAACTATTTCAACTACTACACCGAGATCGAGGAATACTTCTGGCAGAAACGCGGCGCGCATCTGCTGGTTTCGCCGCTCGATTGGGCAATCGTCGAGACGTGGCAAAAGGCCGGCATCCCGCTCACAGCAGTGCTGAAAGGCATTGACCGCGCCTTCGAAAGCTGGAGCCGCTCGCGCCGCGGCGCGTCGGGCAAACAGCTCAAGAGCCTCGCGTATTGCGTGGACGCGGTTCTCGAGGCAGCGGAGGAAGCCGCTGAAGCCGCCGCTGGCAGCGGCCCGGAAATGCAGCGTCCGCCGGCCGGCGAATCTTTTTCGCGCGAAGAATTGCGGAAATATTTCCAGCGCAATTCCGCGCGCCTTCGAGCAGCTGCCGAAAAGCATCGCACGCAGCACGCTGCGCTCGCGACGCGCTTCGACGAAACAGCTCGCCGCCTCGATGAGTCGCTCGTGCTCCTCGATTCGCCCGGCACGCTCGATCTGGAGGATCTCGAAAGGCGGCTCACAGTGTTCGAAGAAAAATTGTCCGCTGCCGTATCGTCCGATGCCGACGAACACACGCTCCTTTCCGTTCGCCGTGAAATGGACCGGTCGCTTGCGCCCTATCGCCGCAGAATGTCCGCCGACCAGCTCGCGCAGCTCGAGCGCCAATATATTCAGAAGCGGCTCTTCGAATTCTTCGGCGTTCCGCGCCTGAGCCTCTTCTATCTCACATAGCGGCCGCGCGCCGCTGATCGAAGCCGATGCCAACGATCGACGTCACTATCGAGAAGCTGATTTACGGCGGCGAAGGACTCGCCCATCACGACGGCGCCACTGTCTTCGTTCCGTTCGTCCTTCCCGCTGAGCGCGTCGCCGTCTCGCCTGTGGAGCGAAAGAAAAAGTTCGTGCGCGCGCGAATGGACGAAGTTTTATCGCCGTCGCCGGCTCGAATCGAGGCCCTCTGCCCACACTTCGGAGCATGCGGCGGCTGCGACTACCAGCACATCCCCTACGACGCGCAGCTCATCTTTAAGACTGAAATCCTTCGCGAGACGCTTCGCCGCCTCGGCCGCATCGATTGGACTGGGGCGATCGCCGCCCACGCATCGCAACCATTCGGCTACCGCAATCGCGCGCAGTGGCGCTTCCGCACCGCCGGCGAAGAGACCGGCGAGACAAAATCGGGCGGCGGCAACGCGCTCGTGCCGCTCTCGATTGGTTATTTTCGACCAAATTCCTCGGCGCTCTGCGCTATTCATGAGTGCCCGATTCTTTCGCCTGCCTTGCAGAGCGCCTTCGTTGCTCTTCGCGACGCGGCTGCGGCTGCGCAGCTCCCTCGCGCGCTCCGTGAGATCGAGGCGTTCGCCACCTCACCCAGCGAGGCTGGCTCGGAGTCGAGGCTGCTCGTCACAGCCACGTTTGCCGGTTACCCTTCGCAGGCGCCCGAACTCGCCAAGAAATTTCGCGAAATTATTCCGAATCTCGAAAGCCTCGTCTTTCACGATCCCGGACGCGATCGCATGGAGCTCTTCGGTCCCGGCTTTGCCGAACATCACGCGGCAGGACGCTCCTTTCGCGTTGGTCACTTCTCGTTTTTCCAGGTGAACGATTCACTCGTCGATGAACTCGCCCGCTGCGCCATCGGTGCCGACGAATCTCAGCAACCGGCGGATTCGACGAAACTCGCCCTCGATCTCTTCGCGGGCGTCGGACTCTTTACGCTGCCGCTTGCGGAGCGCTTCGCGCGCGTCGTGGCCGTCGAATCAAATCCCGCGGCTGCGCGCGACCTCGAATTCAATGTCCGTACGCGCGGCAACGTGGAAGTGCGCAGCGCAGACGTCGAGCGCTTCCTCGAAAAATACAAGGAGAAGCCCGATCTCGTCCTCCTCGATCCGCCGCGTGCCGGGCTCGAACCTTCGGCGCTGCAACGCCTGGCGCGGCTTGCACCCGATACCATCACGTACGTTTCCTGCGAACCGCCAACTCTCGCACGTGACCTCGCCGTGCTCGTTGCCGCCGGCTACTCGATTTCCGAATTGCATCTCGTCGATCTTTTCCCGCAGACATTTCACATGGAGGCGATCGCCCGGCTCCGCCGGTCCAGATGAAACTTCCTGCGCTGTGGCTCGCAGCGGCGTTCGCGACCGGAATTGCGGTTTCCTCGCGCCTGCCTGCCTCCACGACGCACGCGGGATGGTTCACCGCGCCTCTCGCTATCGCAATCGTAATGGTCCTTGGCGGTCTGTCGTTTGCAGCGTTTAAGCAACGCAGGGCGGCCCTTCTCCTGGCGTGGCTCTGCGCGCTTGTCGCGTGGGTCGCGCTCGGCGCACTCGCCGCGGGCATCGAGCGCGCGTCAGTGCCCGCAAACCAAGTGACGCGCCTGATTTCTGCTGGCCAACTCGAGACCTCGGCCGCACTGCGATGGCGCGGCCGCTTGCGCGAGGATCCGCTGGCTCTCCCTTGGGGACATCGCTTCGAACTCGATCTCGAGCAATTCGAAGTCGCCGGGCAAACGATTCCAGTCAGCGGCGGCCTTCGTGCCAATCTCTACAACGAGCCTCGCGATCCTTTATGCACAGCCGGGCCGTGGCTCGCCTTCCGGGCGGGAGATCGCGTGGAAGCGCTGGTGCGCGCGCGGCCTCCGCGGAATTTCATGGATCCCGGGGCGTTCGACCTACAGGGCTATCTCGCGAGCCAGAAGATCCACCTCCTCGGCACGCTTCGCAGCGGCGAACTGCTTCAGCTCGTGGATCGCCCGCGTCCCACGCTGCGCCAGCGCCTGGCCCGCGTGCGCGGCGCGCTGCTCGCACGAATCGATTCGCTGTTCGTTGATCGTCCCGAGCGGGCCGCAGTTTTACGCGCCATGCTTCTCGGCGACCGCAGCTTCGTGGATTCGCAAGTCGTTATCGCATTTCAGAAGACCGCGGTGTATCACGTGCTTGTCGTCGCCGGGCTACACGTGGGCGCACTTGCGGCATTTCTATTTTGGCTTTGCCGGCGCTTGCGCCTCTCAATCGCTGCAACCAGCTTCGTCACGCTAATCGCCCTCGCCGCTTACGTCGGCATCGTGCAAGACCGCCCGCCAATTCTGCGTGCCGCGCTCATCGCCGCCCTATATCTCTGCGCCCGCCCGCTCTTTCGCCGCATCGAGTTGCTGCAGGTCATAGCGCTGGCCGCGCTTGTGATTCTCTTCTGGAAGCCGTCCTCGCTGGTGGATTCAAGCTTCCAACTATCGTTTCTCGCGGCGGGCGTGATTGCTGCGCTTGCCCTGCCGTGGATGGACCGCACCAGCGCTCCCTATCGAGCCGCTCTCTCGCATCTTGGCGACGTAACTCGCGACTCTGCCCACGCGCCCAAGCTCGCTCAGTTTCGTATCGAACTTCGCGCCGCTGCGCACCGCCTCGCCGCTCATCTGCCCACTCGGCTCGCCTTGCGTTCCAACGCAATCCTCTCGTCGCCCATTCGCCTCGGCTTGCGTCTTTGGGAAATTGTGCTGCTTTCCATCGTGATTCAATGGGGCATGATGCCGATGCTCGCGCGCGACTTTCATCGCGTCAGTCTTGCAGGCCCGCTGAGCAACATCCCCAGCGTTCTGCTCACGGGCATCATTGTCCCGCTCGGTTTCCTCACACTTGCGGCCACGTTCGTTTGGTCACGCTTCGCCGCGCTTCTGGCTCGGCCGCTTGGCATCGCCACCGCCTGGCTGCTTGGCATTGTCAATTGGTTTGGCCGCTGGCCGCGTATGTCTTATCGAATTCCCGGACCGCCCGCATGGCTCGTCGTAGCTTTCTTCGCCGCCTTCATCGTCGTAGCAGCAATCGCGCGAACTGGCGTCGTGCCCCAGGTTTCGCGCCGCTTCACACGTCGCCGCGCGGTGCGTCCGCTTCGGGCCGGCGAATGGGCAGCACTGGGCGCGTTGACAGCACTCACGGCCCTCATTGCCACGCACCCGTTCGCGCGGCGGCTCGAGCGCGGCAAGCTTGCCGTCAACGTCCTCGACGTTGGCCAGGGCGACTCGATCTTCGTGTCGTTCCCCGATGGCCGCACGATGCTCGTTGACGGTGGTGGGCTCGCCGGATCGGAATGGGCGCGCGGTTATCGCACAGGTCCCGACGTCGGCGAAGAAGTCGTCTCGCCGTATCTTTGGTCGCGTGGCTTGAAGCATCTGGACGTGGTGGCACTCACCCATGCCCACCATGACCATCTCGACGGCCTTCACGCCGTGCTTCAAAATTTTCAGGTCAGTGAATTGTGGATCGGCCGGGACGAAGCGACGCCCGCTTTCGAGGCGTTGCTCGCGGAAGCTCGTGCGCGCGGCGTGCACGTCGTCCATCGAGTGGCAGGCGAACGCTTTGAATGGGATGGCGTCGGAGGCGAAATCCTTTGGCCGCCCGACTCAGCGCAGGTGCCCGAAGCCTCGAACGACGATTCGCTTGTGATGCGTCTCACCGACGGCAGCGTACGGTTTCT
>Ga0210383_10006220_pt1 | contig 10426 bp, 15 predicted proteins | sample IncBWC14OmetaG_FD_160072 | JGI IMG/M metagenome (GOLD analysis project Ga0210383, IMG submission 160072) | Forest soil microbial communities from Barre Woods Harvard Forest LTER site, Petersham, Massachusetts, United States - Inc-BW-C-14-O ...
TTTGACCATACTCCATTTCTCACCCCAGTTCTTCCCTTTCAAAGTTCCTAATTTCAACAACTTTCCATAATAAATGACTTCGTGAGGATCCAGACCACGTTCCTGCAGAATATCATTATACGCCTTGAAAACAGTCAAAAAGGTCGTCGCTGTGGAGCCAGCGCGCTTAATCACAGCATCAAGTAGTTCCACATCCTCGTGGGCGAGACCGATCAGTTCAGGTATTGATACGGCCGAAGAACGAGAGACATCAGCAGACAGAGTAGTGCGGCCAACAGATTCAGCGATGTTGATCGACTTCGAGGGCGGCGAAGCACGAGTGGGCCAAAATCCAGACATCTTGTTGAGTCCAAGAGCCTTGAACGGCGAACGCAGTTCGGAAAGAGGCAGAACTATAAGCCGCGAACGCGTGAACGCGAGAGCTCCTTTCCAATGTTGACCGTTACATGTGACCGCGCCTTGCCTGCCTTCGTTGTGACTTCCAGAATATAATATTAATTTTTTAAATGTCATTTTATATGTGATTATTTTATTTGATATAGAAATTGACATAAAAATTAGGTTTATCTTTTTTGTAGAAACAGTGTCTTTATGTAGTCTCGTCACCAGATTGATTAGGAATAGATAATTGTAATTGGATTGAGGCAGAGGAGCGATGACCGGTTGTGCACTGCTAAGGTGCTGATTGAGAAAAAAAGTATTTTATATAATATTAATAATGAAAAGATATATTAGAATTAAAGTGTGTAAATGTATTGATTAAGCCAGGGGTCTGGGGGCGGCCCCCAGCTACTGTGGCGGTCCTTAAGCTAGTTTTCCAGTGTGACAGGTCCTCGTCACGTGGAGAAAATGATGGCGTCTGACTAGGAATTCCCACCAACTACCACCATGTCGAGCAGAGCAGGCGGTTTATATGGCGGAATTCAGTTCTCATCTGGCACTACCTTCTCTTCCTCTGTTTCTCATAATTCATCCACATCAAACCCCCTTTCAACCGAACCAATACCCGCAACCGCAGCAGCAGCACCTCAACAGGACCAACCAACCGCTCCCCAAGTTGCTGCTGATCCAGGATCAGGAGGAGCCTCAGGAAAGGCCACAGCTGGTATCTCTTTTATCTGCTGCAGCGTTGCAACTGTAGAGCTCGTTTATTGAAATCAATATTCGCATCTCAATCCGAAGGGTGGTCCGCTTCTCTCGCTTTCGCTCCCGTTCGTCGAAACCAAGCGCAAAAGTCAAAACTCGCTGCACCACGCTTACCCGTAGGCGCTGCAGTCACATCGACTGCCCCTGTTTCGGCCTCTGGTCTTTCCTCGACTGCGGTGGTATTCGCGCCACCTTCACTGGTAGAATTACCCAAACCTGCGTCAGAAGACCCTCAGAGTCAGGGATGGGGCAAGAAAGTCAAACCGCCTTCTATGGTCCTCGATGAAGATGTCAATGGTTTCAAGACGTCCCATAAAAAGAAAAGTGGGAAGGGCAAGGGCAAAAAGGTGAGTCATCCACCTTGGGAATGCTGGTAGTAAATCTCCTGATGTCAGGCAATTCTTAGAACAGGAATGCCCCTATGGTCGCTGTGTGGGATCCCTTGGAACAGTACGACCCTCTGCGTCCCAACGACTACAACGAGTTCAAGGTTTGGAAACAAAAAGATCGCATCGACAAGCGCGAGCGATTAGCCGAGCAACGGCGGATGGAAGATCTTAAAAGAAACAGGCGCAGTAACAGCTACTCAGACAGTGAAGGCACTGGATCTGAGGACGAACGACCGCGCAAGACGGGTTTGTTTTCTTACTCTGTTAATTATTTTTCTCAATGTCGATGGTTTCATGCAGGAAGATACCATGATCGTTATGATCATTGGTCCAGAGCGGACGACGAACGTCGTGGTTTTGGTAGTGCTCCCGCCCAGCATGACCACCCTCCCGTCATGGTAGACCGCAACCTGACTGGTGACGAGGCCTTCCAACGCCGCCTCGCCTTGTCAGCTAGTATCAGACCTCGTTCTCCACTGCCCGCGGCTCCTGCCCCGGCTTCATCCTCTCACGCTGAGGACGAAGACGAAGACACTATTCCTGGACTGTCTATGGGCTTTGCGCCTTCACCCCCCCCCCTAGCAGAATCTGGTGAGGAAGCGTATCTTCGACGCGTCGCAATGTCTACGGTAGTTCGACCGCCTCAAACCCTTCCAGTAGTATCTCCCCCGTCACCGCCTATCCTGGCTTATAATCCTTTTGCCCCTCCTTCCGCCCCTCCACCTCCCCCTGGGCCTCCAGGCGTTGTTCCGGGTGCGTTCGAGGATAGGGCCAAGGCAGCCGCTGCCATCGCAGCAAAACTTGGCGCTTTGGTTGCTGCTACGGGCTCTGCTTCTGTGCCCGTGCTCCCGGCACCTGCCCCTCATGAGGACGATACCTCTTCCAAAAGGTCAGTTCACATCTCGCTCCATATTTTCACTCCGCCCTCATCAATTATATAGACCTGATCCCCACGGATTCGCTGCGAGACTGATGGCCAAGTGGGGCCATAAAGAGGGCCAAGGATTGGGCGCCGATGGCTCTGGAATCGTCAATGCCCTCACTGTCGAGCAAGTCTCTCAGGGAAAGAGTGCCAAAGGGAAAGGGGGCAAAGCTCAAGGAGCAAACGCGGGACCAAGTGGGAAAGGAGTTGGCGTTGGCTCGAAAATGGGTAAGATTGTCAACAACAACGAGGATGCGAAAACCAGGGAGGATAGGGAGCGGTTTGGTGAGCCAAGTCGATTGGTAGTGCTCACCAACATGGTAGGAGCAGAGGACGTGGATGATGAGGACTTACGAGAGGAAATAGGTATGTTCCCACAGGAATTCTGATTCTAAGCTGACGGCCTCTCGTTATAGGTGATGAATGTTCCAAGAATGGAACTGTTGAACGTGTCGTTGTTCACCTCGTCCAGCCTCCGCCTCCCCGTCCCAATGATGCCGTGCGCATCTTTGTTTTATTCGCAGGTCCAGCTGGTGCTTGGAAGACTGTGCGGGAACTAGATGGACGCTACTTCGGAGGGAGGACTGTACGGGCAAGATATTTCTCTGAGAGTTCTTTCAAACAGTACGCCCTAGATGGCCCATTGTCATGAAGTGTCTGAACACAAAATATTGGTATATTAACAAAACATGTTCATTGCATAAATATCTATTTTTTTCACTATCTTACGTCATTACACGACTTGCATATTTACAGTGATCGGAGGTTGCAAACTTGTGGTGAGCACGGTGATTGGCCTAATAAACTCGCTTGAAGGGAGGGACAGCTTTGCATTCGTTTTCGTCCAGGGTGTTGGCGATAACGCCTCGGTAAGTGAGTTCGACATCCGGTTTAGTCACGTCGCGTTGGAATGTCAGGGTGTGCTTCATCCATTTTTCGTCATCACGCTGTGGAGCTATGTTAAATAAGGTATGGGAGACCATGAAGAAGACACAAACATCGGGGAAGTCTTCACGAGCATGAGCGCCACGCGACTCCTTTCGGGCGGCAGCGGCGACGATGGTTTGAATGGCACACTGCAGGATGTTGCGAAGCTCAAGGGTCTCCACCAGGTCGCTGTGCGTACCAGATGTCAGCTAAGGGAGACTGATGCATACACCCAAGTCACTCACGAGTTCCAAATCATGCTCCTGTCCTTGATACCGACATTTTCGAAGTTCTTGTAGATAGCGCGCACCTTCTCGACACCTTCGTCCAAAGTCTGTTGAGTTCTGCAAAAAGAGGTAAGTGGGATGACAAGACGCGAGGTGAAAGGCACGAACCGGAAAACAGCAGCATCAGATTGCATAGCCTTTTGCATGTCGAGTCTAATCTTGGCTGTAGACTCCAGTCCGTTGGCATTCCTATACTAGGTTATTATAGGTGTACACAAAAACAAAACATCCTCGTCACACCTAATCTGGTCCAAAAATTCGATGCTTTCGATGCCAGCCTCATCAGGAATCGCTTTGTGAGGTTTCCCAGGCGTGAGAGTGTCTTTGATGTGATGTGCGCAAGCGCGACCGAACACGACGATATCCAGAAGAGAGTTTGCACCAAGGCGATTAGCACCATGCACTGAGACACAAGCGGCTTCACCAGCGGCGTAGAGACCTGGAACGACTTTGTCTTTGCCTTGCTCATCAACTGTAAGAACCTCGCCAGTGTACTTGGTAGGGATACCGCCCACTGCAGGTTGTGTTAACATCATATGCCTTATAGTATAAAGAGCTTGTTCTTACTGTTGTAGTGGACAGTGGGTAAAACGGGGATAGGCTCTTTTGTGACGTCAACACCAGAGAAGATGGCTGCAGTTTCGGAGATACCAGGTAATCGTTCGTGAAGAACTTCAGGGGGCAAATGACTGAGTTGAAGGAAAATGTGGTCTTTTTCCGGTCCAACACCTCTGCCTTCACGAATTTCGATGGTCATACTGCGCGAAACGACGTCACGAGAGGCAAGATCCTTAGCAGTGGGAGCATAACGTTCCATGAATCGTTCACCCTCAGAGTTCAAAAGATATCCTCCTTCGCCTCGAGATCCTAGGAGTTCAAGATCAACTTCAGCTTCCGCTCAGGCGAGAGGCGAGCATCGATTTTACCTTCGGTAATAAGACAGCCAGCACCATAGATACCCGTCGGATGGAATTGAACGAATTCCAAGTCCTGTAGTGGCAAACCGGCCCGAACAACCATACCGTTACCGTCACCCGAGCATGTATGGGCACTGGTGCAGCTGAAATAGGCCCGTCCGTATCCGCCTGTAGCCAACACAGTCTTGTGGGCTCGAAATCGGTGAAGGGTGCCGTCCTCCATGTTGAGGGCAATCACACCAACACACTCGCCATCCTGCATGATCAAATCAAGAGCAAAGTACTCGATAAAGAAGTTGGTGTTGTGGCGAAGGGATTGACCGTAAAGCGTATGGAGTAACGCATGACCTGTACGGTCAGCAGCAGCAGCACAGCGGTAAGCTTGACCCCCTTTTCCAAATTTCAGAGATTGGCCACCAAAGGCTCGTTGATATATTTTTCCCTCTTTCGTACGCGAGAACGGAACACCAAAGTGCTCAAGCTGGATGTGGAAATATCGTTCAGACGGAGTAGATGAGCAAGTTGTATTGTAATAACCTCAACAACAGTATGAGGAGCCTCTCGGCACATATAATGGATGGCATCTTGGTCACCGAGCCAATCAGAACCTTTTACCTATGTGTGTGGTGTTTAGTGGAAGAAGGACGGTTGCGATGAGGTCAGATGCCTACAGTATCATACATATGCCACCGCCAGTCATCTTCGGTCATGTTCTGAAGAAAACACAGTTAAACGGCCGAGATTGAATTGGACAATACAACCCACCCCAAGTGCAGCATTGATTCCACCCTGCAAGAAAATCAGACTCTGCGAACATGTGATAAAAACGGTCGAATTTACCTGCGCCGCAACAGTATGACTTCTTGTAGGAAAGAGCTTGGTGATACACGCGGTGTTGAAACCTGCTTCTGCCAGCCCGAAAGCAGCTCTGAGACCTGCACCACCAGCCCCACTATTTTGGCCCGTCAACAAGAGAAAGCGTGGCGCCCATCGGAGACTCACACTACAATGGCATCATATTCGTGTTCAATTAGGGGGTACTTTCCTGAAGACCAGGACTGTAAATGAAACGGAAGTTAGAGAACAAGACGAACATAGATCTAGAGTGAACAACCTTGACTTCTTCTGCCTTTGCTGGATTTGTTGCGACGACTCTTCTAGCTATGGATGAAGAGTGAAAAGGCCGCTGGGCGCGTAAGAGGGCCCTCTGGAGGTATTTCCTGAGCATGGCTGCAGTTAACGACGAGCCCAGGAAAAGTGAGAGTATTTCAACTGCCCGCGATCCATCCCGACCAATCAAATCCGTGTGATTTCCCATTCGGCTCGGCCCGGCCATCACTTATGTTCTCTTCGAGACTTACCGTCTTACACTCTTCTACAGATGAAATTTCATCGAAAACACAATTGATACAAGTAGCTAGTAGCCAATGTGAACTAGATATAGCATCAATAGCCTCAACTGCCAGTGTTCTATGGTAGAACACCCAGCGGATCGTGTTCAAGTTGTGATCTGCGAATCGGACTTTCCTCATCCGATCGCGACTTCCGTGCAGTTGAGGAAATCGTTGGTGTTCGTCGGAAACCAGTGGAGGTCGGCGGAGGCATTCGAGGCAATGTTGAAGTGGGCAACGTTGCCCCCGAAAAGTTCGAACGAGTGTAATTCCATGGCGCAAGGCGAGTAGAGCCCGAGTTGGGAGACAATGCCGGGATCAATGTGGAGGATGTGGAAGGAGATCGAGGAGAGGGTAGTGAGGCACCAACAGGTAGTGAGGTAATGGGCAACGGCCGAGGCGGAGAGCGAGAATCGTATTTTCGTGAACTACGAGGGCTCGATATCTTTGGTCGCGAATCGACCACAGGGACTGGCGTAGGCGCTACCGGCTGATGCACATCCAAATCGTTTTGAGGTTGTCCATTCTTCATGTCTGACTGCTTAGCTTTCAACTTTCGCTTATTGAACTCCTCCTCGTCAAATAACCGTTCTTCTTCGGCCTCGGTCCCACCGCCATTTAAGACATCTCTGACGTATGATAAGGATTCCAACGCCTGGCGCTGTTTGTCCCGGAGTTGTTGCGGGTCCTTCACATCGCTTTCATCTTGAAGAAGGACGTCGACTATCCAGCCAAGAGATTGGCCCAGCTGTCGATTCAATGCACGCAACTTTGAGATATCTCGTTCCATCTCAAATCGTGTTCGTGGCTCCCAAGGAGGGCGTTCTTCAGGGGGTCTGTCATTTGTCAAGGGGAATGTAGATGCAGTGGACGGTGAGCGGACAAGCGAGGCCGCGAGGTCGGGAATATTGCGCTTATGGAATGAACAATGAGCCAACAGAAAAAATCATTCCAACAACATGAACTCACTCTCAATTCAGAAACGGCACTCATTACCGTTTTATTAATACCGAGACTTTCCCCGCGTTCCAGCAACCCACGAGCGATCATTTCAGGCAAGCCTATATGCTGAGAGGACTGCAGTCGACCATGTACAGCCCTGCTGCTACTCTGATCGGATGTTGTTTGTCCCGCGGAAACTGAAGCAGATTTTTCTTGTCCTGCACGGCTTAGCCTGCTTTGTGGCGCTGGAGGTGGATCTGGAACCTCGATCGGGATGTTTAAAAAATTACGATTCTCGATTACTAAGGAGGCACCCGTCGATGGAGTCGGAGACATCTGTAAAGCTAATGCTTGTCTTAGAAGAAGACTTGTGTGATGCGGTGCAGAGGCCGATGATAAATGAGGAGAAGGATAGCGTAACAGGACCGTTAACTGGCCGCTGTAATCGGAGGGGATCACTGGGGAGCACAACCATCAACACAACACAAACAAACGGAATGTTGCACCTCACACTCGTTGCGGATCCGTACAAGCATGGCTACACACACCCATGGCGCAAGGTCGAATGTAGGATCACACGCAAAGAGCCCCGTCCAAAGAATCATTGAGTCGTGCATGCTGAATTCACGAGTAAAGAGCAATCTAAGCCACCGGCTGTCTCATCCGATCAGTAAAGGGAATCGAGTCACTGTTTCATTCCACAGATTAACCGCTTACATTCCGTATATTTGTGGTTCAATGCCAGCCGCCTGCATGTGCTTCCACAGTAGTGGATCCACTGTTCGGAGAAGCTTTGATTGGATGTGGTGGCAAGCTTGTACTATGGGTGCAACATAAGATTTTATATCGACCCGCCCATCCGGAATATTGAGGTTGACGTGAGTAGCAAGTGGCGATACGCTGTTCCTCGATGCTAACGGTGCTTCACGCCACTCATACCACCGTTCTACACCGCGCATAACAGAGTCAAAGAGAGCCCAAGCATCGGCCGCAACCCATTGTCTTGAGCACACTTCTCGTATTGTGAGATCATCAAGGGCCGGGTCTCCGTCCTCGATGGAGTCATAGTCGACAGCATAATATAACGGAGCGAGCAGTTCATGCATGCCTTGGCGATAACCTGGTGAGGTCGTTTATTCGTGAGTTTGGATTGTGGTTGAAGAATATAAAGGTGCAAGATGATAGGAAATGGAATAACCTATGTCAGGGTTTGTGACGGAGTACATGAAAAGCACATTGGTGAGTTGGGACTGGACTTCGGAGTCGCGAAAAAAACCGATTTCAGGGAAGCTAAGAAGTAGGGTATATGCAATTTTCGGCAATGAAAGCAAAGTGCTCACGTACGTGCGTTCAACATCTTGTAGAATAGTTTTCCGTAATTCTATCTGTGCAAACCATTCTGTCCAAGGATTCTGCATAATGGTGGGTACCTGATCCGGATACTGCCCCTCGCATTACGTACCTCATTGTGCAGACTGAGGGGATTATTCGTCTCCAGATTCCCCGCCGTCTTTACTATCCGTTTGGGAGATGTATATGACCCTGGCAGGACAAATCCTTCCTCGTAGCTTCCATCCGGCGCTCGCATTTTCTCCAAAAGCAAAACTAAGTATTCCTTTCGGGAGGCCCGTAATGCGTCAAGAGGAGAGGCGGGCTCCGATCCCGACGAAGATTGTAAAGGTTCACTCGAAGTCAAGAAAAGCTTTTGGAATTACGAAATTAGGCCAAGTTGTCCTTTCTTTCGAGAGCAACTTGAAAATACCTTCCATGCTATGCTTCTGCCGACAATCCCAAATGCATCACCAGATGATGGAAAAAGACAATTACCCAAGGCAGCATCTCTTAGTTTGGATAAACTGAGTCCAGAGTTGAATAGGCGGTCGTATGCATCCCTGGAAAGGATCACATAAGGCTTGGTTAGTGGGAGAGATGAAGGTCAAACTTTATCAACCCTGCTGCAGGCCTCGTCGTTTCGGTCATCGTATCATGCAGTCCAAAATTAGTTCAGGATAAAGGCCGCCCATGCCAGTGGCACTAACACTTGAACTTTTGTTTGTTTGGCTAGATCCTCTAAGTTATACAAGCACCCATTGGATTGGAAACAGCTTCGTCAGATTTCAATAGCCTTCAATAACCCAGGTTGCTGCATAGTAATAGTATCACGGTAAAATTAAGCACAGCCAACCAAGCCTGACAGGCCTGATATCCCGTGTGTGTGAAGAAACTGGCCTTTTACAGGCTTTATTTATGAGTAGAGATGTAACTTCTCTATGTGGAATATCATTATAATCAAAGCGTCACATTATAATTACCGGTTCGAGGTACGACTTTTGATGTTGTCTAATGAGGAGACTATTGACTTGGTCCCAGATGCTGTTAATGTGTGTAAGAAGTCCTTATGGCTAAAGTAGAGATGCTCTACTTTGTATGATTATAAACAAGGCAAGCAATTTTGACAACTTCTCACATAACTTCTTCATGCTTCCTGATTCACAAATTAATTGTACAACGGAAAGAATTTATTCCATCTATCAGTGCCAGAACGTATACAATTTGAGATCATTATTTTTGGTTCGTAAGTCCGCGGAGATGTAAGGGAGTAACGGAAGCAACGACGTAAGAGAAAAAGCCCAATGGCATTTAGTCAACCTCCTCCACGCTAGGACCGTCTTCACCGCCTGCGCCAGGGAAGCCACCTGCGCCAGGGAAGCCACCGGGTGCACCGCCGGGGAAGCCTCCCGCACCGCCCCCGGGGAAGCCGCCAGCAGCACCGCCAGCGGCACCATAGAGCTTCTGCATTATGGGACTAAGGTAAACAACTATTGAGTACATGACCGAGAGGTAAATTACGTTGTATGCTTACTTGGCAATGGCTTCGAGTTCCTTCTGCTTCTCCTCGTACTCCTCCTTCGATCCCTCTTGTGATTGGTCGAGCCATTGGATGGTTTCGTTGACGGAGGACTCGAGCTTGGCTTTGTCCGCGGGCTCGAACTTGTCGGCAAGCTTCTCGTCGTTGATGGAGTTACGTAGGTTATACGCGTACGACTCCAGCCCATTTTTAGCAGTGATGCGAGCGGCAGCGGCCTCATCCTCAGCTGAAGATAAGAAAAGGTTATCGATGAGAACCTGACGGTGAAGACCAGCTGCGTACCTTTGTATTTCTCGGCCTCATCAACCATACGTTCAATCTCTTCCTTTGACAAACGACCTTTGTCATTGGTGATAGTGATGCGGTTTGACTTGCCGGTGGTCTTGTCGGCCGCAGAGACGTTCAGAATCCCATTGGCGTCGATGTCAAAGGTTACCTCGACTTGAGGAACACCACGAGGCGCTGGGGGAATACCAGAAAGCTCGAACTTGCCAAGGAGATTGTTGTCCTTGGTGCGAGCACGTTCACCCTCAAACACTTGGATGAGCACACCGGGCTGATTGTCGGAGTACGTCGAGAACGTCTCCGATTTCTTGGTAGGGACGGTGGTGTTACGATTGATGAGGGCAGTCCTGA
>Ga0210383_10006221_pt1 | contig 10426 bp, 14 predicted proteins | sample IncBWC14OmetaG_FD_160072 | JGI IMG/M metagenome (GOLD analysis project Ga0210383, IMG submission 160072) | Forest soil microbial communities from Barre Woods Harvard Forest LTER site, Petersham, Massachusetts, United States - Inc-BW-C-14-O ...
TGTGCGTTGTTCCGGATCCCCATGGGCGATTCCCTTGTGCCCGGCATGGGGAAGTAGGACTGGAAGAGGCTTACACTCTCGCAACGCGGATTCGCGAAGTGATCGACGAGAGCAAAAACACGATCAAGCGGCCAATCCTCGCTATTGTGGACGCGAAAAGCCAGGCGTATGGCCGGCGCGAGGAGACCGCCGCCATCTTTCTTGCCGCCGCCGCAGCTGCAGACGCTTACGGCTCGGCGCGGCTCGCAGGTCATCCTGTAATTACATTGGTCGTTGGCCAAGCACTGTCCGGAGGCTTCCTCATGCACGGTTACCAGGCAAATCGCATTCTGGCTTTTGATGACGACGGCGTCATGATCCATGCGATGCACAAGGAAGCAGCGGCCCGGGTCACGCAACGCTCCGTGGTGGAACTGGAGAAGCTCGGGAAGAAGATCGTACCCATGTCGTACGACATTCGAGATTACGCAAAGCTAGGTCTCCTCTACAAACTGCTTCACGTGGAGAACCCGGAGAAACCGTCTGAAGAGGATGTTCAGAAAGTAAAAGACGAATTGGTCGGAGCCATTGCAGATGCGCGCAGCGGGCCGCACGATCTTCGCAATCGACTCGAATCGAAGGGAGCACTCGAGATGAGGAAGGCTTCGCTGCTGGTTCGCAGCAAGCTCGAAGCACAGTGGGCGGAGCAGTAGTCTACGAGGATGATCGAGCTTCTGGCCAATTCGCTCGTGCCGATCTTTGTAGGACTGTCGTTTGGTTATGCGGCAGGCCTGCGCAAGGTAGTTGACAACAAGAACGTAAAGACCCTCGTCAGTTTTCTCATGACCTTTGCCCTACCTTGCTATTTGTTCGTCACCATGGCAAGCACGCCGCGTCAGCTCTTGTGGGATCAAGTCAAACCGGCCCTCGTCTTTGCGATAGTGTATGGAGCTCTCTTTGTCGCGACCTACTATGCATCGCGGCATCTGGCTAAGGATGCTGCCACAAACAGTGCCGTACTAGCGCTGACGCTGGGATTTCCAAATGCTGCCGCAGTGGGCATTCCTCTTCTCCAGGCCGTTTATGGCCCTCGGGCCTCCGTCACTGTCGCCGTTGCTCTCGCGGTTGGTGCAATTACGATCACACCGATTACCCTTGCGATTCTGGAAAGCGGTACCAGTGCCGGTAGCACGGTTTCTCACGCGGCTAGCGCCCGCGCGTCTCTTTGGAGAGCTCTAAAGAACCCAGTATTCTGGGCTCCTGTGCTCGGCGTCGTGGTATCCATCGCTAACTCCCACATACCCGTTTCTATTGAGAAGGGACTCACCATTCTCGGTGCCGCCACCGAAGGCACCGCATTGTTTGTGACCGGCCTCATTGTATCGGCGCAGCGTTTCACCCTGAACTGGAGTGTGGGATGGGCTGTCTTAGCCAAGAATGTGATCCAGCCTGCTCTCTGTCTCGCTGTGGTGTTTCCATTGGCTATGCCGCTGGAACAGACCAGATACGTGGTCTTGCTAAGCGCCATTCCATGCGGTTTTTTCGGCATTCTCTTCGGAGAAAGTTTTAACGCAACTCCGGAACTGGCAAGCTCGAGTCTGATTGCGAGTACTGTCCTTGGCATCTTCACTCTCGCGGGATGGATTGTCTTCCTCGATCACCTGCACTAGGACGTCTCATGTTTCACTGCGAACCTCATTCTGTTCGGACACATGATTTGCTGGAGATAGACGCGAACCAGTTCATCGCTGCGCAAGCGGCTGGGCACAAGTGGGTCGAGGAGAGTTTGCGAAGAAGTCCGTTTGTCGTCGTTCGTCGTGGCCGAGTCACGGACCAGGAAATTCCGGTCGGTGTTCGCGGACCGGAAAGAAATCAGCGCTGGGCCACTTTCTGCCATCCGAAGCTCGTAAGAAGCATCCTCACCCCTCCGCATCTCCTGGCAGGGAATATTCCCATTGCACGAGCCAAGGCCATCCCTGCTTTGCGCGCCTTTGACCTTCTTAAAGACCGGTGGCTGCGCCTCGGCCGTCCTTGGGGGCCAGGAGGTAGTGTTGGATTCGAACTTGCGACCGGCAACCTCGTAGCAAACGAGCAGAGCGATCTGGATATCGTTATCTATGCTGATACGCGAATGACCATAGACGAAGCAAAATCCCTATTGGCTCAGACGATGGACCTTTCTGCAGTCGCCGATATTCGAGTGGAAACGCTGGTGGCCGGCTTCTCGCTCGCTGAATACGCACGAGCAGGCTTCACTGGGATCCTATTGCGTACTCCGAACGGACATGTGCTCGGCAACGACCCTTGGGACGAGGAACTTAAGACGGGCGGCGCCGGACAATCTGTAGCCAAAGAGTTCAGTGCGCGATGAGCGTAGCGTTCTTGTTTCCTGGTCAAGGATCGCAAGTTCCGGGCATGCTGCACAATCTTCCGGATCGTGCCGCTGTCGTGCGAACGCTCGATGAGGTTAGCGAAACTCTCCGAGCAGATGTTCGAGGACTCGATTCGGCCGAAGCTCTGCAGTCAACTGTTTCCGTTCAGCTTGCATTGCTCACATCCGGCGTCGCGGTGGCGCGGGCGCTCTTCGAGGAAGGCGTCAAGCCCGAGGCGGTCGCTGGCCTGTCCGTAGGAGCCTTTGCCGCTGCAGTGGTGGCTGGGGTTCTGGACCTTGGCGATGGAGTTCGGCTCGTGAAGGAACGTGCGGAGGGCATGGTGGAGCTTTACCCGCAAGGATACGGTCTCGCCGCCATCATCGGGTTGACGGAAACACAGGTATGCACGCTGGTCAAAAACGCATACACGGAACAAAATCCGGTATATGTGGGAAACATCAACGCCCCTCGGCAGATCGTCATCGCTGGTTCCAATGAAGGCATGGACAAAGTGTTGGAAGCGGCCCGAAAGAGCGGCGCTCGCAAAGCAGTACGGCTCCATGTGTCCGAGCCCTCCCACTGTTCTTTGCTCCAACCGGTGGCAGAAGCCCTAAAAAAGAGCTTACAGGCGATACATTTGCAAGAGCCGAAGATGGTCTACGCTGGCAACGTAACCGGAAGAGCGTTGCGGAGTGCGGAGGCTATCTCGAAGGACTTAGCCACTAACATTGCGCACGGTGTCCGCTGGTACGATGCGACAGCTGTCCTGGAGGAATTGGGATGTCGCCTGTTTCTTGAGATGCCGCCGGGACATGTTTTAAGTGAACTTGCTGAAGAGAACCTCTCCGGTGTCAATTCGGTTCCAGTTGCCCCGGCGGTGCTGCCCAGGATCTTGCGTCTGGCCCAACAGGAGGAAGCCAAAACGTGAGAAAGCGTTTATTGGCCGTGGGAAATACGAAGGTTCGTTCGGACGTGCCAGTGGCTAGCCCGCGGGTGATTAAAGCCTCGCTTGATTTTCGCGAGAGCGACCACCATCACCAGCACCTCGTCCGGCGCACGATGACCCTGGAGCCTATCCGGACCGCCGTGGTTCATCCGATTGATACGGATTCCTTGCTTGGTGCAATCGAGGCTGCCAAAGCAAATCTCATCATTCCCGTGCTGGTCGGACCCGCCTCCAAGATCCGAGCCGCAGCGAATCAGGCCAAAATAGAAATCTCCGCTTATGAACTCGTGCCAACGGAGCACAGCTACGCTGCGGCTGCTCAAGCGGTTGAACTCGCTTGCGACCACAGGGTTGAGGCGCTGATGAAGGGCAGCCTCCATACCGACGAATTCATGGGTGCGATCGTTCACGAAGAAAAGCTCCGTACGGCTCGACGCATTAGCCATGTGTTCGTGATCGACGCGCCGTGTTATCCAAGGCTGCTCTTCGTCACCGACGCGGCAATAAACATCTACCCGACTGTCGAAGAAAAGGTCGACATCGTCCAGAACGCGATCGGGCTTGCGCACATTCTAAGCCTGGACTGCCCGAAGTTGCGATCCTGTCCGCGGTGGAAACGGTGTCGCCAAAGATCAAGTCCACGCTCGACGCTGCGGTGCTCTGCAAGATGGCCGACCGAGGTCAAATCACCGGCGGCATTCTCGATGGCCCGCTCGCCTTCGACAATGCGGTGTCCGCGAATGCCGCAAAGGTCAAAGGCATCGTTTCTCCCGTTGCAGGCCGAGCGGACATCTTCGTCGTGCCCGATCTCGAGGCGGGGAATATGCTGGCGAAGCAACTTGAATACTTGGCGGGCGCGCAGATGGCGGGCATCGCGCTCGGGGCGCGGGTGCCAATCGTCCTAACCAGCCGCGCTGACAGCACGCCAGCAAGACTGGCGTCCTGCGCGATCGCTCTTCTGCTCGCGCGCAACGCGAACGGGTAAATCCAAGGAGGAACCTTGGCCCACTGTACGTGCTCAGACCCGAATCACGTAATCCCTAGCGAAGTCAGTCGCCGTGCGTTCCCGTCTTTACGACATTGGGCTTAGGAATGAAGTCGGCGTCGGCCACGGCTTTTTTCGCTTCGCCCGGCTTGCGCCGTCCGCGAGGTATCTCGTCTCCGAGATCCAATCCAAAGGCGGCCGCGCAAATGCAGTCTCGGTGGATCTGGGAATTCCGGACGGAGCTGCCCTCCTGGCGAAACACGTGCGCTCAATCATCAGAGATCGATTGGATGTACTTGTGTTGAACGCCGGTATCAGCAAGGCGGCACGCATCGCGGATTACACAGTAGAAGATTTTGACGATCTCTTTGCGACAAACGTCCGGAGCCCGTTTTTCCTGGTGCAGCAACTGCTGCCCATCCTCGCTGAAGGCTCGAAGTTCAGGAAATACCTTCCCTCGCTGTGCCTCTCTTCGACACCGCTGACGACCACGACGTTCGGTTTGATCTTGCCGTTCGGATGAAACGCCGCTTTGCAGTAACGCCAGCCTTTGTCTGTGCGAACGTATTTATAGATGCTGAGCTTTGCGGCTTTGCCACTGAAATTCCTCTGAGGAACCAATACTGCGCGGCAGACTTTCTTGCCGGCAATTTGAGGAATTTCTTAGGAAATGTCTTAGGAAGGAGTCCAACCCACTGAAAACAAAGCTATGGCGGAGAGGGGGGGATTCGAACCCCCGTTAGGGAGTTTATGCCCTAAAACGGTTTAGCAAACCGCCGCCTTCAGCCTCTCGGCCACCTCTCCGGCGTTTACTTTCAACATCTTACCATCAAACGGCAACAAGCTGCTGGCCAATTGCTGGCCTCGACGTAATTGTTCCAAAGTCGTTTGCATCTTTTGCATCGCCTCCAGCACCGCTGGGTCGAATACCTTGATGTAGCGTTCTTTGGTTACGTGCGGTTTGGCGTGGCGCAAAACGCGCTGAACGACGGACTTCCATTGCCGGAGTGAAAAATCACGCCCGACTTTGGATTGTGCATGCTCATGCGGTACTCGTCCAGTATCGCCGCCAACGCGAAATTTCGGCTGGCCGCCAACAATCGACGTGCGTAGTTTTGGCTCGATCCTTTTCCAGTCATAGTCATGCCAACGGATGACGGCCTCGAGTTGTGCCTTCTTCTGAGCAGGAACGGGGTTCTTGCGAGAGGCATTCTCTGCATCCCACTCGACGCACTTTTCTTTGAGCACCGCCGCGAGACCAGGCGTGAGCGGGGCACGGAACGGGTTCAACTCTTTGTCGAGTCGGACTCCGAACGGATCCAGGTCGCGCGGATACTTCAAATACTCTTCTTCCGAGAGCAGGATTGAATCAGCCTCGATGAGCCTCCGCTGCGCCTCCTTGATTCTGCTTTCGAGGAGGTGCGGGTTGATTGCGCACTCGTAGATGTCGAACAGCGTGACGTAATCGAAAGCGACCTTATGCGGTGGGATGATGAACCTCACTAAGTTGGTATAGGCCTGCTGCCAGAAGGGTTTCTTGCCACGGCCAAAGAGATTGTTCAACAGCGAAGCGATGTTATAGGCGAGGGCATACGCGTCGAGGTCGTTGTGGAGTGGATTGTAACGGTACTCGGATTCGAGGCTGATTTCGACGTAGTCTTCTGCGCGCTCGTACCGCCCAAGAATTTTCGCGCACCTTTCCACAGAAGTCGCCTTTCTCTTCCAGGATCAGTCCGCCGATGCGCCGGTCGGGGTCCTCGCCGCGATACGCCAGAATCTGCTCGGCGAACGGATACATGGCCGAGGCCGTTTTTCCAGAGCCTACCGCGCCCACGATCGCAACGCCGGTGAAAGCCCTCGCTCTGGGATTACCAACCAATGTGGTGTTTGCGAGGGAAGTTGCTTGCGCGGTTGATGGACTTCGCCGATCACGAGCGAAAGCTCCGTGCGCTTCCGAGAGTCTAGATACAGGGGCAGTTCGCCTCCGCAATCTTGCTCTTTGCTTTGAGAGCAAAAATGTACATGCCAGAAAGGACGATCAGATAAGCAATGTAGGGCGTGGTGTAGAGGAAGAGGGTATAGGAGTATTTGAAGAAAAGAAACGCATCGTTGGAGTCGGCTATGGCGCCCGGTAGTAGAGCGCCATACCCATGCCCGCCGCGAGCAGGCTAGCGAAGAAGTGTCTCGCCTGCAGATCCGTTGAGTCATGCACGCGCCGCCTTCGCCGCAGCGTGACCATCCTTCTTTTCCGCAGGCGTTTGTTGTTGCTTTCTCCAGCGACGAAACTCCACATCTCTCCAAATCACCATCTTCAAAGCGGAGTTGACGACATGATCGGGCGTACTCTGGATAAAGGTGGCACACTTCTCGACGGCGAGCGCGATCGGTTCCTGCAGTTCGTGTTCGCGTTTCACCATTTCGGGCGGCTTGTTAATGATCGACATGGCTTCTCCTTTCCTTCGTTACTGGACGCAGGCAACACATATAAGGACAGGGTTTTTCCCAGTTCGCTGGGCTGGAGCGACCCCCACGGTTTCCGTGGCAACGAAAGTGGGGTCGCTCCAGGGCAGCCCGGTGTTTTTCCTGCGTCCAAATTAAACGTCGCGTCAGGCGCAACCTCTGTGCTCCAAAATACTTCGCGTCACCCAGGAGGTGACGCGAATGGTGCCGGGAAGGGTTACGCGTATCTTTCACGCACCCGTCACCGCGCCGACAAATGTCTGCAAGGGGTGAGCCGTGCCGGTTCACCAGAAACGTGTCGAAGAATACTTGGCGGTCTGGCCGGAGCTGTGAGAATTCCAAGCGCAGCTCCTGCTCCCCGATGTTCCCCGCCTAGGTCAACTCTTGGTTGGCAAGAATGAAGTCGAGAAGCACGAGCCGTGCACGCAAAAAATCAAACGAATGCTTTTTGCGGTTGCGGAGGCTGTCTTTTTCGATCTGGCCGTAGACGGTCCTCGAGAAGAGATGAAAGATAGAGGCCCCGCGCATGTAGTCGCGCACGGTGGCGTGACCCTGCTGCAAGAGCCTTTGCGCAAAAGACGTCGGGCGTTTCCCATAGCTGGTATTGGTGAAAGCGCGGAACCTGGCCGAGGTTGAAGTAACCGGAGTGAACAGCCACGATGTAGAGAAAACGCGCCTCCGACTCGGTGTAGCCGTGTTCCTTGATTCGCTCGATGTGTTCGGCGGGAAAGTTCATAGCGACAGAATCTCCGCCGTCAATTCTCGTTGGTCCAGAACCCGCCGGAGATTCGACGATGTCGACGTAGGACTTGAACAATGTCGGCTCGTTCAAAAGAGCGTGGATTAGAAACAGCCCACCCAGAGATCCGCCGACCAGCGCGCTTCGCTCGATTTTTGTGTGGAATTTCTTGTCGATGAGAGGAATCAGTTCCGTCTTGAGAAACTGGAGATAGAAGTCCGCACCACCAGAACCCGGCGATACCTTGGTCGGGGTAAAGTCCCTGTACCGCGTTGGAGTATCCTTAAGCCCCAGCAGCCCTACGAGGATGGTGCGCTTCGGAATGAATCCCTCGCCCCTTGTAGTCATAAGCCACATAGTGATGAGCCCGAATTCCATCCAATATGTAGATGACATCATACTGATCATTGGAATCGGCCTTGAACTCTCCAGGCACAATAACCTCGGCCGTGCGGTCTTCGTTCAGAACGGACGATCGTATAGAAACATAAGTCTTCTCTCCTAGTTCGTAGCCGGGATTGTATTCCTGCAAAGGCGCGAGGGAGGCGTATGCGGAGAAGATGCGTCGTTTCACTAGCAAGTCAGGCATCCCTAAGCATGCGGTCCCCCAGAACAAGGTCTTTAACGCGGTTCGCCGCGTCAGATGTGTTCTCATGTGGCAATAAACCATCCAGACCGCCATAGCGTCATCAGTGCGGAAATGCGGCTGCGTTTTTTCATGGAACCTCGTTTCTCACTTTTCTGGCATATCCAGAAACGCCTCGACGGCTGTGATGGTGAATGGTCCTTTGCAGGCCAGCACCACGTGGCCGCAGCCGGGAATGATGGCCAGTTCTCCGTTGGGCAGGAGCAGGTACAGTTCCACAGACTTCGGAATCTGGTTGTAGGGGTCGTGATCTCCCACGATGATCAGCGTGGGCATTTGGAGAGACTGAATCTGCGCGTCGGTGAGGTAGACCGGAGCGGACCACATCGCAATCAGGCGGGCGACAAATTCCTCCCACCTGTCGGGCTCCGGCATCAGCTTTTTCCGCTCCGCTACGAATTGAGGCGAGTCTCTTTCCACATCGCCGGGCTTCGAGTTCTTGAGTTCTGCCTGCGCGGGCAGAGGCCAATCCGCAGGCTTCCGCGGCCCTCCGATGGCCACGAGACGTCGGACCACTTCGGGATGTGCCGCGGCGAGCGTGTAGGAAGTGACCGCGCCATCGCTGAATCCCAGTACGTCGACCTTTCCGGGAGCCTCGTGATGGATCACGGCGAGGGCGTCGTCGGCGAACAGCACGTAGGAAAATGGCTTCGTCCCGATGTCGGATTTGCCGTGACCGCGCGAAGCGATGGCAATGACACGGCGGTGTTTGCTCAGTTCGACGATCAGGCCGCCGAACTCGTCAATGTAACCGTACAATCCGCCGTGCAGCAGAACGAGCGGAGTTCCGCCACTTCCATATGTTTCGTAGTAGATGTTCACGCCATCTACGCGGAGAAAGTGACCCGCGGCGGGATTGCCTCCATAGGAAATGCTTTCCGATATGCCTTGCCCTTGAACACGGGGCGAAAGCAGCAGAGCAACACACACTGCATATACAACCAGCGTTGCTTTCAGATTCGTCGTCACGAAAAATCCTCCTCGGGCGCCTCTCCGGGAAAGACTGAGTGGCTTCTCCAGGTGGGATCGGGTAGTTTTTGCGGAGCCCGCCCACAAACGGTTAGGGAGGCTCGTATCAACCATCGCTCTGGAAACGCACCTCTACTCAGCCCCAGCGCCATCAAAACCACCCTCCGGACGGTAAGAGGCCATTGAGGCGCAGATACGTGACGAGATTGCCGTAATGCAAGGCGTCGTGATTTGCGACCTGCGTCAAGATGAACATCTTGTTCGTCTTGACGCCAAAGAAGTCCGCCGGGTCATTGAGGTGCGCATCCGTGAATCCGGAGTACACGCCATCGCAGTAGTCGAACGCGCCTTTGAGGTAGGCGATGATCTCGGTCTTCGAACCCTTCCCGCTAGCCGTGGCGGGGGGCGCTTCACCCTTGGCGTTTGAACACAAAGTGTAGGATATATCCGCCACATGAGTCAGGATCTCGGCAAACGAGCGAACGTCCTTCGTCGGTCGGTAGCTGTACTTGGACTCTGGCATCGCTTCCGCCGACTTCATGATCTTGTCCTGCATATTGCTACGAAAAATGAATATCGTTGTCGTCAGCGGATTCGGCGCCGTGGTCGGATTGGGCAGGCTCGGCGAGACTTGGGCGTTGGCCAAGGACGCCAAGACGTAAACAGATACCATGCCAACAGGAACCACGACGCGAGCAATGGATCGAAACATAAAGAATCCTCCCGATACTCCTGTGTTATGACCACAGAAGTGTAACACGGTTCTGTGGGGATGCCACAGGTATAGACGAAGTTGGATGGGGGAAAGCTTGTGGGGGCCAACTCTTTCTAGGAATAGAGAAAGGCGATCACGGGTTGGCTTTGACAGCTAACAACGGTCGCCAAAAGAGCAAATGCAACAGCAAATACTCCTGTTCAGGAATCAGCGATCCACCGACATGCAAATGAAGGTCTTCTTCATCTCGATAATTGCCGTAAAGACACTCGCGTAACTGACGCCCGCCAAACAAAGACGCTCACCGTTAATATAAATTTCAAATGCTCGCATCGCGTGATGAAAAGCTGTACGGAAGGAAACCCAGGGGGAATTGAATCCTTTTTCGTTTACAGACTGTTGATTTTGCTTGGCTTAGGAAGAACAGATAAAAGCGAAAATCGGAGTCAAAAGCACGGTCTTGCGGCATGACTCGAGAAGCATAGCACGCGAAGCGTCCGTCGCGCCAGCGACTACGTTCAAACGCGCTTATGGTCATTGATGTAGCGCTCGCGCCTACTTTGCCGAATCGGCGGCTTTTCGTAGAAGTGAACTGCCGGGTTCCGTCTTCTGGGG
>Ga0210383_10006224_pt1 | contig 10422 bp, 2 predicted proteins | sample IncBWC14OmetaG_FD_160072 | JGI IMG/M metagenome (GOLD analysis project Ga0210383, IMG submission 160072) | Forest soil microbial communities from Barre Woods Harvard Forest LTER site, Petersham, Massachusetts, United States - Inc-BW-C-14-O ...
CGGCTGCGGCTACTCCGCTGGCTCGGGATGGGACGAGCAACTACTGGTCGGTCGATGTGCCTGGCGCTGCGGTGGGGCAGGCTTATAAGTTCGTTCTTCCTTATGCGGCTAAGCCGGGGCGGAATGCGTTCCGGATGGATCCTTATGCGCGATCGATCAAGCCGGATGCGAACGGAGTTCTGAATTCGATCGTTGCAAGCACGGATACGCCTTACGAGGGCGGAACTTATTCGACGCCGCTGTGGAATGAGGCGGTGCTGTATGAGCTGCATATTCCGACTTTCAATGCGACGGCGGGATCGCCGGGGACGTTTGATACGGCGATGGTGCGGCTGCCGGATCTTGCGCAGTTGGGTGTAAACGCGATTGAGATTATGCCGCTGGGACAGTTCTCGGGAAGCGCGAGTACGGGATATAACCCGGGCTATATCTTCGCGGTTGAGGATGAGTATGGTGGGCCGGATGGGTTTCGGATTTATGTGAATGCGGTGCACTCGCAGAAGATCGCGATGATTCTGGATGTCGTCTACAACCATGTCGATGGGCTCGACCTTTGGCAGTTCGATGGTTGGTCGATTGAGGGGATCGAGTGTTCGTGGTGTGCGGGCCATTCGCCGCAGCCGAATTATGTGGATGGGGGAATTTATTTTTTTGAGGACAGCCGTGCGCACACGCCCTATACCCATGCGCGTTTTGATGTCGGACGCGTGGAGGTTCAGACGTATCTGTTGGACAACGTGAAGCGGTGGTTGGAGGATCGGTTTCTGGATGGGTTGCGGTTCGATTCCACTCCGAGCATTCGCGATATTCAGGATGAGTTTGACGGCTACAAGTTGGAGCAGGCGGTTCCGGAGGGGATCTCGCTGTTGCGGAGTTTCAACGAGCATGTGCAGCAGAACCAGCCGTGGAAGATCATGATTGCGGAAGACCTGCAGGGCTATGGGGCGATTACTTCGCCCGTAAGTGCGGGCGGATATGGGTTCAATGCGCAGTGGGACGATGATTTTTGCTACAAGCTGAGGACGGCTGCGACTGCGGCGTCGGACAATCTGCGCAACATCGGCGATTTGGCTGGGGCGATTGCGGCGATGAATGGAGCGAACGCGTTTCAGTCGATTTTGTATAGCGAGAATCATGACAAGGATGATCCGAAGCAGGGAGGGCGGCTGCCGGCGATCATCGGCAACGGCAACGCTGCTAGCTGGTTTGCGAAGAAGCAGTCGACGCTGGGGGCGTGCGTGGTGTTGTCGGCGGCGGGGATTCCGATGCTGTTTATGGGGCAGGAGTTTCTGGAGTATCGCCCGTTTCCGAATTACGGGGCGACTCCCGATCCGATTGACTGGAGCTTGAAGGATACGTTCAGTGGTATCTGGGCGATGTATCGCGACATGATTTCTCTGCGGAGGAACAGCGCGGGGAAGACGCGTGGGTTGTGCGGGCGGAATGTTCATGTGTTGCCCGTGAGTGGGGATAATGTGCTGGTGTATCACCGGTGGGATCAGGGTGGGGCGGGGGATGATGTGGTGGTGGTTTGTAATTTTGCGAATCAGAAGTATTCGAATTATCAGATTGGCGTGCCGCGGAGTGGGATGTGGCGGGTGAGGTTTAATAGCGATTCGAGTTTTTATGATTCGGGATTTGAGAATTGGCCTTGCTTTGATACGGATGCGAATGGGGCTGGGTTGAATGGGATGCCTTTTAGTGCGAATGTGGGGTTGGGGGCTTATACGTGTTTGGTCTTGTCGCAGGATTGAGAGTGGGGCTCTCGAAATGAGGGCCCGGGGCCAAAGCCCCGAGTTGTGGTGGGCTTATTCGCAGGGCTAAAGCCCTGCGCTAATCCCAAAAGCAAAACCAAAGGCAAAGGCAAGAGCAAAAGCGAAATGCGGGGGTCTCTCCGCTACGCAACGGACGATAAGACTGTCCGTCGCTTCGGTCGAGATGACGCCTCTTAGGATTTCGCTCGAGAGATCGCGTTTTCTTTGGGAGCGGTGGCGAAAGCCTATTCGGTTCTTAGGGCTTCCATGGGTTCGATGTTTGCGGCTCGGCGGCAGGGGAGCGCGGTCGCGGCTACGGCGGCGATCGCGAAGAGCAGGACGACGGGAAGCATGACGGAGAGGTCGGTGGGTGAGGTGTTGTAGAGGAGGGCTCGCAAGCTGCGGCCTATGCTGAGGCTGGCGAGGCAGCCCAGCGTGAGGCCTAGCAGGACGGGCGCTACGACGGTTCCGAGCATGAGGGCGTAGACGCTTTCGCGTGTGGCTCCGAGGGCCATGCGAATGCCGACTTCCTGGGTGCGGGCTTCGACGGAGTAGCTGAGGGTGCCGTAGATGCCCAGGAGCGCGAGGAGTAGGGCTGCGGCTCCGAAGGCGACGAAGATTCCGGTTTCTAGATGCTCAGGCGCGAGGGAGTCGGAGAGCTGTGAGTCGAGGGTGTGGACGCGGGCGATGGTGACGTTGGGGTTGTAACTCCAGATGGTGCTGCGGACGGAGTCGATGAGTTGCGTGGGGTCTTGGGTGCTGCGAACGAGGAAGTAGGTAGCCCAGGGTGGGTTGTCCCAGTAGGGAAGGTAGACCATGTTGGCTGGCTCGGCGCGGAGGGTGGTGTTGTGGGAGTCGGCGACGATGCCGACGATGGTGTAGGTGGTGTCGTTGCGTCTGAATTTGCGACCGATCGGGGATTCGTCGGGCCATACGGCTTTGGCTGTGGCCTGAGAGATTACGGCGGTTTTCTGGTTGCGGTCGTGTTCGTCGAGGGCGCGGCCTTCGAGGATGTGCTGGTTGATGGTGGTGAAGTAATCTGGGCCAATCCAGCGGTAGTTGGCGAGCACGCCGTTGCCGGGCTTGTCGGTTGGGTTGACGCCGTCGATCCAGCTTTCGCCGGTGAGGAGCATACGGCTGACGAGTGAGGCGGACTGAACTCCGGGCAGAGAGCGGAGTTTGTGAAGAACGCCGTCGTCGAAGGTGACACGGCTGTCGTCGGAGAAGGTAAGAATGACGTCGGCGGCTACGACGTGATCGGTGGAGAAGCCGCGGTCAAAGGTGGAGAGATGGATGAGACTCTTGGCGAGAAGTCCTGCGACGAGCAAGAGCGTGGTGCAGGCGAAGACCTGGGCGCCAACGAGCGAGCGGTGGAGGAGATTGCTGCGACGGGAGCCGGAGGAGCGGGATCCGCTTTGAAGAGCTTGTTGCGGGCGGATGTGGAGGATGCGGAGGGCGGGAAGAACTCCGAAGAGAACGGAAGCGCCGACGGTGAGGAGGACGGAGAGGATGAGGACAGTGGGGTTGATGGTGACGGTGGCGGTGCGGGGAATCGCGAGCTCGGCGTATCCGGCGAAACGATGAACGGCAAAGTAGGCGAGAGCGACGCCGAGGGCTCCGCCGGTGAAGGAGAGGATGAGGACTTCGGCGAGAGCGCTTTGGAGGAGATGGGCAGTCGAGGCTCCGAGGGCGGAGCGAACGGCGGCTTCACGATCGCGATGAACGAAGCGGGCGAGCTGCGCGTTGGCGAGGTTGATGCAAGCGATGAGAAGGACGCTGAAGACGGCAGCCATGAGTAGCCACAGACGCGCGGAGGTGCGGCCGACGAGTACGTCCTTCATGGGTTGGATGTAGGCAGTGAGCGCGCCCTTCAGGGGACCGTTGAGTTGATCGGGTGGGATCTGATGCGCGATGTAGTCGTCTACGGCGTTGATGTTTTCGGTGGCCTGGGCGATGGAGATGCCGGGTTTGAGGCGGCCGATGGCGGTGTAATTGCCATAGTCGCTGTTCCAACCGAAGCTCTTGGTGGGATCGATGGCGAGAGGGACGATGACCTCGTTATCAGGGAATTGGAAGGAGACCGGGGAGGGTGAGAGTTCGTTGGCTCTGGGGAAATAGAAGCTTTGTGGAAGGACTCCTACGACCTGGTAGCGGGCGCCGGCCATGAGGATGGATTTTCCGGTGAGGGAGGGGTCGCCGTTGAAGAGAGTCTGCCAGAGACGGTAGCTGATGATGGCAACCTTGCCGCGGCCTTCGACGGATTCTTCAGGGAGAAAGTTGCGGCCGATGGCGGGTTGGGTGCCGAGGATGTCGAGCAGGTTGGGTTGGGCGATGATCCTTCCGACGAGACGGGGATGATCGTTGTTGTCGAGGCTGACGCCGATGGCACCTTGCTGCAGGAGCGTCATGTCGGAAAACGCGGTGGATTGTCTTCGCCAGATGTCTTCGTGGCGGGCGTTGGCTCCGGTGTAGGGCCAGAGTTTTTCGAGGTAGTGGACTTTCTCCCAGATGACGACGAGGTGGCCGCTATCGCGGTAGGCGAGGGGCTTGAGGAGGACGGCGTCGACGACAGAGAAGAGAGTGGTGGTGGCTCCGATGCCGAGAGCGAGGGTGAGGACGGCGGTGACGGTGAACGCGGGGGATTTGCGGAGCTGGCGGAGGCCGTAGCGGAGATCCTGCAGGATGGAGTGCATCGGTTCACCTCGGGGCTTGGCTTTGTTTTAGCATCTGGGGTGCCAATCGGAAGATAGCGCCGGGAGCTGGTTTTGTGGGGATTTTGAACTGCGGAAGGCTGGGTCAGTCTTCAGGAGTGTTCAGAACTGAAGAAGAGTGTCCGGAGATGGACGGTAGACTTACCGGATGAAATCCTTTGCGATTGGTTTGTTGTTATGTGTTGCCTGCGTTTCCTGCGTGGCGCAGGCTGATCCTGACGAGGAGTCGATCAGGAGTATTCGCGCTGCGTCGAATAAGGCAATTGTGACGAGTGATATTTCGGGTTTTTCCGCGAGCCTGGAGCCTGGATTTGTCGTAGTGACGGGGAATGGCTCGTTTCTTTCGCGCGAAGCTTATGTTGCGGCTTTTGCGAAAGACTTTGAGGATCCGCACTCGGTCCGGTTTGAACGGATTGTGGATTCGGTGGAGCTTTCGAGTTCGGTTCCGCTGGCGGCAGAGCATGGACATTGGGTGGGACGTCTTCCGGGCCGCCCGGCGATCTTCAGCGGAACGTATTTGGCGATGTGGCGACGCGGGGAGAGTGGGTGGAAGCTGCGGTCGGAATTGTTTATTTCGCTCGCCTGCAGCGATGCAGCTGCGTGTGAGAGCTATCGGAAGAGATATGGTGCGGCTGCGCCGAACCCCGGGCCGCAGAAACGCTAGTGAGCGGTGACGGTGAGGTTGAGGTTAACGGTCTGGGTGAGCTGGATGCCGGTGGTGGAGCTGGCGGTGACTTGATATTGGTAGGTGCCTGGCGGGGTAGTGCGGATGTTAGGGTCGCCTCCGCTGCCGCAACTGGTGGAGGAGAGGGTGAGCACGGTCAGAAGGAATGCCCAGAGGATGCGTGTGGAGTACGGGCGTTTGCGGTGGAGGGTGGTCCAGAAAAATATGAAGGACGCGGGGAGGAGGCAGAGGACGATGTTATGGATCTTGCGGGTTTGACTTGCAGTGGCGCTGCCTGGGTTGACCGTGGTGATTGTGTTGATGGTGGCTACGGCGCTTTGCGGGGAACCGGTGAGGGTGATGCTTGAGGGCAGGAGAGAGCAGGTGGCGTATTGGCCGGGGTTGATCGGGGTGCAGTTGAGCACGACGGTGCCGGCGTAGTTGTTCTGCGGTGTGATCTGGAGGTTGTAGGTGGCGGGGTGCTCGCTGGCGACGGTGGCAGAAGCGGCGGACGCGCCGTTGACGGTGAGGAGGAAGGTGCCGTTCGAGACTCCGTTGCCGGTGAGGGGAATCGTGGCGGGGGTAGTAGAACTGGCGATGGTGAGGGTGCCGTCGCGCGCGCCGAGGGCTGTGGGGGCGAAGGTGAGAGTGATCTGGCAGGTGGAGTTGGGCGTGAGTGTGTTGGTGGCGCAGGGGGTGGTGACCGCGTAGTCGCCGGTTGCGGTGAGGGTGAGGTTGGTGATGGTAGCGGTGCCGGTGTTGACGAGGGTAAGGGTGAGGTTCGCGGAGGAGCCGAGCGCGATGCTGCCGAAGTTGAGGGTTGTGGGGGTGATGGTGAGTTGGGATTGCGTGCCTGTGCCGGTGAGTGGAGCGTTAATTGGGAGGGTGGAGAGTGAGGTGGAGATGGCGAGGGTTCCGGTGCGCGGACCGGTTTGGGTGGGGGTGAAGGTGATCTGCTCGGTGCAACTGGTGTTGGCGGCGAGGGTGGTGTTGGGTGTGGGGCAGGTGCCGGTGACGGAGTAGTCGCCGGCAGTGGTGATGCCGTTGAAGGTGGCGGCGGTGGGGCTGGCGTTGGTGATTTGTAGGGGGAGCGTGGCGGAGGTGCCGAGTTGAACGGTGCCGAAGTCTAGTGAGAGCGGCGAGAGTGTGAGGGCGGAGGGTGTGGCATAGCCGATGAGGCTGATGAAATCGAGTGCAGAGCTCGCGTCGGAGGTGATCTCCAGGGCGCTAATGCGGGTTGGGCTGGGGTTCGCGCTGGGTTGCGGCGTGAAGGTGACGATGAGAAGGCAGCTCGCGGAGGGAAGGATGGTGTCGCAGTTACTTTGAAAGATGAAATCCGGCGAGGTGAGGAAATTGGTGATGTGGATGGGGACGGTGCCTGTGTTGGCGAGGGTAATGGTTTGAGATTGGGCGGCGTTGCCTACTTGTGTTGTGGGGAAGGTGAGGGAGCTGGCGGAGGCGGTGTAGGAGACGAGTGGTGCGGTGTTGCTGGGCGAGCCGGTGGAGATGGCGGTGGAGGAGCCGGTGAGGTCGAGGATGTCCGGGGACGAGAGCGCGTCGCTTTCGATGATGAGTGCGCCGGTGTCGGTGTTGGGCGCCGACGCAGGTGAGCCGGTGGCCGATTGGTTGAGTGGGGTGTAGGCGAGCGTGACGGTGCAGGATTGGGTTTCGACGAGGGTGTTGCCGCAGGTGGTGTTGGAGATGAGGAAGGGCCACTCACTGGTGAGTCGGCGAATGGTGAGCGGAGTGGGAGACGAGTTGGTGAGAGTGAGGGTCTGGGTGGTGGATTGGCCGGAGGCGGTCTGGGGGAAGTTGAGGACGGATTGATCTGGATTCAGATTTGGGATGAGGTTGCCGGCGATCTTGAGTGAGGCTGAGCCCTGGCCGTAGCCTTCGACGTAGCCGAGACCGTTGAGGGTGGCGGAGCCGTCGGTTGGCGTGGCCTGAGCGAAGAGGGTTCCGGTGACGTCTCCGTTTGTGAGGGGCAGGAAGGTGACGGAGAAGTTGCAACTCGCGTTGGGAGCGAGCGCGGCGCAGGGAGGGCCGGAGAGGACGAACTGGCGTGGGAGGGCGATGTCGAGGGTGAGGGATTTGCTGGTGAGGTTGTTGATGGTGAACTGGCGTGTGCCGCCGAGAGTGCCGGTGTGGGTCGGCGCGTAGCTGGCCTGGGCGGGGAGTATCTGCAGGCCCGAGTCTTCGGTTGTGTAGGCGCCCGTGAGGGGGATGGTGTAGGTGGTGACGCCGGTGTTGGGATTTGTGCCGGGAAGTTGGAGGGTGTCGGTGGTGAGGGCCGTGGTGGGAGTGAAGGTTACGGTGATGGTGCAGGTGGCGGCGGGGGTCAGGGTGGTGCAGTTGGTAGTGGAGGAGAAGAAGGGTGTGGCGTTTGTGGGTGCGCCGATTTGGAGGGCGACGGAACTGGTGTTGGTTAGGGTGATGGTTTGTTGCGTCGCAGTGGGGCCGGGGACGTTATTGAAGATGAGAGCGGTTGGGTTGAAGGCGAGGCCGGGGTCTGGGCTGCCGAAGCCGGTGAGGTTTGCAGTGACGGGTGTGGTGCTGGTGGGGATGGTGAGGGTTCCAGTGAGCGGGCCAGTGATGGTGGGAGAGAACTGGAGGTTGAGGAAGCAGGAGGCGTTGGGAGCGAGGGAGCCGGTGCAGGGTTGGCCGCCGTTGGGGTAGAGGGTTGGGTCGGCGAGGATGAAGTTGCCGGTGGTGGTTGGGGTCGAGAGGGTGACGGAGGACGTCGTGAGATTGGTGAGGGTGAAGAGTGTGGGAGCGCTGGTGCTGTGGATGGGTACGGGGCCGAAGTCCTGCGTGGTGGGGGTGAGGATAAGGCCGGTGAGTGGCAGGCCGGTTCCGGTAAGGGTAAGTGGGGATGGTGAGCCTGAGGTTGAGGTGAGAGTGAGAGTCGCGCTTTGCGAGCCGGTGGTGGAGGGGGCGAACTGCACTCCGAGCCAGCAGTTGGTGCATGGGCCGGTGAAGGTGCTGGTGAAGGTGGACACGGGCGGGTCGCCGTGGCCGTAGCCGATGTCTTCGACAAGGATGGTTTGGAAGTCAGGTGCGCTGCTGGTGGCGGTGAGGGTGGGGAAGGGTGCAGTAATCTTTTGCCAGAGGACCGTCGGCTGGCCTAGGAGGACGTTTCCGAAGGCGAGGGTGCCGTTGGGTGTGGTCGTGATGGCGGTGCCGGTTCCGGTGAGGTTCACGAAGGAGGGTGAGGTTCCGCTGCCGGCGGTGACGGAGAGGATGCCCTGGCGGGTTCCGGGTTGCGATGGGGCGAAGTTGAGGAGGACGTTGCAGGTGGAATTGCCGGGTAGGGTGGGGAGGCAGTTGGTGGTGTCGGTGAAGTCGCCGGTGAGGGCGAGGGTGAGGGCGAATGGATTCGCGTCGGTGTTGCCGATGGTGACGGTTTGCGTTGAGCCGGAGGTGCTCGCGACGAGGACAGGTGTGGGGAAGGTGATGGTCGCGGGGGTGACGGTGAGGTTAGGGTTGACGGATTGACCAGTGCCGGTGGAGAGCGGGAGCGTGAAGCCGGTGATGAGGACGGAGAGGCCTTGATCGAGTGTGAGAGTGGTGGTGTCGGCCGAGGGAGCGATGGCGGAGTTGTAGGTGATCTGGAGCTGGCAGACGGTATGGGGTGGGAGTGTAGTTGGGCAGCGGTCGGTGAGGGTGAAGGGCGCGGGGAGGGTGAGTGGGGTGTGGGGGATTGAGTTTGTGGAGTTGTTCGAGAGGTAGAGATAACGCGGGAGGCGTGGGCTGGCGGTTGGCGTGGTGTCGAACTGGGTGCCGAAATCAATCTCTGGGGCGGAGAGGCTGAGCGAGGCGGCCTGGGTGTAGGCGGTGAGGGCGAGGGATTGGGTTCCGATGAGCCAGTTGGATTGAATGAAGCCGTCGTCAGTGGAGTTGGGGGAGGCGGTGAAGCTGATCGCGAGGTGGCAGGAGGAGTTTGGCGCGAGAGTGTAGGTGTTCTGGGCGGTTAGGGGGCAGTCGGATGAGGAGGCTGTGAAGCTGTAGACGGTGATTTGGTTGCCAAGGATCTTTGAAGTGATGGTTTGAGGTTGAGTGGTGAGATTGGTGAGGGTGAGGGTTCGGGTTTGGGCGAGGCTGGTGGAGGTGACGATACCGAAATCAAGCTCTTTGGGGATGAAGGCGACGGGGTTCGGAGTGGAGGTTGTTGCGGGGAGGCTTGCGGTTTGGGTGGTGGCGCTGTCGGCTTGCGCGGTGAGGATTCCGGGGTTGGTGGAGGTGCTCGTGAGGGCGATGTTGCACTCGGCGCCGGGTGGGAGAGTGGTGGGGCAGTTGTGCGCGAGGGTGAAGTTGATGGCGGTGAGTTGAAGATTCGTGGCGGCGGCGCTGCCGAGGTTGCGGAGGGTGATGTTGGGGTTGGCGTCGGTGGAGAGTGCGAGGGTTGGGGCGGCTGTTGTGGGGTTGAGTTTGGCGAGATAGGCCGCTGAGCCTGCGCAGAGGCTGCCATTGCAGGAGCCTGAGGCGAGGACCGCGGTGCGGAGAATGTCGGGGAGTGCTGGCGTCGGAGTGTTGGTGAGAGCGAAGTCGTAGGTTTCGGTGGCGAGTAGGCTGGAGCTTGCGGTGGGGGCGGCGCTGCCAGCGAAGATGGGATTTCCGGTAGGGTCGGTGGTGAGGGAGGTGACGGTGATTGGTGCGCTGGCGAAGGTTGGGTTGGTAGTGGGGAGACCGCCGACGCGAAGGGATTGGTCGATGGTGTTGTTCGCAGTGACGCGGAGGGCATAGCTGTTGCCGATCTCGGAGAGTGGGGTGTCGGGCAGGAGCCAGGCTGGAGTGTTGAGGGTGCTGCTGAGCCAGACGGCGCTGCCGGGTGCAGGCGCGAGAGTGGATTGTGTGCCAGGAGCGAGGAGGGTGGAGGCGAGGACCGTGCTGCCGTCGAGCGGGAGACGGAGGAGAGTCTGGTAGGTGGTGTTGACTAGGGGAGTGGAGACGTTTGCGATGGGGAATTGGCCGAGGGCAATTGAGCCGGAAACTAGGAGGGTTTGCGCTGTAGGGTCGATGGCTAACGAGGTGATGCCGGGGCCGGGGATGAAGGTGGAGAAGAGGAGGCCGTCTGCGGCGGGAGTGAGTTTGGTGAGGAAGCCGGAGGTGGTGTTGGGGGCGTTGGGGATGATGTCGGGGATGAGGGCGTTGAGGGTGGGGTAGCCGGAGCTGGTGGTGTAGCCGCCGATGTAGGCGTTGTCTCCTGTGTCGACGGTGAGGGCGGCGGGTGCGGTGTTGCCGTTGAGACCGCTGAGGAGGTTGCGTAGATGAGGGTGGTGCCGGTGGCGTTGAA
>Ga0210383_10006225_pt1 | contig 10421 bp, 11 predicted proteins | sample IncBWC14OmetaG_FD_160072 | JGI IMG/M metagenome (GOLD analysis project Ga0210383, IMG submission 160072) | Forest soil microbial communities from Barre Woods Harvard Forest LTER site, Petersham, Massachusetts, United States - Inc-BW-C-14-O ...
ATTGCCGATTAACAACAATAGGAAGACAATTAATTGCTTCTGGAGGATTAACATTTGGTTCATGGGTTGTAGGTGATTCTGAAATAGATTACACTTATGCTTCTAACGAAGGTATGGACCCATCCAATTTTGTTATTCAGACACCAAAAGATTTAAATCCACCATTAAAATACCCAATTCTACCATCAACCACCAGTTTATCACCGTATAACCCAATAGGAACAATTTATCCAATACAGGTTCTTGTTAGAAATACAGCTAATACCCGTGGTTTTTTCAGTGGTTCAACTGGTAATTTCGTTATTAATTCAAACAGTAATTACTCTATTCAGAATAATTTAGAAATTGCTTTATCAGGTGTTACAGGTGGAACTACTGTTAAAATATCACAGGATGCTGGTTTTGTTTTCAATAGTGAACCATTGATTGGTGATTATCTTTTTGTTAACTGGATCAACCCTGCTTACGCTGGTAGTGCTTATACAACAGATGTGGTATATACAAATAATCCAACACCTCAATTATGGTATGAAATTCAGAATATATCTGGTACTATTGCTGGTAATAATTTAGTTGTAACAGTTGATAGAGCATTACCTAAATTCGGAAGTTCTTCAAATATAGCTAAAGCAATTATTTTCCCAGGTGGTGATGCAATAAATAATTTTTATTCATCTGGTACAACAACACCTTATTGGAATGGCGACACACTTAATTTTAACAGCACCTGTAATATAGGTAATGATGATGTTCTGGTTTGGAACATGAATATTGTTTATACAGAGGATTTCGCTGGTAAATTAAATGGGTATGAAGGGATTGGTCAATATGGTAGTTCTGGTTATACAGGATTTAAAAATTATATCTCTGATACTTTTGATAAACCAACGCAAAAAGCATTGGGTATTATTCACTACAGTAATAACAGCATAAATAATTATTATGGTGAACAGCTGTATCAGAATACATTAGTTCTTGATATTCCTACTGTAATTTGGTATAACAATACTGGAAATACAATGGGATTAACTTTAACCTGTGATTCAACAGCTTATACCAGTGTTCCAGGATCTGGAGCTACTGATTTAAATACAACTTATTATAATCTTATAGATTCACAAGGCTTGGTTGTAGGTAGAAATTTTGTTAATTTAAAAACAATAGTTATTGAGGATGAGGAGTTGATCGCAGCCATGTCATATAAATCAAATCGTAACTGGTCATATCCTAGTTTGGTTAACGCTGGAAATACAAATGGTATTCCTGTTACCAGACCGAATATTTTTACATCAGCAAATCAGATGTTGTATATGACTTATTTCTTTGAAAATACCAGTGGTTATACAGCCAGCAATTCTTATGGTTATGCAGATGCATTGCATTGTCAATATTATCAAACATATACACCTACATTAAATCCAGATGGTTCTCTAAATAATGCTCAGGTTCCTACATTCACTCTTGATTCAGCTAATTTACAGTTTGTTACAAAAAGTACTGGTTTTAATAATGGTATTGGGGTTACTTTTAATAAATTTAAAATTCTTTATCAGATGGTTAGTTCACCTAATCAAAGACCTGATCCGACTCAATGGTTAGAATATGATTATACAAGTAAATTAAGTGGATATCCTTTTACAAATGGAATAATTGATGTAACTACATTCAATACCACAATTTATACATTTGATAATAATATGTTTGGTGCTGGTGTTAGTTATAATTTAAATAATTATATTACATTACCACTTTCTTCGCAAAGTAATGTACTTAATTTCGGAGATGAAGTTTATTTCTTTGGTAATGTAAGTACTGATATCGGAGCAACAGTATATAAAACAAATTTTGTATTCACTCTTCCATATAATCAATTCAATGTATCAAGTAATCCAACGTACACCAATTCTGGATTGAATACATATATTTCGGAAGTAGCGATATACGATAATAATTTAAATATGGTGGCAATAGGAAAATTAAATTACCCTATGCAGAAATCACCCAATCAGATTCGTGTAATTCAATTAAGTATTGATTTTTAAATGGGATATATTTGCAGTTCATCAACTTACACAGTAACAGCCTATCTTACAAATTTAGGTAAGCAACTCTATTTCAATGGAGAAGATAGTGATATTATTGCCAGTTATTTTACGTTAGGTGATTCAGATACCAATTATATAATAGCCAGTAATAATAATCCTATTACAACAGGATTTATTCCAAATGTAACTGGTATTGTTGATCAATGTATTAATTCTGTAGCTATTGGGAGTGATATAACTTATAAATTAAAATCAACACCTTATCAGCAAGGTCAGATAATAACACAATATTGTTTACCACCTTATACATTAATTCAACAGATAAGTAATGGAGATGGAACTTCATATTATATAACAACTGAAAACAGTACTTCATGTGGATTTACTTATAAAAGTAATGTATTTTCTCAATCTTTTACAAAGAATAGTTGTGTAAGCGGTGCTACTGGACAATCATATAATGTAAGTACAACTTATGGTCAGTTTACTGGATTAACACAGGATCAGGCTGATTCACTTGCATTAAATTATTTACAGGTAAGTGGTCAGACGATAGCTAATGAATATGGTAATTGTTTATTTGGTAATACACTGCAAACGATGATCTTTACACCAAATAATTGTCCTAATGGTGGTAGACCTTATACAGTTAGTGCATTAACAAATACTTTCTTTTCAACAATCAGTACCGCTGATGCTAATAATAATGCGTTGATTTATTTAACAACCAATGGTCAGACTATAGCAAATACTAACGGACAATGTAAAGTACTTATTGGTACTGAAACAATTTACGTAACCAAACCAGGTGGAATTACAGTTCCAGAATTAATTAATATTTATCAATAATGGGATATACACCTAATGACTCATATTTATCGGGAGTAACCTGTACAGATACAATCTATGTTTCATGGACGAAGATAGGTAGAGAATATTTAATTGGGAGTCGGGCAAATAGAAAAGCTGGATTAACAGCGTCTTATTTTACATTAGGTGATTCTGATATGAATTATTTGAATACTGCTGAAATTATCAATGGATTTATTCCTAATGTAACTGGTGAATATACTCTTTGTTTAAATGGTACATCTACTGATGATATAACTTATAAAGTTAATTTAAATGATAATTCTCAAATCATTGTAAAATCATTTAACATATTCATACCTATTTCAACAAATAATCCAGCTGGTTGTACACTACAATCCTTGATATATAATATATTTTATGATGGAATAAATATATTTGCTACACCGCCAAGTTATTATGATTTATTTCCAGCAAATAATGTTTATACATCATATGATCAATTAAATACAGTGGTTGCAAATTTACAGAGTATGTTATTGCCAGAATTTGTAAATAATATATCATTTAATTATGGTAAAGGTTCTTTGAATAGTCATGGCTCACCTTTTCCATTCGCTATAACTAATTTATTTATATCAGTTGTTGATTTACCTGCTGATTCAACTATAACTGATAACAGTTATTTAATTTGTAATAATATGATACAATCAACTATAACTTTTACACAAAAAATTGTTGTTAATCCTTCAAATATTCCAGATTTAAATGGAAATCAATTTACACTACCAATTTGTAACTAAAACATAAACTAAACTATTTAAATTAAACTATTTTTAACATGCAAACAGAAAAAAAAGAAATAATTCTAGGTGAAATCTACGAATTATATGATGAATTAAACGGTAAAACTCTTCCATCAGGAGATAAACTAAAAGGTATTCTTGAAGATGAATTAGGAGGAGTTGAAAGAATGTGGTTTACACTTTTGAATAATGTTATTAAAGGAGAAAAAGAAATCCTTGATACATTAAGAAATGATTTAATTAAAAAATACGGTGAATCATCTGAAGATGGTAATATAATGATTAAACAAACCAATGAAGATGGTAGTGTTTCCAGTAAATTCGTTGAATTTATAAATGAATTCAATGCTATTTTAACACAGAAAAAAGAAATCACTTATCATCCTCTGCAACCAGAACATCTGATTAATATCAAATCAAACTGGATATCAAAAGTATTTAATTTCGTAAAAATCTAATGGGTTATATTCCATCATCACCAACTACATTATTGTATGCATATTACACTAACTTAGGTAAAAATTATTATCTGACTGGTAGTGATGTGGATAAAACACCCGTTTATTTTGGACTGGGTGATTCTGATACTAATTATGTAATAGGTGAAAATAATGGAAATATTTTAACTTCTGGTTTTGTTCCAGATATTACTGGTGATCAGGAAGATTGTTTGAATGGTATAGCTGACGGAATAGAAATTAAAAATTTATTGAATTATCAACCGATAACAAATACAGGAGCTAATGAAATTCGTTTCTTTACAACTTCCAATCCTTATATGGGTTCCAATGTATTGAATATAAATATAGATCTTGGAAAATACATTAGTTGGATCAACACATTCGGAAGTTATTCCATTAGCAGTACAGCTTATTTTAATGTTATTCAACCAACATTGGTGAGTCCTTTGATTCAATTCTATAATAGTATCGGTATTTATAATACTACAACCAATGCAGTTGATTTTAATACTAATATAAGTTTAACTTTTTCAGCTGGTGATTTTAATTTGTATCAGAATCTGAATCGTTTCTTACTGGATACAACAAAACCAAATAATTTTAATTTAATACAACCATCAAATCTGGGTATGAGTTCACCTCTTGAATTTATATTCAGTTCAGTTGGTAATCAGGGTGCTAATTTAATTGGTGCTGGGGGTATAATGATCAATAACCGTGATTATTTATATCAGGTAACAGATATCACAGCTAATACAACTACCAATTACACTTATTCGCAGATGACTGGTGTTACGTTAAACACAAACAGCACATATAATATAACACCGATAGTTATTTTAAGATATTATAATCAGGGTACTTTGAATTCAGAAACATTTTATTTAAGATCTGATAACAGTATATTATTAAATGGAAGTATATCGAATGCAAATAATCAATATCTTAAATTATTTGTTAATTCATCCAATGTATCGCTGGCAACAAGAGAAGCACAGTTATTAACATCATTTATAACAACCAGAACCGATTTATTCTATAAATCAAATAATATTTATTACAGTTATCCACTTTCAATAAATGTATCTACCGATGATCCGACAGTAAACAATGCTGTTTTAAGAATAAATATGTTTTACAATCCAAACGCTACGTATATTAATCAACCTAACGATACATTTACTATATGAACTTTATATTAAACATATCAAATACCAGCGGTAATACGATTAATATATCAGCTAATCAGAATATAACAATACCAACTTCTGTTGAAAATAATATATTGTCTTATAACAGTATTTATTTCTTTAGTATGGTAAATCAATCTGGAAATAACATATATAATAATACAGCAACGCAACAAACAATAACAATAAATTCTTTTGGTTTTGATGATCTACCGCTTTACATTACATCAGCACCAGGAAAAACAACAAATAATTATATATTATCATGAGTCTAGCAAATAATTTGAAAGCTGTAGAATCGGGTTCAACAACTTTTACCACAAATATTATAAGCAGTGTATCAACACTTAATAATTCTTTATTAAAATACACTAAGGCATCGAGAACTGATCTGACAAGCAGACCATATGGTAACCTTTTCAATAGCTTTAATTTACCTATCACACCTACACAACAAGCTTTGTTTCAAGCTGGTGGTATATATAGTAATACAGCTATATCTGGTTGCAATCAGGATAATGTTATTGTTGTTGAAATTCCAAGAAATCAATATGGTGAATTAATTGATGGTAAAACTATATCAATGACTTTACCGATTGTATCTGGTAATACAAATACACCAATTACTTTATATGGTACATTCTTCTCAGATTCTTCACAGAATTTAGCTACTCCTAACACCAATTATTCTGATGCAACTTCGGAAGCCAGTTATTTTGGTATTACACCATCAGCTGATAATAATTATAACAGTAATATTGTATTCTTATTTTCAAATGCTATTAACACACCTGTTTTAAATACTGGTACTACATGGAATCAATGGACAACAGCAAATAAATTCAGTACAAGCAATCCACTGGGTTCAACAACCAATAAACAATTTGCGGTATTCTCACCAGATCTTAATCCTAATAATACTGGATGTGATACAGTAGTTGGTATTGCTTATCTTGATAAAGGTTTCTTTGTTATAACACATCCAACATTAGTAAATAACTTCGCTTATTCTGCGAGTACTTCATCTGGATTTGATGGAATCACAAGTGGTAGCACATATACAGGAAATCAAAACTTTACACAGGTTTATTTTACAGCAAATACCTTATCCAACACAACATTTACATCTATTAAAACAGAATTTGTTCAGAGTATATATTGTCTGGCGATGCCTAATGAATTTTATGATTCAAATAATCCAACGTTTTTAGATGCTTATGCTGATGGAAATCCAAATAATGATCCAGTTTATATCACAGAAATAGGTATATACAATGCAAATCAGGAATTAATAGCTATTGGTAAAACATCTCAACCAATACCTAAAACAAAAAATAATGTTCAGCAATTTGAAATACAATTGAAACTTTAAAGCATACGGGTTTTAGGACCGTTGTAGTTTCGGCTACTATTGCACCCATTTGAATTCGCTACTCAGTGGGTGTTTTTTATTAGATTTAGAAGTTTAATATTAATTAAAGTGAATAGGGTTTGGTAATCTAAATAACTGATTAATTTATGATTTATTTTCATTATAAATTAATATTTTAATAAAATTTTTACTATTTAATTATATATCTATCAAGATATTCATTTCTTAATTCTTTTTCTGGATAAACAAGTGTTACATTAAAACCATTTTCATTTAAGAGTTTTAATCCATCTGGCTCTGTTGCTATAAAAATATAATCGACTAACCCAATGTATTTTTGGGTTTGGTAATCTAACTTCTTTTTAAGTTGTAATTGTGAACATATAATTTGAAGAGACAATACAATGTCTCAAGGGACTTGAGACATGCTTTTGTTCTTCTATTTAATCCTTTCACAAATAATCTTACATCACTCCAAAAAGATTCAATATTAGTGGTTCCTTTCTTTCCAGTTATTAATTTGGTTGATGGTATAACTTGTTCATATACAGACCAGTGGTCTGTATAAAATAACCGAACATCGTTTTTAATCAACCGATTAAACATAGGGAAAAATGTTTCAAATCCTCTTCCACCTATTGTATAATCCAGAATCTTTTTGGTTATCTTATCGATAACCGCCCAGATCCATATCCGCTTTGCGGATGGATCATATACGTTTTTCTTTACTTTTTTTTAACAAAAGTACAAAGTTCATCGATCTCAACAGCTCCGCTGTTGATCTGCGAATCAATAACTGGTATTTTACTGGTATAATCTTTAAGCCAATGACTAATGGTTTGGTGGGAAACACCAATCAAACGACCAGTTGCTCTGAAACTATTTCCTTCGTTTAACAACCTGATTGCTAACTCTTTATCACTATCTGGGCGAGGGCAACCTCGCCCATAATGAACTTTTTCTGTTTTTAATTTGGAATCCATTTTAATTTTATTTAACTTTATATTAAATAGTGAAAATTAGATTACCAAACCCAAATTTAAATAGCTGGTTTTTTTATGCTCCCTACGCTCGATATTCCAGTTAATTGATTAAATCAATTTGTCTTTAAATCGAGTACAAGGAGCATTTCAATTAATAGGTTAAATCGACGATAGGAGCATATTAACCAAATAAATACCAACCAATAAAGAATACAATTATTGCAAGTACTATCAAAAGTATATTCACGAATTTTTGTTAATTACATATGTTCTATATGCAATATATATGTTGATTATAATACCAAGGATTATGGATGTAAATCCAGCTAATTCACTCCAAGTTAAAAATGTAATAATTATCAACCCTATTGTTATTAAAATTGCAAATAGAGTTCCGAGAATTTTTGATTTTATTGTCATAATTTTAGATTAGTTTAAAGATTTTTAATATACATAGGATTATTCCACCTACAATTATTTCATCTTTGGTTTGTTTAATAACTTTGCCAGTTTTCTGGAAAATATTTGGTTTGGTTTGGGTTTTCGTAATAGCTGGGATAATGAAAGAATCAACTGAATCAAGCTTAACATAAGGATTGCTGTTGATAATAGAAACAGATACTGGATTACCTTTAGTTTTATCAAATTGAAAAGATACATTCTGATTATTTGGTATAACCAGATTCTGTATATCCAATTTAGGTTGAGTACTTGGCTTAATACCTGAAACAATTATATTATATTCAATATCCTTGGTTGAATCAGTAAATTCATATGTTGTATCATTAAGAGCTACCACAGTATTCTGATTTAAATTGGATAATATTACCTCCATTTTATCTCTCATAGCACTAACTATTTGTTTATTGCTTTTAACTTCATCCAATAAAGCTTTTTGATTATCTGATAAACTGCTTATATTTTTCTGAAGAAAATCAACATTATCCTGAAGAGATTTTTTAGTATATTCTATCTCACCGTTCTTCAAAATAACTTTATGAATACTATCATTAAGAACTAATTTTAAATTCTGTTCTTCAGCAAGTTTTTCATTGATTTTACTGTTTTCACAGGATTTCATACCATAAAGTATACCAAGTACTATGATAATAAGTAATAATACTGTTGTTAAATTAAATTTCATAATTATATTTTTTGAGTTGTTGTTTTTGTAATAGATCCTTGAATGAATATATTCAGTTTTTCAGCTATAGGCACAATTAATGATGAACATTCACCAAGAAAATCAAGTTTAAACTCACCAATATAGTTTCCAACCTTAGCAGTATCATTTTTAGTCCACTCATATACAATCGTATATTCATTTATTAATGGATTTGAAGCACTCTTTTTAGATTCAATAGAACCTGCTTTATTGGAAATCCTGAAAATACCAGTATCTGCATCGACCATAGAAAATGTAACTGTGCTAATAGATAAAAGCTCTTCAAATTGATCTAAATCCAGATCATTGTTTGAAACCAGCTTCATTTTAAGACGAGGCAACGTACTATATTGATTTATAAAGAAATTCATTATTTTCTGCTATTTATATTTAAATAGATAATTAATATGACTAATTTTAATACACGATTAGACCTCTCTCGTCAGAGTCGTATAGATTTAAATGAACAAGCATCATGGGCTGGATCAGTGGCTGTAGGTCAGAATTTTTATATAAATGGAATACAAATTAATGTAAATAATTCATATCAGGGTTATGTTTTAGCATATGATAGTTTATCAAATTCATATTTAAGCACACCTAATAGCTATTTTTCAATAACTGGAGATAGAATTTTATATGGTCTTGATGTAACTGCTATAAATAATCTGGAATATAGTGTATCACCAGGTGTTTATGTAATTGATAATTTATTTTATACATTTACTGGTTCCTCATTCAGTATTTTTTCGGGCAATAGTCTATATAATAGGTTCGATTTAATATCATTAAATTCAGGTGATTCTATTACAAATACTGTAACAATAAATCAGGGAATTCCCGCTCTTAATCCCCAAATACCAGGAATCCCCGAATCCAGTGTTTTATTAACAATTCTTGATGTGAGTGCTGGTGCTACAGCTACTGGAGGAAGTATCACACTGATACCACCAAATGTCATCCCAAGTAGTAATGTTACATTCTATTCAGGAGTGTATACCAATGTTAATGATTATTTGATAGGTAATTACCAATATCCTCTGATCACCAATTTTCAAAATAATATTGGAGATGTTCAGATTGGAACTGTTGTAAGTGCAATTACTTTCTCATGGACTACAAACAAGACTGGTCAATATTTTAATCTTAGTGGAAATAGTTTTAGCAGTAATACATTTACTAAAACATTTACTGGATTAAATATTACGGGAAATACATCATTTGTTCTTAGTTTCAATGATGGTATTAACACAACATATGCTACAACATCAATTAATTTCTATAATAGTTTATATTATGGATTATTTACTGGAACTACTATAAATAATAGTCAGATTATAAATTTACCTTATTCTAAATTGGATATCGATAATAAATTATCAACGATCTTTATTACTGGTTCAACTGGACAGTACATGTATTATTGTTATCCATCAAGGTTTAATACACCTAATTTATTTGTAAATGGATCTTATTTTACTGATATAACAACCAGTGCTACAACTGTAACTAATATTAATAATTACAGTGAGAATTATAGCGTTAATTATATAACAAACCCTGTTTACAGTACTAATTTAGGTTTTGAA
>Ga0210383_10006226_pt1 | contig 10421 bp, 5 predicted proteins | sample IncBWC14OmetaG_FD_160072 | JGI IMG/M metagenome (GOLD analysis project Ga0210383, IMG submission 160072) | Forest soil microbial communities from Barre Woods Harvard Forest LTER site, Petersham, Massachusetts, United States - Inc-BW-C-14-O ...
ATGTCACGCTCGAGGAACTCATGGAAACGATATACGGCGTCGAAGACGCTCAAATCGTGGGAGCACCGAGCTGGTTCAAATCTGAAAAATTCGATATGGATGCAAAATGGGACAAGTCCGTGATTGAAGCGTTAGAGACGCTTAGCCAAGATCAGCTCGCCCGCGAGCGGAAGCGCATGCTTCAGGAATTTTTGGCGGATCGTTTCCAACTGGCTGTCCACCGCGAAACCGAGCATCTGCCAGTCTATGATCTGGTGATCGCGCCTGTCGGTCCCAAACTTCAGGAAGCAAAGCCTGGCGACACTTACCCCAACGGGTTCAAAGACGCTGACGGTCGAGGAAGAGCAGGCATGATGCACATGGAGAGCGGTCGATTGATAGGCCAAGGGGTTCCTGTGGCTCTGCTTGTGAAGGAATTGTCGCGTGAGCTATCGCGGGGATTAGGGGGCAGCATCATTGAGGATAAGACCGGGCTCATGGGTAACTATGATTTCATGCTGCAGTGGACACCAGAGGAGAGCGGACCTTCCATTTTCCGCGGGAGTGACAGCACGCCGGCGCCTGAATCTTCCAGCCCTTCGCTCTTCAGTGCGCTCCAGGAGCAGCTCGGCTTGAAACTGGAATTAAAAAATGGCCCCAGAGAAATTCTCGTCATTGATCATGTCGAGAAGCCCGCCGCCCCCGAGGCTCAAAGCACGTACGCACGTGCCCCTGTGTTCCAGCTTGTTTCGATCGAACCAAACGAATCCAGCAACCCCATGCGCGCGATAACGGCGAGATCTGACGAGTTGAAAGTAACTAACTTCACCCTCCGAATGCTGATTCTAAAGGCCTACGGAGTTCAGGGCTATCAGCTCTCAGGAGGTCCGGCGTGGCTCGATTCTGAGAGCTATGACATCGAAGCGAAAATGGACAGCTCCCAAGCTGAAGAACTGGGCACGCTCAACATAGCTCAGCGCAATCTTCAAACTCTACGCATGCTCCAGTCGCTTTTGGTGGACCGTTTCAAACTCGCCCTCCACAGCGAGACAGAAGAGCTTCCGGTTTACGCGCTGGTCATCGCGAAAGACGGCCCCAAATTCCGGGAAGGCATACCTGGCGACACCTATCCTAACGGAATCACTGGCCTTCACGGCCGCCCCATCGGTGGAGGAGGCATATCAGAGCCAGAGAGGGGCAAGTTGGTGGGCCAGGGCTGTCCCATCCGCTTACTGGTGGATGCCTTGTCGCAGGAGGACCTCGGCCGCACCGTTCGGAATAAAACGGGGCTCGCGGGCCATTATGATTTCACGCTGCAGTGGACGCCAGGCGCGAGAAAAGGCCCAGCAGATGACCGGCAAGCCAAGTTCAACAATTACAGCGAGTTTTTCAGCGCGCCTCCGAAAAACAATCTAAACACCGGTCGACAGGTCCGGCTACCCGATTCTTCCGGGACTTCGATCTTCTTGGCGATTCAGGAGCAGCTTGGGCTGAAACTGGAACCGCAAACCACTCCGTTGGAGTTTCTGGTGATCGATCACGCTGAAAAGCCGTCAGAAAACTAACTGCAATCGATAGACCGGCTTGGGTGGCTCTCCCTAAACTATTGCGGTTTCGGAAGCTGCAAGATCATCCCGCTGCCTTGTCCAGCCTCGACCGTCGGCAACTGACCGTTCCATTTATCGATGAGTGCGCGGTTGTTCTCGATCCGCCGCAGTTCCAGCAGTTGCGGCGTCAGCGAATTCTGCCGGATGCGGTTGGCATCCGCCTCTCCTTGCGCACGCGTCACGAGCGATTTGGCGTCGCCTTCGGCCTCCGCGATTTTCTTTGCCGCTTCCGCCTGGGTCGTCGCCAGTTCGTTTCTAGCTTGCTCCGCCTTTTGAATTGCCTGCGCCTTTGCCGTGATCGCCGTCGCAATCACCGTCGGCACGCGAGGCGCACCGATGAACCCGAACTGCTGAACACTCACACCCACCGGGGTCATTTTCAGCTCGATCTGCGTTTGCACCTTCCGCAGAAACTCTGCCTTCTTCTCTCCGTAAATGTCCTCCACGACGTACGTGGAGGCCACTTCGTTCAGCGAGTTTCTCACCACGTCTCGCAAAATCCCGTGCGTAAACATATCCATATCAGAAACGCGATACTTCACGTAGAAGTCCGGTACTTTTGTCGGCTCGATCGCATACGACAGAGAAACGTCCACGAAAATTTCCATGCCTTCCTTCGAGTTGAAGCCCATCTCTTCATTGATCGGATGCCCTTCATTCACATCTTTTGTCCATTTCACCGTCTGCACGTAAGTAGGGAACTCAATGATCTGCGTACTCAGCGGGGAATACACCACCCAACCGGTGCGCACCGGTATTTCCGACGCTCCACGCTGCTTTCCCGCCAGGTTGATCTGTACACCCACATGTCCCGGTTCGATGCGCGTCACGCGGACGAGGAAAAGTCCCAGCAGCAACACGACGAGTAGTGCTCCAATCGCAATGACTCCCAGCTTCAAAAACGGGCCAGCTCTCTTCATCTCGAACTGCGCATCATCGCGCCCGCTACCTTTTCTAAACAGATCCATACAATTGCTCCCTCCCCGCGAGACCACCTTCGCACTGTGCTGCTTAGTTTGCCACCCACTACGTTAGAAAGTCATGATGCGCTAACCCGCAGAAAATAAGTAGTTTCTAGCACAATACCCGCTCTTTGTAGTTTGGAAGCCGGGCTTGAGCCGGCTCCACCGGGGTAAGAAACAAAGTCGTGAAACCGGTTACTGGGCTATGGATGTGCGCTATCCGAGGCTAAAAGGCTAAAATCCAAGTCACAATTCTTCTGCCTCCCGTTATCGCTCGACTATCTGGCTTGACACAGGAGGTCCTATATGTAGAATATGGACCTGTAGCCAAGCTAGGTGTCAAAACAAGATGCCCACTGAAAAAAACGACCTGCATCGCGGTACGCTCGACATGCTCATCCTCAAAGTCGTCGCTTCTGGCCCTCTACACGGCTATGCCATCGCTCAGCGCCTCAATCAAATCTCCAAGGATTACTTTCAAGTTCCCCAGGGCTCGCTGTACCCCGCGCTTCACCGCCTCGAAGAGCGCGAATGGCTTGACGCCGAATGGAAAGACACCAGCACCGGGCGCGAAGCCAAGTTCTACACCCTGACCACCAAGGGCAAGAAGCAACTCGAAGCAGAAGTCCTCGGCTGGGAACGGCTTTCCGACGCAGTTTCCCTGATTCTGCGTACTGCTGACTGAGGGACCGACATGCGCTGGTTACGCCGCATCGGGCATAAGCCGCTGGCCGAAAAACGCCTCGACTCTGAGCTGCATTTCCACCTCGAGCAGCAAATCTCCGATTACCTTGCCTCGGGCATGTCGCCCGCCGAAGCCCGCCGCCGCGCCAACCTCGAATTCGGCAGCGTCGAAGGCTTCAAGGAAGAGTGCCGCGAAGCCCGCTGGGAGAACCAACTCGACATTTTCATCCGCGATTTCCGCTTTGCCCTGCGCGGCCTGCTAAAAGACCGGCGTTTCGCTTTCGTCTCCATTTTCGCGCTCGCCCTTGCCATCGGCGCGTCCACGGCGATGTTCAGCGTGGTGGATAACGCTCTGTTCGAGCCATTTCCTTACAAGGATCAGGGCCGCCTCGTTGTCGTTAACATTCGCGACCTCGATCAAAACGAAAACCCCCGCGGGATGTTCACCATGCCGGAAATTCAGGAAATCCGGGAACACAACACTGTTTTCGAGAGCATCGCCAACAATCAGCAAGACGACGTCATTCAGATGGGCACCGAGGCCAGCATGCGCCTGGACGGCAACTTCGTCACACCCGGCAGCCTTGATCTTCTTGGTGTTCCTGCCCTTATCGGCCGTGCCCTTGAAGATGCCGACTATCAACCCGGCGCCCCACCTGTATTTGTCCTGCGTTACAAAACCTGGCAGGGCAAATTCAATTCCGATTCCGCAGTGATTGGCAAGACCTTCACCCTAAACGGCGTCGGTCGCACTCTCGTTGGCGTTATGCCTCCGCGCTTTGCCTGGGGAGGCGCGGATCTTTGGATACCGTGCAGCTACGAAGCCGCCCAAACTCTCAAAAGCGGCCAGTTCGATCGACTCTGGGGCTTCGTCGCGCGCATGAAGCCCGGTACTTCATTCAACGAAGCATCAGCCGAAATGACCGTTATCGCCAAACGGCTCGCAGCGCTCTATCCCAAGGATTATCCCAAGCATTTCGACGTGAACGTCGAATCTTTCGGCCACGCCGTCGTCCCGCAGCAATTTCGCAACAGCCTCTACCTTTTCCTCGCGGCCGTAAGTCTCCTTTTGCTCATCGGCTGCGGCAATGTCGCCAATCTTTTGCTTGCGCGCGCGACGACGCGCTACAAGGAATTTGCCGTTCGCTCGGCGTTGGGCGCCAGCCGCCAGCGTCTCATTCGGCAGCTCCTCGTCGAGAGCCTTTTGCTCGCTCTTGGCGGTGCTTTTCTGGGTGTTCTTTTTGCGTGGGCCGGCGTCAGAGTTCTCTCCACTTCCATGCCCGACAACACCGTCGCGTCCGAGACGGTCATTGAAATGAACCCAACAGTTCTGGTCTTCGCTCTTGTGATCGGCGTGGGCACAATTTTTATCTTCGGCCTCGTGCCGGCTCTCGAAGCCTCGCGTTGCGATCTGCAGGATTCCCTGCGCGACGCGGGAAAGGGCCTCAGCGGAACGGGTAGCCACGCCCGCTTGCGCAATTCCGTGATTGTCTTGGAAGTGGCTCTATCTCTCACGTTGCTGTTCACCGCCGGCCTCTTCATCCGCAGCTTCATGGCCTTGTCGCGGGTGCCTCTTGGGTTCGGCATCGACCACATTCTGAGCGCACGCATCCCCCTTCCGCCGAACCGCTACAAAACCTCGGCCCAAATCATCGCTTTCTACCGACCTCTTCTCGAGCGCCTCAACTCCCTGCCAGGTGACACCTCTGCCGCCACTGCAAGCTCTTACCCGCCATATGATTGCTGCCCGAGTGAATTCGAAGTCGCGGGGAAGTCCCATGACGAGAAACGGAATGCCATCGTGCAAATCAGCAGCGAAGACTACTTCCAGGTTCTTCACATTCCTTTTCTCGAGGGCCGCACATTTCTCGCCGATGAGGTCAATGATGCTCGAAAAGTTGCAGTTATCAATCAGACCTTCCGTTCGCGCTACTTCAAGAATGAGAATCCCATCGGTCAGCGTGTTCATTTGACGTTGATGGAGACTCTTCCCGACCCTGTAGCGAACGCCTGGTTTGAAATCGTCGGGGTGGTGGGGGATTCAAAAAATCACGGATTGCAAAATCCGAACGACCCAGAGATCTGGTTCCCCTACACAGTCTATCCACGGCCAGCGTGGGCGCTGGTGGTCCGAACGGTCAACGATCCCGCGAAGATGATCAAAGCCATAGGCAAGGAGGTTTGGTCCACCGATCCAGCTGTGGCCATGGCCGATCCGCAGTCCATGGAGCGCATCCGCGACGTTGACCTGCTGGCCCAGCCACGCTTTGGCCTTTGGTTGGTCACGGTGTTCGCCGCAATCGGGCTGGTCTTGGTTACCATCGGAGTGTATAGCGTAATGGCTTACTCGACCTCGCGCCAAACGCACGAATTCGGCATTCGGATGGCTCTTGGCGCCGAGGCGGGCGATGTGTTGAGCATGGTCCTGCGAAAAGGAACTAAGCTCTTGTTAGCAGGCATTGGCATCGGCCTGGCCGCGAGCTTTGCTGTCGCGCGAACCGTCGTTGCCCAACTCTGGGGCGTTTCCGCCTATGATCTCCTGAGTCTCGTGGCCGTCGTCGTGCTACTCCTCTTCGTGGGGCTAGCCGCGTGTTGGATTCCCGCCCGGCGGGCCACGCGAATCGACCCCGTGATGGCCCTTCGTTATGAATGACCTCAAATGCCAAGACGAAAAGGAGTAGATCGGTGAAAAGAAGAGAGGAGTTCAGCGGCAACCTCGGATTTTGTGATTCGATGTCCGTTGACTAAGGCAATGGGTATGAGTATGCGCTGGTTACGCCGTCTCGGGCACAAGCCACTCGTCGAAAAACGGCTCGACTCCGAGCTGCACTTTCACCTCGACCAGCAAATCGCCGACTACATGGCCTCAGGCTTTTCGCCGGCCGAATCTCGCCGCCGCGCCCACTTGGAATTTGGCAGCGTAGAAGGCTTCAAGGAAGAGTGCCGCGAAGCTCGCTGGGAAAATCGCCTTGAGATCTGGCTGTATGATATGCAATTTGCGCTCCGTGGTCTTCGCAAGAATCCCCGCTTCACGCTGGCAGCGATTCTCGCTCTCGCGCTCGGCATTGGCGCCTCCACATCGATATTCAGCGTGATCTACAACGCCCTTGTCGCTCCCTTTCCCTACATGGATCAGGGCCGCTTGATCACTCTCCGTATCCACGACCTTGATCAGCGTGGGGGCGGCGAGGGCTTCTTCCGCGGGATGCTCAGTTATCCCGAGCTACACGACTACCTGGAGCAAAACCGCGTCTTCGACGCATTCATCGCCAATTGCGAAATCGATGTGGTCTACGATTCCGGAGAGAACAACAGCTACCTCGCCGCCAACTACGTCACTCCCGGCACCTTCGAGCTCTTCGGCGTAGCTCCGCTTCTCGGACGCGGCCTCGAGCCGGCCGACTACCAGCCCGGAGCTCCCCCTGTCTTCGTCCTTCGCTATGCCACCTGGATTAGCCAGTTTGCTGCCGATCCGAACGTCGTCGGCCAAACCTTCCTGCTAAACGGCGTTCGCCGCACACTCGTCGGCGTCATGCCTCTGCGTTTTGCTTGGGGAGGCGTCAATCTTTGGATGCCCCGCGATACCACCGCCGCCGATGTGACGCGCGGGTCCTTCCCGCAGTACTGGGGCGTGGTCGCTCATCTCAAGCCGGGCGTCACCCTTCAGGAAGCCGAAGCCGACATTAACATCATCGGGACGCGGATCGCGCCCACGTACCGAGAGGATTATCCGACGCATTTCCATGTCGGCGTCGAGTCCTTTGTCCATGCCGTCGTCGGCAATGGGTTTCGCAGAACGCTTTTTGTCTTGTTTGCCGCTGTTGGTCTGCTGCTGCTGATCGGCTGCGCCAACGTCGCCAGCCTCCTGCTGGCCCGCGCCACCACGCGCGGCCGGGAATTCGCCGTTCGTGCGGCTTTGGGTGCCAGTCGCGCTCGTCTCGTCCGCCAGCTTCTTCAGGAAAGTTTGCTGCTCGCCCTTGGCGGAGCCGTCGTCGGTGTTCTCTTTGCCTGGGCCGGCATTCGCGGGCTGGCCTCCGCGATGCCACCTTTTACAATTCCCTCTGAAACCGTCATCGAAATGAACGGCTGGGTTCTTCTGTTCGGCGTTGGCCTGGCCATCGCCACGGTCGTCATATTCGGACTCTTTCCGGCCCTCCAAGCCTCCCGCGTCGACGTCCAGGACGCCTTGCGAGGCGTCGGCAAAGGCCTCGGTGGAACAATCGCCAAGTCCCGCCTGCGCAATGCCGTTATTGTTGTGGAAGTCGCCCTGTCTCTGATTCTTCTTTTCATGGCCGGCCTGTTCATGCGCAGCTTCGTTGCCATTCAAAACGTTCCTCTCGGCTGGCAGCCGGACCACCTCCTCATCGGCCGCATCCCTCTTCCTGCCCAGCGTTACAAAACCGGACCGCAACTGGTTTCCTTCTTCGAGCCCTTGATACGCGAGTTGCAATCAACCCCAGGGATCGAAGGCGCCTCGCCCACGAGCACAACTCCTCCCTACGGAGGCTTCGGCGGCAATATTGAGATACCCAGCAAGACGCACAGCGGCAAATGGGAATCGCTCATCCAACTGGTCGGCGAGGACTATTTCTCGATCGTGCGCCAGCCTCTCCTCTCGGGCCGTTCGTTTACGGAAGCGGAAGTAAGCGACGCGAGAAAGGTCGTGGTGATCAATCAGACGTTTCAACGCCGCTTTCTCGGGGAGGGAGATCCTCTTGGTCGCACCATCATTCTCGACGTCCTGAAGAAACTGCCCGACGCAGTCTCAGATCGCGCTTTTCAGGTTATTGGCGTGGCTGCGGACGCAATGAATGTCGGGCTGGAAAGGCCCACCGAGCCCGAAGTCTGGATTCCTTACAGCGTCACCGGCTCCGGCATGCGCCGCCTCATTGTGCGGACGGCGACCGATCCTGGCTCCATGAACGCCACTGTTCGCAAAACGGTATGGGCTGTCGATTCAACCGTCGCGTTCGCAGAAGGTGAGCCTCTTGCCGAGTGGCTCAACACGTTTTCCTACGCGCAGCCTCGCCTCGGCTTTTTTCTTGTGACAACGTTCGCAGCGATTGGCTTGCTTCTCGTCACTCTCGGCGTCTACAGCGTCATCGCCTACACCACTTCGCGCCGCACCCACGAAATTGGCATCCGCATGGCCCTTGGCGCCGCACGCGCCGATGTCCTCAAAATGGTGCTGAAGCACGGACTTGCTCTCGTTATCCCGGGCATCGGGATCGGCATGGTTGTCAGCTTCGCACTCGCGCGCGCGGTCGTCAGCCAACTCTGGGGCGTTTCGCCTTACGATCCTCTTTCCGCCGTCGCAGTCGTCGTTCTGCTTCTGGCCATCGGCCTGCTGGCCTGCTGGATTCCCGCCCGGCGCGCCACTCGCATCAGCGCAGTCACAGCCCTCCATTACGAATAATCAAGAAATTAGCTTTTGCTTCATTTCTTCATGGAACTTTTTGACCTGTAGCTCGTCTAGGTATATAGGTAGGTAGGCTACAGGTAGACAAGCTGTCCATCGTAGCTTGTGCCTGCATCTCGAACTCAAGCACCTCGAAAGGGAAACTTATGCGCCTATTAAGTCTAGTTGAATTAATGAGTTACATCGTGACGAGGCTCTTTGCCGTCGTGGGTGCGTCACTCCTCGCCGCCTTGATCACCGTGACCCCAGCGAGGGCACAAACCGACGCCGTTGCCGGAGACGCTTGCGTCTCCATGACCATGGTCCGTCTGCTTGCGCGGGAAGGGAGTTCAGTTCGCGTAAGCCCCTCGACCGGGCTCGTCTGGCAAAAGGCCGGCTCACGCGAGAACGAAAAGGGAATCGCGCTCGCCCAGGCACAGGACACCCTGCGCACTCTTCAGGAAGCGCACAACTGGTTCGAGAAAGCTGCCAGGAAAGGGTACGCGCCTGCCCAGGTAAACCTCGCTGTGCTTTCTCTTGCGGGCTGGGGCGCGCCCCCAAACGCGGGCGCTGCACTGTATTGGCTACGCGAAGCCGCGCACCAAGGCTACGCCCTCGCGTACTTCGATCTAGGCATTCTCTACATGAACGGCTGTGGCGTGCATCGGGATTACCACGAAGCTTTCAGCCAATTTGAGCGGGGTGCAAAGGCTGGAGACTCCGCCGCGCAAACGAATCTTGGCTATCTCTACGATCAAGGTCTCGGCGTCGCCGAAGACCGCGCGCAAGCCGCCGTCTGGTACCAGCAAGCCGCAGAAAGCGGCGTCGCCGAAGGCCAATACAATCTTGCCGACTTGTATCTGCGCGGCGAAGGTGTGCCTCGCGAGGAAACCACGGCCTTCGCCTGGTTCCAAAAGGCCGCCCAGCAGGGTCACACCGGCGCGCGCATCATGCTAGGTTCCATGTACGCCGAAGGTCGCGGCACAGAGAAAAACCTGCCATCCGCTTGTGAGTGGCTCTCTGCCGCAACTCTCCAGGGCGACACCCGCGGGACGGCCACTCTCCAGGCTCTAGAACACCAACTCACTCCCGAACAAGTCGCCCAATCAAGAATGCGCGCTCAACTGCTGGTGCCGTTGCCCAAATCGAACCGCCATGAGATCGCTCTCTTGCACTAAGAAGTCTCTTTCCGTCTCGCGAGGGATCGAAACCCGCGAGGGGCACAGCGCGCTGTGCCCCTCGGGTCAAACTGTGATCAGTCTTGCTACTCTCCATTCGCATTCAACTCGCAGTTGTTGCCCTGTGTTTGCTGATCTCGCTCAAAAAACTTTTCCCGTGGAGAATCTTTCCTCCAAAAGTTTCCGCAACGGTCTGGCCCATGTCCGCCAAAGTCTGCCGCACGCCCAGATTTACGGCTGCGCCGCTACCCGGCGAATACGTCAGAATCGGCACGTACTCCCGCGAGTGGTCTGTCGTAGGCCAGCGCGAATCCGGATCGCATCCGTGGTCAGCGGTAATCATCAACAAGTCAGAAGCTCCAAGCAGCGCCAAAAATGGCTCGAGCAAGCGGTCAAACTCCTCCAGCGATTGCGCGAAGCCTTCGACATCCTTGCGGTGGCCGTAAAGCATGTCGAAATCCACGAGATTGCAAAAAATCAATCCGCTCGCTCGCTCGTAGAAGCTCGCCGTAAGTTTCGCCATTCCGTCCGCGTTGCCAGTGGTGGTCACGTAGTTCTCCACCCCACGCCCATTGTAGATGTCATGAATCTTCCCGATCCCAAAAACCGGCAC
>Ga0210383_10006234_pt1 | contig 10417 bp, 9 predicted proteins | sample IncBWC14OmetaG_FD_160072 | JGI IMG/M metagenome (GOLD analysis project Ga0210383, IMG submission 160072) | Forest soil microbial communities from Barre Woods Harvard Forest LTER site, Petersham, Massachusetts, United States - Inc-BW-C-14-O ...
CATGTGGCAGGCCGTCGCCGCGTGATTCCCGAAGACTACGTCCTCCACTACCGGCTTGCGCGTGCGCACCGCGCTGAAGAAAGTTGCCAGATGTGGCCGCAGGCCATCCCAGGAAGGCCCGCGATACACATCCACATCTGCAAGAGGATGCTCAGCCAGGATCGGATCGTTCTTCTCCTGCCAATCGTGGAGGTACTCCTTCCGCAGCGCCGCAGGGTAGCTCTGGGAGTAATAGCTCGGGCTGGTGTTGATTCCAAGCTGCGGTATAAAGGCTACCGAATTGTTCGAGATCTCAACCACTCCCTTCGATCCCATCACTCGCGTCACTTCGGGAGTCTCCGTCCCCAGCGTCAGGCGCACGGAAACGTGAATCTTGCCGTAATCGAGAATCGTGTTCTGCACATCGGGCATATTACGCCCGTCCTTCCAGCGCTCGATGCCGCCCACCGTGAAGACCTTATCGGGAACCTGGTTGATGCCGGTCACAAACTGCATCCCGCTCACCAGGTGGACCATCAGGTCGCCCGCCATGCCCGTCCCATACTGATGCCAGCAGCGCCAACGCGCAAACGTAAGTGGATCGAACGGCTTCTTCGGGACATCTTTCTGCCAGGTCTCCCAGTCGAGGTTCTCGGGCGACAGATCCGGAGGGGGCGGATACTCCCATGCGCCATCCGGCGTGTTGCGCCCCAATTGCAGCTCCGCCTGCAGCACGTCGCCAATGGCGCCGCTCGCCACCAGTTCCTGCGCTTTGATGAAGATGGCCGAACTCACTCGCTGCGAACCCACCTGTACGAACTTGCCGGTCCGCTCGACCGCCTTCACCATCTCCGCGCCCTCGGCGATCGTGTGCGACATCGGCTTCTCGCAGTAAACGTCCTTGCCCGCGCTCAGCGCATCCACAACGACCGTCTTATGCCAGAAATCCGGCACCGCGACGATCAGGCACTCGATGGATTTGTCATCCAGCAGCTCCTGATATCGCCGCGTCGTCTTGATGTCCGGCCCGGCAATCTCACGAGCCAGCGTGTGCCGTCCGTCGTAGAGATCACTCGCCGCCACGCACTGCACGCCGGACACCGTCACCGCATTCGTCAGCAGCGCAGAACCCTGCGTCCCCACTCCGATAATGCCAAACCGAACCGCATCGCCGGCCGGTACCGTTGCCACCTGCTCAGCCTCCAGATCGAAGGTGCGCGCCGCCAGCACACCACCCAAAGCCGCCCCGCTGCCCGCCCGTAAAAAATCCCGCCTTGAGAAAGGTCTTGGAGCTCCGGTCACGCTAAACATGCGTTTCATCTCCTATTTCGGTGACTGCATCACTATAGTGCAAACGACCGAGGAACCTTCTCCGTCTACTATCCGTACCTCTATGCGAACCACGTCCGGGCACAAACTGTCCGGATTCGGACAACCCCGGACTCCCACAGTCTCACGGACCAAACAAAACGCACACTTTACATTACTGAGACACGGCAAGCCAACTGCTCATGGATACTGTTAGTCAGGAGTCTCTTCTCCCCGATGCAACAGTTTGGAATCTATCGGCTGGATCTTCAGAACGAATGCCTGTGGCAGGCCGAGAAGCAGCTCAAGCTCACGCCGCGTCCCTTTTCCGTCCTGCGCTACCTGGTTGAGAATCCGCAGCGCCTCGTCACCCATGACGAGCTGCTCGAAGCTCTGTGGCCGGAAACCTATGTCCAGCCGCAGGTATTGCGGACCTACATCCTCGAGCTCCGCAAGCTTCTCGGCGACAACCCAGACGAACCGCAATTCATCGAGACCATCCCCAAGCGTGGTTATCGCTTCCTCGCACCCGTCGCAAACGCCGCCGGTTCATCCGCAGGCTCGCCCACTCCCTCGCTCGTCGGTCGCGACTCCGAACTCGCCACCCTGCACGCCCATCTGGCCCGTGCCCGCAATGCCGAACGGCCCACCGTCTTCATCACCGGCGATCCCGGCATCGGCAAGACCGCCCTCATCGACGCCTTCAGCGCTCAGGTCCTTAACACCCCCAAACTACGCATCGCGCGCGGGCAGTCGCTCGAAAGCTTCGGCGGAAAAGAATCCTTCTACCCGGTCCGGGAAGCCCTCAACAGCCTCCGCCACGTCGAAGACGAGAAGGCGCGTGCGCTGCTTGCATCCGCCGCACCCGGCTGGTTTACCCCAAACGCTGCTTCTTCGCCATCGCTCGGCGAAATCTGCGAGGCGCTCGAAGCGCTCAGCCAGACCGATGCTTTGCTGCTCGTCTTTGAAGACATTCACTGGGCCGATTCTTCCACCCTGGACCTGATCGCCGCCCTCGCTCGCCGCCGCGGACGCGCCAGACTCATGCTGCTCTGCAGCTTCCGGCCATCCGACATCGATGCCGAGCACCCTCTGCGTCTCCTCGAGCAGGATCTCCTCACCAGCCGCCGCGGCGAATGGCTGCGCCTCGGCCCCCTCACCAAACAAGCCGTCAAGGAATATCTGCGCCGCGAGCTGATCACCGACGCGCTGCCCTCCGGCCTCTCCAGCCTCATCCATCAGAACTCGGCCGGCAATCCCCTCTTCATGATTGCTACCCTCGATCACCTGCGCACGCAGCGCATTCTCCTCACTGAGAAAGGTCAGGTCACGCTGAGTCTTCCCCTCGCGGAGATCGAGCTGGGCATACCCGACGGCGTCTCCGGCGTCATCGAGCTCCAGCTCGATCGCCTCACCGACCAGGATCGTCTGCTGCTTGAAGCGGGCAGCATCTACGGAACCATTTTTCCCGCCTGGGCAGCGGCCGCTGCTCTTGATCGGGACGTCGAAGCGGTCGAAGAGTCCTATGCCGCTCTCGTACGCCGAGTGCGCCTGCTCTCGATTGCCGGGCAGGACGAATTGCCTGGAGGCACTCGTTCCGCCTTCTATGTTTTTGCCCACGCGCTCTATCGTGAAGTGCTCTACGCACGCCTGCCTGCGGCGCGCCGCGCCCAGTGGCACCTGCGCATTGCCGACCGTCTGCGCTCCATGTTCGCCGGCCAGGAATCTAACGTAGCTCACGAAATCGCCGCCCACACCGAAGCCGGCTCCCGCGCTTCATAGCTCGAGAAATCATCCTTTCGGTTGTAGCCTCGACGAGCCCAACCCCGTTACACTCTCGGGATGGCAATCCCGACCGAACCGATTGGCAGCATCCCTCGCCCTCCGGAGTTGATTCAAGCTATCGCTTCTTTTCAGGCCGGCAAAGTCGCCCCTGAGGTGCTCGACAATGCCTACAGACAGGCTCTTAAGGACACCATCAACCGCCTCGAGCAGACGGGTTCTCCGGTCCTGACAGATGGTGAACAAACCAAGCCCAGTTTCGCGACCTATCCTCTCAGTGGACTCGAAAATCTCGCACCCGATGGGGTCGTGATCCCGTTTGCCGACGGTCATCAACGCCAGTTGCCTCGATTGACAGCTGGACCATTCCGCTACGGAATACATGCCGACAGCTATCTCAAGTCGGCGCGCGCCTTCACCGAACGCCCTGTCAAGCAGGCCGTCATCTCCGCTTCCGCCCTGAGCCTTCTGTATCCTGCAACCGAGATACCCGGCTACCCGCGAGAAGCCTTCATCGCCGACCTCATCAACGAAGCTGAAGCCGATATTCGCGGAGCTCTCGATGGGGGTGCAGCCAATGTGCAGATTGACTTCACCGAGGGGCGGCTCTCTCTCAAGCTCGATCCCTCAGGCGGTCTTCTCCGCAACTTCGTCGATCTGAACAACGAGGTCCTGAACCGCTTCGATCCTGCCCAGCGCTACAAGATTGGCATCCATGTATGTCCTGGCGGCGATCACGATTCAACACACAGCGCCGACGTCGACTATGCGGCGTTCTTGCCCGATCTCTTCAGGATGAACGTCGGCAGATTCTATCTCCAGATGGCGAGCGAGCCGGATAGGAAGCGCATCTTGCGCATCATAAGCCAGCTTGCAGGTCCACAGCATCTCGTTTTCATCGGCGTCATCGACCCCATCAATCCAGTGGTTGAGAATGCGGCCCAGGTCCGTGATCGCGTTATCGAAGCGGCGTTCTTCGTGCCCGTCGAACAACTTGGAACTACCGACGACTGCGGCTTCTCACCCTTCGCCGATGACACGTCCACGGCCCGGGACACTGCATTCCGAAAAATTCGTGCAAGAGTCGAGGGAACGGAGCTCGCGGCCAAAGAGCTGGGTTTCTAAACCAGCCGAGCAAAAGGGTGCCCACTTCCCGCTTTGGAGGCGTGGGCTATACCTACGCGCTAAATGCTCGTATCTCCTTGCGGCGTTTCCGGCGCCTTCACACGCCGCTTCCGCTTCACCGGCGGCCCCGACTTGGGCGCCCGCTGTTTGCCGGTGCCGTTCGTCTTCTCTCCCGGAGTCTCGATCACCGCCCGCATCCAGTACTCGCCCTGCGCATCCACCTCGATACCATGCACCTCGCGCTCGAACCCCGGAAAGCGCTTGCCGAACTCCTCCATCGCCAGAATCAGCTTGATGACGGCGCTGTCTTTCGTTCCCAGCCGCTCGCCCGGCATGGCCACCGGAATCCCCGGAGGATACGGCACCAACATGACGCCAGTGATGCGCCCCCCATATCGGTGAACTTCACTTTCTCTGTGCCATTACGTAACAGTTTCTGATACGTTTGCGCCGGCGTCAGCACCTGCTCCGTCTCCAGCTCGCACGCCTCACCCACCAGTCCGGTCAGATTCAGCTCGATCACCGCCGCATGCATCTCGTCGCTCAGCTCTTTGAGCGACACATTGCGATACCGGTTGGGATACTTCGCCACCAGCTCTGGCAGCGTCTCTTCGAGCGACGCCTCGGTGTCATAGAGCCTCTTGAATTCGAAGAGATTCTCGAGCAGGCTCCCCCACTTGCCCTTGCTTGTTCCTACCGAGAACAGCACCAGTACCGTGTAATCGCCGGTGCGCGCAATCTCCACGCGCCGCGCGTCCAGAAATTCCGTCAGAATCGCCGCCGGAATCCCCCACTCGGCCACCACTCCCTGCGCGTTGACTCCCGGCATCAGGATCGTCACCTTTGTCGGATCGAGCATGCAGTAGTCGTCCGCGATGTCCGCATCCTGAAAGCCGTGCCAGTCTTCCCCCGGCTTCAGCGTCCAACACTTCGGGTCCGTCGCCAGCAACTCATCCGGAGCCTCCTCGAACAAATGCGTCTGCCCCTCGAGATCTTTCACCTGGTCCGGTTGATAGAGTCGGAAGAACCATCCCCCGCCTCCCTCAGCCGCGCGCAGCCTGTGCGCCACAGACGACATCGCCTTGCGGAAAGTGATCGCATCCTGAATCGTCTCATTCATCAGCGTAGGACCCGCCGGCTCCTCCATCATCGCCGCCGCCACATCCAGCGACGCGATCAGCGGATAGAACGGCGATGTCGTCCCATGCATCATGAACGACTCGTTGAACTGGTCAAATTCGAGCGGCGCTCGCGGACTCAGCTTGATGTGAACCATCGAAGCCATCGAGAACGCCGCCAGCATCTTGTGCGTCGACTGCACTGCAAATAGTGTCGGCCGGTTCGGCATTTCGTCCGGGACATCCATCGCAAAGCGCCCGCGATAGATCTGGTGAAACTTCGCGTACGCATACCATGCCTCATCGAAGTGAACCCGCGGCACGCTCTGCGCCAGCTCAGTCACCACACGATTCACGTCGTAGCACAGCCCGTCGTAGGTCGAATTCGTCACCACCGCATAGGTCGGTTCCTTCGATGCTGCGCCCGCCGTAAGTGGGCTCTCGTCAATGAGCTGTTTGATCGCCTGCGGGCTGAAGCGATGAATCGGAACCAGCCCGATCATGCCGTAGCCGTTGCGCGTCGGCGTGGCAAATACCGGCCGCGCGCCCGTCACTGTCAACGAGTGACAGATTGACTTGTGGCAGTTCGCATCGACCAGAACGATATCGTCCTGCCCGATCACTCCATGCCCGACAATCTGATTCGAAGTCGACGAGCCGCTCAGCACATAAAAGGTCCAGTCCGCCCCGAAGATCCGCGCCGCATTGCGCTCCGACTCCCCCGGAGGCCCGATATGGTCCAGCCACGAACCCAGCGGAGCCGTCGAAATCCCCAGGTCCGAGCGCATCAGGTTCTCGCCGAAGAAACGGTGAAACTCCATGCCCACCGGATGCTTCAGAAAGGCCACGCCGCCCATGTGCCCAGGCGCGTCCCATGAATACGCGCCTTCATCCGTGTACTCCTTCAACATCCGGAAATATGGCGGGAGAAGTTGCTCGTGGTAACGCTCGGCGGCAAAGTCCACCCGGCTGGCAATGAATGCCGGCGTGTCCGCAAATAGGTGGATGTACTCATGCACCTGCTTGATCACTTCCAGGGGAAGCTCGCTGACCAGCGTGCGATCGGCGATCAGAAAAATCGGGACTTTCTTGTTGCGATGCCGAACCTCGCGGATAATCGTGAGCGCCGCGTTCTCCTCGAACTGGTGCTCGCCCGGCAGATCCCAGTCCAGCAGAATCGCGCTGTGCGACGGGTCCGATTGCACCAGCGAAAGACCATCCTCCGGCGTCGCCGTCCGAACCACCTCGTACCCTTCCTTTCTAATCGCATTCACCAGGCGTTCCATGGCCCGGTCCGACACTGAATCGGTGCCACCCTCATCACTCGCAATCAGCAAAACCCAACGACCCTCGTCCATTCCACCTCACTTCTTCCCTCATGTTACAGGCGAATCGGGCGTTGATATTTACGCGCGATGAAAGGGGCGGGACCGCTACGGCGACGGCGTCCACAACGACCAGATCGCCAGGCTCATGGCCGCCCTCCTGCTCACCACCCGCGGAACCCCGCAGATGACGCGTTGAACAGCGCGAAGGTGGAAGGAACAAGCAACGGTCGCTCGAGTTTCGTAGATTATGCGATCCCAACCTTTGCAAAGGACGCGAAGGTTGGGCAACCTCATTCGCGGTCAGTCGGTCAAGAATCAAGGCGAAGGGTGGGCCGCCTGCCAGGGCGAATTCGCTAAACAGAAAAAGAGAAAAAGGCCCGACGGCATTCCAGTCGGACCTTTTCGGCTGTCCAGTTTTCTCGAACTACTCACGAAAAAGGGTGGGGAGGTCAATACGGCGCATAGTAACCCCAATACGGAATCGAAGCCCTGACGATCGGCACTGGCGGAGTGTAATAGTAGATCGGCGGGGGAGGCGGCGGTACGTAGTACACCGGCCGAGGAGCTGGCACATACTGCACATAGGTCTGCACAATCGGCTGTGGCTGATACACCGGCTGTGCATAGGTCTGCGCGACTGGCTGAGACTGGGCGGGCGGCGCCTGCTGATATTGCGAAGGCTGATACGCTGACGGCCGGCGCTGCAGCCTCGGAGTGTCATCCGGGTATTGCTCCTGCTGCCGGTCCGGTATACCCAGGTCATCCGTAATCTTCAGCGTCAACCTGGTCTCTTCTTTCAAAGTCGGCCTTGGGCCGCGCCGCGGAAGGTTGATCAGGTCAATGGGCCAGAGAAGCGGAATCGACCATTCGATAATGTCCCGCGTCGCGTGCCCTTTGCCGAGGATGCGCCCATACCGGTCGACGTTATACCCGGGTACCTCCACCACTCGAGCATCTACCGGAATGACTGTGTCTGGCTCAACGACCATTCGATCAAACTTTAGCTCCATCCACCCCTTACCTACAAAGTGGCCTGGATCTTTGTAGTCTTCGAACCGGCCTACCATATAACTCCCATAAGGCAGGGTAGAACGGCCATATAGTTCGACATGGCTTACTTTGCACATGACTGGGTCGCCTATATTTGCCGTCTTCGATGACAACTTAGGCTCAGACACGATGCACGTTATCAGGGAGCCCGCTGGGATGAGCTGCTCTGCAAAACCACTAAGTGGAGCTGCAAGCATAACTATCAGGAAAGTAGAAACCTTGCACTTCATATAACCTCCGGGAAGCTGCATTTGCGCCGTTCTACCTTGCGTTTCCCACGAGCCGCTCTTGAGGTACTTTCCTGGAATCGTTTTGCCGAGCAAGTATAGCCTGCAGGTCGTAGGGACTCCATAATGATGCGTTCTGTGCGCGCCGTCAAGTCCAATTTCATTGGCTGTGCAACGATATTTGCGAAGGCGACTATGCTAAGTCACTCTAAGTATTTTTGTAATCTCACTTAGCAACTTTCTATCTACTCACGTGTTTTACTTCGACCCTTCATGCCTGTCACATCGGAGCTAGCAACTTATTTCCCCCTCACGTGTCTAAAGGCGGCGCACCCGATAATGCATTTGAATTAGCAACTTTTTTCTGGTCTATGTGTCTAACTCCGCCTCTCTCTCGAACGACGTATTACCCTAAGACGGCGGCACACGTGTGGCTCGCCATCTCGGGCGCTCGAGTGCCCCATCTTCACGATGACTGTTAGCTTCGCTAAGTGGCCAATTGCCGCGTCAGCGAAAATGCCCGTACGGTCAAGCTAAAAGGCTAGAGCGGCCTCTTGCCCATACGACCATCCGGCCGGTGGCCCATTCAAGCTTGGCTTGCGTGGGATAGTAAGACTGTTGACAAGGAGGGATTACTGAGGGAATTTCCACCTCGACGAAGTTGCCGCCGCGTTCACAGTAGGACGGGTGGCCCACATCTGGGCTGCCACCACATTGGGTGCCCATCTTCGCGACGGTCTTATCGTCGCTAAGGTGGGCCATTTTCGTGGCAGCGAAAATACTCGCAGGTCGACCGTCATGTCCGCCTCACGCAGCAATCCCAGGATGTGCTCCCACGCCAATTCCGATTGCCCCGTAATGTCCTCCGGCAGTTTCTTGTTCTCTCCGAGACCCGGCGTTCCTGAAGTGTGCAGCCAACGGAGGACAGTCTCGTAATCGATCATGCTTCAACGGCTGCGGCCAGTTCGCTTTTTTCTGTCGAAACGCTGCTGATAAAGATCCCGCATGATCCAGCGTGGCCATCGCCGACGCTATTTTCAAAAGCAACGAGCGGCGTCAGGATAGCCAGCATGCGTCCAGCGCTGGTGCCAATCTGAGTCGCAATGGAAAGCAGAAGAAGCATCGCGCAGTCTGCGGGTAGCGTGAGGATGTTGGCGCTGACGCGGCGGGTCCTTCTGAAAAGGAGAACCAGACACCATCACAAACAGAGGTTCTGCCGTCCCGGCACACGAATGCCCCCTATTTCCGCTCCCAATGTCAACCTTCAAAAGCGTGAAAATCCGCGCAACCCATTGATTTCATTGCGAAAATATCCCAAAAGAGTTGGCCGACAAATTCCGCTGATTCGATAGAATAGAAGTAGTACCCCAAAGTCCGCTTGGTGCGGGCGTTTCTATTTCGTCAGGTCCGCACACGCGGGCCTTTTTTTTTGCCTCTTTAAGGAGAACCCCCATGGTCCATGGCAAAGCCCGTCTCTGCACCGAGATTCTTTCCGCCGGCACTCAATGCACACAATTCGCCCTCAGAGGTCAGCCTTGGTGCCGATCCCACGCCGCCTCGAGCCAGCGCGAACGAAACGCCGACGCTCGCCAGCTCATCGCAATGATCCGGCAGATGAACGTCGTTACTGTCGCCTGTGTGCTCCAGAACACTGTTTATGAGCTTCGGACCAAAGTCATCCCGCCGCTGCACGCCCAGGCGATCTTCGACGCTGCGGCTTCCCGCCTGGAGCACTTGATAGAAGAGCACGCGCAGCTGACGAGCGCGACTGCGGCTCATCGCGGCGACAAATCCCACCAGAACAATGGGTTACAAGTTGTTCCAATAAAATGAATGGGTTTCGAAACGGAACGAATTCGTACCCGAAGAAGTCCTTTGCAATGAATCAGTTTCGAATAGCCCCTTTAGAATGAATGGGTTTCGAATAGCCCCTTTAGAATGAATGGGTTTCGAGCGAGAGGGGGAGGGGGTACCCTACTTCTCGATCTCGACGCCGCGCCAGAAAGCGATGTGTCCCTTGATATTTCGTGCCGCCGGTTTCGGGTCGGGATAGTACCAGGCGGCGTCCTGGTTCTCCTGTCCGTCGATCAGCAGGCTGTAGTACCGGGCCTGCCCCTTCCACGGACACGTAGATGTCGTGGAGCTAGGTCGCAGATACTCCCGCTTCACCGAACTGTCTGGGAAATAGAGATTTCCCTCAACTGTTTCAACCTTATCGCTTTCCGCTACAACTTTGCCGTTCCAGATTGCCTTTGCCATCGAGTAAAAGACCCTTCGTTGTCCTATTCGGAGATTGGTCAGACTCCCCACATTACCAGATGTGGAGCCCAACCGTCCCGATGCGGGAAGTCCACTTTTGCTGGGACAATTATTTCCTGGCAGCCGGCATCGCCGCCAGGTTGTTGGCCGCCTGCTGCATCTTGGCCTGCGCCACCGGAGACTGTTCCACCAGCTGCTCAACCTTGATGAGGAATCCCGGCATCTTCTTCGGATCTCCGGC
>Ga0210383_10006235_pt1 | contig 10417 bp, 9 predicted proteins | sample IncBWC14OmetaG_FD_160072 | JGI IMG/M metagenome (GOLD analysis project Ga0210383, IMG submission 160072) | Forest soil microbial communities from Barre Woods Harvard Forest LTER site, Petersham, Massachusetts, United States - Inc-BW-C-14-O ...
GTATCGCCGGCGGTCTCCTTCCCCTCGCGCCGCTCGCCTTCGAGATACCACGCGCCCTTGCCGGTAACCTCGAAAGGCAGGATTTCGATGCCGGAGGACGATCCGTCCGGCAGTTTCGGTTCGAACGCCCGGTCGATCTCGATTTCCTGTCGCTTCACGTTCTTTTCGTTGAGCACGTTGAAGACGCTGTTGGACTTCAACGTCGCGAGCACCTTTTCGTGGCCGTAGATCGTAAATGGCGATCCCTCGCGCATCGACAACAGGCCCGTGATCGCGTCGATTTCGCCATTGGTCAGGATAACGCCGGTAATCGGCGAGTGACGAAGTTTGCCGGGTGCGGGATGCAGCTGCGGCGTCGCGGTTATCTGCTGGCGCAGATCCGGCGAGGCATTGATCAGGAACCAGTGGTCGCCGTCGGCGCTGACGGCGAGCGAGGCCTGCGTGCTCTGAAGTTCTGGGTTCTTGGTTCGCGCGGCCTGACACACCCGACAGCCGCAATTCCACTGCGGAACGCCACCACCTGCCGCGGCGCCCAGGACGACGACGCGCAACATGATCCGTCTCCGGGAATCTCTGAAAACGTAATTTTAGGACGCTTGATGTTCCGGAAGATGGTCCTCGAAAAGGCCTCTTCCAAAAACTTCAAAGGTGGACGCGGGTATGACCGACGCTCCCAAGAGGGGCGCGTCACCCCGGCAATCCACCTTAGTTCAGAAGGATGCTGTACGCTGCCGCTTACTTGCGGGCGGCGCAGGCATACATGTTGATTTCCATGCCGACCGGCACTTCAACGATCTTCGGTGCTTTCCAGGCCATTTTGGCTCTCCTTAAGGTGAAACCGGACGAACTCCGCCCTGTTGACAACGTAATACGGAACGAAAAGTTAGCCAGCGGAATCTTTTCTCCTGTAAGGGGCTCTAGCGATGCTGCGATGCACAATTTTTTCCCTCCCAGCCCCCGGTTCTCCGTCAAATCAATGACGCATCAATAGGTTCATCTGAAGACCCTCTATCGATGCGGGGATCGGCTGGACCGCTCCGGCCAATCCCCGATAAACCAACTGTGAAAAAATGGCCGGCGGTCCCCCTGTCGGCATCGGATAGTGAAAAGCCGAAAACAGGTTCGACCATGCCGCGATACTTTTTCAATACGCGAATCGGCAACGAGGTGATCTCCGACCCGGAAGGCGAAGAGTTGCGCAACCCGGATCGCGCCTGGGAGGTTGCCCGCGCGATGATCCACGAGCTTTTGCGGATCGAGGGGACGGAGGACCTGATGCGGGCGGTCCTCGAAGTGACGGATGACGAGGGCGAGATCGTGCTCGAGTTTCCTTTTGCCGAGGCCATTCTCGAAGGCACCGACGAGGATGACGCCGACGCGCCCGTCACGAAGCATTGATAGGCCGCGATTAACCAGAACGCATCGAAGCCGGATAAAGTGGCTCCCCGACGGCGCGCCGGCGAGGCATTTTCGTCGCAACCTCTTGAAGATGTTTCCGATTGCGCACGGGCGCAAAATTATTCAAGAGTGTGGCCACGAAGTCCGCCGTCACGGGCAGGGGTTCGCCCCGCACGGATCGAAGGCTTCCACAAAAGGGAGAAGATTATGAGGATCAATTCATCGGCGCCGCGCAGCCTGTTGCTGGCCGGCGCCTTCATTGGGTTTTTGAGTTACGGTGCGGCCGCGCAAACGGCCAGCCCCCCGGCTGCGGCGCCCGCCGCCGCGCCTGCGCTTCCGCCGGGTTCGCCGCTGATCGGCCGTCCCGACAGTGACGCGGCGCAAAAGCTGGCGCCGGTAGCCTCTCCGCCGCTTGCGGCCGCGCCCGACAAGCTGCCGATGGACAAGCTAAAGGTTCCGGCAGGCTTCAATATCGAAGTTTACGCGGCCGGCATGCCCAATGCCCGTTCGCTCGCGTTGGGCGACAAGGGCACGGTCTTCGTCGGCAGCCGCACGGTCGACAAGGTCTATGCCATCGTCAACAAGGACGGCAAACGCGAGGTCAAGATCATCGCGACCGGCCTCTATCGGCCGAACGGCGTCGCCTTCAAGGACGGCACCCTTTATATCGCCGAACTCTCGAAGGTGTCGAAGATCGAAAAGATCGAAGACAATCTCGACAATCCGCCGAAGCCCACGGTGATCTACGACAACCTGCCGAAGGACGAAGCCCACGGCTGGAAGTTCATCGCCATCGGACCGGACAACAAGCTCTATGTCCCGGTCGGCCAGCCCGGCAACAACGTGCTGCATGACGCCGATCACGGCCAGATCCGCCGCATCAATCTCGACGGCAGCGGCGCCGAAGTGGTCGCGCTTGGTGTCCGCAACACCGTCGGCTTCGACTGGAATCCGGAAAACAAGCAGCTCTACTTTACCGATAACGGCCGCGACTGGTTGTCGGAGGACGTTCCGAACGACGAACTCAACCGCGTCACCAAGCTCGGCGAAGACTTCGGCGCGCCCTATTGCTACCAGGGCAATATCCCGGATCCGGAATTCGGCTGGGGCCATTCGTGCAGCGAGTTCGTCCCTCCGGTCGGTCTGATGGGCCCGCACGCGGCGGCGCTCGGCATGCGCTTCTACACCGGCAAGATGTTCCCTTCGAGCTTCAAGAACCAGATCATCATCGCGCGTCATGGTTCCTGGAATCGGACCAACAAGTTCGGTGGTGACGTCGTGGTCGCCCATCTCAACAAGGACGGCACGGTCAAGAACCTCGAACCGTTGCTCACGGGCTTCCTGCAAGACAACAAATATGTCGGCCGGCCGGTCGACGTCATGCAGCTGAAGGACGGCTCGATCCTCGTGTCCGACGACTGGAACGGCGCCGTCTACCGCGTCAGCTACGGCAAGCAAAAGGTCGCCGCGCAGTAAGCGCACTGATCGTAATCGGGGGCGAGCTTTACGGTTCGCCCCCGATTTTCATTTTGGAATGGGTGTTGAGGTTTCATCTATGCGGAAAGCGACAATGATGGCGGCGTTGATGGCCGCATCGCTGGCAGGTTCTGCCCAGGCGGCAGAAACCGTCGAGCAGCGGGCGGTCACCTGTTTTGCCTGCCACGGCGAACATGGCCAGTCCGAGATGGAAAACACCCCCTCACTCGGCGGCCAGCAGTCGCCTTATGCTCTGATCCAGCTTTTCATGTTTCGCGAAAAACTTCGCACGTTTGAGCCGATGAACGACATCACGAAGTCCTTCACCGACGATGACCTTCAGAAGTTTGCCGATTTCATCGCCAAATTGCCGAAGCCGCAGCCGCCGGCCGAGGTCGGCGACCCCGCGCGCATGCAGCGGGGCCTGGCGCTCGCGCAGGCGAACCGCTGCAACAGCTGCCACAATGCCGATTTCTCCGGCAAGGAGAACGTGCCGCGGCTTGCCAATCAGCGCGAGGACTATCTCAACAAGACGCTCAGTGAATACAAGGACAATAGCCGCCACGGCTACGACGGTACCATGGCGGATGTGATGGGCTCGGTCACTAAGGAGCAGATCCCTGAGCTTGCCTATTACATCTCGCACTATCGTTGAGCTACATTCCTCTGACGATTAAAGGGGGCTCGACATGAAAGACATCTGGCGCCTGCCGGCTCACGAATTGGCCGGGCTGATCAGGGCGAAGAAGGTTTCGGCGAAGGAAGCTGCGACATCAGCGCTGGCACGGCTCGATGCCGTCAACCCCGCGATCAACGCGGTGGTGGATCATCGTCCTGATGACGTGTTGTCGCAGGCGGCTGCGGTCGATGCCGCGATTGCGCGCGGCGACGATGTCGGCGTGCTGGCGGGCGTGCCGGTCACGATCAAGGCGAATATCGATCAGGCGGGCTTTGCCAACACCAACGGCCTGAAGATGCAAGCCGACGTGATTGCGAAGGACAACAGTCCGGTGGTGGATAATCTGCGCAAAGCCGGCGCGGTGATCCTCGGGCGCACCAATTGCCCGGCTTTTTCCTATCGCTGGTTCACGACCAACCTGATCCACGGCAACACCAAGAACCCGCGCGATCCGTCGATCACGCCGGGTGGCTCGTCCGGTGGCGCGGGAGCGGCGGTCGCGGCCGGCATCGGTCACATCGCGCATGGCACCGATATCGCGGGCTCCATTCGCTATCCCGCCTACGCCAACGGCGTGCATGGCCTGCGCACGACTGTCGGCCGCATCGCGGCTTTCAATGCAGCGCTGCCGGAGCGAACCATCGGCCCGCAAATTTCGGCGGTCTCGGGACCCTTGGCGCGGACCATCGGCGATTTGCGGATCTCGCTCGCGGCGATGTCGATGCCTGATATGCGCGATCCCTGGTGGGTGCCGGCGCCGCTCGAAGGCCCGCCGATGCCAAAGCGCGCGGCGTTGTGCGTCAACCCCGAGGGGCTTGATCCCGTGCCCGAGGTGAAGGCTGCGGTTGTCGATGCGGCCAAGCGCCTGGAGCGTGCGGGGTGGATCGTCGAGGAAGTCACATCGCTGCCGCCGCTGAAGGAAGCAGCCGAACATCAAACCAAGCTCTGGCTCGGCGATAATTATGAAGGCCAGCTTGCAGCCGCCGAGCGCGAGGGCGATCCCGGTGCGCTCGCTTGCCTCCGCGGTAACAAGTCGAAAGTCTTCCCGTTCGATCCGTTGACGCTGTCGAAGATCCTGACGCGGCGTGCAACGCTGGTTCGTGAATGGTCGCTGTTCCTGGAAAAATATCCGGTGCTGCTGATGCCGGTGTCCGGTGAACTGCCGTTCCTCGATCAGCTCGATACCAAGGACGATGCGTCCTTCGCACGCGTCTGGCGCGCGCAACTGCCGCAGATCGCGATTCCTTTCATGGGCTTGCCGGGGTTGACGGTGTCGACGGGGCTGGTCGGGCGTGTACCGGTCGGCGTTCATGTCGTCGCCGGTCGCTACCGCGAGGATCTTTGTCTGCTCGCAGGCGAGGCGATCGAGGCCGGCGGCACGCCGCCTTCGCCGATCGATCCGTTCCAGGGTTAGAGCATGGCTTCGATCTACGATTTCAGCGCCAAATCGCTCGCGGGGGAGGACACCCCGCTCAAGCGCTTTGAGGGCAACGTGCTCCTGATCGTCAATACCGCGAGCGCGTGCGGATTCACGCCGCAATATAAAGGCCTCGAAGCCCTGCAACAGAAATACAGTGTGCGCGGCTTTTCGGTGCTCGGTTTTCCCTGCAACCAGTTCGGACGCCAGGAGCCCGGCAGTGCGGCCGAGATCGGGCAATTCTGTTCTTCAAACTACGCCGTCAGCTTTCCGATGTTCGACAAGATCGACGTCAACGGCGACAACGCCCATCCGTTGTATCAGTATCTCAGAGGCGAAAAATCCGGATTGCTCGGTTCGTCGATCAAATGGAATTTCACCAAATTCCTGATCGATCGTTCGGGCAAGGTGGTCGGACGTTACGCGCCGACCACGACGCCGGAAGCGCTCACCAAGGATATCGAGGCATTGCTGTGAACGAGAAAAGCGAATCCAACACGCCGGTCGAATTTCCGGATCGGCTCTCCATCGATCCCCATAGCCCCTATTACAACGAGGCGATCCTGGCGCGCGACGTCGGCATCCGTTTCAAGGGCGTCGAGAAGAATAATGTCGAGGAATATTGCATCAGCGAGGGCTGGATCCGCGTCACGGCGGGCAACGCCAAGGACCGCTATGGCAATCCCTTGACCATCAAGGTGCACGGCCCGGTCGAACCATACTTCCGGGATAAGAAATCTTCGTGAGCGTTTGTTAGACGTCATTGCGAGCGAAGCGAAGCAATCCAGAATTATTCAAATAGCTGGATTGCTTCGTCGCTTGCGCTCCTCGCAATGACGGGCGAACGCAATCCAAACTAGAAGGCATCCAATGTCCGTTCGCATTCTCGACATCCAGGAAATCACCAAGCCGATCTCCTCGCCGATCCGCAACGCCTACATCGACTTCACCAAGATGACGACGAGCCTGGTCGCCGTCGTCACCGATGCGGTGCGCGACGGCAAACGCGTGGTCGGCTATGGTTTCAATTCCAACGGCCGTTACGGGCAGGGCGGGCTGATCCGCGAGCGCTTCGCCGCGCGCATCAAGGAAGCCGAACCGAAGACGCTTCTCAACGAAGCCGGCGACAATCTCGATCCCGACCGGGTGTGGGCAACGCTGATGTCCAATGAGAAGCCGGGCGGGCATGGCGAGCGCTCGGTCGCGGTCGGCACCATCGACATGGCGGTGTGGGATGCGGTGGCGAAAATCGCGAACAAGCCGCTGTTTCGCCTGCTCGCCGAGCGCCACGGCCTCACAGCCAACCCGCGCGTCTTCGTTTATGCCGCCGGCGGCTATTACTATCCCGGCAAGGATCTTTCGATGCTGCGCAGCGAGATGCGCGGCTATCTTGATCGCGGCTACAACGTCGTCAAGATGAAGATCGGAGGCGCGGGAATCGAAGAAGATCGCGCGCGCATCGAAGCGGTGCTGAAGGAGATCGGCAAGGACGCGCAGTTGGCCGTTGATGCCAATGGCCGTTTCGATCTGGAGACCGCGATCGCCTACGCCAAGATGCTGCGCGACTACCCTTTATTCTGGTACGAGGAGGCCGGCGACCCGCTCGACTTCCAGCTTCAGGCGGCGCTCGCGGAGTTTTATCCCGCGCCGATGGCGACCGGTGAAAATCTCTTCAGCCATCAGGACGCGCGCAATCTGCTTCGCTATGGCGGCATGCGCTCCGACCGCGACTGGCTGCAATTCGATTGCGCTCTGTCTTACGGGCTTTGCGAATATCAGCGCACGCTCGAGGTGCTCAAAGTCGCGGGCTGGTCGGCGAGCCGCTGCATCCCGCATGGCGGTCACCAGATGTCGCTCAATATCGCCGCCGGTCTTGGGCTCGGCGGCAACGAGAGCTATCCCGACCTGTTCCAGCCGTATGGCGGATTCCCGGATGGCGTGCGCGTGGAAAATGGGCACATCACGATGCCAGATCTTCCCGGTATCGGTTTTGAAGGTAAGTCCGATCTCTACCGTGAGATGAAAGCGCTGGCATCGTAAGCCGCGCGATCCAATTTCACCCGTTGAAAATCTCACGCGTTCTGCCGCGCGCAAGCGATGTGCGCGGTGCTTGCGCTTTTAGAATCTGTCGAAGCACACCAACTCTGCATAGCGCACCTCGGCTGCGATAGTCTAAGGCGGACCGGATGCATGCGATGAACGGCGTCTGCCGCAACCCGTCGTGCTGCATCGATCCAGACGGGACGATCGATGGACGAGTTGAACGGACGCATGATTGCTTGCCAGCTTCTGATTGCTGGGCTGATTGCGCGCGTCGCCAATGATTCGGCGGATCCCTTGCGGTTTCTCACGGATTTTCGCGACGAGATCAGAGCTGTCGTCGCAGGCGTCAATATCGCCGGAAGTGGAAATGCCGAGCGTGCACGCGAGGCCGCCAAGCGAACCGTCGACGAATTATTCTCGCTGATGAAGCCGCCGAGCAGCGACTGAACACGATGTCGGGCGTGCGCGAATGGTTCTTCGTTACCTGTAACTAGAACGATTCAAGCCGAAGTTTAGATCGGTTAAAAACTTCAAAATTAGAATCGATTTGATTTAGGAATATTCAAGCTGCGCCCGTGTTGACCGCAAATTTTGCGCTCGATACCAAACTTCCGGGGCTCGATGTGGGTGTGGGACTTCATCGCCTCGAATGAAGTTTGAAGTTGGGGCAAAAACAATGAGCCGGGTTAAGGCGCCGAAGTCGCTGCGCGCGAACGCAGCCAGCAATTCCTTGGACGAAAAACTGGATGGTTATTCCACCCGCAAGGTCTCCGCCGTGGCGGGCCTGGTTGCGGTCGCATCGTTTTCGAGCGGCGCTGAAGCGCAGCAGTCGAATCTGCCGCCGGTCAGCGTCGATGCCCCGGTCGCACGTCCAAAGCCCGCGGCCGCCGCGCCGACGCCGGATCAGATCAAGGCCCGCAACGCGCTGCGCCGCGCGGCCAAGCGCCAGCAACAGGCCAAACCTGCACCGGCCGTGGCTACTCCCGCTCTGGCGCCGGATCGCGATCGCTATGCCGATCCGGCCGCGCCCTATAAGGGCGACCGCGTCCAGGCCTCGGGTAAATTCCCCGAACCGCTTCTGAATACGCCGAAGACGGTGACGGTGCTGACCAAGGACATCATCGAGGACAAGAACGCCACCACGCTCAAGCAGGCAATCCTGAGCACCGCGGGTGTCACGCTTGGAAGCGGCGAGGGCGGCAACGCGTTCGGCGACCGCTTCTTCATCCGCGGCTTCGATGCCCGCAACGACGTCTTCATCGATGGCGTGCGCGACTCCGGGGTTAGCGTTCGCGAGAATTTCTTTACCGAGCAGATTGAAATCCTGCGCGGGCCGATGTCATCCTTTGCCGGCCGCGGCACGACCGGCGGCGCAATCAATATCGTCACCAAGGAAGCGCAGACCGACAAGAGCTTCTACAACATGGATACGACGTTCGGCACTGACGCGACCAAACGGATCGTGCTCGACGTCAACCAGGTGGTCAATCCGACGTTTGCCATTCGTGCCGGCGGCATGTTCCAGGACGCCGGTGTGGCGGGCCGCAATGACGTCACCGACGACCGCAATGGCGCGTTCGTCGCGACCAAGTGGACGCCATCCGATGCGGTGAAGATCACCACCGATTATATCCACACCGACCTGCACGGCATTCCCGATTTCGGTGTGCCCTATTACCGGCCGGGCGCCACCGGATCGAGCAGCCAGCAATTCACCTCCACCGCAGGCGGGCCGTTTCCGAGTTTCGCCGGCTCCAATCGCGATACGTTCTACGGCTTCGTCAACCGCGACTTCTTTCATGTTCAGCAGGACATCGGCACGTTCAATACCGAGATCCATGTCACGCCGGACCTCATCGTCAGCGACAAGGTGAGGGTCTCGCAATCGCTGAACAACTATATCGGAACGCTGGCGGAGAGTCCGATCGCGACCAACCCGCTGTCGTCGGCGACGTTCACAGCCAATCCGCAGAGCCGCTATCAGACCACCGCCGTGCTCGCCAACCAGTCGGAAGCGACCTACAAATTCGACACCGGACCTTTCAAGCACACACTGTTGGGCGGCGTCGAAGTTTCCCAGGAAACCTCGTCGATCGACAAATATAACGGACTGAGTTCCGAGTTGGTGACCGGCACGCCTTTCACGGGCGGTGGTTCGCTCTCCGGGGTGAGCGTCTTCAGCCCGCAATTTACCGGCATTCCCTTTACCGGCACCCCGACGCTGACGGGCATGCCGACCAATATCCTGATCGACACGACCAGCACCTATGTGCTCGACACGGTCAATTACCGCGACCTCGTCATTCTCAACGGCGGCATCCGCTACGACGACTACAAGATCAACACGTCCGGTTGGGGTACCGTTAACGGCGCCTCCACCTTCGGCAGACAGGCGGCGGAATTCGGCCTGCCGAACTTCAATGTCGGCGTCACCGTCAAGCCGTTGCCGTATGCCAGCGTCTACGCGGCCTTTGCGACATCGTCCGATCCGGTCGGCTCCGAATTCGACGGCACCAGCACCGCCTATGGCGGATTAGGGCCGGTGGTGGCCGGCAATCCGAACCAGATCTTCGGACCGGAAAAGAACAAGGCGTACGAAGTCGGCACCAAGTGGGAGTTGTTCAACCGCCATCTGTTGCTGACGGGAGCGCTGTTCGAGACCACCAAGGACAACGCGCGCGAGGCGTTTAACGTCTCGGCGACCACTCCCCCGGTTGCGGGATGTTCCGTCCCGGCCGGAACCGTCGGTAACATCTCCTGCATCATCTCCGGCTCCGCTTACTATGTTCGCGGCATCGATCTGGAGGCTGCCGGCAAGATCACGGACAAATGGAGCGTGTTCGGCGGCATCGTGCTGATGCAGTCGGCGGTAACCAAGTCGAACGTGCCGGCCGCGAACATGCCACAGCCCCTGCTGTACACAACCGATGTCGGCCTGCCGCTCGCCAACGTCGCACATCAGTCCTTCAGCCTGCTGAGCAAGTACCAGCTCACGGACATGTGGGAGCTTGGCGGCCAGGCCGTGTTCCGGTCGAAGGTCTATGGCGGCACGTTGCTCGCCGCCAACGAAGGCACCTCGATCCCGAGCTACTGGCGCTTCGATGCGTTCGCGGAAGCCAAGATCGACAAGAACTGGCGGCTCAAGCTCTATGTCAACAACATCTTCAACAAGCTCTATTACGACGCGCTCTACCAGAGCGGCACGCCATTCACGCTAGAGGCGCCGGGCCGCGCGGCGTATCTGGTGCTCTCAGCGAGGTATTGATCCGACACGATGTTGATTTGCGTTCCCAATGTGCTGAGCAAGGATGAGGTGGCGGATTTCCGCCGCCTCATGGACGCCAGCACGTGGGAGGACGGCCGCTCGACCGCCGGCGCACAATCGGCGCTGGTTAAAAGCAACG
>Ga0210383_10006236_pt1 | contig 10416 bp, 8 predicted proteins | sample IncBWC14OmetaG_FD_160072 | JGI IMG/M metagenome (GOLD analysis project Ga0210383, IMG submission 160072) | Forest soil microbial communities from Barre Woods Harvard Forest LTER site, Petersham, Massachusetts, United States - Inc-BW-C-14-O ...
GCCCGGTCAGCGCCCCGCGCCACACCAGGCCGCTCACCGGCCCCGACACCAAGCCGGCCACCAAGCCGGCCACCCGGCCGTCCGTCCGGCCGGCGGTCGCCCGGACCCGGCCGCGCCACCCGCGGGCGCCGTTCATCCTGCTGGTCGTCGGCCTGCTCGGCGGGGCCCTGGTCTCGCTGCTGGTCATCAGCACCACGCTGGCCCAGGGGTCGTACCGGATCACCAGCCTCCAGCAGCAGAACGCCAACCTGGCCAAGCAGGAGCAACTGCTGAATCAGCAGGTCGCGCAAGCCTCCTCGCCGGCGCAGATCGCGCGCGAGGCCGAGGAGTTCGGTATGCGGCCGAACCCGGCGCTGCAGTTCATCAACCTCAAGACCGGAAAGGTCGTCAAGGGGAAGGTTTCCAAGGCTGACGCGGAGATCAACGTCCCCGGATACAACCCGTGACCCCGCACGACCCCACCCGCCGCCCGCCCACGCGCGGTCCTGGCCCGGGCGGGCGACCCTCCGGGCCCCCCCGCGCGCGGGGGGCCTCCCCCCCGGCCCGTTCGTCCCGGGGAGACCCGCGGCGTCGGCCCGGGCCGCCGCCCGGAGGACCGGCGGCCCGCGCCCCGGTCCGTTCGGCCGAAAGAATCCCGCCCCGGCCCCCGCCCCGGCCTGTCTACGTCAAGCCGCCGCGGCCCCGGCGCCTCATCCCGCGGGGGAACCAGGGCCGCAGGCTCGGCATCACCTTGCTGGCGATCGTCTTCGTGCTGACCCTGTTCGCCGCGCGCCTGGTCCAGCTGCAGGGGATCGAGGCGAGCCGGTACCGCGTCCTGGCCTTGAAGCAGCGGGACCTGACGATCCCTTTGCCCGCGGTGCGCGGCACGATCACCGGAGCGAACGGGGAAGTGCTGGCCATGACCGTGGCCACCTATCTGGTGTACGCCGATCCGCCGCAGATGCCCGTGGCCGACCAGGTGCAGGTCGCCACCAAGCTCGCCGCGTACATCAACGTGCCGGCCTACCAGATCCTCGACCTCATCCAGCATCCCACCTCACCGCAGTACGTGGTGCTGGCCAAGGGCGTGTCGGCCCAGAGCGGTGACGCGATCCAAGCCCTGAACCTGCCCGGCATCGCGCTGACCCCGAGTTACGCCAGGTCCTACCCGGACGGCGACACCACGGCTAACATCGTCGGGTTCACGGGCACGAACGCCCAGGGGTTGACCGGCGCGGCCGGCATCGAGCAGGAGTACAACTCGCTGCTGGCCGGCCGGGCCGGCAGCGAGCAGGTCCAGATCGGCACGAACGGCCAGCAGATCCCGCTCGCGGGCAGCAGCGACCGCCCGGTCGTGAACGGCAGCGACCTGCGGCTGACCATCGTCCCGGCGCTGCAGTACGACGCCGAGCAGGCCTGCGCCGCGCAGGTGGCCAAGAGCAAGGCCAGCAACTGCACGGTGGTGATCATCCAGCCCAAGACCGGCTACGTGCTGGCCATGGCGCAGTGGCCTTCCTATAACCCGTCGACCATCACCGACGTAAGCCAGGCGTCCAACATAGCGGTGCAGAACGAGTTCGAGCCGGGCTCCACGGCCAAGGTGATCACCGCCGCGGCCGCGTTCGAGCAGGGCGGCCAGACGCCGATGAGCGCCTACAACATCCCGTACCAGATCGACGAGGGCGGCCAGCTCATCCACGACGCCGAGTGGTCGCCCGGCGAGCGGTACACCATCGCCGGCATCATCGCGCACTCCTCCAACATCGGCATCTCCCAGGTGGCCGCGCACATCACCCCGCAGGTCCAGTACGACTACCTGCGTGCCTTCGGCCTCGGTCAGCCGAGCGGCCTCGGGCTGCCGGGGGAGACGGCCGGCGAACTGCCCCCGGTCTCGCAGTGGTGGCCGGACACCCGGTACACGCTGGCGTTCGGCCAGGGCGTGGCGGTGACCGCGATCCAGATGGCCGAGGTCTACTCGACGATCGCCAACGACGGCGTGCGCGTGCAGCCGACGCTGGTCGAGGGCACGACCAACTCGGCGGGCAAGTACACGCCTGCCGCGGCGTCCCCCTCCAAGCGGGTCATCCAGCCCAAGACCGCACAGGAGCTGCGGCAGATCCTGGAGCAGGTACCGGCCATCGACCAGGAGGGTGGCCAGCCCTGGGGCATCATCCCCGGCTACGCGATCGCGGCCAAGACCGGGACCTCACAGGAATCCAACGGAACTTGCTCCCTGTGCGTCTACGGGTCGAGTTACATTGGCATGGCGCCCGGCAACGACCCGCAACTGGTCATCGCGGTGAACGTGCAGAACCCCCGCAAAGGCGGCTACTACGGCGACGTGGTGGCCGGCCCGGTCTTCTACCAGGTAATGAAGGAAGCGCTGGCCACGCTGCAGATCCCGCCGGACGGCGCCACTCCCGCCAACATCCGCTTGAACGCGCCGTGATTGGAGGTACCCTCACCCCGTGGCGATCCGACCCGCCCGACAACAGCCGAAGCCGCTGTCCGCTCTCGGCTCGCTGCTGGGTGTCCGGCTGGCCTCCGTAGGAAGTTCTTTTTCCCCGAACGACCTGGGGTGCGTCACCGGAGTCACGCTCGACTCGCGCGTGGTGGTGCCCGGCGACCTGTACGTCGCGCTGCCCGGGACCAAGGTCCACGGCGCCGCGTTCTGCGCCGACGCGGTCGCCGCGGGAGCCGTCGCGGTGCTGACCGACCCGGACGGCCGGGGCCGCGCCGCGGCCACCGGGGTACCGGTCTTCGTGCTCGCCGATCCGCGCGGCAAGCTGGGCGAGGTCTCCTGCTGGGTATACGGGAACCCGTCGAGCCGGCTGCTGCTCATCGGCGTGACCGGAACCAGCGGCAAGACCACCTCGACCTACCTGCTGGAGTCCGGCCTGCGCGCCGCCGACCACCAGACCGGCCTGATCGGCGGGGTGGAGACCAGGATCGGCCGGGACCGCCTGCCCAGCTCGCTGACCACCCCGGAGGCGCCCGACCTGCAGGCCCTGTTCGCGGTCATGGCCGAGCGCGGGGTGACTGCGGCCGCGATGGAGGTGTCCAGCCACTCGCTGGCCCTGGGCCGGGTCGGAGGCACCAGCTTCGACGTGGCGGTGTTCACCAACCTGTCGCAGGATCACCTGGATTTCCACCCCGACCTGGAGGACTACTTCCGGGCCAAGGCCTCGCTGTTCATGCCTCCGGTTCTCGGCGTCATCAACATCGACGACAGGTACGGCCGCCGGCTCGCGTCCTCCGCGCCCGTCCCGGTCACCACGTTCTCGGCGGTCGGGAGGGACGAGGCGGACTGGCGGGCGGTCGACGTCCGGTCCGGCGCCGACGGCAGCACGTTCCGGGTCATCGGCCCGGGCGGGGTCGAGGCCGACGTGTCGGTGGGGCTGGCCGGGGTGTTCAACGTGGCCAACGCGCTCGGCGCCGTGGTCGCGCTGGTCGAGTCCGGTGTCGGGCTGGAGGACGCGGTGGCCGGGATCGCGGCCTGCCCCGGCGTCCCGGGGCGGCTGGAGCGGGTGGCCGCCTCCGGGCTGGACGTCACCGCGTTCGTCGACTACTCGCACAAGCCGGGCGCGGTCGAGGCCGTGCTGCGCTCGCTGCGGCCGGTCACCCGGGGCAGCCTGATCATCGTGCTCGGCTGCGGCGGCGACCGGGACCGGGCCAAGCGCCCGATGATGGGCGCCGCCGCCGCGTCGCTGGCCGATGTGGCCATTCTCACTAGTGACAATCCGCGATCCGAGGATCCCTTGGCCATCCTCGCGGCGATGCTGGACGGCGTGCTGAGCGTGCCGCAGGACGACCGGGCCCGGGTCATCGTCGAGCCCGACCGGGCCGCCGCGATCGCCCAGGCCGTCGGCCTGGCCGCCCCCGGCGACGTGATCGTGGTCGCGGGCAAGGGCCACGAGACCGGGCAATACGTGGCCGGCGCGGTGCTGCCCTTCGACGACCGCGCGGTCACCGCGTCGGCGTTGGAGCGGGCGGCCAAGGGCCAGCCGCCCCTGGACCCGTGGGCGGTGGACCGGTGATCCCGCTGACCCTGGCCCAGATCGCCGAGATCACCGACGGCCAGTTGCGCGGGGACCCGGGCGCCGTGGTGACCGGCGAGGTGGTGATCGACTCCCGGCGGGCCGGCCCCGGCGGTCTGTTCGCCGCGGTCGCGGGGGAACGGGCCGACGGGCACGACTTCGCCTCCTCCGCCGTCGCGGCCGGCGCGGTCGCGGTGCTCGCGACCAGGCCCGTCCCGGTCCCGTCCGTGCTGGTCACTGAGGTCCCGGCCGCCCTGGCCGCGATGGCCAGGTTCGTGATCGACGCGCTGCCCGCCGCCGCGATCGCGGGCATCACCGGCTCGTCAGGCAAGACCACCACTAAGGATCTGGCCGCTCAGCTGGTCGAGCGTCTCGGCCCCACGATCGCGCCCGCCGGGTCGTTCAACAACGAGTTCGGCCATCCGCTCACCGTGCTGCGCGCGGACGCCGCGACCAGGTACCTGGTCCTTGAGCTGTCCGCGCGCGGGCCCGGCCACATCGCGTACCTGTGCCGCGTCGCGCCGCCCCGTTACGGCGTGGTGCTGAACGTGGGCCAGGCGCACGCCGGGGAGTTCGGTGGGCTGGACCAGGTCGCCCGGGCCAAAGGCGAGCTAGTCGAGGCGCTCCCGGCCGACGGGGCGGCCATCTTGAACGCCGATGACCCCCGCGTCCTGGCCATGGCCGCCCGCACCGCGGCCCGCGTCGTCACCTTCGGCGTCGATGACCAGACCGCCCAGATCCGGGCGGCTGGCGTGTGGCTGGATGACCTGGGGCGGCCGAGCTTCACCCTGCTGACACCAGAAGGCCAGGCCCGGGTCACCCTCCGGCTCCACGGCGCCCATACCGTGCCAGACGCCGTGGCTGCCGCGGCCCTCGCGCGCGAGCTCGGCCTAGGCCTGGCCGACATCGCCGACGGGCTTTGCACGGCGGTGGCACGCAGCCGGTGGCGGATGGAGGTCCGCCGCCGGACCGATGGGGTGACGGTCATCAACGACGCGTACAACGCGAACCCCGAGTCGGTCCGCGCCGCGCTGGACGCCCTCCGCCACCTGGCCCAGGACGGTCGCGGGTTCGCGATCCTCGGCCACATGGCCGAGCTGGGCGAGGTCTCACGCGCCAGCCACGAGGACATCGGCGAGCTCGCCGCCCGGGCCGAACTGGCCGGGCTGATCGCGGTGGGCGAGGAAGCGGCGCCGATCCTGGCCGGCGCGCGGCGGGTGCGGTCCTGGACCGGCGAGGCGCTCGCCGTCCCCGACGGCGCGGCCGCGCTCGACGCCCTGGCGAACCAGTTGAAACCCGGCGACGTTGTCCTGGTAAAGGCGTCCCGCGCAGCCCACCTGGAAGGCGTGGCCACGATACTGGCCGGGGAGGAGGCGGACCGGTGAGGACCGTCCTGTTGTCCGCAGCCGTCTCGTTGCTCTTCGCGCTGTTCGGCACCCCGGTGGCCATCAAGCTCTTCACCCAGCGCGGTTACGGCCAGGAGATCAGGTCGGAGCTGGGCGCGGCCGGGCACCTGTCCAAGCGCGGCACGCCGACTATGGGCGGCACGGTGATCATCACCGCGTCGCTGGCCGGCTACCTCGTCGGCCATCTGGCCACCGGCGATGCCTTCTCAGCATCCGGGCTGCTGGTGCTGTTCCTGATGACCGGGCTCGGCCTGGTCGGGTTCATCGACGACTTCATCAAGCTCTACATGCAGCGCAGCCTGGGCCTGCGCAGCGGGGCCAAGCTGGCCGGCCAGGCCATCGTGGGCGGGATCTTCGCCGTGCTCGCGATCAGGTTCCCCGACGGCTTGGACATCACCCCGGCGTCCACCCACCTGTCCTTCTACGCGGACTTCGGCCCGCCCATCGGCATCGTGTTGTTCGTGGTCTGGGTCATCCTCATGGTGTCCGGGACGTCCAACGCCGTGAACCTCACCGACGGGCTGGACGGGCTGGCCACCGGCGCGGCCATCCTCGCGCTCGCCGCGTACATGATCATCGGCATCTGGCAGCTGCGGAACGACTGCACGGTCTACTTCGCCCAGGCGTGCTACAACGTCCGCGACCCGCAGGATCTCGCCATCGTGGCTGCCACCGTCATGGGCGCCTGCATCGGCTTCCTGTGGTGGAACGCGCCGCCCGCCAAGATCTTCATGGGCGACACCGGATCGCTGGCCCTGGGCGGCGTACTGGCCGGACTGGCCATCACCACCCACACCGAGCTGCTGCTGTTCCTGCTGGGTGGCCTGTTCGTGATCATCACGCTCTCGGTGGTGATCCAGGTCGGCTCGTTCAAGCTGACCGGCAAACGCGTGTTCCGCATGGCCCCGCTACAGCACCACTTCGAGCTGGCCGGCTGGGCCGAGACCACCATCGTCGTCCGTTTCTGGATCATCGCCGGCATCTGCGTCGCCCTAGGCCTCGGCATCTTCTACGTCGGCTGACCCCGTCCCTCAGCGGGCGGGAAGGGTGGGGTGCGGGGCGACCATTGGGATATCAGCCATCTCGACGGTGATGGCCCAGCGCTCGTGGTCCCGCCACGCGCCGTCGATGAACAGCATGCCGGGCGAGTAGCCCTCCCTGCGGAAGCCATGCCGCCTGACCAGGGCCAGCGAGGCCTGGTTGGCCGGCTGGATGTTGGCCTCCAGCCGGTGCAGGTGCAGCTCACCGAATGCGAAGCGCAGCACGAGGCCGAGGCCCTCTGACATGTAGCCCCGCCCTGCCGCGCCCGCGAACGCCGCGTAGCTGAGGCTTGCGGACTGGAAGCGTCCCCGGATGATCGAGTCGACGATGATCACGCCGGCCATCGCGCCGCTGTCGCGCACGCAGACCAGCCGCCCCTCGGTGCTGGGCCGGTCCAGCCGACTCAGGTAGGTGTGGAACGCCTCGGGCGTGGTGGGCATTGTGTACCACGGGTAGTGCAGCCCGACGCTGGCCCGTGCCAGCCCGAGGAACTCATCCTCATCGGCCGCGGTCAGCTCCCGCAGGATCACCCGCGAGCCGACGGCTTCGCCCTCAGCCACAGTGCACGATTATCCGCCCGCTCCCGTCCCGCCCGCCCCTCCACCCCGCCCCTCCACCCCGTCCCTCGCCTCGTCACAACCGGTCCGATGTCCCATTGGGCCGGTGAGCCTTCCTCGCCAACGACGCCGTCACGCGGCGGCAGTGGACCAGGCGAACGCGCTGAGCCGGTCGTCCAGGGGCGCGTCGGTGAGCCGGTTGGCCAGCGTGGACATCGTGTAGGTGCCGATCCCGAGCACCACTTCGAGCGCGTTCTGCCGGGTAAAGCCGCTGGCCAGGAAGGCCCGCAGCGCGTCGTCGCCGACGTCGCCCGCGGTATCGAGGACCCGCAGCGTGAACACCCGGATCGCGTCCAAGCGCTGATCCGCAAGGGGCGCGGCATCCCGCAGCGCGGCGATGATGTCCGGCGAAGCGCCCAGCGCGGTCAGCCGGGCGCTGTGCATGGCCACGCAGATGTGGCAGCCGTTCCTGGTCGCGATGGTCATCACCACCACCTCGCGGGCCACCGGGTCCAGCGTGCCGTTCTCGAAGATCGCGTTGAGCTTGGCGAATCCCTCGAGCAGGTGGGGGGAGGCCGCCCACCGCGCGGTCGCGGCCGGCAGGTAGCCGAGGTGGTTCTGGGTCGCGACCATGAACCGTCGCGACCCAGCCGGGGCCGACTCGATGGTGTACTCGGGGAACCACGACATGGCGCTCACTCCTACGACTAAGATAGACAACTAGGTTGTCTAAAACGGTAAACGAGGTTGTCGATCATGTCAACTTTCAGTCCAGCCGAGACCGGCGAGCCAGCCGGGACCAGCAATCCAGCCGAGACCAGCAATCCAGCCGAGACCAGTAAGCCAGCCGAGACCAGTAAGCCAGCCGAGACCAGTAAGCCAGCCGAGGCCGGCGAGCCAGCCGAGGCCGGCGAGCCCGCCGAGGCCGCGTACGGCTTCGAGCTGCCGCTGCTGCTGTTCGGCGGGTTCCGCTCGATCATCGACGAGCTGCACGCTGAGCTGGCCCGCCGCGGGCACCCGGACCTGCGCCCCGCGCACGGCTTTGCCTTGCAGGCCATCGGACCCGGCGGGGCCACCGCCACCGAGGCCGGGCGTCGGCTGGGGATCTCCAAGCAGGCCGCGGGCAAGACGATCGACCGGCTCGAAGAGCTCGGCTACGTGCAGAAGGCCGGTGACGCCCAAGACCGGCGCCGCAAGCTGGTCCGCATCACCCCGCGCGGCCTGGAGGCGCTATCGGAGTCCGCGATGATCTTCGACGACATCCGGTCCCGCTGGGCCGGCGCCCTGGGCCCGGTCCGGCTGTCCGCGCTGGAAGCCGACCTACGCACCATGGTCCCCGGCGAGACGTTCCGCCTCGACGTCCCGGGCTGGTTCGGAGCCTAGCCGGAGTGTTTCATCTGGTCCTGATGGCCACTCGCGACCGGGGAAGCGCCGCAGGCTCTTCACTCGTCCCGGCTGGCGATCCCAGGGCGTACATGGTTAGCTCACCATTAGCACAAGCCTCTCCAGTATCCGGAATCGATCACCAGTCCGATCCCGGTCCCAGTTATCCGGGAGTGTTCGGGCTTATGGGAGCAAAATGTGGTCTATAGTGCACAAACCACTCCCAGAAGCCTAAATCCTCCCCGCTAATCCCCCGATGAGCGCACCACGGAGCGCTCAGCTACCGCCAGCCACACATCACCACGGTGGACGCCGTGCGCGTGCCCGCCGAAAGGACTCGCTCATCTAGACAGTTGCGCTGGGGTGGACGACCGGCCGGTAGCCCGCCGTGAGCACGGCTACGGTAGCCCGGGGCGTAATGACGGTCACCGTGCCCTCGGCCGGAGCCTGGCCAGAAGACCGGTAGCCGCCCGGTGTCCAGGCCAGCAGCCTGCCGCCCCACACCAGGAACGGCGTCCCCCCGACCGAGACCATCACCCCGTCGGGCAGCGATGACAGCCGAGCGGAGTAAGACCGCCGTACCCCGGGCCGAACAAGCCGATCCGCATGCATCCGGGCATCGATCTCCGCGACGCCGGGCACACCGCCCCCGAAAGCAACAGCCCAGGCCCGCTTGAACGCCTGGTAGTCCTGGTAGCGGCACTCGCCGCACGGCCGGTGACCGGCCGCCAGCCCGGTGGCCTCGTCGAGGAAGAACAGCTCGGTCAGGCGGCCCGGCGCCCACAGTTCCCGTCGCCTGGCCTTGAACGACAGCACGCAGATCGCCCAGGCCTTGCCACGTGAGTAACGGACCAGCTGTCCCCCGGAATCGTGCAGGGACCCTCGGTTCCCCCAGAACAGGCCGCGATCGGGAACCGCGATCAGCATGCCGTCCGGCGTCACCCGGTTCTGCCGCGGCATCGTCCGGCCTCCTGTCTCAATTCGGCCAAATTGTGGTGTCTTCTCCCGGTTAACCCAAGTTACCGGTAAGTTGCATTCCGTCCTGGGGATCGTTGAGCAGGAGCGTGGATTCATGGTGCGGACAAGGAAACTGGCCGGGGCGGCACTCGCCGCCGCACTGGTAGTCGGCGGGCTCACCGCGGGATCGGCGGTCGCGTCCCCCACGACGGGATGCAGCGGCGGCACCACGAAGACCGGCGCGCTGTCTGACGGTGCCACCTACGAGATCCAGTGCCCGACCGGCGCCTGGAACGGGACGCTGTTCCTGTACAGCCACGGCTACGTCACGCCCGGCTCGGCCAACCCGGCCACGGACGTCGGCGACCCGATCACCGGCGCCTGGCTGCTTGGCCACGGATACGCGCTGGCGGGGTCGTCCTATGCCACCACCGGCTGGGCCATCCAGCAGGCGCTGCCCGACCAGGTCAACACCCTGAACGTCTTCGACCAGGCCTTCGGCAAGCCGCGCACGACGATCGCGTGGGGCCACTCCCTCGGCGGCATCATCACCGCCGGGCTGATCCAGGACTACCCGAACCTGTTCAACGCCGCGCTGCCCATGTGCGGCGTGCTGTCTGGCGGAGTGGCGACCTGGAACACGGCGCTCGACGCGGCGTTCGCGTTCCAGCAGCTGATCGACCCGAAGGTCCAGGTCGTCAACATCGGCATCAACAACGCCGCGGCCAACCTGACCGAGGGGGAGACTGCGGTGGCTGCGGCGCAGCAGACCGCGGCCGGCCGGGCCCGCCTGGCCCTGGTCGCCGCGCTCGGCGACACCCCGGGCTGGTTCACCCCGCTGTCGCCCGAACCCGCGGCGACCGACTACGCCGCCCAGGAGCAGAACCAGTTCCTGTGGGACACCGAGGTCACCTTCCCGTTCGTCCTGGCCTTCCGCGCCGAGCTGGAAGCCCGGGCCGGCGGCAACGTGTCCTGGAACACCGGCGTGAACTACTTCACCGACCTGGCCAAGTCGGTCGACCTGCGGGAAGTGACGGCGCTGTACAAGACCGCCGG
>Ga0210383_10006237_pt1 | contig 10415 bp, 14 predicted proteins | sample IncBWC14OmetaG_FD_160072 | JGI IMG/M metagenome (GOLD analysis project Ga0210383, IMG submission 160072) | Forest soil microbial communities from Barre Woods Harvard Forest LTER site, Petersham, Massachusetts, United States - Inc-BW-C-14-O ...
ACTTAATGGAGTGCAAGTCAATGTTTTCTCGAAGTTACTCGTTCGCAATGGCAAGTCCAGTACAGAGTCGAGCAGGAAATTTGACGCGAAGGTAAGCGCTATTGTTCTAGACAGCCAAATCAGTGAGTCGACTGCTTTCATTCTTCGAAGGCAGAACTTGAAAGGGGGTGGGACATGACCGTGACTGCCAGTGTACAATATTGTAATACATGTATAACCGTGATTACTTCCGAGTCTGGTTATCATTCACGGAAACCACCAGTGGTATCAGCCTTGTTTAGCTGGCTTTGAGCCAGTTCAGTGCTTTACTTTACCTATAAACCTTGTGAAAAACTTTTCATTTGGGTCGGGATTGTCGTCTTGACTGGTTTGCTCACTCATCCGACAATGGCTGTTGTAACAAGCATGGATGCGCAAATGGTGTTGGACCTACGCAACTCCGTCAAAGAATGTTCAGAACGAGGACTATCTGTCGCTTCGAAGTGGTAAGTACTTCAATTCAAAACGTATCTTGGCGTAGAAGACAGAGGGGCCTTCGTCAGGTCGTCAGAGATGCTTTTGTCGGTGCCTTTAACCAAAAGAAAGACGTCGCAGTCCTCACCTCACACTTCAGCATTTTCGACATCTACGCCCTCACGAGCTCGATCTCCTCGTTTATCTTTGTCATTTACGGAACAATCACCTGTCCCGACTCAACAAGTATCTCAGAATGCGTCTATTCCGATAACTTCAGCTCGCCATCCGTATGCTCCTAGACTGCAATCTCAGCCTGAAGATATCCGTGCCATGGAGCTCGATTTGGAGTGGCGAGATGAAGACACCCTTACTACTGCGCGGACGTGTGTCGAAGCACGAGAGTTCCTGCGCGCCGTTCACTTGTTGCGGGACTGTAGCAGCCCTAAAGCGCGTTTTTTGAGTATCTACAGCCAGTTTATAGTAAGTCAGGTCATTTGCTTCGCTTCACACCTGTCTAATCGCAAACAAAAGGCCAGCGAAAAGAAAGCCCTCAGAGATTGGCATAAACTTGATAGTGGGAATTTCGTTTTGATCTTCTCGAATTCCCCTTATTCAACCCTTATCAGATAATAGACACCAACCTCCCATACCAGTGAACACGGCTTTGAATGACCTCTTTGAGATGACGAATAATACCACGGATCCCTGGCTACTCTTCCTGTATGTACCGTCTATCTTCCTTTAAATTGCAATTTACCGTATGTCGCAGGAAGGCGTTATTTCTTTCGCGTCTTTCTCGCCGCGAGGAAGCTATCGAGAGTGCTTTACTCTCGATCGCCGGATTTCCGTGGAATTGGTCTACCTGGACACTGCTAGGAAGTTGTATTGGCGATGGCGAGGAGGTTCTGCTAAGCTCTGCTTCAATGAGCTGTTACTGACCCTTATTCAGCTATCCTCGCTTCTCCCATTGATGCCTTTGCCACCCACTCATCCTTTGGTCCAAATGTTTCAAATAAAGACATTGAACGAACTCCACAACCCGTCAGAGAATGAACTAGGATTATGTAATCGACTCCTCAATGAAGACTTTTTCCCCAATAGCCTCTGGGTGATGAGCCTTCGCGCATGCGTCCTCTATCATCTCCATGGTTCGTCGCATGCGGATCATCCTGGATCGCCCCATATATTTACGCCTTCTTCTATCCAAAGACTTTGGACAGGCAGAAGTCCAGTTCGAACGAATCCTAGCATTGGATCCGTACCGAATTGATGATGTTGACGTTTTCTCCGATATTCTCTATGTTACCAACAACAGGCTTAAATTATCAAGACTTGCCCATGAATTTTTGGCGTTGGACAAAGACCGACCAGAAGTATGTTGTCTTGTTGGTACGTAGCAGCTTTTTAGCCGCGAGCATATGGGTCCTATTTTTATTCAGGAAACCATTATTCCCTCCGAGCTGAGCATGAGAAAGCCGTCAAATATTTCCGACGAGCAACTCAACTCGATCGGACCTATCTTCCTGCGTGGACGCTGATGGGACATGAATACGTTGAAATGAAGAATTCACATGCGGCCATCGAAGCTTACCGTCGGGCCGTAGGTATGATAGTTTCTCTGACTCCTTCAATATGAATTGCAGTTCATCATTTCCTTTGGTCCAATCTAGATGTAAATCGGAAGGATTACCGGGCATGGTACGGCCTTGGGCAGGCTTACGAACTCCTCAACATGCACCATTACGCCTTGCACTACTATCAGCATGCTACGGCCTTGCGGTGGGTTTCTTCTGTGTTTATCGAATCATTGGCTGATGGGGTGATGTAGACCATATGATGTCCGTTTGTGGCAAGCACAGGGAATGTGTTACGAGGAAATCGGGCGGTAAATTGATTGATCACTGTTTGATAGACTTGGGATGCTGATTTTGGGATCCATCCATCCTTGTTTCCAGCCTTCGAGAAGCCGTAGAATGTCTGAAGCGGGCTCTAATTGGAGCAGATCCCCACGAAATTACGATAAACCTTAAATTGGCGAAACTCCATCTTACCCTCGAAGAACACGCCGAAGCTGTGGCTTACCATCGAAGGGTGGTAGAAGTTTGTCAAGCTGATCGTTGAGTGTCATGAGCCTTTTCTTTTGGGAGTTTAAACTGACTTGTGCACGGCCATTTTTCGCCAATTCAGAACGACCGATACAAGATTATGCGAAGTCTAGTCTGGTGGTCGCCGAGTACCACATGAGAATCCCTGGTGGAGACCTACATCTTGCGAAGGATTACGTCGAGAGAGTTGCGGGGAGTAATGCAGAAGATGTTGGTCGAGCATCGGAGCTCCTCAAGACTGTAAAACTCGCCATTCAGACCAAAGCCTTTGCGGAGGCCGATGCTCGCGTAGACGCCACGATGACCTCGGACAACGTACCTACAGCGGCGACTGCTGTTGGATCAGAACCGATAGAGACACCAATGGCGACAGAATAATACGCCATTATTGATTTGTTTCTCATCATATATTTATAAACGTACTAGTTTTTCAGGCAACCAAGCCGGCCCTGAAGAAAAGCTTTGTTCGCGCGGTCACGAGGTCACAGATGTACGCAAAGCACAACAAAGCCAGCAACAAATGTCGAAAACTGTTGGTGCATCGTTTCTTCCTCATTCCTCTTCTAGTCTTCCTGACCAGTCATCGAAAAATGCTTTCCCAACCTCCACTTTACCTGCCACTGAGCTTTTGGCACCAGTCACTACCCCATCTTCACTTGCAGGTCCTTCGACTTGGCAAGTTCCGTTACAATGGAATGCCAATCAGCCTGTACCCAAAGCTGTCATGATTAGAAAATCGATAAGAGCAAGTAGAAGAACCACGGAAGAGCAGGAGATTGAAAGCCGGACAGCGTCCAGGTCAGTTCGAAATTAGTTCGTTGGCTCGGCCGTCCCTTATTCGTTTTCCTCGTCAGTTTCGCATCACGTCTGGCCTCAGATCATGCCACTGCTCTGTTCCCCGATGCTGACACCCCGTTCTCGGATCCTGTCGATGTTGTGAATAGACTGCTTCCCTATCATGTCTTCCAGCAGCCCAAGGAAGATTTAGACGCGTCTGCGAGAGCAAGAAAGGGGAAAGAGAAAGCTGTTGAAAGTGATGTCAAGGCCGAAATTGCAGGTTTGTCGCCTTCCTGTTCGTTGCCACCTATGTGCTGAATGTTTTTCAGAAACTAAATTTGCGTTGGAATGCTTCAAACAATATCAGTCTCTGCAAACCCGATTCAGAAATGTCAAACTACGGTCTGGGAAGGTCAATACTTTTCTCTCAATCAGGACAATGCCTCCAATTGACTCCTCTGCAGCGCTCTGCACCAGATGACCAAGGGTTTGTTCTTGCTCAAGCGGTCTTGGAAGCCGATCGCACAGAAATCACATATCTCAACACAGAACTTCGCAAAGTTCGAGCTGAACTAGACAAAATAGAACGAGAAAAGCGTCTTGCCGCAAATCCTCCCCGTTCCACGTATATTTCCCCTCATCCGGCTTCGTCTGCTCAACCTCAATACTACCGTGGATATCCATACACTCATGCACAGCCGTACGGCGCTCCCGCGCAGTCCAATTCAACCTCCACATTTTCGGTGTCTGCGCCTCCATCTTCAAATTACGCGCCATATCTGTCAGGAGCAGCCATTCCCGTTCAGCTACCTGTAGCATCTCTCCCAGCTCTGCATGCCCTTGGCATTATCCCTATTCCTGCGACCTCCCTACCGCCGGAGGGTCAGCCGCAACCCCCGGCAGTACTTCGCGGTTCCACAGCAAATGGCACGATGCTCAGCCTGGAAATTAATGTTTCGTTACTCCAGAATGCCCAGATGAGTGGCTTGGCAATGGTATTGAATTCGCTGATGTCGAGAGGGGTGACTGCTGGAGGGGGAGCAGAAGCCGGGACCGCCTCGGCTTCTTCGTCTTCAGGATCAGCTCCCAACGGTGCTAGCGACAAAGCCGCGAACGATGTGGGTTCGTCATGATGTCTGCTGAATGAAGCGAATGGTCTATCCATACATTAGAGAAGCAGATCCTTCGCAAAATAATTTTGTATATCAAATAATCATTTTACTGCAGCACTTGTTGACTAGTTGACTAAATAGGCTTCAGCCTCAAACTGAATATAATTTACATTAGTTTGTAGATCAGAGTACTAGTATGATATTATTTTTGCGAAAACATCTATGTATACATACTGAATTCGAACCGGATGGCGGGGAGATGTGCAATTGTCTAAACTGGGAACTCACGGTGATCCAATATTGGCCAGTTTGTGAACAATGTGAGGAGATGGTAACGGGGGATTTTTCGTGGCGGGTGATGGCTTTAGGCTTCCACCTTGGAAGAGACTTATAATTAATATTAGTCTACGGCAACTAAAGACTAACTTACTGTAGCTTACTATCACTATCACCATACAACTTGAAGTTCCAATTGTGTTCAGGCTGATCCTCTGCCAAATCTGGTATTCGAAGCTGTTCTCTACGCTTTTGGTCCAGCTACTGCCCAACTGGCAATCCAAGCTTGACCTCGCAATGCCCGGATCAGAAATACCCAGTGGCAGTTCCGGTCCACTGCGTGCCCCATCATCAACCACCTGGCGTCGCCAGCGCCTCTTGCGTATTGGCAGCAGCGGCGCCGTCAACATTCCATCGCTGCCTCTAGAATCTTCTACTAACGATGCTACTAGTGAGGAGTCCCTTTCTACGTCTCATGTTAGCGAAAATACAACCTTGCAACCAAATAACCATTCTCGCTCTTACGGAACTCTACCCTCATCCCGTCGAAGTCTGTTCACCAAACAGTTGACAAACTTCCGTTCCCGCAGAGGCCTCTCCCAGCTCCCTGACCTTACACTTCCTCACAGTTCCAGTTCCAACCCCTCGACTCCCCTCTACTCGCCATCAGCCTTCCGGGACTTGACCTTCTCCCGTCTCACCGCCCAGCGTCCAATCTCTGCATACGACGCACCCCTCGAGTTAAAGGACGACAATGCAGACATTGACGCAGACCCGGATGCTAAAATTAATGGCATCCGAGTCTGGTATTCATCATTTTCGTCTATTGACTGGCTTCATGACGCCATCAAGGACTCGGTCCGTTTCTCAAGGCTCAGGAAACGCAAATCTATTCGTGCTCGCATCCGCCTCGCAATCGATAAAAGCATAGGATGGTTCATTGTGACAATCGTTGGTTTCCTCACTGCAATAGTCGCATTCCTCGTTGTCCGCAGCGAGCAATGGTTATTTGATTCCAAGGAAGGATATTGCCACGAGGCCTGGTGGAAGCCGAAGAGGTTTTGCTGCCCACAGCTCGATGAAGGGGAACTCATCCTTGCGAATTCCATGAGGATACATGCAATGGAGGAGGTTTGTCCCGCTTGGCGAACATGGGCGGAGGCCTTTGGTGCTGTCGGCAAAAATGGGAATGCAGCAGGTGGGTTCGTGCAGTACATCGCATATGCCGTGGTGGCCGTAAGTATTACTCTCCTTTCGTGTCATGAACAGTTTGCCAACTATTTTCTGTTCCCAGCTCTTTCTCGCCGTGACATCCTGTCTTCTCACAATCTATCTAACAAACTCCACAACCTTCGTGACACGCAAAGAATCTGGCGTTCTCGCTCCTGACTTTCCAGATCCTTTTGTTGGTCCTAAAACCCGATCGTCACCACCGGCCCCAGAGGCAAAACGAAGAGTTCTTTACTACGTTTGTCCTCATTTTGTGTTCTCGTAATCTCCATCTTGAACTCTTTTCATACTAGGCGGCTGGCAGCGGAATTCCCGAAATCAAGACTATACTTTCCGGTGTGCTGGTTTGTCTCATAAACCCAACCACACGAGCTTAACTTTACCCATCTTTAGGATTTGTCATCCATGGTTACCTCGGTGGCCGTACCCTTTTCACCAAATCTGTCGGCCTGGCATTGTCTGTGGCATCTGGTCTCTCTCTTGGCAAGGAAGGACCGTTCGTTCACATTGCGAGTTGTATCGGTAACATCGTCAGCCGTTTTACCAGTAAATATGAGAACAATGAAGGTCCGTGTCGATCCTACACGTTTATTCGTTTCCATTGACTCTTCTTCCTAGCTAAGCGTCGCGAAATCTTAAGCGCCGCATGTGCCGCTGGGGTGGCCGTAGCGTTCGGAGCACCCATCGGAGGAACCCTGTTCAGTCTGGAGGAAGTGTCGTACTTTTTCCCTCCCAAGGTATGCACCCACTAGGATTGTTCGCCCAGCTATCGTCTCACTGCCGTGTTCACCAGGTCATGTGGAGAAGGTTTGTTCGAGAATGTCGTATCCAACGAACCATACTTACTGCCAATGTCGTTTCAGTTTCTTCTGTGCCATGATTGCGGCAATCACGCTCAAAATGCTCGATCCTTTTGGAACGGGAAAACTGGTGTTGTTCCAGGTCACCTACGATAAGGTCGGGATCATTCTAGTCATCTATCACGGCTATAGCTTGACAGCAGCTTCTACAGGACTGGCACGCGTACGAATTGATGGGCTTTCTTTTACTTGGGGTCTTTGGGGTATGTGGCAATCCTGAGTGCACGATTGGAGGATAAGCTAATCGTACCTTTTAGGGCGTGTATGGTGCTTACTTTTCCAAGTTGAACTATCGATGGAGTCGAGATGTGCGCAACGGGACATGGCTCAAAACCCACCCCGTCGCCGAAGTCGTCCTCGTACGTTCGTTCCTCGTTTAGTCATCAATCACCCCAACGTGCTTGCTATTCAGGTCACACTCGTCACGACGATCCTATGCTTCCTCAACCCCTACACGCGTATGGGTGGTACAGAGCTCGTCTATAATCTCTTCGCCGAATGCCGCACCGGCTCCGGGAACACCCACTCAGGACTCTGCGTCATAGATCCAGGTTCATTCGAGCATGTCTTGCCAGTCGTGCGCGCCATCTTGATAGCGATGGTCGTGAAGGGTGCTTTGACTATCGTAACGTTTGGGATCAAGGTGCCAGCTGGGATATTCATTCCGACCCTTGGGGTAGGCGCATGTGCGGGGAGAGTATTAGGTATCGGGATGCAGTGGCTGCAGTTGAATTATCCGAACTCAAGGACGTTCGACGCCTGTAAAGGCGATCTCGACTGCCTCGTTCCCGGATTGTATGCGATGGTCGGAGCGGCAGCTACATTGTCTGGGGTGACCGTGAGTCTTCAAGAAAATTTCCCTTTAATGCTTTTGGTTGACTTCGTTTAAAGCGAACAACGGTCTCCTTGGCCGTTATCATGTTTGAACTCACGGATACACTCACTTACGCTGTTCCTGTGATGTTGGCGGTTCTTGTCGCCAAGACGGTGGCCGATGCACTTGAACCTAAAGGAATTTACGACCTCGTCATCGACCTATCCCAGTTACCTTATCTCGATTCCAAACACGAGTATCTCTGGGGAAATCTGCAGATCAATGATGTGGTGCGCATTTTTTGCTCCCATGAGCATCCGCAACATTGATCAACCCTTTCTAGACTGCACGCGACGTCGAGGTGGTCAGGCTCGACCGCACAAACACAGTCAAGAGCTTGCGAGATCAACTGCAAACTTTACTATCCTCCGGAAACGACGACAGCGGGTTCCCGATCCTTAGGAACGACAGCCACGACGACGGGATGAGAATGGTTGGGTACATTGGTGCCAACGAGCTCGAGCATGCGCTCAGTACGTAATTTACATTCTTCGAGGAACAACGGAGTTGATGGACTGGTACTCTGATTGTTGTAGGCATCGTTGCCGATGACGCTGACGACGAGGTGCACTTCCACACGACGTTTTCTCATCACGCCTTTACCTCGTCCTCCATCTCATCATTGCTGGAGACCGGCCATGATCCTAGTTTCGATCCATTTGACTTCAGTGCTTACATGGATCAGGTATTTCGCAGCCATATGCAATTCGATCTGTGCTGAAACCCTTTTGACAACAGGCGCCGTTGACAATGCAGTCAAACTCGCCGCTGGAATTGCTCCATCAGTTCTTCGTCAAGCTTGGGGCTCGGTATGTTGTGGTCATTGATACCGATGGATTCTGTGGGTTCGGTACTTCTATGGGGCGATCGCATCACTGATTGTGTACGACTGTGACAGACGAAGGTGTTATCGACAAGAAGACGTGGCTCGCTTTCCTCAGCGAATTGGAAGAGAAATCTTGATGACAATGTCTGTACTCCCAGTAACTAGTAGTGAATCCTGTTCTCTTCATTTCATCAAGCGCGTTTGTTTCTCCTTGTTCTCCATCACTCTGTTGTTCTATTCATCCACAAGTATCCGGGGCTGTTTAATATCATTATATACCTCTGCAATGACAGTAACACCATTATACATATCAATTCAACGGTAACTTGAAATCACCAAGTAAATGCATATATTTGTCGATGTTTGGAACAGTCGATTTTCCCACAGACTTGAAACAAACCTACTCACTGTAACGAACAATGGCGAACGCTGGTCTCGGAGTCCCCGTCAAGCTACTACACGAGTCCCTCGGACACATCATCACTGTCGAGCTTAAAACGGGCCAGCTCTACCGCGGAAAACTCGCCGAAGGTGCGTCACATCGCCATTCTCTCAATTTTCACATTTGACTGATCTCTATTTTTCTACCCGCAGCCGAGGACAATCTAAATATCTCGCTGAAAGACATCACTGTTACTGGGCGGGATGGTCGGGTGTCGCAGTTGGACCAGGTGTATATCCGGGGGAGCATGGTTCGGTTCTTCATTGTGCCGGATATGCTGCAGAATGCACCTATGTGAGTTCCCCCAACGAAAAATTGGTATTCATTGTTGCGGCTGAGTGCTGGTGACTGATGGATACGTGTGCAGGTTCAAGCGGGTGGGACCGAATGCCATGAGAGGGAGAGGTATCGGAACAGCGCGTGGACGCGCGACGATCATGAGGGGTATGTGTGTTCGATTCCTTATCTTTTCAGAAAACTCACGCTCTTATCCATAGCAAATGGTATGATCCTTTGGTTCCCATGCACACATAGCTGACTTGGTTTCCCTTCCTTCCTTCCTTCCTTTCCAGCTCGCCGTGGTCGTGGTGTACCTGCACCAACAGGGGCGCGGGGCATCAGACGGTGAAAATTTGCGGACGCGTCGGAACCATCCTTATTTGCTTGTCGCTTGTCTGCTTCTTTCGTAAGGTCTGAATATTGTAGGGTATACATACTATAACTAAAAGCTTTACATTGTGAGTATCAACTGTTGAAGAGCTTGCTTCGTCGTAGGAGGAATGGTTATGAGTCCAAGTATCAGTGTCACCAGTTGAGTAGAACTTCAAATGTTGCAGCTGCGATACGCCACTCGGTGACAGTGATTGTAGATCAGGCACATTTTTAGTAAATGGCAACATCTGTGCTTAAGGGAAGACAGTGGAAGGGAAGGAGCCTTCTCTGAGTCGGACACATGACACGATAGCGATCAAAGTGTGCATTTTGAGGATTTGAAGGAAATTGTATCCCAGGTTCAGGGTATAAGGGAAGAGTTGTCCGGAAAGAGAAGACACACGGAACGTCATTGGCCGTGAAAATAGTGTCCAGTCCTCACCACCCTGCACTACCCTGCGTTTGGGATGGCTAACTGAGAAGTGTCAGGGTTGACGATTGAATATTTTGAGAATTTGAGAGCGTGAAAGGAGATACTAATTAAAGTCGTCTCGGTGTCCGTGGAGGTTCCACGGGCAGTGTGGAATCAGGATGGGTGCGAGGGCAAGCGTTCGCGTATCAGGCAAAGAAACAAAGGTGGCAACACAGGCGCTGCCAATGCCAGGCCCACACAGTTGTGCTGACGATAAGAGTCTGCGGTGCCACCGGCGAAGATACCAGGGTCGGTGGATGAGCGCTGAGCAACAGCCGCCGGGAGCAGGTTCAATGACTCGGGATCTTTCTACATCCCGTCTGTGTGAATGACC
>Ga0210383_10006239_pt1 | contig 10409 bp, 7 predicted proteins | sample IncBWC14OmetaG_FD_160072 | JGI IMG/M metagenome (GOLD analysis project Ga0210383, IMG submission 160072) | Forest soil microbial communities from Barre Woods Harvard Forest LTER site, Petersham, Massachusetts, United States - Inc-BW-C-14-O ...
AGAGATGGTCGCCTGACTTGGGGCATGAGGTCCCGAGTTCAAATCTCGGCGCTCCGACCAAAACATCTCGCGTGTTTTCTTTAGCTTATTGAGAGCTCTCTTCGGTCAAAACTCATCTGTGGAATTCCGCCAGACGGGAGGTCTGGATTCGCAACTCGTTTAGATTCCGGGAGTTTCACCGCATGACGAATATGCAAAAAAACGAGGAGGCAGCTTAAGCACGTGCCATCTGGCAAGTATGGGGAAAACCCTGGAGACCCTATGCGTTTCTCGTCTCATCAATCTTCGGAATTGCAAATCGGTGATCACGCATTCGGGCCAGCCCGAGCTTCGCAACGTCTCTCAATTCCCCTTCTTAATCGTCCAGTTTCTGAATTGCACTACCGACGTGTTCATCAAGAAGCGGCAGAGCCACCTACTACGCCATGGCTTCGGGTGAAATGACCTTTGCCTTGAGCCGCTCTTGCGGAAAGTCCTTGGCATGGACAGTACATCATTCAAAGTGAGGAACAGAAAGCGAGTGTTTATTACCGCCGGCGGCCAAACGAAGAATCAAGTGGATAGACCTCTGGAGTCAGTGCGGTGCGGAGTTATATGGAGCGGCAAATCGGGGTCCGAACAGGAACGAGGCGAGGCTACTGCCGGTTCAACTGTGAGCACAACACAACACCACAACACCACCGAGTGGCTCGCAAAGCAAACTCGTGGAGCGTTCGGGATGTTCGCATCCAGTTCACTGCTCGCTGAAGGATTGGACGGATGCCGTTCTGGGAGGAGCGCTGGACCAGGCCACCGCTAGGAGAATAGTGAAGACGAGTGCATTGGCGGGGATATACAAATTAAAGTCCGCCAGGCTATGCACCAAAATTGTCGCAATACCCCCGACGCAGCCCAAAGAGACGGCTTTGTCGACATGCGCTTCTGCATTCCCATAGTGCCTGGCGGTTTTGGCGAGGACCCAGAAGATCGAACCAAACACTACTACGCCGCCCGGAAAGCCGAGATCGCTCACGACCTCAAGGTAATCGCAGTGCGCATGCTCAACGAGAAGAGTGAGGAAAGCGGTTTGAACGGAGGGATAAACCACAGGAAAGGATCCCAATCCAGTTCCGAGGAAAGGATGATGGCGAATAAGCCCGACGGTATCGCGCCAGATCGAAATGCGATTCTGACCGCTGAGATTGTATTCCTGCCCGAGGGTTTCAAAGCGGCTCATCACGGGCTCACTTCCGATCCACACGATAAGCCCCAAGACAGCGAGAAAAAATACTGCGGCGACCGCCACCCTGGTTCCTGTGCGCAGAGATGAAGTGCCGGCGAGCAACAGAATGGCAGCAAGTGAAACTAGGGAAGAAATGATTCCCATCCGCGAGCGCGAGAGCACTAGGACGGCGAAGAGCAAAATGGCAAGAAAAAGCCAAAACATCAGAAAGACCAATTCCGTCTTGGAAATAATCTTGCGAAGCGTAACTGCTCTGCCTGAAGAGTCCTTAAACACCAACGCCGTCCAGTGCAGAGCAAAAGCCACGGTAAATGGCAGTATCATTTCCAAAAAACCGGCGAAATGATTGCGGTTGATGTACGTACCGGTGGCCTCTTCCAGGTAATATTTTTTGACGTACGTGAAGATCTGCTGCCAGCCAGTAAGATATTGAATCAGGCCATAGAGAGCTTCAAACACTCCGAGCGACACAAGGGCGTAGACGAGCCATTTTTTCGCTCGGAGGTTCCTGCATAGGAGCAAGGTTAGAAAGAAAGCCGTCAAATAGGTGACCAGTAACAAGAGATGCGAAAGCGTTTGATACGGGGCCATGCTGACGGTGAAATAAGACGCATCCGGTAGTCCTTCACGCGCTCTCCCGAATACGGGCGCGAGGGAAACGGGAAGGGGACAGACTTGCAATAGAACCAAGGCTACCAGGAGGAGAGGGATCGCAATCGGAAAGTGGACGGAGGAAACGGGCGGAAACTGGCCTACGAGCAGGAACAGAACTCCCAGCCCCAGTACAATCACTTGAGTCACAGCAAAAAAAGAGGGAGCTGTACCGCCGAAGGCCAAAACCGCCACACAGACGGCACCCATGAGGCCAACTTCAAGCAACCTAAGCATGGAAAGCCCGCGATGGATCAATCGCCCGCTTTTTGTTGGACTGGCATCTGATAGTCCGCTGCTGGGAAAGTTTCGTGCGAAGGAGGGTCGATATTCGGACCATACGGACCATATTTATAGTAGCCGTTTGTGCGAATGTCCACGCTGTTCAGGACCACGCCGATCAGATTTCCATCCACACTGCGGATTCCGGACTGCGCATGTTGCAGATGCTCGCGAGAGGTAGTCCTGCACTTCACCACCAGCAGCACGCCGTTTACCAGCGGCGCGAGGATACGGCTATCGGCGAGGGCCAGCATAGGCGAAGAATCCAGGATTACGAACTTGTACTCTGCGACTGCAGAGCGAATCAATGTCCCCATGCTTTGGGAAGAAAGGAGCTCAGAGGGATTTGGAGGCACGGGGCCGCACACCAAGACATCAAGACCGGGCGAGCCAGAGGGGTGCACCGCGATCCGCCAATCCTGTTGGCCGGTCAGATAGCTAACCAGTCCGAGGCTCTCGCCGATGCCGAACAATTTGTGCAGTGAGGGAACACGCAAGTCCGCATCAACAAGCAAGACGCGATGGCCGAGCTGGGCCAGCGAAATCGCTAGGTTACATGCAACCGTAGTCTTGCCTTCGGCAGGCTGTGCGCTTGTGACTAGAACTGAACTCGGAGGCCGGTCCGGAGTCGAGAGCAGAACTGAGGCGCGGAGACTACGGAACGCTTCGACGAGCGGAGCGTGTTGGATTCTGTCTCGATCGATGCGGTGCCAGGAACGGCGCGAGTTCTTGTTAGCTCCATTGCCTTTGAGCATGAGGGCTTTATCCCCAGGCAGGAACCTGTGAATCCCTTGCTGGTCGCCATTTGACGGCGGCACGATTGGGATCATGGCAAGAGAAGGAAGTCCAACCAGCCGCTCGATGTCGTCATCGCCCTTGAGCGTGTCGTCCATTCGCTCTTGGAGGAGCGCGGAGCAGATACCGAGTCCCAATCCAAGAAACACAGCGACGGCTAGATTTAGGGGCGTTTTCGGCTTAACGGGTTTCGCCGGAGGTTCAGCGGAATCCACGACGCGGATGTTGGTGGCCTTGAGTCCAGCGGAGACCCCTGCTTCTTTCAACCGCTGCAGAAGGCCCTCGTAGAGCTGTTTATTTGTGTCAACCTCGCGTTTCAGAATGTTGTATTGGACCGATTTTGTCGCGACGAGATTTACTTCCTTTTGCTGCTGTTCCAGCGCCTGTTGGAACAGATTCTCGCGACGCACCGCAGCGGAGTAGTCGTTGACAATACTGTCGGCCGCGCGCTTGCGCTCCTCACGAAGAGAGGCTTCAATATCATCGATCTGGCTCTGAATTTCCTTCACTCGGGGATAATCCGGATTAAACGTCGTCGACAATTGAGCATACTCGCGCTTGAGTTCAGCGAGCCGTTCACTCAAATCCTGGATCAATTTGTTTTGGAACACTCCAGGCAAGGCTCCGGACTCGCCTGTCTCAACTAAGCGGTAAAGCGCTTCCTTTTCGTATAGCTCGGCTTGCGCTTTGGTTAGCTGTTCCTGCAATTGCTGCAGCCGCTCGTTCGCGACGTTTTGGGTGGCGCCTTTCTCTGTTTCCAGGAACACCAAGCCGTTGCGACGTGCGTAGCTCTGTAGCTCATCTTCCGATTTCTCCAGCTTTGCTTTTACACCCACCAGCTGCTGCGAAAGCCAATCGGAAGCTGTCTGAGTGGCCTGCCATCGTGCTTCGAGGCTCTGGTCGACGTAGTCCGCAACAAGGGTGTTAACGACGCGCGCAGCAAGTTCGGGATCGCGCGAATCAAATCGAACGGCCACAAGACGGCTACGGCTGACGGGATCAATGGTCAGTTGACCCTGAAATCGTTCAAGGACTCGCTGAGAAAGCTCTCGATCACGACTTTCTGGCATAGGGCCGGCTGCAAATGTTTGCGTTGTCGAAGGTTTTCTCGTCCTTGGCCAGAGGTGCCACCATTGGGGGGAGTTGAATTCGGGGAGAGTTTGCAGTTGGAGCTGGTCAATTACGCGCCGGGCAAGGCTTTCGCTGGCAAGGATGCTGTATTGCGTTCTCAGGTATGCGTCGGACACCTCCTCGAGTTCATAGAGTTCCTTGATGGTCGGGATGTCGGGGTTTTCTTTCTGAATTTCCAACAATCCTTGAGCTCGATAGACCGACTGTTGCCTCAGCGTAGCGATGAGGACTGCGGTGAAGAGGATGAAAAATACGATTAAGATTGTCGGCAGACGCTTGCGAAGGATGCGGCCGTAGCTGCGGAGGTCGAGTGCCGCGTCAGATTCCAGGATCTCATACGAATCAGGCAAGTCCACAATTCGCGCATCGAGAGATCCCACCCCCCGCCGTTCAGGGCGATGGCCGCGGCCGTATAGCTCGACTTGATTTTGGTTGGCCACAGTTTTTTCACCAGTGGAAAATCAGGAGCCCAGCGAGGGTTTGTGCCGCGACTTCCGTCCCCCGGCCAAATGTAGTCTTCGCAGCGCTGTTCGGCACGAAAACAATGTCTTTCGCCTCGAGCATGGGATCCGGAGCTTTCCCTGTCAGGATTTTTCCCAAATCTATCGAAGTCTCCTTTCGCTCGCCATTTTTTGGATCAGTTCGGATGATTCGCGTATTGCCCTTCGCCGCGGTGCGAGTGAGGCCCTCACTCAGGGCCAGCGCCTGCACGACGGAAATACTCTCATTCGATTTCAGAGCGAATCCACCGGGCTTCCGAACCTCTCCGATTACGTAGACAACACCAGCACGAGTGACCTTGACGATGTCTCCGGGATGAACCACAGAGTTGTTGCGGGAATCGGACGACTCAAGAAGATCCTTCAAGTTAACCTGAACCGCGCTTTCGGAAATGGAAGAATTGCCGTTGAGTACCGAGGATGCTGCCTGCACCTCGCCTGTGCTTTGCGCTGCGGAGGAAGACTGTTCCCTATCAGCCGCGCGATCTGTAGCTGGATCTGGCTCTGGGGTCAAAGCCGCGCCCCGCAGAATGATGACAGTTTCTCCGGCATCGTCGGCCAACCCTTCCGCAAGGGAGAGAACCTCAAGCAGAGTCTTGCTTCCACGGATTTGAAAGACGCCCGGCCGTCTGACCGCCCCCATTACCGAAACAGGATGGCTTTGCATCTCGCGTACAAACACGCTGACGTGAGGATCCTTCATGTAAGTGCGGTGAAGAAGTTCCTCGAGGACAAATTCCAGTTCCCGGGGAGTCAAACCCGCCGCTCGAACCGACCCAAGCAGGGGCAGCGAAATCTCGCCGCTCGCCGATACGCGAACCTCGCGATTCAGCTCCTGCGCTTCAAATATATTGATGTTGAGTACGTCTTCAGGACCGATTCGGTATTCTTGGGCCGTTGCCGCCGGTGCCGACGGATTAGAGTCCAACAGTTCCGTCAGGCGACGATTCCAATCCTCGGTGGTCTCTAATTTTGGCTGAGACGCGTTCTGGTTTTGATTTGCCGATTGTGGCGTGGAGACAACTTCTGGCTTGGATTGGCCCGAACTGATTCTATTGGCGGCAAACGATAGATACGGCGGGAAACACACTAAGCTTATAGCGATTGCAAAGACGCCGTGAATCAACTGTTTGGAACTAGTTATTATTCCCACGTGAGATGCGTTGACCCCACTTCAAAACACGGACTGGGCAAATGCAGGCTACGCACCCACGAAGTGCCCGTCGATAAGGTGCAGTCTTTAATTGGAATGCAGGTGAAGACCCGAGATCGATTTAGACGCACTCTTGCAGAAAGGAAGTGTCAGACATGCGCTCGATGGTCCGGAGCCTGCTCTTTCAAACGGCCTCCGCTAGCCTCGAAATTCTTCAGCCGCAGGCTATCGAGCGCCAGGTAAGCGATAAACTGTGGCCCATAAACCAGATAACGCCGCCACAGACGTCTGGGTTCTTGCAGGAGTCGAAAGAGCCATTCGAAACCGTGTTCCCTCATCCAGCGAGGGGCCTGCTTTCGCCTCCCCGAAAGCAAGTCAAAGGCAGCGCCTACGCCAACCAGCACAGGAACCCGCAAGCGGTCTTTGTGCTCGTGCATCCAGCGCTCTTGCTTTGGAGCCCCCAATCCTACCCAGAGGACATCCGGCTGGGCGCGGCCTATCATCTCCACCATTCCCGCATCCTCATTGGCACTTAGCGACCGAAAGGGAGGTGAACAAGTTCCAACCACGTTCAGCCCAGGGAACCGAGTCTTAAGCGATTCCGCAAGGCGTTCGGCGACACCCGGCCCGCCTCCGTAGAAGAAATGCCGGTACCCACGTCCAGCGCTCTCTTCACAAAAGGCCAGAAGCAAGTCCGGCCCATAGACACGCGTGCGCAGAGCATGGCCGTGACCCCGGCCCAACCACACTAGCGGCATCCCGTCGGGCACCACCAAGCTCGTCGCATTCAAAATGTTCTTGAAAGATAAATCATGCTGCGCTTCCACTATGCAATGCATGTCGGTGGCTGCAATAGAACGACATCCGTCTCGCTGGCGAATCCACTCTTGCATTCTCCCGACAACCTCTCCGATTTCCACAGCGTGGATTCGAACTCCAAGCACATCGAATGTCCCGCTTTCGAGTCGGCGACTAAACGGCTCACTCGGCACCTTTTCGGGAGAGCGAGCTCGACTTGCCATCGTTGAAGAAACGGAGACGCTGAGATCGCCAACTGTAGAATACTCGCCGCGCGAAGCGACTGAGGGAGCTGTTCCCTCATATTGGATATTCCGCGACAACACCTCCTCATACAGATTCGACATGCACTCGGCTCGTTTGTCCCATGTTTGCGTTTTAGCATAAGCGTGCGCCGCTTCGCCCATCTTCCGGCGCTGTGCCGGAAAGAGTGTAAGCTTTCGAATACCCTCTGCGAGGTCCGCCACTGTTTGCTCGGGAGAAGTGACGGGAACCTTAATTCCCGCTTCCGGCGGGACGAAAGTCCCAACACCCTGGTGATCCAAAGTAAGAATCGGCAATCGATGGCCCATGGCTTCCAGAACCTGCGTACCAAACGAATCTCGCAAGCTCGTGAAGAGAAATGCATTCGCGCTTTGGTATAGACGAGGCATTTTGTCCCAAGACACCCTTCCTAGGAACTCCACTCGGCTTCCGAGATTCAGGCGTGTGGCGCATCGCTCCCACGACTGACGCATTTCTCCATCGCCGGCGACCAGGAGCTTCACTCGAAAGTCTCTAACCTGTGACAGGGCCTCCAGCGCCAGGGGCAAAGCCTTTCGCCGTTGCATGCGCCCCACCCACAGTAAGGTGAGCGAATCGTTGCTCGGTTTAGAAACAGGCTCGCCCAACACGAATCTTGCGGTGAGTCCGGAGTCCAAGAACAGTCTTACGTCGCGGCCGCCAATTTTTCTGAGCGCTTCAGCCGTGTCGTGATTCGTCGCGAGAAGGAGAGCGGTGGCCCGTGCGGCTCGTTTAAGAAATGGGGAATGACCAGAGAGGCGGACGCGAGCGTTTCTCAAAAATTCCTGGGCCAGTCCAAAGCCAAAATACCGGCGAAAAGCGGGTGGTGATTGCTGCGCCCCTCCAATCGGTCCCCATATAAAAGGCACGGGCAGTCTCCAAAAGGGTGGTGGCGCGCTCAACGAGCCATAGCTGACGTGGTGAACGATGTCGAAGCCAATCCTTTCATGAAGTTGGATGGCTTTCCTGTAAGCCCTGGACAGCCAAAGTAGGTAATGAAGCCGAAGGCCTCTGCCATCTGCGCGCCAAGCCCAGGCATCCATCCATCGAGGGACATCCAACCATTCGAATCTCAGGTTTGGACTCGGATGATTTGTAAGAAACACGTCAATACATTTCCGGTAGTAAGGATGAGCAATGGCCCATACCTGATGCTCACGTGAGAGCTGCCATGCCCAATTCCACGTGAAACTGGCTTCCGAACCTACACGGGGGCTACAAGCATGCCCAATGAGCAATACTTTCATTTCGCTGCTCTCTGTGAATCGCGATTACGTTTGTAATGGCGTCTCCTGCCGGTGGCTCGTTCAGCCATCGAGGAGTTCCAGCATCCGAGAGAGAAAAAAAATCATAGTGGTAGCTCTTCAATAACTCCCAGCTGCCCGTGCGACGGAGCTCTAATCGCTCTGCGGCGAAAGCGTTCATTTCCAGAATGAACTTTGGACGGAAACGAACAAGTAGCTTCTCAACTCCCCGAAGCGCAAGTTCCTCAGCCCCCTCGACATCAAGCTTGATAAGTCCTACCTGACCTGCCCTTTCTTCCTCCAACACGCTGTCGAGCGTTCGCGTTGTAACTTCCTCGAATTCCGCGCGCGTGTTCTTCGAATACCCGAGCGAAAAGCTCGTTTGCCCAAGTTCGTCATGATACAGTCGCGCTCTACCGTTCTTGTCGCAAAGCGCGGCGCGATAGGCCCGAACGTTGTGAAACTCATTTATCTCAATGTTCTTCTTCAGTAGAGAGAAGGCCTGTGCTCCCGGTTCAAAAGAAAGTACTCTACCCGACGGCCCGACGAGCCTCGCGGCAGCCACCGTGTAAATCCCACAATTTGCTCCCGCATCCACCACCACCATCCCCGGAGAAATGAGATGCTCCAGATAGGTCAGCTCTCTCTCATAGAGGTGTCTGAGAGCGAATATCCCTGTTGTCCCTCCGCCGCGCCATTGCGGTGGTAGAAATAAGCGAACCTCCCAAGGATCCAAATTTACAGTTGTGGGGATTCCCAGTGCGCAGTGGACCCTCCAGCGGACCAAGCGGGCTAGCGTGACGCCTGGTGCTTGCCGAAATGCTGGATGATTTCGGAGATATCTCCACTTACTGAGTGCCTCTTTAATTGATCTCTTCATCAGTCAAGCGCCCCTAAACGATCTCAGTTTCGGATTGGTTCAAGGGAACGATTTTGAAGATGTTTCGGGTAATCCAAAGTGAATCCTTTAGTGCTATCAAGATCATTCAGCGTACCTCCAACCAGCATCGAAGGCTATTTCGGTAGGCTCTCAAAACCTGCTGTTGGCTACGGAGTGAGTGAAACGAAAAAGAGAATTCTCCTGCCAATTGTTTGGGAATCGCGACGATATTGAAGCACGTCGGTAATCGCGCTGGATTTTCGCTATTTGCGCAATCGCCTAGCACAACGAATTCGTAGTTCAAGCTCTTCAGCAAATCCCTTGCACCGTAAGGTGAAAGGCTAAAGCGGGCGGCGCAGCGCGGATTGCATTCGAAAATGACTACTGGGCTATGCGTGATAAGGGTTCGGATTGCGCCGCGCAGGACCAATTCTTCGGCGCCTTCGACGTCTATCTTGATAGCATCCACGCGGTCAATCCCGTTCTCCTCAAGCAGACTGTCAAGCGCCTCGATTTGCACCTCTTCGCCTTTGCCACCACCAAGAGGATCCATGGCCAGCGAGTTGCCTACGGGATCAAAACCGTGATAAAGCCACGTCTTACCACGTGTCTGTGCTAGGGCTGCTTGAAAAGCGCGCACATTTGAAAATTGGTTTAATGCAATGTTCTGCCGCAGTATGGCAAAGGACTGAGCTGTGGGCTCAAAAGCAAATACCCTGCCGGACTCGCCTACGAGTTTGCTTGCAATGAGGGTATAGACGCCGAAATTTGCCCCGACGTCAATGAAAACCTTCCCTGGTGAAAGTATTCTTTCCAAATACGCTAGTTCAGGTTCGTAGTACTCACGAAAGGCAAATATAAACTTTCCGAACCCTTTTCGCTGTGCAGGAAAGAACATGCGCACATTCCAATCGGGTAATTCGATAGTCGTTGCCATGTGCAACTGGCATCTGCAGAACCAGGTAGCCGAGCGCAAGAAGGTGAGCAACGGAGCCCGGCGGAAGGCCTCCTGCGTCCTAAGAAATGCCCACGCGTTTTCGATCCTTTTCAAAGGACTGTTCATTTGTCAACCCCTCGCTCGTTGCTAACCAATCGGATCCTCTCTCTCAGGTGTGCTAGGAAATTCCTGTCGATTTCCTGTCGATGAGGTAAATGCCGTTGGCCAGCGTGCGAAATCGCTATTCCACGCGCCTCGCCATGATTTTGAAGTTCTCCAGCAGCCGAAAACGCCTGTTCAGGAGGTGCGCTACCCTCGTTCTCCCTACGGGCATTCTCTGCTGCTCAATGATCTCGAAACCGCCCGCCTCCAGGATACGCACGATTTGGGCGTCGTCCACCCCTGTCTTCGCGTGAAATTCTGCCAGGTCGCCCGCACTGACCACGGGGCGCCCGAATCGGGAATCGTTCCGCCGAAAGAGTTTTCGCGTCCGCCTCCAAATCCCAGGCAGAACATCTCTGGGGTCCAGCATGA
>Ga0210383_10006240_pt1 | contig 10409 bp, 9 predicted proteins | sample IncBWC14OmetaG_FD_160072 | JGI IMG/M metagenome (GOLD analysis project Ga0210383, IMG submission 160072) | Forest soil microbial communities from Barre Woods Harvard Forest LTER site, Petersham, Massachusetts, United States - Inc-BW-C-14-O ...
GCCGCTTGAGCGTCGGGCGATCGCTATCGTCATCCGAGCCGGAGGTTGAAGTGCCCGTGCCGGTCTGATCGGGTGAAGTGGAGCCGCCCTTGTTCTGATCGGTGCGCTTGCGAAGCGAGGGCTTATTGGACTTCTTGTCGTCGAGCTTGATGTTCGCTTCGATCATCTGCAAGCGGTGCTTCACCATATCGAACTCGGACGTGCTGACGATGTACTGATCGCGCGCCGGAAGAATCGTGGCGATTTCCTTCTGCGTAGCTTCGATGCGATCCGGCGTCGGCGGGTGCGTGGAAAAGACCTTCGGGATCGTGCCCGGCTGCTTCTTTTCCAGCGCTTCGACCTTTTCGAAAAAGGCGACGAAGGAGTTCGGGTCGTAGCCGGCCTTGTACATGTACTGCAAGCCGAGGTAGTCTGCCTCGCGCTCATCGTTGCGGGTGAACTTGAGGAACGTGACAGGAATCATGAAGTTCATGCCCTGATAGAGGGCGTAGCCGGCCCACGTGTAAGGAATGAAAATCATCGCCGGAATCATAGCGAGCTGCGTGATTTGCTCCTTGGTAGCTTGCTTCGTGCCGTGGCGCGCGCAGACGTGAGCGATTTCATGAGCCATCACGCCTGCGAGTTCGGATTCTTCGTCGGCGTGCAGGATGAGGCCGCTATTCACGTAGAAGAAGCCGCCGGGAAGCGCGAAGGCGTTGACCACGTCCGAATCGATTACCTTGATCGTGAAGGGTACGCGCGCGTCCGAATTGCGCACGAGGTTCTGGCCGACGCGATTGACGTATTCGGTGATCACCGGGTCGTTGATGAACTTAGCCGAACGATCGACTTCCTGGGCGAGCTGCTTGCCGAGGGCGATCTCATGCTCGAGTGAGTAAAAATCGAGCCCCTTGCCGACGCTGCGATTCCCGATCGCATCGACGTCTTCCTTGCTGCCAGGCTTGACGTTCGGGTCACTTTGCTGTGATACGGGCGCAGGGGCCCGCGGGCTAGCGGGCTGCGTAGATTGCTGAGAATCTTGTGGTTGCCCTTGCTGTGGCGTGGGCTGCGAAGTCGGCTGAGTTGTGGGGGGCGTAGTGGTTTGCTGCGGCTGGCCCTGTTGCTGCGGGGCGGGATAACAAGGCAAAGCGATAAGAGCCGTCGCCAGGATAGCGGCCAGCCCTTGCACCGCGAACGAGTGTTTCATGGGTACCTCCAAAAGCCTTTCACCGATTATACACCCGGCGCACAACGATAAAGCGGTCGAATGATAGGATGGCGAATGAGGCAAAAGAGTTTTCCGGCGATTGACGGAATTTGTCGTTTGCCCGAAGCCGCGGTTCCAACTATCTGAATACGCCGCCGGGGTGCTGGGTGGATGTTCCGAGCCGGGGCAGTGTCGCGAGGCTAAGTCGCCATCCGTCAGTAGTTTCGGTTGCCGAACGCGGAGTATTTTCCCGTGTTGACGCCCCCGGCGAATCTGACTAAATTCGTAGTGTGCCCGTCAAGAAAATTCAGGTTGGCCAGGTTTGGAAGCGAGACGAAGGCGGCGACTCTTTCCTCGTGACGAAAATTTATAATGAGGCGCTTACGACTTTTGCCGTGTTGCGCAAGGCGGGTGCCGAAGATGAGCCGGCCGTGCGCGTGAAAGTGCGGCACAAGGCCGGTACCGCTGTATTGCCAGGCTATTCCTACGCGCAGGAATCGGAGGATTTCTAGGGCGCTCGCTCGCGGCGCCGTCGTCGAGCGTGCTTAGATCGAGCGAACCGGCAACTTAACCACGTCATCCACCTGCACGATTTCCTTCTGGACGAAGCCTTCCGCGTAACGCACTCCGATCATGCGCCCGTAATGGCGAGCTTGCAGTGACATGCGCTCTTCGAGCTCGTCGAGCGGTATAGCTACGCGCGAGCGATTGTCTTTTTTGCGCGGCTTGAACTGCGACGTGTAGGAGAGGATCGCCCGGCGGCGGCGCGCGTATTGCTCCGTGATGTCGATTGCGATCGTCGGCCGCACGTCCGAGTAAGCAGCGGCGTAAAGGATCTTGAACGGGCGAAACGCCTGCCCGGGCATCGGATAGTTTTTGAGCCCCGCGATGAAGCTCGCTTCGTAGCCGAGCACGGCCGTGGTGTAGTGATCAGGATGGCGGCCTTCCCAATAAGGGAGAATTACGGTGTGTGGCTCGAGTTCGCGAATCACTTCCGCAATGGCTTCCTTATTTGCGTGATTCACTTCGAGGCGCGCATCTGGGAGGGCGAGGTTGCGCCGCACTCTAGCGCCCAGGATTTTTGCTGCGCGCGCGGCTTCGATGAGGCGGGACTCGGGCGTGCCGCGCGTACCGGTTTCACCTTGGGTGAGGTCGAGAATGCCGACGCGATAGCCTTCGTCCGCCATTTTCAGGATTGTGCCGCCGGAAGTGAGCTCCGCGTCGTCGGGATGTGGCGCGATTACGAGCAGGTCGAGTTTCATCGCAACTCCGCACCATAGGCGGCATGAAAGTAGGAATTTGCCATTGAGACCCGGAGGCGCAGAGTTTGAAGCGATACCTGGCGTTTAGGCCAGGCAAGCGAATTCAAGTCGCGAGTAAGAATCATTTCTTCCAGCCACCGCATGCGAATCTTGAGGACGCGCACTACGTTAGCACGAGCGGCTTGAAATGCGGAACATCAGGGAGGCGCGCTATCGGTCTGCGAATCAATCGGCCTCGAACGAAGCTAGCTGGACAATTTTAGCGAAGAGGCGCCAAGGATGGCGCGGCTCTTGCGTTCCTGCACGAAGGCGATTACGCGGACGTTCGCAAGATTCCAGTGAGAATCGAGCTTCAGCTTGGTGTGGCCATTGTACGAGGTTGTGTCGGAACCAGACTTGATATCGCCAATTTTATGCATCCCGCGTAGGGTTCCGACATGCGAGAGCGCGTGGCCAGCGTTCTCGCCCTTGGTGACCGCGGAATGGAGACCATCCTCTGTGACGGCGAGCCAGACTTCGGGGGCGTCGCCGGACGAGGCGCCAGCAAGCTTGCCCACGGTGATCGTGAATTCGCGAGAGTTCTTGTCCTCATTTCCGGCGGCGAGCGTAATATCCGTCGCTAGTTGTGCAGATGCGCTTTGAATGGAGGTGACCGCTTTCGACTGATCGCTTCCGACGAACTTCACCCTTCCATCGACGACCATCTGCGGAGTGTAGGGGCCGTTGTCCGCCGTCTGAGGTGTGTATACAAGCTGGCGTTGCGTCCACTCGGCGGAAGAGAAGGGATCGATCCAGCCATCGTGGTTCCAATAGTCCACGTGTTCTTCGATCGCGATGATTTCGGCGTTGGGAATCGGCTGCTGCGCGACGAGCTTTTGCAGAAGCTGGTCAGCGGGCGGGCAACTCGAGCAGCCTTCCGAAGTGAACAGCTCGACGATTACAGGTCTACGGACCACGTCGGTGGGCGGAGACTGGGAATTCGAGCGCGCGCGCGGCACCGCAGCGATCAAGAATGCCCCAAGCAACGCCAACAACCCAAATGCGAGAGAGCTTCGCACGAAATCAGAATACTCCTTCTCGGGAATCTTATCAATTTGACGAGAGGTGAGGGTGATTTTGCGTCGCGGCACCTGCCACCGGATCGCGGTTGATCTTGACTCGAAGGCGGCTCGAAACTTTGGCACGGCGATTGGCGTAGTTAATGCAAACGGTCACGATCCCCCTCTTGCTGTGCCGGAACAGCGGAAAGTATGGCGACAATGACGCAAGAACTCGACGCCGCAGATGGAAGTCGGAGGCCCGGCGGTTGGTATTTTCTGCTTGCCGCGCTTTTGGTAGGAGCGCCGCTACCGTTCAATGCAGCGGTCGCGGTACTGTCTGGCAGTCCACGCGATGGAATTGAATACTCGCTGCGGTGGTCCGCTTTCTATTTCTTATACTGGGCGCCACTTGGTTTTTATCTGAATTACGCGCGGGCGGCGGCGTGGCGGCGCGTACTCACGGGATACATTGCGTCGCTTCCACTCTATTGGGTTTGCTTGTGGCTGATCTATCCCACCGCCGGAGGTACGTCCGCCCGTTTCGGACGGGAATTTGGCCGATCTACCTTTCGATGACGCCGGTTTTCTTTGGCCTTGTGACCGCACTCGTCTTCGTCTGCAAGAGGCGAGGCTGGATGCTGGTGACCGTCGGCTCGGTGGCGATATTGATCGCGGCGGCAGGCATCGCTGGACCAATCGTGAAGTGGGCACAAACGGATACGTATCGCTGGCCTGCGGCGGAGGGCGGCAGGCTCGCGATCGTAAATGCGCATATCGTGGATGTGAGCGGAGGACCTGACGCAGCCCGCGTGGTGGACGGAAAGGCGGTGCTGATCGAAAGCGGCAAGATTTCCGGAGTCGTAGATGCGGGTGAGGTGGGCACCGATTGGCCGCGGGTGGCCGCGGAGGGCGCATACCTGCTGCCCGGATTGATTGACGTTCACGCACACATGATCGTTCCCGTAGATTCGGTGCAGGCGCCCTTTGACTTCGGTTACTTCCTTGACTGCATCTTTTCCGGCTACGCGGTTCACCGACGGGACTACTTGCAATCCGGTGTCACGGCGATCCGCGACGACGGCGGGCCGGCCAATAAGAGTTTCGCGATCCGCTCGAAAACCGCGTCGCACATTTGGGGAGGACCGAAGATTTTCGCTGTCGGCCGAGTGGTGACCGCGCCGCACGGCCATCCGGTGGCCACGATTTGGAAGCAATATCCCGCGCTCGTACGCGACGGGGCGGTACTCGCTGATAGCCAGGAGAGCTTGGCCCGCGGACTCGAGTTGAACGAACGCGAAGGGCCGCCGGATGCGGTGAAGTTCATCTACGGCACGATAGGGCAAGCGTCGGAGCGGCTCGCGCCAGAGCTTCTTCGAGCCGGGATCAAATGGGCTGGCGACCGTCGGTTACTTGCTGTGGTACATGCGGAGACGACCGAAGAGGTGCGGGAGGCCATCGCGGATGGAGCGACCGGAGTGGAGCACGTTGCATCAGTTGGATCGGTGCCGCCCGATCTGCTCGAATTGATTCGTGAAAAACGACCGTTCCTGGATCCAACATTTGGCGAGTTTGAGACGGCGGAGGAGCTGCGCCACATAACCGAAAAGCAGCGCGCGGCCGACATGAAAGTGAAATACGGCTTCGTCCGGGCGATGCGCGATGCCGGAGGCGTGATGGTGATTGGTACGGACGCGCCGCTGGTGACATATGGCACCGGATTCCAGGACGAGCTGAAGCGCTTCGAAGAGGCCGGTTTCACGCGCGCCGAGATTCTTACATGTGCAACGCTGAACAACGCCGCATACCTCGGCGCCGCCAAGTCGCTCGGCCGAATCGAGCCGGGATTCGACGCGGATATCATCCTCGTGAAGCAAAATCCACTGGAGACCCTGGAGACTCTGCGCCAGCCCGAATGGGTATTCCGCGACGGAATCGTCGTCATAGGACCGACAGGGAAATAGACAGCGCGGCGAGTATATGGGACTCTGAGCGGCGCAAATGCTGCCTCCGTTGATCGCGGTCAAACACGCTCTGGCGGCAGTCCTGCTGGTGGTGTATCCGGCGTGGGATTACTTTGACACGCGGTTATTGAGAAGCGGGACGGACTCGCGGGAAAAACTCCGCTATTACCAAAGAACTTTCGGATTTGAATGGATCGCGGCGGCGTTCGCCTTGTGGTCGATGGGTCCCAAACTTTTCCTGTTCCCATCCGGCCTGCCGGCATTTGCGGCCGGCCATGCTGCCGCGTCTCGGGCCGCGGGTTACGCAATCGCCCTGCTGGTGATGTGGCTGATTCTGAGCCCACATATTCGGGCCTTGCGAACGCCACACGTGAAGGAAAAGCTGCGCAAGGCTTTGGCCGGAATGCAGTTTTTCCTGCCGAAGACGCACCAGGAAGCGCGGTGGTTCCTAGCGCTCTCTGTGACTGCGGGAATCTGCGAAGAAGTGTTGTATCGTGGGTTCTTGATTCGTTATCTGGGCAGGGAGCCCGGGCGGTTGGGAATGATCGCCGGCGTGCTGGTTGCAGTGCTTGCTTTTGGCGCGGCGCATCTGTATCAGGGCGTGCAGGGCTTTCTAAACTCAGCGATCGGGGGGCTACTGTTTGCGGTCGTATTTCTACTGACTGGCAACTTGGTGCTGCCAATCTTGTTTCACATTGCGGCGGACGCTTTGTTGGTGCCCGTTTTTAAAGAATAATGACCCTCGAACGACGCGAACTCCAGAAGTGGCCATCGAATTTGAGAAGGCGATTCGCCGGACTAAAATGAACCTGCCCGCGGAAAAACAGAAACCGGAATTGATGCAGGAGATGTTTGGGCGGATCGCGCCGAAGTACGACTTCATCACGCGGATGCTCTCGTACGGCATGGACCGCCGATGGAAGAACCTTGGCGTCACGAAGGCGACAATGCCGGATGACGCGCTCGTACTCGATCTGGCGGCGGGCACGGGCGATTTTTCCGAGCTTGTGCTGAAGAAGCTGCCGAAGGCGCGATCTGTGGCTGTGGATTTGACTGAGCCCATGTTGCGCGAAGCGCGCCGTCGCGGCTTGAAGGAAACGGCGTGTGCGGACGCAATCCGTTTGCCCTTCGCCGATGCGACCTTCGACGCGGTCTTCGTCGGCTACGGTCTGCGTAATTTTCCGTGCTTGCAGACGGCGCTTGGCGAAATCGCACGCGTTACCCGGCCGGGTGGGTTGATGGTCGCACTCGACTTCTTTTTGCCGCAACGGCTCATGCTGCGTCAGGCGTATCTTTCATACCTTTACGCGCAGGGTGCCTTCTGGGGACTGGTGCTGCACGGGCGCCCGCGAACGTACACGTACATTCCCGATTCGCTTAGGACCTTCGTATCGCTAAAGGACTTCGGCGCGCTACTCTCGAAAAGCGGCTACGAGCGCGTGGACGAGCGCGCGTTCATTTTCGGCGGGATCGGGTTGCATTGGGCTGCCAAGAGACCGAAATGCTGAATTATTCAGCATCGTTGAATTCTTAAACGCGCATCCGCTGCGGCCCGTCCAAGCGGTGCATCTGCCTGCAAAGAAAACAGGATGGTTAGCGGCGGTATGATTCATTGAGCGGTTGGCCATTCAGGTGCATTCTGAACAGTGTGAACGGGGCTGTTACTCCACAAAAAGGAGCCGAAAATGGCAGGGAAAAAAGCGAAGAAGCTAGTGAAGGGAAAGAAGCTCGCAGCCACGAAGACGCTTGCCTATCAAGCATATACCCCCGTAAAAGGTATCAAGCAGGGCTAGAAAAGGGCCCGGAGCCGCCGCGGGTAGGGCGTTGGAAGCGGGAGTTCCCGCCTCGACGCCATGAGCGGACGTCGAAGTAGCTACTCGTAAGGGTTAGTTTGCAAATCGCCGGAAGAAGCTGTCTGGCTCCCACGCCGGACGTTGCGCTGCGTCTGCGACGCGCAACGCCAACTTTTCAAGAATTGCGTTGAATTGCGCGGCGGCGGCCATGTCGACGGGCTGATTTACGTCGTCTGCGGGGCCGTGGTAGCGGTCGGCGTACCAGGCCATAAAGATCTTCTCCTCGAGTGTGCCGAGAATATAACCGAACTTAAATGCGAGTGCGGGCACGCCTTTCTTGATGAAGCTGTATTGGTCACTGCGAATGAACCGGTTGTGCTCCGGCTCCTTGTCCGCCTGCACTTGTACTCCCGCCTGCTCCGCCACCACGCGTATATCGTCGCCAAGCGTCGATTCCGCGAGGCCCTGCACCTCGAGATATTTCAGCGGAAAAAGCGGCAAGTACATATCCATGTTCAGGTCGGCCACGATTGGTCCGCGAACAGTGGGATGCGCCGCGAAATATTGCGAGCCGAGCTCACCTTTTTCCTCGCCCGTCACAGACAGAAACACGATCGACCGCTTCGGCCGCGTACCAGATTTCTTAATCGCACGCGCGATTTCGATAAGCGATGCGTCGCCCGACGCGTCGTCCATCGCGCCGTTGTAGATCTTGTCGGCATTCACCGGCGCACCGATGCCGAGGTGATCGAGATGCGCGCTCAAAATTACAAATTCGTTCTTCAGCGCCGGATCGCTGCCGGGCAATAAGCCAACCACGTTCTCGGATTGCACTTGCGAACGCGTCATGCCGAGGTTCGAGCGCACCTTTACGGCGAGCGAGAAATGAGGAAGCGGCCGATCGGCGTTCACGGCGTCCAGCAATTGGGCAATCGTGTGCGCGGAACCCGCGAAGAGCATCTGCGCGTGCTCGGGATTGAAAACCGCGGCGAATTTCAGGTCCGGCGGAGCTCCAGCGCCTGTGTCGTGCAGAACCATTCGCGGCAAAAAGCGCGACCCTGCGGTGCGTGACCACGGAACTTCCGCAGCTTTGGGATTGCCGACGGCAATCGCGCCAATCGCGCCGGCTCTGGCGAGAGTCGCGCGGCGCACTTCGCTCGATTGGTAGTGCGCTTTCAGTGGGCCGGAAATATTGCCTGGACCGCCCATAATGTAAACGACGATTTTGCCCTTCACGTCGAGACCCGCAAAATCGTCGTAATTCGCTTCGGGAATCGTGAGCCCGTAACCGACGAAGACCGTTTCAGCCTCGACGCTTTCAGCTGCGCCTGGCGAGACTCCCAGAATCGCGTCTTCGCCGATCTTGACCTGCACGTTCTGCCCGCCACTTACAAGGTCCAGCGAAGAGCGCGTCTCATCGAAACGCACCACATCGAATGAAACGGGCTGGCGATAGCCATCCGTTCCCGCGGGATCGAGGCCGGCCTCGCGAAACTGCGAAGCCATGTAATCGGCGGCTTTCTCGAAGCCAGGGCTGCCCGTGTCGCGGCCTTCGAGCGAGTCGTCGGCGAGGAACTGCACGTGCGCCCACCAGGCTTTGCCGAGCGCTGTCCAGTCGGGCTGCTGCGCGAGCGTGGGCGGTGTAGCGGCTCCCGTGGCGAAGAGCGCCACGACTACGAGCAGCAATCGGAAATTTCCGGAAGATCGTTTCACGCGCGGCTCCCTTGGCTTCAGCGGAATTTTAAATCGCACGCGAGGGTCGTGGGCCATATATGCCTGCAGGGCAGCGTGCGGCGACGCGATACTATACAACAGGATTTTCGAAGAAGGACGCATCGGCTACGCCGGAAGGGTCATCCTAACCGCACAAGGGAGAACCGCACATGGGAGAGCAATCGCTCGCAGGACAGGTCGCTTTGGTCACGGGCGCCGGGAAGCGCATCGGACGCAGTATCGCTCTGCGCCTCGCCGCGGAAGGCGCGAATGTGGTGGTGAACTACGGGCACTCGAAGGCGGAGGCCGAATCCGTGGTGCGCGAGATTGAAAGCGCCGGGCGCAAGGGCATGGCCGTGCGCGCGGACGTCTCGAAGCGCGCGGACGTGGCCGCGATGTTCGCCCAGGTGATGAACGCCTTCGGAAGGGTCGACATACTCGTGAACAACGCAGGTGAATTTTTCGCCGCGAAATTCGAAGAGCTCACCGACGAACAGTGGGACGGCATCCTGAACACAAATTTGAAGTCACAGTTCCTCTGTGCTCAGGCGGCCGCGCCGATCATGAAGAAGCAGGGCCGGGGGCGCATCATTAACATCTCCTCGCTCGGCGGCATGCTCGCGTGGCCAGCGTTTACGCACTACTGCGTCTCGAAAGCGGGTGTGATCATGCTCACTCGCTGCTTGGCGCGCGGGCTGGCGCCAGAAGTGCTCGTGAATAGCGTGGCGCCCGGAACGATTCAATTTCCGGGAGAAGCGCCGGACGACGATTACATCACGCGCACGCCTTTGCATCGCACGGGCACGGGCGAAGACATCGCGGACGCGGTGGCCTTCTTTGCGAAAACGGAGTTCGTCACCGGCCAAATTATGGCCGTGGATGGCGGCCGGCAGTTGGTGTAGAACGTTGAGGGAACAAATCTCTACATGACGTCGTAGATAGCCAGTATGAGAGCCTTCGACAATCTAAAACAAGACGTCACCTACGCTTTCCGCGCGCTACGAAAAGACCGCGGCTTCGCCGTTACCGCCATCCTCATTCTTGCGCTGGGCATCGGCGCGCAGGCGGCCGTCTTCTCGCTCGTCAACGGCATCCTGCTGCGGCCGTTGGAGTATCGCGACTCTGGCCGTCTCTTCACAATCGAAGAAGTGATTCCGCAATTGAGCGCCACCTACCCGCGCCTGCCGGTGAATGGCGGACATTATCTCGAATGGGTGAAGCGTTGCTCGTCGTGCGAATCCATCACGATGATCAATAGTGATGACTCCGCGCTGAATATGACGGGCAATGGCGATCCGGAGCTGGTTTCCGGCGAGCAAGTGACCGCGAATTATTTCTCGGTGCTCGGAATTGGTACAGAGGTCGGGAGATCCTTCACGTCCGACGACGGGCAGTTCGGCCACGAGAGTGTAGCCGTTATCAGCGACGGTCTGTGGCATCGGAAATATGGCGGG
>Ga0210383_10006246_pt1 | contig 10403 bp, 9 predicted proteins | sample IncBWC14OmetaG_FD_160072 | JGI IMG/M metagenome (GOLD analysis project Ga0210383, IMG submission 160072) | Forest soil microbial communities from Barre Woods Harvard Forest LTER site, Petersham, Massachusetts, United States - Inc-BW-C-14-O ...
TCTGGAAAATTTCGACGCGATCGGCGAGTGGCGCACTATCGACCGCCAGGCGAACGCGCCTATTGATGCTAAAACCGTGCTGCCGAATGGCGTCCCCATCAACGGCGTTGTGGAACTCAGGGCGCAACTGGTCGCGCGGCCGGCGACGTTCGCCGAGGCGTTTACCGAAAAGCTCATGATGTACGCTCTCAACCGGCAGCTGGATTATTTCGACATGCCGCAAGTTCGTGCTGTGGTTCGCACAGCCGCCAAGGATAATTACAAGTTCTCGTCCATCGTTTTGGGAATCGTAAATACGGATGCGTTCCGTAGGCAGGGTCCAGGAGCCGCTGAGAGAGAAGACGTGAAGTCGATTGCGGCTAGGTAGGGTGGGTCTTTAAGGAGATCGCATGTTCATAACGAAAAAACACATTGCCCGCAGAACGATACTAAAGGCTGCCGGCGTGAAGCTGGCGCTGCCGTTTCTCGAAGCCATGGTCCCCGCCGCAACGGCGCTGGCGCAAACGGCCGCTGCTCCCAAGATGCGGGCTGCGTTCTTCTACCTTCCCCACGGTGCCATCATGTACAACACCTCGCACGGCCCCGCCATGGACAAGTGGACGCCCAGCGGCTCCGGCGCCGATTTCAAGCTTAGTTCGATCCTGGCCTCGCTCGAACCGTACAAGAAATACGTGACGTCTTTTGGCAACCTGGAAAACGCGGCCACCGCGGGATCGGTTCATACCTTCAACCCCGCCACGTGGCTCAGCGCCACGCGCCCAGATACGGGCGGTCCCAAGGCGCACATGGCCACCACGCTCGATCAGGTGATCGCCAAGTTTATCGGCCAGGATACTCCGCTGCCGTCTCTCGAATTGGCCTCCGAAACTACCGTGCAAGTAGCGGCGGGCGGCGGCGGTTCGTATACAACTCTGTCCTTTCGCGACGCCGATTCGCCGCTGCCGATGGAGTACAATCCGCGAAAAGTCTTTTTGGAACTCTTTGGCGAAGGCGACACGCCGAAGGAACGCGCGGCCATCAGTCATCAGACCAGCAGCATGCTCGACCTGATGATGGACCGCACCAAGAAGCTCCAGAGCGAACTGGGAACGAGCGACCGCGCAGCTCTGGACGGCTACCTGGACAGCGTTCGCGAGATCGAGCGCAGAACCCAGTTGGCAAACTCCAAAGGTCTTTCGGGCCTGAAAATTCCCGATGCTCCGGTCGGTGAACTGGATAAATTTCCGGACCAAGTGAAGTTGATGTTCGATCTGCTGGCTCTCGCGCTTCAAGCCGGCCTCACTCGCGTCGCAACTTACATCATGGTGGCAGAAGGCACCAACCGCACTTACAACCACATCGATGTTCCGGATTCGTTCCATCCCGTATCCCACCATGCCAACGATCTGGACCGCATCAACAAGCTGGTAAAGATCCAGACCTGGCACATGGAAAAGTTCGCCGAATTTGTGAAGAAGATGGCGGAAACTCCCGACGGGCAAGGAAGTTTGCTCGACCATTCCATCTTCATGTACGGGTCGAACATGAGCAACAGCGACCTGCACAATAATTATCCGGAGCCGAATATTTTAGTGGGCGGCGGCGCGGGAAAGATGAAGCTCGTGGGCCAGCACCTGCTGCTGCCGGAACGGACCCCCATCGCAAATCTTCACCTGACGCTGTTGCAGAAGGTGGGATTGGAACGCGACCATTTCGGCGACAGCACCGGCACGATTGCGGGCGTGTAATGAATCGTCGAGATTTATTGAAAAGCTCCCTGACGGGCGCGCTCGGATTGTGGGCGTCGCGTGGGGTATTCGCGCAAAACAGTCTCACCGGCAATGTCACGGTCGTCGATGCGGGGGGCGCGAATGTAGTTTCTCTCTCTACCGATGACGGGCTCGTGCTGGTGGACTCAGGCGTCCCGAAGAGTTTCGTCCCCTCCTCAAAAGTGCAGACGCTCTTCAACACGCACTATCACCTCGACCAAACAGGCAACAACGAAATGCTCGCGGCGACGGGCGCGAAGATCGTCGCTCACGAACGCACCCGCCAGTGGATGTCGACCGACTATTGGGTACCAGCCGAGGATCGTTATGAGAAAGCGCGTCCCAAAGCGGCGCGCCCCACCGAGGTTTTCGAGACCACCGGCTCTCTAAAAATAGGAGCCGAGCAGATCGATTACGGCCATCTGGAATTGGCCCACACCAGCGGTGATATTTATGTCTATTTCAAGACATCGCAGGTTCTTGCTGTAGGCGACGTTGCATCACCCGTGCGCGATCCCGCGCTCGATTGGTTTACCGGCGCCTGGATTGGCGGCCGTGTGGACGCGATGGATGTTCTGCTCAAGCTCGCCAACGATCAGACGAAAATCGTGCCCGCTTATGGTCCCGTCATGACGCGCGCCGAATTCAAGGCCGAACGCGACATGATGGAAGAGGTTCGCGCGCGCCTGTTCAAACAGGTTCGCGAAGCCGACGGCCCCAAGGATATGTTGGAGGAAGGCGTTCTCAATGGCTTGCCGCGAACGTGGAAAGATCCCTACAAGTTCCTGTATGACGCAGCCAAAGGCCTCTGGGCTCATCATGACAAACTGGACCCCAATGTCGTTTAAGATTGTCGCCCTCTTCTTTGCGGCCCTTGCCACCATGCCCGTTTGGGCGCAAGCTCCAAAGGATTCTCTCGCCGATCTCATTCAACAGGGAAATCGCAAGGCGGCACTGGCGCAAATTCGCGCCGGAGCGGATGTGAATGGGGCGCAGCCCGACGGTACGCGCCCGATACACTGGGCGGTCTACCGGCTGGATCATGAACTCCTCGACGCGCTGATCGCAAAGAAAGCGAAGGTGGAGGTCGCCAATGACTTCGGATCCACGCCGCTTGCCGAAGCCGCCAAGCTGGCCGACGCCACGATGGTGAAGGCGCTGCTGGATGCCGGCGCTCGGGCCGATACGCCGAATCAGGATGGCGAGACCGCGCTGATGCTGGCCATCAAGACCGGGGAACTTCCGGTCGTGGAAATGCTGATCAAGGCCGGCGCGAATGTCAATGCGCGCGAAACGTTTCACAACCAAACCGCGTTGATGTGGGCTGCCGCTGCACCGAAAAATGGCGGCGCCATGGTGAAACTGCTTCTTGCAAAGGACGCTGATGTCAGGCCCCGGGCGCTTTACAGCGATTGGCCGAGCCAGATTACGTCGGAGCCACGTGCGCAGTATCGTCCGGTGGGCGGCCTCACCGCACTATTGTATGCGGCGCGCGGCGGCTGCTATGAGTGCGTGCAGGCGTTGATCGGCTCGGGCGTCGATGTGAATGTGCCTACGCCGGAAGGCGTCACTCCGCTGATGATCGCGCTCGATAACGACTATAACGATGTCGCTAAACTCTTGCTCGATCACGGCGCAAATCCCAACCTCTGGGACTGGTGGGGGCGCACTCCGCTCTACATCGCCATCGATAGAAGAGAAGCCGTTATCGCTCCGCTCCGCACTGGGCTCGTAACAATCCGTGCCCCGCGCGCTCCCACTGGACCGCGCGCTTCCAGTGGGCCGCCTGTTTCGAGCCTCGAGATGATCAACATCTTGCTGGCTGCCGGGGTCGATCTCAATCCGCAGCTCAATATGCATCGCCCCAGCCGAGGTGGAAACAGCGGCCGTTTCGTCGAAGAGTTTTACAATACCGGATGCACGCCTCTGCTGCGCGCGACCATTGCGGGCGATGTGGAAGTGGTGCGATCGCTTCTTGACAAGGGCGCTTCTCCCAACATCGAAGGGATGGGTCTCACGCCGTTCCTGGTTGCGGCGGGCGTTGGAACCGGAGGGCGAGGAACCGGCTTGGCTGCATCGACCAGTGCTGGTGGCCCCGCGAACATGGCCTTGATGGAACTGCTGGTCAGTCACGGTGCGGATGTGAACGCGCAAGTCACCGGTACGAAAACGTATTCCATGCGCATCTCCCGCGCGCCCTCTTCCACTGAAGGCATGACCGCTCTCCACGTGGCGGCGCAAAAGGGGAACGCAGATGTGGTGCGTTACCTGCTCGACCAGGGAGCCAAAACCGATCTGGTGGATAGCAACGGCCGCAAGCCGCTCGATTTGGTAGGCACCGCCGCTACGCCACCCGCCGCTCCTCCGAGCGCGGAGCAAATTCGCGCCCTTCTGCAGAGAGTAACGCCTCAAAGAGCAACCGGAAATCGTTAATGGACTTGCTTGCCGACGTTCGATTTAGTTTTCGAACGCTGAGCAAGAATCCAGCATTCACCGCCGTGGCGATCGCGATACTCGCTCTGGGTATCGGAATAAATGCAGCGGTCTTCACCGTGACGAACGCCGTCCTGTTCCGCGGATTCCCGCATGTGGATCCGGATAATCGCATTCTCTACATCGGAACCAACCGCGGCGTCTCTTATCCAGATTTTGAGGATTGGAAAACGCAAGCGAGATACTTCCAAAGCCTGGCCGTTGTAGCCAACGGCGGCCTGCGGTTTATCCTTGGCGATGAGACTTGCGATGGAACTCAACTGAGTGCCAACAGTTTCCAGGTGCTCGGGCAGAAACCGATTCTGGGAAGGGACTTTGCGGCGTCCGATGAAAAGCCCGGAGCGCCCGCAGCCACCATTCTGACTTACGGTTTCTGGCAACGCCAGTACGCGAAGGACGCTTCCATCATCGGCAGAACGGTACGCCTCAATGGCAGTCCCACAACGGTCATCGGCGTTATGCCTCCAGGTTTTGATTTTCCGCACTACAGGGTGGATCTTTGGATACCAATGCGGGCTCCGGATCTCCAAAAGCGCGAGACCCGCGTACTATGGTTCGCCTTCGGCCGGATCGCGGACGGCGTCACTCTTCGCAGCGCCCAGGCGGAAATGGATACCATCGGCCGCCGGCTCGAAAGCGATTATCCCCTGACCAATCACGATGTCCATCCCCGCGTTATGAACTTCCATGAGGCTTTCATCGGTCCCAACGCCGCGGAATTCTATGGCGCGATTTGGGGCGCGGTTGGTTTTGTGCTGCTGATCGCCTGTGCCAATCTCGCGAATTTGCAGTTGGCTCGCGCGATCGGAAGGTTCCGCGAGATCTCCATCCGCATCGCGCTGGGAGCGGGGCGCGCGCGAATCATACGCCAGCTCCTCATCGAGAGCCTGATGCTTTCGTGCGTAGGCGGCGTGTTCGGCTGGTTAATTGCCATCGCGAGCGTACGCGCGTACGAACTGCTGGCGAATCCTCCCAGCTCCTACGATCATTGGGATTTTGTCTTGGATTACCGTGTCGTTTTTTACCTGGTGGCCACTTCGATAGCAACGGGCTTGTTGTTCGGAATCGCGCCGGCGCTTCGGGTCTCGAAACTTGATCGCGGGCGAAAGAAAGGTCTGCCCCGCGTGCTTGTAATAGCAGAAATGGCACTGGCTGTTGTGCTGCGGGGACTGATGATCCGAAGTTTTCTGAATATCTATACTGCCCACCTTGGCGTTCGACCGCAGAATGTCCTGACGGCGGCCGTAAGACTGACGGCCGCCAAATATCCCAGTGCACAGGCGCAGGCAGCCTTCTTCGATCGCCTGATCACACATTTGAAAAGTATTCCAGGAGTGACTTCGGTAGCCCTTGCCGACAGCCTTCCAGGACTCTACTCGCCGCGCCTCCCATTCGAGATTGCGGGCGACCGTGTTACCTTGTCGGCGCTCGTCATCGGTCCTGATTATTTTCGGACGCTCGGTGCGACGGTGCTCTCGGGACGAGAATTCAACGATTTCGATGAGCCTTCCGGAATGCCGGTAGCAATCGTGAACCAGCGATTCGTCAGCGAGTTCTGGCCTGGACAAAACCCGCTGGGCAAACGATTCCGATGGTTGAATCGGAAGACGTCGAACGCATGGCTCACCGTTGTCGGCGTCGCATCGAATATCGTTCAGAACGACAATACCGGCCAAACCTTCGCTCCCGTGGTCTACGTTCCTTACCGCCAAAAAGCCGCGCCCGACATGGCGGTGCTGGCGCGAACCGGCGTCCCACCACGAAGTCTGGAGGCTGCTTTTCGGCATGAGATTCAGGCCATTGATTCCGATCTCATCATCTACTCCGGTCTTGGATCGGTTGACGGCCCAAGGCCTCTGACGGAAAGCCTGGCTTTGAATAACTATTGGTCGAAAGGCGTCAATGCCGCACTGTTCTTGATTTTTTCAGCGATTGCACTTCTGCTCGCGGCCGTCGGATTGTATGCCGTCATCTCGCATTCGGTAAGCCAGCGCACTCAGGAGATTGGGGTTCGGATGGCGGTGGGCGCAACCGCGCGCGATATTCTCAAATTGGTGTTCCTGCAAGGAATGGCGCCATTGGGAATTGGCCTGGCCATCGGACTCGCGGGGTCGCTCGCGATCACTCGCGTCCTGAAAGCTGAGCTGGTTCAGGTTTCGCCCGCGGATCCCATTACGCTCACGGTAACGTCCGCCATCTTGGTGTTGTGCGCTCTGCTCGGTTGCTTGATCCCGGCATACCGCGCGGTGCGAGTTGACCCTGTCGTGGCGCTCAGACACGAATAGTCTCATATATCATGTGAGGATGCTTCGGCCAGCCCCTGTCGTCTTTGCCTTGATCGCGTGCTTCCTGCCGGCTTTCGGGGAGCATACGCTTTCGACGCGCGAATATTTCTATGTCGGCGGCAAATACACCGGCGATCCAGCTCATGAAGTGATGGCGGGGCAGATGTACGTCGAGGTACTTCGCCCGCAGCGCGTCGTCCAAAAATATCCGTTGGTGTTTTTTCACGGGGCTGGTCAAACCGGTACCAATTGGATGGGGACGCCGGATGGCCGAGCCGGATGGTCGGATTACTTTCTGCAGCAGGGGTATGTGATTTATATGGTCGATCAGCCTGCGCGCGGGCGATCGCCCTGGCATCCTTCCGCAAATGGACCTTTGCAAATGCGGCCGCCAGACTGGGTGTCGCAACGTTTTACGGCGCCCGAAATTGCTCACATCTGGCCGCAGTCTCGAAAGCACACGCAGTGGCCGGGGACTGGCGATAAGAAAGGCCGCAAGGGCGATCCGGTTTTCGACGCGTTCTATGCAACTCAAGTCGAGGGCCTGGAGAGCGCTGTGGAAACCCAAACCCTGATACAGGCGGCGGGCGCGGCGCTTCTTGATAAAATCGGGCCGGCAATTTTGGTCACGCATTCGCAGTCGGGTGCGTTCGGCTGGCTGCTGGCTGACGCGCGGCCGAAAGCAGTGAAGGCGATTGTCGCCATGGAACCCGCCGGACCGCCGTTCCACGACGCGGTTTTCGATGAGGACAAAAACCGGGTCTGGGGCCTGACCGATATTCCCATCACGTACGCGCCGCCGGCAAAAAACCCCACGGAGCTGGCGATCGTGCAAGAAGCGAAAGCGGACGGGCCGGACTTGGCGCGCTGCTGGAGCCAGGCCGATCCACCGCGACGCCTGGTGAATTTGCAGGGCATTCCGGTAGCGGTGGTTACCGGCGAGGCCTCCTACCATGCGCCCTACGATCATTGCACCTCCAAGTTCCTGGCTCAGGCCGGCGTCGCCAATACTCACCTGCGTCTGGAAGAGCAGGGGATTCACGGCAACGGTCACATGCTCATGATTGAGAAAAACAGTCTGGAAATTGCGGCGCTGCTGAATAAGTGGATTACCGGGCACGTGAAATAGCGGCGTTTAGCGTCGGCTTCAGCTCTACGCGGTAGGCCTGATAAGGAACCGTGCCGAGATTTTCCACCGAGTGCAGCGGTTGGCTGTTGGGGTCGTAAGTCACCTGCATTTCTTTCAACTCCGCACGAGGTGTTTTGGTGCCATCCTTCAAAAAACGCTGCGAGGGAGGCAAGCTGAAATAGACCACGACAGCCGGCCAAGTGTGCGTGTGCCACGGTTCTTTTTCGCCGGGTGGGATGCGGACGCTGAGCACGCGCACGTAATCGTTTTCAAGCACCACGGTTAGATTCGGGTCGTGGATCTTGACGGCATCGGTGGAAGGCAAGTCCGAAGCGGGAGCGGGCTGGCAGTCGACGGTTTTGATCTCGATGAGCAGGTTGTGCCGGTCGTGATCGCTGCTTTCGAATCCCTTGCTAGGTCCGCCCTGCGACCAGCGGATGTTGACAGTCTTCCAAGGCTCGTCGCGTCCCGAAGTCTGTTCGAAGAATACGCTGGGCCAGGGGTGCGTGTGAGGTGGTTCTTTGCTGTGCAGCGGCACCCGAGCCTCCAGCACGCGCACGGCGTCGTTTTCCAGAATCACTTTATGATGATCCGGCGCGAAGGCGACGGCGTCGGTCGAATCGGGTTTGATTACTCCGCAGCCCGTGGCGGCCTGTAAACCGGCCGGCAGGAGGAGAGCGGCAGCAAGCGCCATCTGTCGCGGAAGCTTGTTCATGGCTAACGATCTTATCATTGTCTCCCGGACTCTTCCCGGAGTCCTCCCACAATTCACCACATTTTCGCGGTGCAGTATTAAATCGCACGCGGCCTGACTGGGGAAATCACGCGACGGCCTGGAGACCGTTTTTCGCTACAAGCGCCAACAGTTTCAAGGAAGGGCCCTGAGGGCGCTTCTCACCGCGTTCCCATTGGCTCACTAAGCCCGTGGTTACGTTGAGATAGCGCGCAAAAACCGCCTGGCTAGCGCCCTGCCGCAGACGTAGCGCGCGGATTTCCTTCGGCCTCAGCGGACGGACAGGCGTGAGGCACAGCTCATCGAATTCCCGCATGGTGCGCTTGTCCATGACCCTGGCCACATGCAGACCTTCGGCGGTCTCGTGAATCGATGCTATCAAGGGCCTACGATACTGTTTTCTCATCACATCTCACTTCCAGTAATACTCCCGTCGCGAGTGCCCGCGCTAAGGATTTGTCATCATAGATCAACAATCCCACCGCGAGTTTCTTAAGCGCGGCAAGCTCGTCTCTCTCGATGTTTTCCTTTTCGTTCTTCGCGAAGCCGTGGACGAACACGGCTCGTGCGCCCGCCCGGAACACCGTCGGCATCCGATATCCGCGCTGACTTGCCGTGGCCAGGACGCGCGATCCGCTGCTTGATCACGCCGCCGCCGAGATCCACTCTATTGAATCCCCGCTCGGCGTCGCGCACCGCCTGACATAGCACGAGATCGGGAATGCCAGCCTTGTCTATAAAGCGTGCAAATGCTTTGGTTTTGAATGTTCGCATTCCATTCTCACCATAGAGCTCGCCTCTGGAGGTAGTGTAACACTAAGTGCTATAGATGGCCGAGCTAACGTTTCTGGTCTGCCTTGTACTCGGCCTCACTGACCGCGTCCTGCCACTTGGTCTGGCCGGCGTTCAGGTCCACGGAAAAGAGCGTGGTGGATTGGCCGGCCGATGCACCATGCCAGTGTGGTACGCCGCCCGGCACGTATGCGGTTTCGCCGGGATGAAGCTCTTGCACCGGATGTCCTTGCACCTGGGTGCGCGCGACACCTTCTTCACAGAGCAGCAACTGACCGCGCTCGTGGATGTGCCACTTGGTCCGTGCGCCGGGTTCGAAATGAATGCGCGCGGCACGCACATGAATGTCGCTCTCGAGCCGGGTGGCGGTACCCGTGAAATTGTCCTGAGCGGACGAGGCCACAGCAAGCGCGAAGAAAAGCAAACCGAACCGGATCATTTATTGTCCAACCCGAAGGCCAATAGGACATTGCCCGGCAGACCGCCGCGCGCTGGATAGCCGGAGATGGAGAACAACATTCCGCCGGCTACCACGGGGCCTGCTACGTCGATGGCTCCGCCGCGGCCGGATACGCCGTTCACCGTTTGATAGTCGTGAGCCGTATCGTAATCCCAGATTATTTTTCCGTCGGAAGAAGAATAGCCGCGCAGGTGGCCATCCTCCGCGCCAGACCACACCAGGCCGGGAATCGCCGTCACCGCCGCCGATTGCGCTGGACTGCAAGGCCGTCGATCGCCACAACCAGGCGATGCTGTCTGCCACATGCGCTCGCCGTTGTCTACGCGAAACGCGAACAATCCGCCGCCTTTAGTCGGGTCCAGATTATAGGATCGGTCGTTGCTGCCAGGCTTGCGGTCCACTGCGAAACCGATGTCGGAAAGAGCCACGTACACGTTGCGCCCGTCCGTGGCCGAGCCCCACTCGATCCCTCCCACGGTGCCACCCTTGCCGATGCGAGCCTGCCATAAAATCTGGCCGCGCCGGTCTGGGTCGACGGCATAAATCACGGCCGACTTCTGTCCCAGCAAGAGAGCGCGCTTCCCATTGGGGAGTGGAACCAGAATGGCCGAGGACGCGAAATCGAAATCAGGGCCGTCCGAATCGGGGCAATTCACTTTGCCTTGCAGCTGGCAGGAACTGTTCCAAGCATCCTTCGCCGTGAATTGCTTGGACCACAGAATCTCGCCGCTGGACATACGCAGTGCGATTAGAGCATCGCTCA
>Ga0210383_10006247_pt1 | contig 10402 bp, 8 predicted proteins | sample IncBWC14OmetaG_FD_160072 | JGI IMG/M metagenome (GOLD analysis project Ga0210383, IMG submission 160072) | Forest soil microbial communities from Barre Woods Harvard Forest LTER site, Petersham, Massachusetts, United States - Inc-BW-C-14-O ...
CTGGAGGCATCTGGAGAGGCGGAGGAAGGGGGACCATGACATTCAAGTCATACCATACATTCTGGTTGAGAAGAACTGCCAGAGAATACAATACCCATAGTAGATGGAGCATCATTGCCATATCTTACCTGAATCTGGTGAGACTTCATCACAGCCATGCTCACTTCTGGAATATCATAGCTAAAATCATAGAATAGCTTGATTAATATGGATTTTTTTTCCTGTGGTCTGCATCCACAATTCTGGTGGTAGCAGGGGCAGGTGGATGAATCAGCAAGTAAAAGAATTGGCCAAGAATAGTATAATCTTGAACATAGTTGAAAGATGGCAAGGCAATTTCAGCTGCCCAATGAAATTGATAGATTTAAGCCTAATGTCCATAGATGCTGATGACAAAAATGAAGCAGCTCATATTTTCCACAATAAGGTTTCAGGTGTTCTTGGCTATCTGAAAATTTGTTTCCTTCATGCTCTTGGTGGCATGTATTTTGCAATCCTGGATGGGATCCTGCCATTTGTGGGCCTTGACCTCTATTACACCTGCACAATGTTGGTATTGCTTGAAACAGTGAGACTCAGATGGAAGCATGAGTAAGTCAGGAGTGGAACTCCCAGCACCCCTGTCACCAGGGTGCAGAAATACGATGTCAGATTTCTGTTTGTGTTCAGTTTTGTGAACTATCCCAAAAGTTGTCAGGTGCAAGTCAGCAAACTTCAACTGTCTCGGCTCTTTGACATGGGCCATGAGCTTGTTGAGCAATTCCACCTGACAAGAAAATTTAAACACTCCAATAGCTCTACCAAAGGGTCCAATATACCAGCAATGAATTACATATGAAATTTGAGAGTTAATGGTGTTGGATAGTGTGGTGAGTGGTGTGAAGCTTGCTTGCTCATGCCAAAGTTGCCAAGGTGTTTAGTCAGATTATAATAAGGGTCAAATTAGTACTAGTCAAACCTTTATTGCATGGTATTTCTTATATGTTTGTCTCACAAGCTCAAATTAGACAAACTTAAATCTATTTGTTCAGATGAGAATTTATGCATTTGAGGATTGTGTTATTTAAGCAAAATTTTGCAAATAAAACTGAAAGAAAAAAAAACTTTCTAGCTTCCCTTCAAACATCAAGTTCAGAGGTCCAGTCAAAATCTTTGCTGCATTTCAAACCTGAAGCTTTGATGTGGTTTATATTTGTGCCCAGTTTTGGAGGTTGCAAACCTTGTCACAAAGAGTCTAGATGTGTTATTTTCAGCATGTGGGCAGCTAAAATATCTAAACCTCAAGGCAGCTTAAACTTTTATGGTTAGCCAAATTTGACAAATCTCATTCCCAGACAACTATTGTTTCTGATATTCAACTTCCATCATCATTCTAAGATGCCTATCTGGGACTTTCAATCCACACTGGGGAAGGCACATATAAATAAGAACAAACATACATTCATTTGTAAAACTCAAAGGTGTGTGGTGTGGCTGGAAGGTGTGAGGTGTAGGTGGTGTGCCATGTGGGTAGACTGTGCGAGGTGAGCACTGATTGTATAGTATGTTTGTAATAGTATTTAAAATTCAATGGCAATGAGTTACAAAAATCAGATATGTGGGGGAGATCCCTGCAGACCCCCGCTGCTGCACAGAGTCATTTTCCTGCAGCACTTATATCACTTGCAGCATGCTGAGGTATCATTTATCATATTCATCTTACATTGCCTTATATATATGGAAGGGAATAAAAATGCATGCTGGAAAAGTAATACACCACTGAAGAATTAAACCCTCCACCTCATAGTACTCAAGTACAAGAATAAACCACCTGAGCTACTAAGGCACCGAAAATCAACAATGTTTAGCCAATATGATGCCTAACATGCCTGACATCTGCCAAATAAGGAACACCTGCATGGGATGTGTGCAAATTGAGACTCTGCTTCCCTTGTACACATTTGAAATCCTATTATCTGGGATAATAGTCAAAGCTGGATTATGAAGAAGGAAGTCAAGCTGAAAGCTATTATTGTCAACTTTGTCTGGCTATACTGTCTATAGGCTGGCCCAAGTTGTAGCTGGGCTGTGGCTGTGCCCACTGTTTAAGCCAATTCATCTGAGTTGTGTTTTCACAATACAATATAGGATGTCTGCCATCTATATATAGCAATTGATTAGTTCTGTATTTACCATGGGGCAACTATCATAGGGTTGACTATTACATGAAGTGAGATTTAAGCTCCAACTTATCCAGTATCATTTATAGGTTAAAATCAGCACATCATTGGTTTATTGCTCAGGTATCACTGGAAGAACTGAACTTAAGCTCAATTTTGTAAACTACAGAGGTTAAAAATCTATAAATATGTTCAACAATACTATAAAAATAAATTGCTACAAATTTATATCTTGCTTATATTGAAGAGTAATCAAGTGTCTTTAAATCCTAGAAATATGGTTAATAACATGAATTAACCCATTAGATTGATCTTAAACTTTGGTCATTAGAAAAGTCAGTAACTTGAACCAATCGATTAAATTGAAATCTAATGACATTTAGAAAAGTCAGTAACTCAGATAAACTTATTACATTTCAAACTAATTACTTTTAGAAACAAGTTAGTAACTTGGATAAGTCTATTACATTTCAATCTAATAACTTTTAGAAAAGTCAGTAACTTGGACAAACCCATTACATTTCAATCTAATGATTTGACTTAATCATTAGAAAAGACAATAACTTGGACCAACCTATTAGATGTCAATCTCAAGACTTGAACTTGACAGTTAATAACTCAGACTAGCCTGTTAGATTGATGTCTATAACTTGGGCATGATTTTTAGAAAAGGCATAACTTGGACCAACCCTATGAGAAATCAATCTGTTAACTTCAACCTGGTTATTAGAAAAGTCAACAACTTAGACTGACCTGTTGGATTTATGTCTAAGAGCATGGACTTAACTGCTTGAAAAACAATAACTTGGCCTAACCCATGACTTTAACTTGGTTATGAGAATGTCAATCACACACCAAATGATTTGACCTCAACCATTGCAAACAGTCAACAAACTCAGGCCAATCTGGGATACAAACATTTTACAAGATTGACTTTATCCTATGAGATTGGTATCAGTTTATGATTACTCAAATAATACTTCACCTTGCCACTTTTTCAATTTAGTCTCGTCATGCTATTATAGCAAATATACTCTACATGCTCGAGATAAGTGAGTCATCACCTTGGAAATATTCCCACAATTGCTAAATACATGCATCTGAGACCATATTTTGGTATAAATAGCCATATTTTTAGCATGATATTATAACAACCACATTTAAAATTACCTATATTTGGAATTGAAAAGGACCCTATAATTGAAAAGAGCCTTCCAGCATGGATTGCAGTGACATTTTCAAATAAATTCTATAAAAGGAAAGATCCTATATCTGAAACAAGCTTGAAAAATGGAGCAGATCTATATATAGCATGACCCTGTTTGTATAATTACCCTATTTGGAAACTAGGGTTTCAAGCACATGCTAGGGTTAGGAGGACCCTGTCTACCATTCCAAACAAGTGGTACAGTTCTATATATGGCAAGTACCATGATTTTTGCCAAGTCCCAGCCAGACTTATTGAAGGTTTATTGAAGGAGGCCCTAAACTTCTGCAAAGCCCTCTAATTAGACATGCCCTTGAACTATAAAACCACCTCTAACAAGAGGGGTTAGGTGGGATTAACAGGTGGCTATGGGTTTTTTTTTCAGTGGGATGCTTATTCCTGGAAAAATGTTAAAATATATTAATTTATCAAATCTCCTATATGAAATAAATACTTGGGGAATGAGTGGCTGAATGTTGATGGTATCAGCAAATCAGGCTTTCTCCCCTTCCACCCATGGATCATGATTCCCATATGCATCCTGTGTCTGGTTGAAGAAGGGCAGGCGCTTTTTGGGGATCCCCAGCATCTCCTGGAGGTCATTAGTAGATGCTACTTTGAGAGATTCAACTTCTTCTAACCAAGTCACCAAGATTGGCTTTATTTAATAGGGTGGCTCTGCCTTAAAAATACCATAAGCTCTAATCCAATCAACATCACTCTTTTCCAAAAAGGTTTCAACAGCACATCTGTCTTATACAGGTTTATTCATTTGGGACATCCTAATTTTCCAGGCTGAATAAAGTGAGAGCAGAAGCAGACATTAAATATTGCATAGACTCACCTTTACCAACCATTCCCATAAGCTTGCTTTATCTTTTATTGTCTTTTTAATTTCTGATAAATAATATTTCATATTAGAATTTTGAGTGAAAAGGTGGCATGCCTGTTACTTTTTGTAATTTTCTGAATCAGAAGTTCTCAGTAATGTACCACATTATGCCATCATATAGATGATGAATTTGTACCTTTTAGATCTGACAAAAAAAAACAAATAATGAATCAATTGTAAACTAGCTGAATCACTATGTACTTACATCATAACCTGCATAATATAAGCATATGACAAGCCATAATTCCAAAAGGCTTCAAAATTATTTGTGGGAAACAAAAGAAGACAGATAGTGGATAGGCATCACTAGGAATGAGAGAAGGTTTATTGATTAGAGCATGAATGAAATCACTGTCTGCCTTTATTTGGATAGGTGACTAAAATAAAAAATATGTTGTAGCAGTTATTATAAATGATTTAGTTGCATATACTGGATGGTTTGAAGGAGGAAAGACATGTTTCTGAACATGCCAACCATTTACTGCTTCTAAAGGAGTCCAGTTTTGAAGAATTGTTCCAAATGATTCTTGAATATAATGAAGATGAAATAAACAGACAGAATGAGGTCAATAAAGGTGAGCCAAGGCATCTGGTGCACAAATTTTGGCAAAAGCAGAGGGAAGGTTATATTCCTTCCAACATTGATAAGCATGGATTATAAAACCAGCAAGAAAAACAAAAAACAATAATGACTACAATAATATATAAAAAACTGACCTTTATTACTTGAACATTGGGTAATATAAATATCTTTTGGCTTCTCTTTCATCTTTTGGATTGAAAAAATAGTACTTTTATAAATTTGTTCCATCTCCTCAGTGTCCTGTATGAAGTTCAAATTTTATATAATGGTTTATTAACAGTGACAACCAGGATACCTTTTTTAAGACCATTGCAAAGGAACATTTCCAAAATGCACATTTGGGCCCATAATATTCTGGGTGTACTAAGAATATAGAGCTGCACATGCCTGCACTATGGGCTTTTATGGAAAGGCTCATAAATTCCTCAGCCTCTGACTGGCATCAGCTGGTGTATTGTTGTCATCCTAATAGATGAAGCTGTTAGTGCCATCAACCATAACCACATCCTTACTGATGGCCTCCAGATCAACATCCACAAAATTGTACTCACATGTATTGCTATTGTCATTATCTCCTGAGTCAGGTCCAATGAGGCTGGTGGAGTGGGACAAGAATAGGATTGTATTTAACTATGGATTCAGGTGGGGTGTTGGGTAATGGGGTCATTTTATATATATCATATAAGATACTGGTAAACCTGCTATAACTGACTACTAAAAGAAAAAATGGACAAACCAATAATAATCTTTTCTAAAGTGAAGTAAAAAGCCTTCTAGCCTCAGTGTAGTTCTCAATGGTTACGCTCCACTGTACATCAAGAAGATGTCTGAACTGATGTCAGAGTGTCATGAAACCTCAATGGAGTTGAACAACCATTGGTTCAATTAATCCAACTATAGTGAAAGTTTAGTTCTTAAAAAAAATAAGTTAAAAAACTAATATAGCTTGATGTTGTTCCTTCAGGTCTGCCAGATCCTTGGCTAGATTTGCCCTTGCCCCCTATAGTAAAAGGTTCAGTAAGCAACGAGACAGGGCTGGTCATGAAAATTACTCACCATGTGCATAATAGTAGAAGTACTCCAGAACAAGTAGGGTGAGGAGTGAACAGGAATTGACTTATCATTAATGAAATGATATACTCACTAAAACATGATCCTCTTGAATTGCTTCACCCTTACTCTCCTATTTTCCATAATGAGCATTGATAATTTTGGAGAGTGATTTGCTTCTTCTAAGACTAGTGTTGTCTCAAAGGCAAGGTATCAAAGCCTTAATAGTAGACATGACAAGAGTGCAATAGCAAGAGTTCCAGAGAGTGAGGGTCCAAGTATAAAAGCAACAGAAAGTGTGAAAGAGCAAGATCTGAGAAAGCAATAGTAAAACACTAGCAGCTACTGAGTAAGAGTACAGTGAAGGTAAAAAAAAAAGGTTATGGACAAACTGATTAAATGTAAGTTTCATTGGCTTTGGTGCCCCTAGCTTGTGGATTATACTAGATAGTGACAGGGCATTCCTGTTATAATGTGAAACCCAAAATATCAGTTTAGAAAGAATCAGGGCCAAAGATCCAGCTATTAGAAATCATTGACTTGTTAGTAAATCCCCATGTGCAATCCCAGCAATATGGTTAAGTGGATGGTGAAGATGAGTAGTTTTGGTCAATGCATTTATGCCTGATGGCCATATAAATAGCAAGGCCCTCATTACTGGAGCCAGAGACAATATACTTGTCATCTGGGGAGCATGCCACAGCATTTACTTTATTATTGTGCTCTTTCAATGGCCCTGAAACCATTTCCCCAGTTTCTGCATCACAAACACAGATTGTACTATCACCAGAGTCAGAGACAATATGCTTGCCATCAAAGAAGTATTCCACAGATCTGACAGGCTAGTTATTGATTTTTACTGGTCTTAAAACCATCTCCCCCACTCCTGCATCCCAGACACAGATTGTGTTATCATGTGAGCCAGAAACAATATGCTTTCCATCAGAGGAATATGCCATGGAGAAGACTGAACCACTATGGTCTGAGCACCAATGACATCTTAATAATCAAAGGTCTTATAGCTCCATTTATGTACATTCAGTTTCTTAACCTAGGTTCTTTCTCTCATCTTTGACATTCTTCATGGCATTGTGATTCCCCATATACCAGCCCATTTGTAGGCTGCATCATTACATGCATCACTTTCTACACCCCCATTATAGTTGTATTAGATCTTAGCAGGTTTACCTATCCTCCTGCAATCCTCTTGTAGGGACCTTAATGTTTTCTAATTTTTTATGAATTGCTTATCAATGTATGCAAGAAGAGTTGTCAAGCTGTTGGATGATTGTTGGGGTTGAAATTGCTGGGAAAGTTGACAGGAAACACATTGCTATAAAAAGTGTAATATTAGGCCTAAAATTAATAACCAGCCTCAGCACTCAAATCCATGTGGTAGTATAACAGTACACAAGATAAGCAGGCATTTGGTGTGGATTATCCTTGTTTAAACCTGCAGAGCAGACAAAGAGTGATTAAAGTCATGTGTTGGCAGTACAACTGAGTTGTACTGTTATGGTCCTTTTGGTGTAATGATTATAGTCAGAATTTATAGCCCACTTATAACTGTATTCTACAATGTTTTCTCATCTATTTCTTTATGGATTAGGTGGAATTGGAAGTACAAATAGTAAATTTGTAAAAATGAGTGAAATTATGTGTAAAAAACAACCATTCATTTATCATGATAAATGATTTCAGTGTGACCTCTACTTTTCCTTTGTTGCATTTAACTATGAACCAATGAAAAGATGTATCACAGGAGGATATTTGCTTATATAAAGAAGTAACTTTGATAAGATTGTAGATCAGCCTATGAATATTGACATTGGTATTCTGTCAGATTTATCTCAAAGACTATCTAAAGGAGAAAGAGTCAAACCTGAAACTGATGCTGAGAAAAAATGCTATCAAGTTATATCAGTTTTTAATTATGTTGCTGGTAATGTTCATGGTTCTATTACTTTAAAAATATATATATACACAATGAAATTTGGTCTTTAATTTTATATTTTAAATAGCCAGGAAATCATATGCCATATATCAGAGAATGGATACTGATTTTTCCAATGCTATACATTATCATTAGAATGATTTCAAGTATTCTATCAAAATGTCAAATGATATGTAAACCTGTTAAGTGGTGATGAGACACTTTATATCACTGTATTCAGTGTACAGAGTTTGTTTATATTATTTGTAGCAAAAGCAGAAACACCTGAAGAAAGTATGACAGTTGCAAAACTTGAAATGTAGCAAATTGTCAAAAATTGAATCATTTTGGCAAACAGTATAAGTGACAGCCTTGATAAGTTGTAGAAGTGGAAAGAGCAATGCTGAGAACCTCTGGCCCAAGTTTGGTATAAAAATGCCCAGTGATTATTTAATGGGAGATGAAATGAGTACCAAAGTGTATTTTGATGAATGCAGTAAATATATCACAGACTGAAGGCCAGGGTCCATAACCTATTAGAAACACTGGAGACAATAATGACAGTCAATAACAAGAACTGTCATACTTTCTCCAGGTATTTCTGCTTTTGCTACAAATATGTATAAACAAACACTGTATACTGAATATAATAATATAGAGTATCTCATTACCACTTAACAAAATCCACCAATGGAGAATGTTTATAAACAGCTCAGGACCTGTAGAAAGGTAATATATGAGCTTGATGCAGGTATCAGCTATTATCACCTGATGTATTTGAAATGACTAAATGGCATCAACAAGAATTGAAGCACTATAGTGAATAAAAGATTTAGCAGCATAAGTTGCTGTTTCAGATGGAATTACTTTGGCAGGAGCAATGTAGTAGGAATCCAACTTAAATAAAGTTGAATGTATCATAGAACAATGTTGTTTATATAAACATTTGAGTTTAAGACTTACTGTATGCTCAAGTTGTTTTATCCCAGCCTCAAATTAGGTGGTGTCCCATTGGTGGTGTGTATTGGTGTATATAGGTAGGTATCTTTGACATTTGAATTGAGGACTGTAATCATCATCAATAACATAATTGCAACAAAATGGTAATTAAAGCACATCAAGGCAAATAAAATAAGCATTTGACATTATTACAGACCATTATACCCCATTGTTTCATCAGAAACTCAATAGTCAGGATGATATGCCAGACAGTGGAATTACATATGCTTGAAAATGATTGTTGGACATCTGCAGGCTCCTATAAGACATGAGATAGAAATGAGTTAATATACCAATCAGAGGTTTATAAGCAAGATATACCTGAAGAACAATTTGCACCACCTTCAGCTTGTCCCATTCTTTGTTTGAAAGCTGGAAGTCAGCATAGCTTTGTTTCTGAAATCTGGCACTTCATCATACATATACTTATGCATATCACTAGACATTAGAAAGAAGGATAAACTGATCAACTATAATGTCAGCCAATGATGATGCACATTAAATAAATGGTATATCTTTTGCATGATAAAAAATCACTTCAGGATTATTTGAAAAACATGTATACTTGAGATGACATTCAGATTTTCATACAGTTTGACATGTTATTTATTACTACAAGCACAAGTAAGTAAATTGGTGATAGGTTATCAATGAAATATTACCAAGTCTCAACATGGAAATTCCACTGATAAAGACACAATCTTTTCAATGAACATGAGATGACTACAAGCAGTTAATTGCAGAATATATTCTTGTGATAGTTGAACTGAGTTGCAAACTTTACACCAATGACCTGGTTGCAGTAAGTCAGTATCCTCATTCTGGCATTCATTGTCTGGTTCAATAACCATCAACAAATGAATGGCTGTTCTTTTACCTTGTTTCTGACTAGCAGACCACAAGTCCCAATGCAGACTTTAAAGGTGGTCATGCAGAATACTTTTGGCCACTGTCATCTTCATCTATGTTCTATCAACCTCTCTGTCAGTCTCTAGTCTCCAGAGTATAAAGTTATGTCAGACATTCCCTGCTTCTCATCCTCAAGTATTCTGTCTCTCATTTCATATATCTCCCACATTCATTATCTTGCTACCCTTTATTTACATTCAATATCATTTTATGCAGTGACTAACTGCTTTACCCATTAATGAACAATATAGGGGGTAAGCACCAGCAGTTACTCAGTACATATGATCCATTTCAAGTCAATCTCATCTCAATTTTTTAGACACTAAAACATTTCTGTTTCTGCTAGAATTTTGTCCAATACAAGAGTCAGACCTGCCTCTCAGTCCACCAAACTCACGTATTATAATTTCCACTAAATGTAGTTTACACCTTAGCTACCTGATCACTTTTTCCATATATACTGATACCCTGAAGAAAGGATCACTAAAAATAAAGTGAAAATGACAGCAAGTATAATATTGAACATACCTGGTGATCAGGTTTCTATTGTTCCAGAATATAAGAATGATATACCCATTGCAGGAGGAAGCTGAGTAAAGTTACTAGCAAAAACAAAGTTGATACCTTCAAAGGGTTTATTATATGGAATTTATCTACATTTAAATTCTAT
>Ga0210383_10006248_pt1 | contig 10402 bp, 7 predicted proteins | sample IncBWC14OmetaG_FD_160072 | JGI IMG/M metagenome (GOLD analysis project Ga0210383, IMG submission 160072) | Forest soil microbial communities from Barre Woods Harvard Forest LTER site, Petersham, Massachusetts, United States - Inc-BW-C-14-O ...
CGGAATGCCAATGCTGGCACCCGACCGGCCGGGATATGGGGAAAGCGTGGAGATGCCTGAATCGGACTCTACGCTTCAAGGAAATGCTGCTTTCTTGCGGCAAGCCCTGAGCGAGGCTTGGGGTCGATACGGTGGCTCCGCATGCGGAATTGTATTGGTCGGGCATTCCATTGGGGCCGCCATTTCGATGATCGTGGCCGGCGAGAAGCTCGATTGGCCTTTATTAGGTCTTGCGCTCTCCGGCGTCGGTCTTCGCACTCCTCCCGGGCACCGTGAAGCGTGGGCCTCCCTTCCGCCCACGTATCGCGTTGAAATTCCCTCGGCCTTGAAGGATCAAGTGATGTTCGGTCCCCCGGGGAGCTTTGACGATGACATGCCGACCGCCAGTCACATCGCCAACGCGCTCGCACCAAAAGCGGAGCTGGTGGACATTGTAAGCACGTGGCACGACCAAGTGCTTGACGTCGCATCCCGCATAACCGTTCCGGTGCACTATCGTCAGGGGGAATTCGACGGTCTCTGGATCGTAGACGAAACAGAGGTCAGGGGCTTCGGGGGCGCTCTGCGCAGTGCCCCTTATGTCGACGCGCGCCTCATGCCGGGGGTCGGTCACTGCCTTGATTTTCATCGTATCGGTGCCACATTTCAGAAAGAACAACTCGCATTTGCTCAGCAATGCGCATTGCAGAGTAAAGAAAGGGGATCACGAAAATGACGGGCAACACCGTGCCGATGACGGCGGATCCTAGAGTCGTAATTTGAGTGTCGCACGCGACAAGACGAAGGGCGCGCAAGACCCTCGCGTGGTAATTGTCGGTGCGGGTCCGGCGGGCCTCGCTTTGGCCATTGAGTTGGGTACCCGATCAATACCGTGCCTGCTCATCGAAAAAAACGAGCGAGCCGGACATTCACCTCGTGCCAAGACGACGAACATTCGAACTCGAGAGCACCTTCGTCGTTGGGGAATTGCCCGAGAACTCGCGGCCGCCTCTCCTTTCGGCGTCGACTATCCGGTCAATATCCTGTTTGTGACGCGCCTCTCAGGGCATCACATCGCTCGTTTTGAGAACGCGCTGGGGTGCTCGCCCGTCCGAGATAATCGCTATTCGGAGCATTCGCAGTGGATCCCGCAGTACAAGCTGGAAGCGGTTTTGTTAGAACATGCCCGCTCGCTCGATAGTGTCGACATTCAGTTCTCTCAGGAATTTTTAGATTTCGAACAGGACGGTGAAGGCGTCCGCGTGCGTGTTCGAGATGCGGCGCGCGGAACTGACCGAGTCATCGTAACAAAGTATTTGGTCGGAGCGGATGGTTCCCACAGTGTCGTTCGCGATCGCATCGGAGCGACTATGCTGGGCACATTCGGCTTGTCGAGAAATTACAACGCCGTCTTCCGCGCTCCCGGACTCGCGCAGGCGCACAGCCATGGACCGGGAATCATGTACTGGCAAATAAATAAGGATGTTCCGGGTTTGATCGGGCCTATGGACCAGGGTGATCTGTGGTACTTCATGCCGACGGGCGTTCCGAGCGGCGTGACCTACTCCGAAGATGAAACCTGTGAGCTCATTCGCAAGTCCACCGGCATCGATCTCCCTTATCAGGTGTTGAGCTCCGATATTTGGGTGGCGAGTCGGCTGTTGGCGGATCGCTATGCGGTGGGTCGAGTATTTCTCACCGGAGATGCCTGCCATCTGCATCCGCCTTTCGGCGGATATGGAATGAATATGGGAATCGCAGATTCCGTCGATCTCGGCTGGAAACTCGCGGCAGTACTTCAGGGGTGGGGCGGAGCCGCTTTGCTTGACAGCTATGAGACCGAGCGGCGACCGGCCCATAAGTACGTCATGGACGAAGCCGAAGCCAACCATGCGCTCTCACCTAATTCATTGGTAAGAGAAGGCATTGAGGACGCAAATGAGCATGGCGCGTCCGTGCGCAGTGCAGTGGCCGACCTTATATGGCAACACAAGACCGCCGAGTTCTTTTCCCTGGGCGTGGTCCTCGGATTGTGCTACCGAGATTCGCCGATAATTGCCACCGAGCCGGCGCAGGCGGAATGGAAGCCATCCAGGGATTACGTGCCGAGCGCCGCCCCCGGCTGTCTGGCGCCGCATTGGTGGCTTGCGGATGGCAAGTCCATTTATGACTTGTTTGGCCTCGGCTTTACTCTGCTGATATTCGACGCACGCGTCGCCGATCAGGCTCATTCGGCGCGCCGTGAGGCTGAGCACACGGGTACACCGCTACAGATTGTCACTGTCCTCGATGATTCGTTGGTCGAACTGTACGGAGCGCCGCTGGCACTCATTCGCCCCGATCAGCATGTCGCCTGGCGCGGTGATGCGTGGCCCGCGGTCGGCCTATTGGGCCTCGTCTGCGGTCGGAGGCCGCAGGCGGTGCTCCGATCCGGGTATGCCGGCGTCTCGTGACACCGCGGACCTGTGCTTGCTCGCATAGGTACCCCTTTAAGCGCTGAGCTTCCATAGCGAGGAATCGATGAATCATTCGGGGCACACTCACGAAGCACCGGGGGAAGACCCTCAGGCGACGATGCCGCCGCACGCGCAGCCAAAAATTGACATCTACAATCACGTCCTGCCCATCGCGTACCTCGAGCTCCTGAAGCAGCGCTACAAGGATGCGGGGATGGTCAAGCGCCTGTCGAGCGCGCGGATACTCTGGGATATGGAAGCCCGAGTCGACATGCTCAAGCAGTGGCCTGAACTGCAGCAAATCATAAGCCTTTCGAACCCCCCGCCGGAGGTCTTGTGTGGGCCCGAGGAATCGCCGGCGGTCGCGCGCTTGGCGAATGATGGGCTCGCCGAAATCTGTCGCAAATATCCTCGCCAGTTTCCCGGATTCGTTGCGGCATTGCCGATGAACAACGTACCGGCGGCTCTCGATGAGATGGACCGCGCGATTGAGACACTCGGTGCCTGCGGTGTGGAGATCAAGACTAACATTAATGGCAGGCCGCTCGATGATCCCGAGTTCTTTCCCGTGTTCGAGCGGGCGGCGCGTCATCACGAGGTGCCCATCTGGATGCACCCGATCAGACCGGCCACTTTTAGCGACTACGTGACCGAGCCGAAATCACGCTACGAGATATGGCAGGTCATGGGATGGCCTTATGAGACGACCGCGGCCATGTCACGCATGGTGTTCTCCGGGCTGTTCGATCGACTTCCGAACTTGAACATCATCACCCACCATTGTGGCGGCATGATTCCGTTCTTTGCGGGGCGCGCGGAGACGTTGTGGGCGCAATTGGGTTCGCGCACATCGGATGAAGACTATAGCGGCGTGCTAAAAAGCTTGTCGAAGCCTTTTATTGAATACTTCAAAATGTTCTATGGCGATACGGTTCTCAACGGATCGGCCTCAGCGCTTCGTTGCGGATTGGATTTCTTTGGACCCGATCACGTCGTGTTCGCGAGTGATTGCCCGTTCGATCCCGAGGGCGGCCCAATGTTCATTCGCGAGGGCATGCGCTCCATCGATGATCTGGATCTTTCTGATGAAGTGAGGCGCAAGATCTACTTCGACAATGCGCAGCGCCTTCTGAAGTCGGGACCCGGACGCAAAGGGATTAACCCCGGATGACATCCACACTCTGTCTGCCGCGCCTCGTTTATGGAGAAGACTCATCGTCTCAGTTGGCAGCGGAGCTGTCGCTGCTGGGTGTAAAGCAACCTCTCCTGGTAAGTGATCGTGGGTTGGAGCGAGCGGGTGTCGTTGCCTCGGTCGCGCGGCACTTACCCGTCGAAGTCCCGCAATTCCTTGACGTACCCGAGAATCCCACTGCCGCCGCCGCGGACGCAGCGTATGGTCGATACGTTTCGGGCGGTTGCGATGGCGTGGTTGCAATCGGTGGGGGCTCCGTGATCGATACGGCTAAGATTCTCGCGGCCCTTGCGATACGGACGGTGGGACGCGCCCAGGAATTGCTCGGCAAGCCGGAGTTGATCGACTCGCGCATCGCTCCCTTGCTTGCGATCCCAACGACGGTCGGCACCGGCAGCGAGAGTTCGACCGTGGCGGCGCTACACCTCGAAGCGAATGGTCCCCCGATTGGCACTCGCAGCGGCTGGCTCGTCCCCCGGGTCGCGATATGTGACGCACGCCTTGCCCGGACGCTGCCACGGCGACTTATCGCCGCGACCGGCATTGACGCACTGGCCCATTGCATCGAGGGGTACTTTGCGGAGCCCGCAAACCCCATTATCGATGCGCTTGCCCTCGATGGAGCCGCACGGGTTTTCTCCGATATTCTCGCAGCTCTGGAACCCGAGGGGGACGGGCCGCGCGGCTCTTTAATGGTGGCCGCATTTGCCGGTGGCGCAGCGATTCAAAAGGGCTTAGGCCCCGCGCACGCGGTGGCCCTCGCTTGCGGTGATCAAGATTTACATCACGGCACGCTGATCAGCATCGCACTTCCCATGACGGTGGCCCTGGTAGCAGCGCGCTCACCGCTCAAGGCGACTCGCTTGGCCGAGCGACTTGGGCTGCGGACCGGAGCGGCGCTCGGCGATGCGATCAGGGCGCTGACCCGATCGCTTGGGATTCCAGGATCTTTGCGAGAAGCGGGCTATCGCGTGCGCTCGGTCGATGACTTGGTCAACCTCATGGTCCGCAGCCCCTTCAACCGCTCGAGCCCCTATGCGCCGACGCCTGAAGAATATCGGGATATCACCATGGCATTAGTCGCCTGACTGTCCACCGCCGCGCGTCCGCAATGGAACGGATCATACCCACATCACCGCATAAGATTCTCGGAGTAAGAACATGACCCAGGCTGCACACCAGACAGGCGCATCGCCCTCCCAAACGAGCATTCCGCGCACAACGCACTTCATCGGAGGGCGTTGGTACCCGCCTGGCGGCCCGACTTTCCCCGACTACAATCCTTTTAATGGCGAGATCGTGTATGACATCGCCTCGGGCGGTCGCGCCGAGGCGCAGGAAGCCGTGGCCGCCGCCGCTGCCGCCTTTCCCGCATGGGCCGCCCTCGCGCCCCTTGAGCGGCAGCGGCTCTTCTTAAAGGCGGCAGACCTGACCGATCGGCGCCTGCCGGAAATCGTTCGAACCGTGGCGGTTGAAACCGGCGCGAGCGCAGCGTTCGCAGCCTTTCAGGTTCGCTGGTCGTCGAATCTCATGCGTCAAGCGTCCGGTTGGGCCTACCTTCCGTGCGGTGATGTGCTGCGAAGCGACATGCCTGGCCGCTTCGCGATGGCGGTTCGAAAGCCCCTCGGCGTCGTCGCGGGATTTACCCCTTGGAACGGCGCCTTCAACTTGGCGTGGCGCACCGCCATCCTGCCGATGGCCTTTGGCAACACCGTGGTCATCAAGCCATCCGAAGAGGCGCCGGTTTCGGCGGGGCTGTTGGTCGCCGAGATACTCGAGGAAGCGGGCTTTCCAGCAGGTGTAATCAACGTGGTGACCCACGCGCCGGGGGATGCAGGAAAGGTCGCCGACGTGTTTTTCGAAAGCCCGGCAGTGCGCTGCATTAATTTTACCGGCTCTGCCGCAACGGCGCGCATCCTGGCCGAGCGGGCCGGTCGAGCGCTCAAGCGCATCGTACTGGAGCTTGGAGGATTCAATCCGATGCTCGTGCTACGCGACGCAGATCTCAACGAGGCGGTGAACGCTACGGTATTCGGGGCATTCTTTCATCAGGGCCAAATCTGTATGAACACCCGCAAGGTGTACATCGAACGCCCGATCCATGACGAGTTCGTAGAGAAGTTGGCAGCCAAGACGCTGACCCTGAAGGCCGGCAATCCGACGGATCCGAGCATTATCATCGGGCCGCTCATCAATGATCGCGCTTTGCGTCAGTGCGAGGAGCGCGTGCGTGATGCCGTTGACCGAGGCGCTCGTGTCGTCACCGGTGGCCGCGCCGATGGCAGGATATTCGCACCAACCATCCTGACCCACGTTCCGAAAGACGCCATCTGCTCCCTCGGAACGGAAGAGACATTTGGACCGGTTCTTGTGATTGAGGCGGTTGAGGATGCCGAAGAGGCGCTCGCGCGTGCGCAGGCGACTCCCTATGGCTTGAGCGCAGCGATCATGACCGGCGATCAGGATCGGGGGCTCGAACTCGCGCAGCGTTTCGATACCGGCATCATTCACGTGAACGGTGCCACCATGGCGGGCGAGCCGTCGCTACCGAATGGCGGTGTCAAGGACAGCGGCTGGGGGCGATCCGGTCATTATTCCATCGAGGACTTCACTGAAGTCCGACTCACGACGTTGACCCACGGATCAGTCAAGTATCCGTTTTGACCGGGCGCAGGGGGGCGTCGGCAGACAATACCGATTGACCGCCCAGCCGGGCTGACTGCGTCTGCACTCCTGAGCGTCTCGCTTCGATAGCGTCCACAGTGGCGGCCAGCGTGTCGTTGAATTCACCGGAAATGCTTTGCGGAAAATGATGCGGCGACCGAATAACCAACCGTCTGCCGCCGCCAATCTGTGCAGCCGTGTCCGATAAGGCCTCGAAAGCCGGATTCCAGCCGCCACTCACGACGAGAAGGGGTACTTCAGCCTTTCTAACGATCTCGAGCCACCGAGTCAGCTCGGTCTTGGACGGCAGCTTGAGCTCCTTGAGGGCCTGGCCCACCTTTTTCGCTTCTTCAGGACCGCCTAAGCTCTGGAGCTCCGGCGGAATTCCGACGATGCGAGTAAATTTGCGCGCCCTCGAGGTAGCCGAGGCAGAGAAGATGGTCGCCATCATGAGCTTCAGACCGAACCTGATGACTACCGGTTTGTTCGTAGCCAATTTGGGCATGGCCGGCTCAATCATCGTGAGAGAGCGCACCGCGGCGGGCCGCATGGCCGCAGCAGCGAGCGCCACGCAAGCTCCGAATGAATGCCCAACCAAGTGCGCGCCGTCTCCCAGAAGTTCGGCCACCCACGCGCCGTCGGCCTCGGAGTCGTCCGGACGTCCAGGATAGGGGCTCCGTCCATGCCCCGGCCGATCCGGCACCACAAGCTGATAGCCTCGTTCGCCTAAACGCTGTTGCATCACGAAGTGGCGATCACCACCGAAGTATTTATTCCCTTGGGCACCTCCATGGATCAGCACAATTTTGGGGCCGGTTGCCCCCCAACGCGTGATATGAATAGTCGGATCGATCATCGTCTGCTCCTTAAGCTCCCGGTCGGCTACTGAGGGGCGGCCTGCGTCGCCATCGCCGATGCGGCAGCGTGAGCGGTAACCCCTCTCAGCATGTCGTCGAGGGCCTCTCGAGACCGTTAGACGCGAGCTCGGACCACAGCGCGAGTGTTGTGAAGATTTCGGGCGCCAGCATCGGATTCTCGTCCAATAACACCTTCAATCCATTCGGTCTTTAACCGAGTCCGCCCACATTCGATGTTCCCGTAGGGGCGTATTCGTAATTAATGTGGCTGAGTCGTCCCTCGAAGCAACGCGATTTGAGTTCGGCAACACGCTCACGAACTGCAGTTCTGGCCGGTGACGCAATCATGAGCGCCAGGTCCGCTTCGCTATCGAAAAATACGAGAAACTGGCAAACGATTTCTGTCGACCGGTCCTCGTACGCTTTTGGCCATAGCGCTTGCGCACCCTTCACGCCCGGCAACTTACGCATCGCGGGGGCGATCTCGTGCTCAATTTCCGCTATGAACGCATGTTCCTGCCCCGAGCGAAGCCTGCCTTCCCAAAATGCGGATCGTATCCACATGCTATTTCTCCCGGCGCGGGCCCGCGTAACACCTGCGACCGCGTCGACAGCGTGGTTAGAGTTCGATACTGACACGAGAGCGCGCGATGGTAAAGCGCCTTGTCCATCTGTGTAATCGGCTTAAATGCCGGGTTGACGCTAAAAGCAGGGCGCCGCATAATTAGTAACGTGACTTGTCTTTGGTGTGGCGACACGCCGAGGCGACCGTAGAACATGCTGCGATCGGCGTCGTCGGATACGCATGAGCTAGACGGGTCGTTATCAGAAATATTCAAGGGGCCTTAAGGTCGCAACGTTTAACGTCATATCCCGAACGCCCCGCGCGATTCGGCAGGTGCGGCCCGCTCCAAATCCTTCTCCGCCACGCCAGCATTTCAGTGCTCGGGAGTTTTAATGCTCATTCGATTCAGCTTGCTGACGATCGCAGTCCTTCTACCTTTTTCCCTGCACGCGAAAGTCGGCCCGCATCAAGCGAAGCTCTCACGCCGGGATGTGCCATTGGTGCATTCTGCCGGACTCGCTTTCAAAGATCTCAACCGGAACGGCAAGCTCGATCCCTATGAGGATTGGCGTTTGTCGCCGACTCAACGCGCCAAAGACTTGCTCGGCCGAATGACGCTGGAAGAGAAGGCGGGGCTCATGTTGCAAGATTACATGCCGCAAACGACGTTGGCTTCCTTAAAGGATTTGCGTCCGCTCGTCCAAGAAAAGTTTATCGGCTCATTCGGGAGTGGCGTCAGTGGTACTCCCCGTAGTCTCGCCGAGATGGCCAATTCAATTCAAGAATTCGCCGAAGACACCCGCTTGGGCATCCCCGTCATCTTGAGTTCCGATCCACGCAATCACTTTACCGGCGCATTTGGCGTAGGGGCTGATGCAGGACGGTTTTCCCGCTGGCCGGATCCGCCCGGCCTTGCCGCAACCGGGGATCCCGCACTGGTTCGGAAGTTCACACAGATTGCATCGCAGGAATACCGCGCAGTCGGGATTCGCATGGCCTTGTCGCCGCAGGCGGACCTCGCGACGGAGCCGCGCTGGGGGCGCACGTCGGGTACGTTCGGCGCGGACCCGACGGCGGTTGGTCAATTCGTCGCGGCCTATATCGAGGGATTTCAAGGCGGGCGAGAGGGGTTGGGCCCTACCAGCGTGGCGACTGTGGTCAAACACTGGGTTGGATATGGCGCCGAACCCGGCGGTTACGATGCACACAATCCTTATGGAAAGAATCTGAGGCTCACGGGGGACCGATTGGCGGATCACATCGTCCCCTTCGCACAAGCCATTGCCGTGAACGCCGCCGGGATCATGCCCACCTATGGAGTGCCTCCTGAGGGTTTACTGATTAATGGCCGACAAGCGGAGCGCGTAGGCGCTGGATTCAGCCGGCAAATGCTGACCGAATTGCTCCGAGATCAATACAAATTCCAGGGAATCATCCTCTCGGATTACAAAATCACCGACAACTGCGGCGAAGATTGCCAATCTGGGACGTTCGATATGGCTCGCATGGGAATGCCATGGGGTGTCGAGCAATTGAGCAAATCAGAGCGTGCGGCCAAAGCGATCAACGCAGGCGTCGATCAAATCGGCGGAACGAATGAAAGTTCCATCATCGTGGATGCCGTCAAGAGCGGCCTTATTCCCATGGCTCGTATTGATCAGTCTGTCATGCGTTTGCTGGTGCAGAAATTTCAGCTGGGGGTTTTTGAAGATCCGTATGTGGACCCGGAACGCGCTGAAGCGGTCGTGGGCGCTCCGGATTTCATGGCGGCCGCCCTGGACGCTCAGCATCGCTCCTTGGTGCTGTTGGAAAACCGAGCGGCCATCTTGCCGATTGAGACGAAAGGTAAGAAAGTATGGGTGTGGAAGATTTCACCGCAGGTCGCTAAGGATTTCGGCTTCGTCGTCGTTGAAAAAGTTGAAGACGCCGATTTGGCGATCGCTCGCGTTACCACCCCATTTACCATCGAACACCCGAAGTATTTATTCGGCAATATACTGCATGAGGGATCCTTATCTTTCACGCCCGAGAATCCCGATAGGCGTGCCGTAGAGTCCGCCGCCGCCGCTCACGTGCCCATCGTCGTTGTCGCGAATCTCGATCGCGCGGCGGTCCTGACGCCCATCAGAGATGTCGCTGCGGCGCTCGTGGCGGATTTCGGGGCCTCGGATGCAGCGGTTCTCGATGTGTTAACAGGCCGAGAGCGACCGCAGGGCCATTTACCGTTCGAACTGCCGTCGTCGGATGTCGCGGTCGACAAGCAGCAGCCTGACGTGCCTAACGACTCAGAAAGTCCTCTTTACCCCTACGGATTCGGATTGCAGTACTAGGCGATGCGACCGACGGCGATGGTGCTTGCCCCTACTGCAGAGCGGATTCCGAGCGGCCTTCGCACGCTGTGCCTTCCAATCCCGTAGCCCACGCCATTGCCCCCTCGAGCAATTTGAGGTGTTTAGGTTCACTGTAAGTGCTCGCCGCGTGGCCGAGTGCCGAATAGAACGCGCGGCCGGTGCCGATGCAATGGAGCCAGATGATCGGATGATCCCCCATGCGTAGATCCTTGTGAATAAACAAGAGCGACATGACGGGGGAGTAGGTATTTTCGTCCACCGTCGCAAGTACATGCATGCCCTTGCCCCTCGGATCGTCGGCAAATGCGTACCATTCGTCGGTACGCACCCAGGTGTCG
>Ga0210383_10006249_pt1 | contig 10401 bp, 10 predicted proteins | sample IncBWC14OmetaG_FD_160072 | JGI IMG/M metagenome (GOLD analysis project Ga0210383, IMG submission 160072) | Forest soil microbial communities from Barre Woods Harvard Forest LTER site, Petersham, Massachusetts, United States - Inc-BW-C-14-O ...
GCGATCCAGACCGTAGGTGTTCCGACGTCAGCCGTGAAAATGGCATCCTCTGCCGCCAGTCGGTTCACGATCGCAGTCACATACTGTGGGTGAATCGGCCGCTCACCCGCTTTGCCGCTTGCGAGATCATCAAGTCCTTTCCGTGTTTTCTTATAGTCGTCTTGCGCTTCTTCGAGATGACCGCTGCTTGACTTTGTCTGCAGGAGCGGTAGAAGCGCCTGCAACGTATCTTGCACAGACCCGACGAGGCCGAGATCCACAGCGGTACGGCGTCCGATTTGCTCGCCCCGCAAGTCCACTTGAATCACCTTGGCGCGGGCGGGATAAAACGCCTGATATGGAAAATCCGTCCCGAGCATGAGCAATGCCTCGCATCGCTCTATCGCATGGTAGCCAGACTTGAATCCAAGGAGCCCGGTCATCCCGACGTCGTAGGGGTTGTCGTACGCGATGAATTCTTTACCGCGCAGAGCGTGGACAATGGGGGCTTTCAACTTGGCCGCAATTTCCAGCAATTCGGCGTGGGAGCCCGCACAACCCGCGCCGCCGAAGATCGTCACCCTGCTTGCGTCGTTGAGTATTTCCGCCGCACGACTCAACAGTTCCATCTCTGGGACGGTTTTGGGTTGCATCGAATCAACCTTCATCGCGATGCGCCGCAACGTAGCCTCTTGCAGCGCCGTATCGCCTGAAATCACGATAACTGCTACGCCGCGCTTGGCAAGCGCCGTCCGGATGGCGATCTCCAGCACGCGCGGCATCTGGCTCGGATGAGAAATAAATTCGCAGTAGTGGCTGCAATCCTTGAAGATATGATCTGGCTTGGTCTCTTGAAAATAATCACTCCCGATTTCTTTGGTCGGAATCTGGGCGGCTATCGCCAATACGGGTACGCGACTTCTGTGGCAATCGTACAAGCCGTTGATGAGGTGCGTGTTTCCAGGACCACAGCTTCCGGCACACACCGCGAGTTCGCCGGTTAAGTGCGCTTCCGCGCCGGCTGCAAACGCAGCTGCTTCTTCGTTGCGCATGTGAATCCAAGCGATGGACTTGTGAGTTCGAATGGCGTCCGTGATCCCGTTCAGGGAGTCCCCAGGCACTCCGTACACGCGTTTGACGCCGACGGCGGCAAGCGTCTCTATAATAATGTTGGATATTTTTGCGGTGGTCATGCCTGCTCCCGGTGGGATGGTTACGAAAATACCGACGTTACCTGCTGCTCCGAGGCCCGTCAAGCGCACCCGAGGATCGCCGGATGGGACGGATGGGCAACCCTGTTGTCTCTCGTGCCCGATTTGCTCCATTATCTTTCGGTGGAAAATACTGCTACACAACCGCAAAGTCCTTGGCGTCCTCTTCGCATTCCTCTTTTTCGGAATCTTCTGATCGCGGACCTGGTTTCGGACATCGGGACGTTTATGCAGAGCGTGGGTGCCGCCTGGCTGATGACGTCGCTCACGACGAGTCCGATGTATATTGCGCTCATTCAAACGGCTAGTGCGTTGCCGTTTTTCCTTCTGGCGTTGCCTGCCGGATCCATCGGAGACATTTTTGACCGCCGCAAACTGATTCTGCGGACTGAATTGTGGATGCTGGGGATGGCCATCGTCCTCGCAGCAACCACGATCACCCACACGATGACCCCGTGGTTACTGCTTCTGCTGACCTTTGGGCTTTCGGCGGGTGATGCGATTGAGGCTCCCACATGGCGAGCGATTTTCCCGGAGCTTGTGCCGAGAGAGGATTTGACACCAGCGCTGGCGCTGAACGGAATTGAATTCAACCTGGCTCGCGCGGTCGGGCCCGGTCTCGCAGGACTGATTATCGCGGTGGCCGGGGTAGGCACGGCGTTTGTGTTCAACGCGCTTTCTTTCATGGGCGTGATAGGCGTAATCGCGCGCTGGAAACGGCCCGTTCGAAAAAGCCAGCTTCCCGCCGAGACACTAGGTGGAGCGACGGTCGCAGCGTTGCGCTACGTGCGCTATTCGCCAGACATTCAGAAGCTGCTGTTCCGCTCGGCCTGCGTGATTTTCTTTTCGAGCGCGTTCTGGGCGCTGCTCCCAGCGGCGGCGAGAGGGTTGACGGAGAGTTCGCTCGGCTACGGACTACTGCTTGGGTTCTTCGGAGTGGGTGCGGTGGTCGGGGCGGTCGTGCTGCAGCGGGCGAGAAACAAATGGTCGAGCGAGTGGGTAGTGTCCGGAGCGACAGCGGTGTTCGCAGGTCTAATTCTCGCCGTTGCCACCCTGCACCGGTTGCCGTTGCTGTGTTTTCTGATGTTGTTTGGAGGCGCAGCGTGGACGGTGTTCATGTCCACGTTCAACACTCTGGTTCAGAATCTTGCGCCTGACTGGGTCAGGGCGCGGGTATTGGCGATTTACCTTTTCGTGTTTCAGGGAAGTGTTGCGCTGGGCAGCACCCTCTGGGGCGTGGCCGCGGAACATACGAATGCAAACACGGCACTCCTTTTTTCGAGCGTTGGCATTGCCGCCTGCCTTGCGCTTCCCGTTGTTGCAAGATTGCCCACGGCACGGGGTTCGCTTGAGGCGTGGAACCACTGGGGAAAGCTGTCGATGGTTACGCAGCCGGAACCCGACGAAGGGCCGGTGCTTGTCGCCATTGAATACCGGGTTGATCCACAAAGAGTTCCGGAATTTTTGGATGCGCTGCACGACTACCAGCGGATTCGCAGACGCGACGGCGCCATGCGCTGGGGCGTCTATTACGATGCGGAGAATCCCGGGGTTTATCTGGAGGATTTCGTTGTGGCGTCATGGGCGGAACATACGCGGCAGCACGATCGATTTACAGTTGCCGACCGAAGGTTCGAAGAGCGGGTGCTCAGTCTCGTCCTCGAATCTCCCAAGACGCGACATTTCCTCTATGCGAACCGAGCCGAGCGGGTGCCGCCGGTCCGGGATACGAACCAATGAACTAGGGGATCCGCAATTTGTGGTCCGATGTTTCTCAGGACATCGCCATCTGCAATCTCTGACGGGCTTTGCTTAGAGTCGCTTCGAAGTTCGGAGATCCGAGACTTTCCATGACTACTTGCAGGGTAGCTGAGATGTTGTCGGTGAAATTGGGCCGGATCGCCAGATGAACCGCTTCCAGCTCCGCAGCATGAGTTCGGGTTCGTAGTTGGGCATCGTGCGGATAAGTGCCGAGAGTCGGCTTGTCGGAAGCCTTGCTAACGATTGCGGGTGGAACGACGGGCCAAACCGAAATAATCGAAGGCGTGACGTTTTGGCACTCCTAATTGGCACTGCTAAATAGAGTGCTGTTCGAAGACTTGGCGAGAGCAACGGGACGCGAACCCGCCATTTCCATCAAGCGAAGATTCAACACCTGCAACATGTTCGCCATGATCTTGTGGAGTGGTCGATCTCGCCAACAAGCAATGCATCATGGCGCGGCTCACCTCCTGGATACTCCTGCGAATCTAGAATCCCAGATTGATTATCGAACGGGGTAGCGCGCACCAATGGCATGCGCCGTTTTTGAGGCGTATCCTTATGGCGAACCGGTCGTAAGCCCGGACCCAGGATGGAGAACGTCATGAGCTCCGCGGAATCGCGACCCAAGCTGGGCCAAAAAATACAACTCAGTTGCACGCCTGGCGTGGTGCAGGCGGTCGGCTCTAAATCCAAAGAAGGGCCGAATACGACAATTGCATCGCAGGCGGAGCCCCTATTAGCTGCGGAAAAACGAAGCTGCGGAACAAACACTGATCTTGGAGAGTGGGAACGCGCCGAGGAGGCCGTCCGCGGGAACGAGCAGGGCCTACGCCTGATCGTCGACAGCATTCCTGGGATTGTGTCTACCTTGAATGCGGCAGGTGAGGTCGAGTTCGTCAACCGCCCCGCCTTGGAATATACCGGCAAGACGAGCGAAGAATTGAAGAATTGGGCCACCAGCGACCTCGTCCATCCGGATGACCTCCCTCTTATGCTCGATGCCTGGAGGCGTGCGATGGAAACTGGGCAGCCGCCTGATGCTGAGATTCGTAGCCGTCGAGCCGATGGCGTGTACCGCTGGGTCCACGTACGAGCTCGTCCGCAGCGTGATGCCGAGGGTCGCATTGTCCGCTGGTATAACTTGGTGACGGATATCGACGAGCGCAAGCGCGCCGAGGATGAATTAAGCAAGGCTTTCGAAAGAATAGCCAAATCCGAAGCTGAACTTCGAACAATAATCGATGCAATACCTCAGCTCATCACGGCTGTTGGGACCGACGGAAACTTTCTGTATGCGAATCAGGCAGTGCAGGAGTACACCGGCCTGACGAAAGAAGAACTCCGGTTGGAGTGCTCTCATCCGGTCTTTCATCCGGACGATTCCGAGAGATTGCGTGACGAACGCGAAGCGGCGATCTCGCGACGGGTCCCGTTCGAGTACGAACGGCGAATCCGCCGGAAGGGTGGTCAGTTCCGTTGGTTCTTGGTCCAATACAAGCCGCTGCTGGACGAACGAGGAGAGGTCAGCCGCTGGTATGCGACCAGTACCGACATCGACGATCGCAAACAGGCGGAGGAAAGAACGAGGCAAGAGAACTTCGCGTTGCGAGAGCAAATCGATCAGGTTTTCATGTTTGAGGAGATCGTGGGCTCCTCGCCCGCGTTGAAAAGTGTCCTTTCCAGCATCGTCATAGTCGCTCCCACCGACTCTACGGTGCTGATTACCGGCGAAACCGGCACCGGCAAAGAACTCATTGCGCGCGCCATACATAAGGCGTCGCAGCGTGCTGGCCAGCCATTTATTAGCGTGAATTGCGCCGCGATTCCTTCTTCGCTCATCGCCTCAGAATTGTTTGGGCACGAGAAAGGAGCGTTCACTGGCGCTTTGCAGCGGCACCAGGGCCGCTTTGAGCTGGCACATTCCGGCACGATTTTTCTCGATGAAATCGGCGAGCTTCCCGCGGAAACTCAGATTGCCTTGCTCCGAGTGATCCAGGAGCGCCAATTTGAACGAGTAGGGGGTATACGCGTCATTCCCACGGATGTTCGAATCATCGCCGCCACCAACTGCGATTTGGCAGCAGCCATTGCTTCAGGAACATTTCGCGCCGACCTCTACTATCGCCTGAATGTTTTCCCGATCCACGTGCCGCCGCTGCGGAACCGCAAGGAAGACATTCCCATGCTAGTCGAGTACTTCGTGAAGCGGTATGCGGAGAAGGCGCGAAAGCGAATCAACAAGATCGACAAGAATACGCTCAAGCTATGCCAGTCGTATCATTGGCCAGGCAACATTCGTGAGCTGCAAAATATCGTGGAGAGATCCGTGATCCTCTGTAGTAGCGACACTCTTTGGGTCGATCCCGCGTGGCTTTCAAGTCAAAAGCCGCCCCAGCCAGAATTGTCAGGTCCATTGACAGAGATCATCCGGGATCAGGAAAAGGAAATGATCGAAGCCGCTTTGGCTGAGAGCAACGGAAAAGTGGCGGGACCAGGTGGCGCGGCCGCCAAGCTCGGAATTCCTCGTTCGACGCTCGACGGGAAAATTAAGCAGCTCAAGATAAAGAAATACAAATTCATTTCTGAAACTTAGTACGTCTGCCTTTCAACTCCCCGAAATCCGGGACTTTCCGTAATTCCGTCACTTCAATTTCTCTTTCAAGCCTTGTTTTCAGTGAGATCCAATTGGGCACTCGGTTGCACCACTCGTGATCGGTGCTCGGATGAAAGGAACAGAGTGCTCCGCAGCCGCTACTGCAACGTCGGTCGTACGGGGCAAACTGTTCGCTTTTCGGTCCCGTCGAGTGATATCGCGCGGTTTCACCTGGATGAATTGAACCCGAAGAGACACAAGGAACTTTCCCATTTTCAAAGATTGGAGCTTCATATGGGTCACAGTCGAGAAACCGCAGCCGAAATCACGGAAACGACCAAACGGCCTTTCCCAGTGGTACCAACTACAAAGATTCTGGCATTAGGCCGATTCACGTCTCCGCCGACGCCTGAGCAACTCAAGACGATATTTCCAAAGGAGGTGCCAGCTACACTTCGTCTTTACCTCACTGGAAAGATCGACCAATGGTGGGCTCGCCAAGATCAAAAAGGTCCCGTCTTCCTGATGAATGTAACGTCCGTTGAAGAGGCGCGTACCATCCTTGAGAAGCTGCCGTTGGGCCAAGCTAAGCTCATGGAATTCGAATACGTCGAGCTTAGTCCGCTGACCCCGCTTCATTTGCTCCTGACGGAAGGCTGAGCGAACGCCAACACATAATTTCTCGTTTTGATTGCGGAATTCTCGAAGCACGTCATCCTCCTGGCTGTACGGTGCGCCAAATGGCTTGATCGATGACCTTTAGGATCGAGACAGCGGCGCGAGGGAGATTCACGGTATTTACCCTATGTGGCCGGATCGAAAAACAGGCGGTAGCCGAATTGAAGAAACTTTTCGAATTCCAAACGGACTGCCACGACATCGTTTTAGATCTGAAAGACGTTGGTGTGGTCGATCGCGAGGTAATGCGCTTTTTCATGAGTTGTGAAGGGGATGGTGTGCAGCTTGAAAATTGCACTCCGTATATTCGCGAATGGATGGAAAGAGAAAAGGATTGAGTGGTAGCGAGGTGATAGTGACGCCCTTGTCATTCATCTCGCCGAGTTCACCGAGGGCAGCACGGGAGAAGGTTTTGCTCAAGATCTCTGCGACAAGCAGAAGCCGTACCTTGCTGAGGGCCTGGCGAAGATTTGTGAGTGGAGAGTCGATCAGGTCTTATTCGACTGATCCGCTTGGAGCAGCCGGGATGCAATACGAAAGCCAAATTGAAACTCAAAGGAGAGGTACATACAAATGAAAGGCGCAGACAAAGCGATGGAGGTTTCTGCACGGACGACGAGGACCAAGTTTGATGGGGTCCTGCTTACCATCCGCTCACGTAAGTCCTACTTCGAGGTTACTCAGGCGGTCGAGAGGAGCTTGCAGCGCTTCCACATCCCCAAACTGATGGAATACGTGACGCACGGCGATCGCGCGGGTGTCGAAGCTTACGTCGACTCCACTTCCACGCCCTTCTCAATCTTCTGGGACTTCGAACAGGGCTCCACAATGCGCCTTGCGGGAATTCCCATCGAGTCGAAGTCCTACCTTGTCGGGAACGCCGTCATCGCACGTGGCCTGTTCGAGTACAGCGGTGCCGCCGGCCTGGGCGCTCCCGTGCGCGTCTGCGTTTCCCAGCGGGACGGTGAGGAGACACGGATCGACATGGACCTACCGTCGGCATTCTTCAGCAAATTCCCGGAGACGCGGCCGTCGTCTGTGCCCGCTCTGCTCGACGAGAAGTTGATAAAGGTCTTCGAGGAGGCCGCCGCCTAGGAGGCAACGATGAGATCGCGCCCGCGGCTTGTGGCTGGGAGCTTCCTAAGCTCCCGAGTGCTCCGAACATGTCGGAGATCAGCCACACCGCCCGGCGCGCTGGTGTCGCTCCTTCTCGGTCGGGCTACGGACCACATGCAAGTTGACAGGCGCCTACATCATGTGGGCCGGGTCGCCCTATGCCCGCCTGCATGTTATGGGGCGTCCCTGACGGAAGAAGGCCAACCACGAATTTGAAGCTGTGCTGCAGGAAATTCTTCCGGAGGTTCGAAATGAAGCTACCTGTATTTTGTCTCTTCGCTGCGCTCACAGTGGGCGCTCAGATCACGACTCAGCACCTGCCTGTAACAGACACTGAGAAAATTGCGGACGCACTGAGGGCCGGACCAACATTCATAACCGACGGCGCGACTATCTTGGATTGGCCGGCCAAAAAGGGCGGCGAATTTCGGGTTCTCCGTAAGGGTACTAGTGAATGGACTTGCCTACCGGGTCCACCACCCGGCGCCACGCATGACGAGCCCGGATGCTTCGATAAAGTTTTCTTTCAGTGGGCGACGGACGCCGTTGCTGGACGGCCTCAGCACATCGATAGAATGGGCGTTGCCTACATGTATACGGGTGCCTGGGTTCCGAACTGGCCCGGCGAGACGGCCAAGAAGGAATTTCACGTGGGCCCACATATCATGGTCGTCACCCCGCATCCAGATGAACTACAGGGCTTCAGCCGGAATGGCTGGAACGGCACATACGTGACGCATTTGCCCACCGACAACCATGCGGATTTGTTGTTTTTGGTTATACCGATTAAAGCTGAGAACCGGTGAATATGGATGCCGTCGAAGCCAGCCTTAAAAGACTTCAGACTGGTGGCATCGACCTCTATCAAGTTCACGGAAATGATTCAGTCACACCAGATTGACCCACTCCTGGAGTCTGAAAAAGTGGGCCTTTTGGTATGGGGTCCTCTTGCCGGAGGACTGCTCTCCGGTAAATTTACTCGTCATAACCAGAAGCTTGAAAACTCTCGACGGTCAGTTCAGGATTTTCCAATTGTGAATAAAGAGCGCGCTTGGAACATTATCGACGTGATGGGAGCAATCGCGAAGGATGAAGTCAGCCAACTTCCACCCGAGTATCCGGAATGGATGTTAGCGACTCAAGGTGCGGATCGTCTTGGTCCCGTCGATCTTTGGAGCAAGTGAAAGGGGATCACATGCAACAGATGTTAGAGTCTCTCGACAACCCGATCTGGTTCGCGCTGACGACGGAACACCGGCTCCTTGCCCGCTCGCACGGCCTTGCGCGACGATATCCGCCGGATGTTTCACCGCTGGCGGCTTTGCTTCATCCCACGAATGACGCATTCGCCGATTTACAACGGCTGGTCAGTCCCGGCGAGCACGTTGCGTTGTTTACCGCCAGTCCCTTCGATGTGCCCGCCGGCTGGCAAGTCGACCGCTCTCGGTGGATCGACCAGATGATTTGTGAGGCTTCGCTAGACCTCCCGCCTGTCGTACCACTTCCACTCGGGACGACGGACGTTCCCGAAATGCTAGAGCTCACCGCTGCCACGGAACCCGGCCCGTTCTCGCCCCAAACAATCCAGATGGGAAGCTATGTCGGGATACGCGCGAGCGATGGACGGTTGGTCGCAATGGCCGGCGAGCGATTACAATCCACTGCGTTCGCGGAAATCAGCGCAGTGTGCACTCATCCCAAATTTCGCGGCCGCGGTTATGCGCGGGCCCTCGTGACGTTCCTCGCAGCTCAGATTCTGGCTGGGGGAAAGACTCCTTTTCTCCACGTCAAGTCCGAGAATGGCGCAAAAGTGGTTTATGAAAAAATTGGATTCCGTTTACGTGCCGCAATATGGCTAACCGTTATTTCGCTCCGCTGAAGGTGTGGTCAGTTGCGAAACGTATCCTCGCTTTGACCCATGGCGTCAAACGGCAAAACGGAAACTCATACGAAGTGCCCATAATGCCGGGTTCCGTACCATGCCCTCCAACCCGCCACCCGAGAAGTGGATACTGCCATTGCCGCAGGCTGGAACAGTCGATACCCAAACTCCGTCGATATTCTTCTTGGCGGCGAGAGCTCGACTTGAACTCAGCTATCAAACACGGATTGATGCTGTTCCTGGTTCTTTTGGCGCCGCTGCAGGCGCCGGCGCAGCGGCGAATTGTGACTTTGCCATTTCGTTCCGTGAATTCCTTGATCCTGGTAGAGGCGAGCATCGACGGCAGGCCGGTGACACTGCTGGTAGATACAGGAGCGAACAAGACGATCCTCAATGCGCGATCAATTGGCAGAGTGCAACTTCCGGTGAGTCAGCCGGTGAATCACGGACCAGGCATCATTGGGAACGCCCTGTGCTTGCGAGTGGACGTGGAAATCGCGCATCGTTTTTTGTTTTCACAACCGGTTTCGGTGATGAACCTGGAAGAACTTTCGAAGAGCTTTCAAATTCCCTTTGACGGTTTGCTGGGGCAAGACATCCTGAACCAATTCCGGTCCGTGCGGATCGACTACAAAGCACACGTCATCGAGTTGGAGGCTTAGTTTGCCAGTCCCTTGTCCCTTTCCCGGCGATCTTGCCAACAGAGGTGACAGCGACTCCGACACGTCTTGGGACGCTCTTCCATTACAAACTGCGATGCGTTTTCCATCATGTTGCAATTACCTGGGACTTCGCTTCAGCAAGAGCCTACCGATTAGTAATGGGAAGTCGGCTTGTGGAAAACTGTGGTAGTTCGTTGCCTTGAATGCCCGTTTTCTCGCCTGGGTGATAGCCTCGCAGCCACTATCGGCTAATCTCGATCACAATGGAGCCCATGCGCGAACTGCTGGCATATTCCCTATGTGCCTTCTGAATTTCTTCAAGCCTGAAGGTAGCCTTGATCGGCACGGAGATTTTTCCGGACCTAAGCCATTCAAAGAGCAACTCCAGCTCGGGCATGAAGTTCTGCGACGAGCGGCGGTGGCCGAAGAAGGTGGTTCGTTTGCCAGACCAGAAGAACAGATTCTTGGACAATAGTTTGAGGATCGCTGGAAACGTGGCAGGGCGAGCTCTCATCG
>Ga0210383_10006250_pt1 | contig 10400 bp, 9 predicted proteins | sample IncBWC14OmetaG_FD_160072 | JGI IMG/M metagenome (GOLD analysis project Ga0210383, IMG submission 160072) | Forest soil microbial communities from Barre Woods Harvard Forest LTER site, Petersham, Massachusetts, United States - Inc-BW-C-14-O ...
AACACCGGGCAGAGTTGGTGCTCATCTGGCGAGACGGCGGCGAATCTCGCGTTCGTATTCGGGAAAATAGCGGCTGATGTCGGTGATGCGGAACGAGCGGAGGATCGAAGTGTTCGACTCGCGTTCGAGTAAAAAGCGGAAGCTCTCTTCGATCAGGCGCTCTGCACTTTCTTTGCCGCCGGTGAGGCCCTCGACATCGCCCACCTCGACGGTGACGCAGTGGAGCGTAGGCTGCGCGGCGGCTACCTCGACTTCGTAAACGTCCGGCTCCTTTTTCATCACGCGAACCGATGGTTGTGCAGGCATACGGCCAGTATAGACGCTGCCACGAAGCGATCGAACGAAAGAGATCTCAATCGTCGGGCGGAATACATCTGAGGCGTCGCTGGAGACGCACGTTACGCGGCCGTACCAACGCAGCTTGCAATCAACCCGTCACAGTCGAATTCGCTCTACCTCGCTCAGCGTAATCTCGTCCTTGATTCGGTCATACAGCTTAGTTGTTCGCGGAGACTCATGGCCAGCCATCTGCTTAGTGCCCCAAATTTGCTGGACGACTCCATCGGCGAGGTGCCAGCCATGGAACGTGGTGATCGGCAACTCGACTCTGATCCGTCTCAACAAGTTGGCTATGGGTGAGTCTTTCAGTCTTTCACCTCATGTTCGGCACGACGAAGCTCTGGTCGGTGGCTGGTCAGCCGTGCGGCCAGCGCTGTGTTACGACCTTTGTGCGCGTGAAGAAGCGGATGCTGTCCTCGCCATATTGGTTAAGGTCGCCGAAAGCTGAGTCCTTCCAGCCGCCATGGCTGTAGTAGCCGACCGGCGTTGGCATCGGAAAATTGACGCCCACCATACCTACCGCGACCTCGGCAACAAAACGCTGGGCCGCATCTCCATTGCGCGTGAAGACCGTAACCGCGTTGCCTTGGTGATGGACGTTCGGGTAGCTCAGCGCCTCCTCGAACGTCCCCGCACGAATGATCTGCAGCACGGGACCAAAGATCTCGTCCTGGTAGCTTTTCATCGAAGGCGTGGCGTAATCGATCAGGGTCGGCCACAAGAAAAACCCCTCCTCATGGCCCGGCAAGCTCCGGCCCCGCCCGTCGATGACCAGCTTGGCGCCCTCGTCGATAGCCAGCTGGATATAGCCTTCAATCTTCTTCTTGTGTTCGGCGGTGACGACCGGACCCATTTGCGCGTCGGGATCAGTGGCGATGCCGATCCGCAGCTTGGGAATCTCCTGCAGCAAGCGCTCGCGAATCGCCTCGGCCGTCTTCTGGCCAACGGTCACGATCACCGGCATGGACATGCACCGCTCGCCGGCGGAGCCAAAGGCCCCGGCGAGGACGTCCGCGACGACTTGGTCAAGATCAGCGTCGGGCAGGATGACGCCGTGGTTCTTCGCTCCGCCCATGCATTGCATGCGCTTGCCGTTGCCCGCGCCGCGCGCGTAGACGAACTTCCCCACAGCCGTCGAGCCGATAAAGCTCACGGCCTTGATGTCCGGATGATCAGTGATCGCTTGACCGACATCCTTGCCACCATGCACGATGTTGAGGATCCCCGGCGGCACGCCCGCTTCGAGGGCGAGTTCCGCGAGCCGAACGGCAACGGAAGGGGTGCGCTCCGACGGCTTCAGGATGAAGGCGTTGCCGACGGCGATGGCCGGAGCCAGCATCCAGAGCGGGATCATGGCGGGGAAGTTGAAGGGCGTAATTCCGGCGACGACCCCTAATGGTTCGCGGATCGAATAGACATTGATGCCAGGGCCGGCGCCCTGGGTGAACTCGCCCTTCTGCAAATGTGGGACGCCGCAGACAAACTCCACCACGTCCAAGCCGCGCTGCAGCTCGCCGTTGGAGTCGTCCAGCAATTTGCCGTGTTCGGAGGACATCAGGTGTACGAGTTCCTGCCTGTGCTCTTCGATCAATGCCTTGAACTTGAAGATCACCCGGGCCCGGCGCTGGGGGTTGATCGCGGCCCAAGCGGGTTGCGCCGCCTTGGCGACCGCGACAACCTCCGCCAGGATTGCGGCGTCACCGTGCTCCAGAAGGGCCTGCACCTGCCCGGTGCTCGGATCGTAGACCGGGCTGGTGACGGCGCCAATGCGCGTGACGCTTTGGCCGTTGATGAATTGGCTGATCGTGCGAGGCATGGGGTCTTCCTTTCTCAATGTGTAGACGCGATGATGCCACACGCTGGAACCCGACGCCATTGGACAAAGGTATCGCTGATACCTTGGTATGAACTGGCGAGCTGTCCACATATGTTGCCGATTAAGGTGAAGTCGAAGCTCGAATGAGAAGTGAGTGTGTTCAGGTGATTTCCTTTCCAAAATTTTGGAATCGAGGTGTCCTTTTGTTGGGCAAAGATCGGTATATCAAAACCGAATGCCAGCCCTACTAGGGCCACTGCCAAGCGGATTTTCATTATTTCCTCCGGGGCTACGGCGATTTTTCGCTTAATGACCTGACGCGGGATTTGCTTCGTCGTTGTCGGCTGCGTCGCGCCGCCGAGCATGTGGTGTTTTACATTACTTGCATATAACGTCAAGCTATACATCACGCCGAGCCAAGCCTTGCGAATAGGCTTTGGAATCCCGTGAGAACCGGCTCTGTTCCAGAGCGCTCACGGAGGGCGGCAGACACGTCCAACTGATCCAGATCGCGGACGAATAAGCCTGGCTTTGCGAGTGAGTGGCGGCGAAAATATTTTGCACTTGGTCAGGCCGTTGTCTAATGGATTAGCCCCGAAATTATTTGAGGTGAACTTTGCTGGAGAGATCGACCATGAAGACGGACGTACTGATTGCGGGGGCAGGCCCCGTTGGACTGACGATGGCCTCAGAATTAGCACGCTACGGCTTAACCGTCCGCCTCATCGACAAAAACACCGAGCGCACCGACAAATCCAAGGCGCTCGTTCTCTGGGCGCGTACGCTCGAACTCATAGACCGTATGGGCACAGGCTGCACCCAGCGCTTCATCGAGGCCGGCCTCAAAGTCCAAGGGGTAAAAATTTTTTCGGGGCGGGAGGAAATCGCCCGCGTTGAAATGACTGATATCGAGTCACCCTACAATTTCGTGCTCATGATTCCGCAAAGTGATACGGAACGCCTGCTGGAAGAGCATATTGCGACGTTTGGCCTAACGGCTGAGCGCCGGGTGGAATTGAAGCAATTTCACTCGGACGCCGACCTAGTGTCATGCACACTCCGGCATCCCGATGGCCGGGAAGAGACCGTAGAGACATCGTGGCTGATCGGCTGCGATGGCGCTCACAGTACGGTACGTCATCAGCTCGGCATGGAATTCCGCGGCAGTACGCTTCTGAGCAATTGGATTCTGGCCGATATTCATCTGAACGGCGTCCCGGGTGTCCCTGCGATCAATATCTTTTGGCATGCGCAGGGAATGATTGCCATTTTTCCTCTTCACGGAACGCGATACCGCGTGATTGCCGATGTTGGAGAATCGTCAGGCTCCATTGGCGAAGGAAATCGTCCCGCTCCAACGATAGAGGAAGTTCAGCGAATTCTCGACGTGCGCGGCCCCGGCGGAATTCAGGCTAGCGATCCCGTCTGGCTCTCCTCTTTCAGCATCAACGAGCGTAAAGTCTCAGATTACCGCTCAAGTCGCGTTTTCCTCGCCGGAGACGCGGCCCACGTGCACAGTCCCGCGGGCGGCCAGGGGATGAATACCGGAATGCAGGACGCCTGCAACCTTGCGTGGAAACTCGCGCTTGTTTCGCGGGGCATTTGCGCGCCGGAGCCGTTGCTGAGCAGCTACAGCATGGAGCGCAGCGCAATCGCCAAACTGGTTCTCGAGGCCACCGGTAAAGCCACGGCAGTGGCCGTGATGAAGGGCGGCATCAAGCAGTCGATTCGTAATCACGTAGCTTCACTCGTTTTTGGTTTCGCACCGGTCAAACACACCATGGCAAATCTCCTTTCAGAGGTGGATATTGCATATTCCGAAAGTCCGTTGAACGCGCTATCCGCACATCCGCACGGCGGCCCGGAACCCGGCAAGCGCGCGCCAATCCGCCAGGGCGAGCCAAAGGTGGGTTCGGGAAACACGCCGCGCTTTGCCTTGTTCGCAGAAGACACGCCTGGATCAAGATCGCTGCTTTCAAAATATCCGAATCTCGTCGAGCCTTTCCCGCGCAAACAGTACGCCGACGGGGGCATCTGGATCGTTCGACCCGACGGCTACGTCGCCCTCGCCGCGAAACATGATGCCTGGAACGATGTGGAGGCGTATCTAAGTAGGCTCACGAAAGCGACACCCGTGTCCACCCATTAATCACCCTCCGAGAAATGCCTTTCCATTAACCCGCCATCCTTGATCTCCTCAATCACCAAGCGATAATCGTCGGACATGTTGAAATCTGCTCTGCGTCGCTCGATCTTGCGCGCACTGGCCGTTGTTGTCGCTGTGGTGAGCGCCTGTACCGGTGCCGAACTGCGGACGCCATACACCGAGTCCGAGCTGCAAACCGCGGTGCCGATGGGAATACCGGCCGTGCGAACCTGGGCCGACGCGCCGCTCTCGGTATTGCGGCCGCAAGTGGCCCAATTACCAGTATTAAACGGGGCACACGAATTTTCCATCCTCGCTCTCTCCGGAGGAGGAGAGCATGGAGCGTTCGGTGCTGGGCTGCTCAATGGTTGGAGCCAAAGCGGGCAGCGCCCCACCTTCAGTATCGTGACAGGCATTTCGACCGGTGCACTAATGGCACCTTTCGCATTTCTAGGGTCCCCCTACGATCAACGTCTCAAAGAGCTTTACACGGATATGTCCTTCCACGGCATCCTTTCGGGTAGTCCCTTCATGGGCTTTTTTGGTGAAGGCCTCTACAACACCCGACCTCTACAACGCATTGTCGCCCGGCAGATCGACCAGACAATGCTGGCCGACATCGCTACTGCCCACCGACAAGGGCGACGGCTCTTTGTGGTGACGACTAATCTCGACGCACAGCGACCGGTGCTGTGGAACATGGGGGCGATCGCCGCCAGCGAGCGCCCCGGCGCGCTAGAACTGTTTCGAAAGGTCCTGCTTGCTTCGGCGAGTGTCCCCGGGCTGTTTGACCCAGTCTACATTGACGCAGAGGCCAACGGACGCCATTTCAAGGAGATGCACGTTGATGGGGGTACCTCGTTGCAGGTCCTTGCCATACCTCTCAAGCTTGCCGCGGCAGGCCGAGTCGTCGCGGCGCACGGCCCGCCGGGACAGCTTTTCATCATCATTAACAACATCCTGGAACCGGCGTTTACGGTGACCAAACCGAAAACCCTGTCCATCACGGCTCGCGCCTTCAATACGCTGATCAAGAGTGACTTCTACGATACGATCCTGGGCTCTTACCTGTTTGCCGAAAAGCAAGGCTTTAAATTCAATCTCGCCTACATTCCAAACACCTTTAAGTTTAAAACCCATGAGCTAATCGACCCAAATTACATGACGGCGCTATTCGAGTTTGGTCGCGCTAATGGTCGCCTTGGAGGGAACTGGCAACATCTTCCGCCGCGCCTGTATCGGTAAGCCGCACGCTTACCCCTTCCTCAAGGTAGAGGCCGGCGCTCGTCTTCGACAACCTCGCAGATCAGGGTTCTGCCGCAAGATGTTAGAGGTCACATTCAGAGCGGTCATCCGGTCCCAGTTACATGTTGGAATCGGACTGCGGTGAAATCAACTTTCAATTCCCGCCGAACGTCTTGCCAGAATTCGTTGATCAAGGTCTTCGTGACGTAAACAAAGTGAAGTGGCTTTTTGGAGGTGGTTGTGTTTGATACAGTGGGAACGGAGGAAACATTTCACTTCATGTTGGTGTAACGGGTGTACATGTCTTCGCGCTTTTGGTTAGTCAGTTCGAGAAGCCGCAGGATCAGCAAATCGCCCATTAACAACAAGGCCGCCTCGTAATGGGTGCCCATGGTTAAGACGCTCAGTCCGGCCGTCACGTCCACCATGGTCTGGGCGGGCAGATGGATCACCACGTCCACGGGCATTTGCGCCGCACGTGCAGGCTGGGCGGTCACGATCACCGTGCGGCCGCCCGCTTCCCGGGCCACCTTTAAGAGGGTCTCGATGGTGGGAAAATGCCCCGGCCCGGCACTGGTAAAAAAGACATCGCCCGCACCCACGGGCGGGGTCACCATTTCTCCCACCACGTAAGATTTGAAACCTGCGTGCATCAGGCGCATGGCGATCGCGGCCATCATCAGGCCTTCGCGGCCCACGCCGTAGCAAACGATGCGCTTGGCGGCGAGGAGTTCCTGACTGAGTATTTCTAGCTGGGAAGATTCGAACTTGGAGAAAACGGCCCCCAGGTCTTGGCAGGCACGCGTGCCAAGCGTCCTCACGTCGAAGTCATTTGCTTTGGTCATACTTACCTAACTTGTTAAGGCATTTGCTGACACGAAGGGATCTTTGCTCAGGAGATTAGTGGGTTAGTCGGGACTGTTAGGCAGAAGCCAGAATTCCGACCAGCAGGCATCTTGGAAGTACAGCGATTTTGGGAAACGCTTTACTGTTGGTTAGCGCGGTTATGGCGGGGAATCCAATTACTCTTTTAGGGGGCATTCTCGAGTTATTAATCTCGCCCGCTCTTAAACTCTCGTTTTCGTTCGTTTCTAGAATTGCGGGCTTAGTTGAATAGATCAGTAGGTTCTCTCTGCCGTCAACAGCTTCTCCAAACAATAACTTTACGACGTAAAGTCGGGTAAACTTGCCGCAGGATTCGTCGCGTGAGACGTATGTGTTTGGCGAAGTCTTCGACCTCAAACCGACCAGTGGCCTGTACCTGAAAAACTCGGCTCGTTTGTTCAACTTTTTGACACCACGAACGGTTAGCGCCAGCGATCCGGCCCCCGGCCCTGCGGGCTATACCCCGAAAGGGCTGTAGGATTCAGCGCCGGGTTTCAACCCTGGGAATCCTCAAAATAAGCGGTTTCGCCCTGGAAGGGGCGAGAGGTGCCTTGATGAATCCCGCGCCCTATCGTTGCTCAAAAAAGGGGATGTTTGATTGGCAGTGCTCAAAATCTTTTGCTGCTAGAAACCACTCCGACCTAAGGCCGCGGTGGTGCGGCCAAGGTTGGCCTGAGCAGCGGCGTAATCTTTCTGGGCCACGGCGCTCAAGAGCGCGTCCAGAACGCTGAGCTGGACCAAGCGCGCCGCCGCATTTTCCCCCGCCCATGGCAAACCGTCCAGGTTCGCACAAAGCGCCACGTCCGATTCCCGGCCCAGCGGCGAGTCTGACCGGTTGGTCAAGGCGATGAGGCGGGCCCCGTTTTGGCGTGCCTGGCGCGCGGCCTCCACCACCGCCGCCGTCTGGCCCGAATGCGAAAAGGCCATCACCACATCCCCGCGCCGCAACAGCGCGGCCGACATCAGCATCAGCTGGCCGTCGTCAAAGACGGAAGCACGCACCCCGATGCGCAGAAACTGGTGGGCGGCATCCCGGGCCACCTGACCCGAGCCGCCCTCGCCGTAAAAGTCACGCTGGCGAGCCGCGTGCAGGCTATCGGCCGCCCGCTCCAGAGCTTCGGGCGACACGTGCGCCAAGCCTTGCTCCAGCGCCTGGACGGAGGCGCGCAAGACCTTTCGCAACCGGGCGGAAGCTCCTTCAGCGACGCAGAGTTCCTCGTTCAGATCCGCCTGGGCCAAACGGTTGTGTTCGCCCAAAGCCTCCCGCAACTGGCGAAAGCCTTCAAAGCCAAGCTTTTTGGCGATTTTAACGATGAGAGCTTCCGACACACCAGTCTCCCCGGCCGCGCATTTAAGCAAGGTATCCTCGCCGGTAGCACCTCGGTGTAACAGGGTGAACAGCGCGTGGGATTCCAAGGCCGTTAGACTGGACAACCGCTCGCGCAGCCGTCCCGTAAGGGACGGCGTGGGCAATTGGGCTTGCTTCGCGCTCCCTGAGCAGCATGAAGGCCTCTCCCGGTGCGCCCCATTGACCTTGGCCTCCCGACCGGGATCAGGACCGGCCAGCTTCGGTGCTTCCAACAACGCGGTTTTGCTCATTCTCGGGGTTTCCAAACAATCGGCACTGGACCATTCGCCCCGGTCCGTGGGGCTGTCACCGCTGCCGCAGCTACTTCTAAATCCGCGGCAAGTTAAACGGTTAAGTTGCCAAAGCATTTAATGAAGAATTATAAAGACGTCAAATATTTGTTTTGAGTTTTTTTACTCGTAAACAATGCGATTCTCATATTTGATGACCTGTAAACGATTCGTTCTTTCCTTTATTTAAACGTTTCAATCGTCTTTGGCGGAGAACTCCGCTGATCGCAAAGAGCCAAATATCAAAACGCGGTTTGAACGCTTGTCGGGAGATAGGCGTCAGCGACACCAGAACGTGCCCGAACCGAATAACAGCAGTAAGCGTCCTAGCGTCCTCTTAACTGGCACTGACACTGATTACGGCCAACTGATTCGCAGATTTCGGAGGCCGCCTCTCGACGCGACAACTAAGATCTCTAAACGCCTGGCCTTCCGATCGGGCTATGGGATTCTCTCTCTACCAGAAAGGGTTGAATGGCTTTCTGGATCGAACTGACCTTTCCCTCGATCAAAGCCAGCAATTCTCCCGCCAGGCACCTTCCCACTTCCTCGGCGCGGTAATCGATCGTCGTCAAGGTGGGCGTGAGGCCAATGCAAAGATCGGTATTGTCGTAGCCCACGATCGCGACATCCTCCGGAACCCGAAGTTTGGATTCGGCCAACACCTTCATGGCCCCCGCGGCCATATAGTCATTGGAGCAAAAAATCGCGTCGGGCGTAAACTCTCGGAGGATATCTCTCATCGCCGCGATGCCGCTGGGGACCGTGAAATCGCCGTACCTTTTGGTCAGTCGGTCGAGCCCTGCCCCTGCCAACCCTTGTATAAAGCCTTTTTCTCTCTCAATCGCATCCAAGTGTTGAGCCGGACCATTGATCATCGCCACGCGGCGACGGCCCTGTTTGGCAAACAGTTCCGCCACGAGCTGAGCGCCGTAATCACTTTGCAGATCCACGTAATTAATGTCTCGCCCGAACGAGGCGGGACGCATTAGCACGTAAGGAAAACCGTTCTTCTTCAGGGTGTGAATAAAAGCGTAATCGCGAACGAATTGGGGGACAATGATGATTCCATCAAGGGAGCGGCCACCCACCACCTGGTCAAAATATTGCATCAGGTCCGGGTCCTCATGGCTTTTCACGTCGAGCCGAAGCCCGTGCTTCGCTTCGTCCACGACGGAGAGCACCCCCCTCACCAGGTGATAAAAGAGGGACGTCCCTCGAACGATGTCGGCCGATACAGCCGACGTCATCATGAGCAGTGCAATGGCGTTCGCCTTGCCGGTGTTCAGCGTCCGCCCGATTTGATTCGGCGTGTAGTTTAGACGTTTGGCACAGGTCATCACCCGAAGGCGCGTCGATTCCCGAATGTTCCCGCCGCCCCTCAACGCCATCGAGGCGGTGGCGATCGAAACCCCGGCTAGTTCCGCTACTTCCCTAAGGTTGGCCATATTTGTTTTCTAAACTAACTACGCAAGGGCTTCGTCCTTGATACCGCAGCTGCGCAAAAGCGCCAAAGGATAGCCTTACGGGGCAGGTTTTCCCAATTAAAATTCCCCGGGGCGCCCGCCGACGACTTAACGGAACCTTCCCCACACCATGGACCCCGGGGTTGAACACCTCCTTGGATGGATATCATCGAGGCCCGAACGATTCCCCTGTTTTGACGGCATGAAACCTCCTGAAGAAAGGAGTCAATCAGTCGGGGAAACCGACGTATTTTCTCCATCCAGGCTTGCTGCTGGCTCGGCTGCCGAGCGCAAAATGGCTTCGTGCTTTTGGTCCGCCCAACAGGCTTTCAACCCTGGGCTTTGTACACAATTTGTGGGCGGGAATAAAGCATCGCCCGATGGTGTGAATGAATACAGGCTGGAAGCCTATGCTACCTTGCTGTTCGGAGCGTCGAGCGATAGCTTGAGGTCATGCAGTAAAACCATCACCGCGGCGGCGTAAAGTAGGATAGGCTTCCAGCCTGTTTCCATTCGTACCATCAGCGATGCTTTTCAAGTATTCGCCGTTTTCCGATTTGTGTATGAAGCCCAGGGTCCCCCCTCGGTTCGTTTGCTTACCCGGACATAACGTTTGCTCACCTAGCACAATGTTTTTACCTAAGCTAACTTTACGGCGTAAAGTTTTTTTTGGCAGTAGTGCTTGCCTGCCACCGGTGTGGCCCCGATCTTTGGGGCGCACATCGAAAGGGTGGATTTTTAAAAAGACAAACCCTCATCGATCGCGCGTAAAGTTAAACCTCGAAAGGTGCTTGTAGAACCCCCATTTTCGCGAAAATCACGGCGTCAGACGTGGCGAGCCTTTACGCTTTGCCGCAGCCTCTCT
>Ga0210383_10006253_pt1 | contig 10399 bp, 7 predicted proteins | sample IncBWC14OmetaG_FD_160072 | JGI IMG/M metagenome (GOLD analysis project Ga0210383, IMG submission 160072) | Forest soil microbial communities from Barre Woods Harvard Forest LTER site, Petersham, Massachusetts, United States - Inc-BW-C-14-O ...
GGAATATGTTCAGCGAGTGGTTTGTCATCGAACAAGGCAAGATCCGAGCGATCTACTCTTCGATGTTTTATCCCGAGCAGGATGCTATGGTGCCGAACTGGCCGCCTTTCGACGGCAATTGGCCGGTAGCGCCGCCGCCGAAATAGTGGGTTGGGCGTAACATGATATAGTTCGCCACAGCGGATAATCGAAGAGGTAAAAATCATGGCAAAATCCAAGACACCGTCACTCGCCCGTCGAGGTTTCCTGAAAGGCGCCGCAGTGGGCGCGGCTGCCGGAGCGGCTGCTTTGGTGGCTCCAGCGGCGGCGGAAGCGCAAGAGGCCACCCAGCGGACCACCGCTCTGCCACCCACAGCCGCGCAGCGAGCGGTTGAAAATGCCACGCCAGCAAGTGTTTCTGTGGAAGACCTGCAGATCGTGGAACGCCCCGGCGCGGATTACATGGTGGATGTCTTCAAATCGCTCGGATTCGAGTACCTTTTCGCCACGCCCGGCTCCAGTTTTCGTGGGATTCACGAATCGGTGATTAATCACGGCGGCAACGTCAACCCCGAGTTCATCACCTTCACGCACGAAGAATGCTCGGCGGCCGCAGCCAACGGTTACGCCAAGATCGAAGGCAAGCCGGCGCTGGTTTGCGCGCACGGCACAGTGGGCATCCAGCACGCCGCGATGGCCATCTACAACGCCTATTGCGATCAGGCCCCGCTCTACGTTGTGGCCGGCAATATTTCCGATGCCGCCGAACGCCGCGGCCGGGTGGAATGGTTGCACGCCGCGCAGGACGTGGCGGCCACGGTGCGCGATTACACCAAGTGGGACGACAATCCGGCGTCGCTCACGCACTTCGGCGAGTCGGCTGTGCGCGCCTACCAGATCGCGATGACAGCTCCCATGATGCCGGTGGTGTTGGCCGCCGACGGCGTACTGCAGGAAGGCGAAGCGCCCAAGGATTTCAACTGGCGCATTCCGAAGCTTCCGAAGATTTCGGCTCCGGCGGGCGATTCAGAAGCTGTGGCCGAACTGGCGCAAATGTTGGTGGCCGCTGAAAATCCGGTGTTCGTCACCAGCCGCTCGGCACGCACTCCAGCGGGACTGAAGCTGCTGGTGGAACTGGCTGAAGTGACCGGCGCAGCGGTGATCGATCAGCAGCGCCGCATGAATTTCCCCTCCCGCCATCCACTGAATCAGACTGGGCGCTCGCGTGGGGCCATTAGCAATGCCGACCTGATTGTAGGCCTGGAAGTTTACGACTTCTTCGGCGTGGTGCACGCGCTGGGCGGCCAGGTGGAGGTGGTTCCGCGATCTATTATCAAGCCGGGAACCAAGCTCGTCAGCATCAGTTCGTCCGACCTTTTCTATAAGAGCAATTATCAGAACTTCCAACGCTACGAGGATGTGGATCTATCCATCCCGGCGGATGCCGAAGCCACCATGCCCGCCTTGATCGAAGCCGTGAAACGCCTGCTAACGGACGATCGCAAGCGCGCCATTCAAGCACGCGCCGACAAGCTGGCGCAAACCAGCCACCAGGCGCTGGAACAAACCCGAACCGCCGCTTCTTACGCTTGGGACGCCAGCCCGGTTTCAACCGCTCGGCTTTCGGCGGAATTGTGGGCGCAGATTAAGAATGAAGATTGGTCGCTGGTGTCAGATCCGTTTTGGGTGAGCAACTGGCCTCTGCGGCTTTGGGATTTCACCAAGCACTATCAATTTATCGGCGGCGCGGGTGGCGAAGGCGTGGGTTATCTTGCCCCGGCCGCCCTGGGAGCAGCTATCGCCAATAAGAAGCATGGACGATTGAGCGTCTCCGTTCAATCCGACGGCGATCTGATGATGGCCAACGGAGTTTTGTGGACCGCGGCGCATCATCGCATCCCTCTGCTGACGGTGATGCACAACAATCGCGCGTATCATCAGGAGATCATGCAGTTGCAGCGCGTGGCCAACCAGCACAATCGCGGCGTGGACGTGGACAAGTGCAAAATCGGAACCGAGATCGCGAATCCCAACATCGATTACACGATGCTGGCGAAAAGTATGGGCGTGCAGGCCGAAGGGCCCATTTCCGATCCTAAGGATCTGAGCGCGGCCATCCGGCGCGGAATCGACGTAGTGAAGCGCGGCGATCCGTATCTCATCGATGTCATCACGCAGCCTCGATAGGAAATTTATGATCCTGAAAGTTATCGTCGTAACGGTGGGCGCAGCTTTATGGGTGACGGCGCAATCGCCCGAGGCAGGAAACACGCAAAACGGCAAGCGCCAATTCGTGAAGTTAGGGTGCTATACGTGCCACGGTTATGAAGGGCAGGGCGGGGGCGCTGGTGCCAAGCTTGCACCACGTCCGATTGCCGTTACTGCGCTGATCGCCTACGTGCGCCACCCGGCTGGAAGTATGCCGCCATTTACCAAGAAAGTGGTTTCCGATGAGGTTCTCACGGATATCCATGCGTATCTGGCGAGCGTGCCTGCTCCGCCTCCGGCAAAAGACATTCCGTTATTGAACCAGTAGACTGACGCGTTCCAAGGCATCGTCCAATTCGGGCGATTCGGGCAATTGCAGACCAAAATCCTTTTCCAAACAGGACCGCAGTTGGGTGCCGTCGCCGAGGGTGCGTTTTTCCGTTCCGTCCCGGCGATGAATCGCGAGCGCGCCGTTGCGCAGCGCGTAGCGGGCTTCGGGCGTGGTCCGCGCGGCCAACAGGGTGTGGCGGAAGAACGAACTCGGATGGCTACACAAGAACCAGCTGGACACTTCGTAATCGGAGGGGAATTGCGGCTCGATTGTGAAGCGATAGAACGGCTGCCATTCGCCATTTATACACGCTTCCAGCACGTAGCCGTTTTCGAGCGGCGTCAAGCGGTGTGCTTCGTGGGGTGTGGGTTGAACGATGTTCGGTTCCAGGCGTAGAGGCGTGGTGAGTACGTTGCCGCCAAATCCAACATCGGCGATGTAGCGCACGCCATCCAGATCCACCAGAAGGGCCATGTGGCTGCGCGGGCCGATAGGGCTATCAGGAGCGGCGCCCCACAACACACGCGCCGCCAGGTTGGTGACTGTAAATCCCAAAGCATCCAGGGCATGCCGGAACAACGTATTGTGTTCGAAGCACCAACCTCCACGGCCAGCCGACACCAGCTTGGCTTGCAGCGACTCCAGATCCAGCGCCACGGGCCAACCTAAGAGAGGATTCAAATTTTCGAACGCGATCGCTGCAGGGTGGAGAGCATGGATGGCTTGCAAAGTCTCGATGGTTGCGGTGCGCGGCCCGCTATACTTGATGCGATCGAGATAGGCGTCTAAATCAAAGTGGGAGGGCACCCAATCAGCATAGACGAGCCCGCGGTTTAGTAGGGGCGCTCGCCGATCCAATTGCCGGGTGGGTCGTAGTTGCAGACCCAGACTTCGCGCCCTGCCTCACGGGCAATAGCGCATCCCACTTCGCGGGTTCCACTCCAGACTAGTTGGGTGTAATGGCCGCAGACGGCACGGCAGGTGTTGGAACGGTAACTGTAATCGCGCGCTTCCGATGCCCAGGCATCGACCACTTGATCGGGCGTAGCGCGGCCGCCGGAAATTTCGAAAAGATTCTCGCCAAAGATCGGGTGGGGGCGATGGTAGAACTGCCGCTCGTGGAGCAGATGGCTGGCCCAATCCTCGGCTCGCGCCGCTAAACGATCTGACCAGCGGAGCGACGGCACGTGGACTTGTACCCTGATTTCGTTGTGGGCCACCAGCATGTCGCGCGCGAAGGACCCCGCGGGAACCGAGCCGTTTTCGCCGACCGCCAGCCCGATGGGCAGGCACAACAGCGCGACAACAAGGCAGCCTGATCGCGACATCTAGGCAAGTTTAAGGAAGAGCGATCGCCGAATCTGCCGGGCGTTCCGCTCAAATGGGAGGGCTTATTTGCCGTAGAATCCTGGGGGAGGTTCCTCAATCTATGACGTCCATCTCGAAGATGGTTAAGGCCTACCTCGCCGCGTTTGCCAAGTCGTCTGGTCGCGTCCCGACGGATGTTCCGATTCTGCGTTCCGTAAGAGGCGACCTTAAGAGAGCGGACGTAAAAGACTACAAGCAGTATCTAGTCAATAAATACCGATGAAGGGGATGCTGGTGGATACCAACGTCGCCCTGGACGTTTTGCTCGACCGGCAACCGCATCCAGGATCAAGCACGGCGCTTTGCGCCGCAGTTGAAACAAGCCGAGCCAAGGGCCTTAGAAAACCCTAGCCCCTCCTAAGCAAGAATCCCGGAAACAAGATATTCATTAGCGGCCCCCTAATGGGATGGGCTACAATGCTCGATCAGAGAGCGCGCGGGTTTTTCCCCCGAACTCCGCCGCTCGCGAACCGCGGAGGGTTCGTAAAAAACTCCCATGTCCACCTCCACTCAGCCTCAAGCGCTGGCTTCTTCCAATGCAATCGATCAGCTTTGCATTAACACCATCCGCACCCTCTCGATGGACGCTGTTCAACAGGCAAACTCCGGGCATCCTGGCACGCCGATGGCCATGGCGCCGGTGGTTTACACGCTCTGGCAGCAGTTCCTGAGGTTTGACCCGGAAGACCCTATTTGGCCCAATCGCGACCGCTTTGTGCTTTCGGCGGGACATGCGTCGATGCTTCTGTATTCGATGCTGCACTTGAGCCAGGTGAAGGCGGTGAATCCGAAGTACGAAATGCTGGGGACGGTGAGCGTCACGCTGGACGACATCAAGAATTTCCGGCAGCTGAACAGTAAGTGCCCCGGGCACCCGGAGTACCGGTGGACATCGGGGATCGAGACCACGACAGGGCCGTTGGGACAGGGCCTGGCCACCAGCGTTGGAATGGCGCTGGCCTCGCGCTGGATGGCGAAGTATTTCAATCGCCCGGGCTTCGAGATGATCGATTTCAACGCGTACGCGTTGTGCGGCGACGGCTGCATGATGGAAGGCGTCAGCAGCGAAGCGGCGTCGGTGGCGGGGCACCTGAAGCTTTCGAACCTCTGTTGGATCTACGATAACAACCACATCACCATTGAAGGCAACACATCACTGGCGTTTAGCGAAGACGTGGCCACGCGGTTCCTGGGCTACGGCTGGAACGTACTGCGAGTGGGCGACGCCAACGATCAAGAAATGGTGGCGCGGGCGCTAGGAACGTTCCTGGCAACCGAAGACCGTCCAACGCTCATTATTGTGGATAGCCACATCGCCTACGGCGCGCCGCACAAGCAGGACACCAGCGCGGCGCATGGAGAGCCCCTGGGTGAAGATGAGATCCGGCTCACGAAACGCAATTACGGCTGGCCGGAAGACGCGAAGTTCCTGGTGCCGGATGGCGTGTACGATCGCTTCAAGGAACAGCTCGGGCAGCGGGGACACAGCGCGCGCAACGCTTGGATGGCGAAGTTCGCCGAATATAGCAAGCAGTTTCCGGAACTGGCCAGCCAACTAGAGAAAATCCAGAAGCGCGAATTGCCGCAAGGTTGGGATGCAGCGATTCCGACCTTCCCCGCAGATGCCAAAGGCCTGGCGGGACGCGATTCGTCCGCGAAAGTGCAGAACGCCATTGCGCAGCATTTACCCTGGCTGATCGGGGGCGCGGCCGATCTGGCGCCATCCACGAAAACGCGTCTCACCTTCGACGGCGCGGGCGATCTGGAAGCTAACAACTACGGCGGGCGCAATATGCATTTCGGCATCCGCGAGCACGCCATGGGATCGATTCTCAACGGGCTTTCGCTGTCGAAGCTGCGGCCTTTCGGCTCGGGCTTTCTGATCTTCAGCGACTACATGCGCGCGCCGATTCGATTGAGCGCTCTAATGGAGATCCCGGTCATTTTCATCTTCACGCACGATTCGATTGGCGTGGGCGAAGACGGGCCGACGCATCAGCCGGTGGAGCAACTGATTTCGCTACGGGCGATTCCAGGCCTGATCGTAATGCGGCCGGGCGACGCGAATGAGGTGGCGCAAGCCTGGCGCGTGATCGTGCAGCTTACCCATGAGCCGGTGTGCTTAATTCTTTCGCGCCAGAACATGCCGACGCTGGACCGTAGCAAGTACGGAGCGGCGTCCGGCGTCGCTTACGGCGCGTATGTTTTGGCCGATCCGCCGGAGGGCAAGCCGGACGTGATCCTGATTGGAACGGGCAGCGAAGTATCGCTTTGCGTGGACGCTTATGAAACGCTCACCAAAGAGGGGATCAAGGCGCGCGTAGTCAGCATGCCATCCTGGGAGTTGTTCGAGCAGCAATCCTACGAATATCAGAACGCGATATTGCCGCCTCGCGTGAAGGCTCGAGTGTCAGTGGAACAAGCGTCGGTGTTTGGATGGGATCGTTATGCGCGCCGCCGTATCGGCATGCACACCTTCGGCGCGTCGGCGCCGCTCAAAGAATTGCAGAAAAAATTCGGCTTCACCCCTGACGCTGTTGCCGCTGCCGCAAAAGAAGAGCTGGCAAAGGCACAATAGAGATAAGGACGGGCAGACGGCGGCCAGCGGGTCGTCTGTCTCAAGATTCACCGAGGACGAGAGGAACACCAAGTGACTAACACCACAAGCGCCACAATTACAACCTCCGCAGCCACCACCAATCCTTTGGTGGAACTTCGTAAATTCGGACAATCCGCGTGGCTGGATTACATCCGGCGCACACTCATCACCGGGGGCGAGCTGAAGCGCCTGGTGGATGAAGACGGGCTGGGCGGCGTCACATCCAATCCGGCGATTTTCGAAAAGGCCATCACAGGCAGCACAGACTATGCGGACGCGCTGGTCGAACTGCAAAAGCGCAAGGACCTGGACGCGATGCGTGTTTACGAAATCATTGCGATTAAAGACATTCAGGATGCCGCCGATATCCTGCGGCCGGTGTACACCAATACGAAGATGCGCGATGGCTACGTCAGCCTGGAGGTTTCTCCCTTTCTGGCGCGCGACACTCAAGGCACGCTTAAGGACGCGCGGCGCTTGTGGAAAGAAGTGAATCGTCCCAACCTACTGGTGAAGGTGCCGGCGACGATAGAAGGAATCGCCGCTATCGAGGAGCTGATCAGCGAAGGCATCAATGTCAATGTGACGCTGCTGTTCGCACAGGAGATGTATGAGAAGGTGGCGCTGGCCTATATTGCCGGCCTGAAGAAATACGCCGCTGGTGGAGGCGACCCAAGCCACGTATCGAGCGTGGCCAGCTTCTTCATCAGCCGCATCGACAGCATGGTGGATTCGATTGTCAAGGCCAAGCTGAAATCGAGCACCGATCCCAAGGAGCAGGCGCTGCTGAAGAGCCTGCCGGGAAAGGTGGCGATTGCCAACGGCAAGCTCACCTATCAGCGATACAAAGAGATCTTCTCGGGCCCCGATTGGAATGCCCTGGCGCAGAAGGGCGCGCAAACGCAGCGCGTGCTGTGGGCCAGCACCAGCACCAAGGATCCATCCTATTCAGACGTGCTGTACGTGGAAGAGCTGATCGGGCCGGACACGGTGAACACTATGCCGCCGCAAACGCTGGAGGCTTTCCGCGATCACGGCAAACCGAAAGCGAGCCTGGAAGCGGGCTTGGACGCCGCGAAACAGACCATGGACGATTTGGCAGCGGCCGGCATTTCCATGAAGAAAGTGACTGACGACCTGGTTACCCAGGCCGTGAAGCTGTTCGCCGAGCCGTTCGACAAGCTGCTAAACGCGGTGGACGCAAAATGCAAGTTCGCCTCGCAAGCCGAAGTGAATGCGCAGACCACCACGCTGCCCGAAGATATCGGCACCAAGCTTTCCGAAGCTGTCGACGATTGGAAAATGGCGGGTAAAGTCCGGCGTCTGTGGGGGCGCGACGCTTCGCTCTGGACCGGAACCGATGAAGCCAAGTGGCTGGGCTGGCTGGGCATCACCGAAGATCAACTGGCCCACAAACAGCACTTGGAAGATGTCGCCAAAGACGTGAAAGCGGCCGGATTCAGGCACGCGTTGCTGTTAGGCATGGGAGGATCGAGCCTGTGTCCGGAAGTTCTGAGAATGACGTTCGGGAAAATCGAGGGCTTCCCGGAAATGTTTGTGTTGGATTCCACCGATCCCGCTCAAGTGAAGGCGTACGAGAACAAGATTGACTTGGCGAACACGGTGTTTATCGTGTCGAGCAAGTCGGGGACGACGCTTGAGCCGAACATCTTCAAGCAGTATTTCTTCGATCGCGTGGAGAAGACCTTGGGGCCCGGTAAAGCGGGCAGCCGCTTCATCGCCATCACCGACCCGGGCTCGAAGTTCGAACAAGTGGCGCAAGCGGATGGCTTCCGGCACATCTTCCACGGCGACCCGAGCATTGGCGGACGGTACTCCGCGCTGTCCGATTTCGGCATGGTTCCGGCGTCGGTTATGGGCATGGACGCGCTGCGGTTTCTGGATCGTGCTGATGTGATGGCGATTGCTTGCTCATCGTGTCTGCCGGTGGATAAGAATCCAGGCGTGCAGCTTGGCTTGGTGCTGGGCGTGGCCGCGAAGGCCGGACGCGATAAGGTGACGCTGATCACTTCGCCCGGTATTTGGGATTTCGGCGCATGGCTGGAGCAATTACTGGCGGAATCGACCGGCAAGGATGGCAAGGGCCTGATCCCGGTGGATGGCGAGGCGCTGGGCGCTCCGGAAGTTTACGGCAAAGATCGCATCTTCGCTTATATTCGCTTGGAAAATGGCGCGGATCCGGCGCAGGATCAAGCCGTGGACGCTCTTGCCAAGGCGGGACATCCGGTGGTGCGCATCGCGCTGTCGGACACTTACAACCTGGGTCAGGAAATGTTCCGCTGGGAAATCGCGACCGCGGTAGCCGGATCTGTCATCGGCATCAACGCGTTCAACCAGCCCGACGTTGAGGCCAGCAAGATCGAGACGAAAAAGTTGACGTCGCAATACGAAAAGACGGGCGCGCTTCCGCCGGAAGCGTCGATCCTTTCAGAGAACGGCATCGAGCTGTTCACCGACGATACCAACGCCAAGGCGCTGGCGTCGGCAGCGGGACCCGACAAGACGCTGGTGGGATATTTGCGAGCGCACTTGAATCGGTTGAACGCGGGCGATTACTTCGCGCTGCTGGGTTATGTAGAGATGAATCAGCCGCATCACAAGGTCCTAAAGAGTATTCGAGCCGGCGTGCGCGACAAGAAGAAAGTCGCGACGTGTTTGGGATTTGGTCCGCGCTTTTTACATTCCACCGGCCAGGCGTACAAGGGCGGCCCGAATACGGGTGTCTTCCTTCAAGTGACTTGCGACGACAAGGCCGACATCCCGGTGCCGGGCCAGAAGTTCACATTCGGCGTGGTGAAGGCGGCGCAGGCGCGGGGCGATTTCCAGGTGCTAGCGGATCGCAAGCGGCGGGCACTGCGCGTCCACTTGCACGATGTGGATAGCGGCCTGGCGGCACTCGAAGCGGCGATTACGAAGGCATTGTCTTAATAGAAACAGAAAGGTAAAGAATGCAATTGGCAGAAGACACTGCTTCCAGGTCGATCCTTGGCGCGGGGCGTCCAGGCGACCCATGTGTGATGGTGATTTTTGGCGCGTCGGGTGATTTGACGAAGCGCAAACTCATCCCGGCGCTCTACAATCTGGCGAAAGACAATCTGCTGTCCAAGGAGTTCGCGCTCGTGGGATTTGCGCGCAACGAGTTGACCAGCGAACAATTTCGCGACGAGATCGGCAAAGAGATTGGCGAGTTCGCCACTACCACTATCGATCCCGATCTATGGCACTGGTTCTCTCGCCGCATCTATTATCTTTCCGGCGACTTCGCCGACCCCAATGCTTACAAGGGGTTGTGCGAGCTTCTGGAGCAGATCGACAAAGAACACGGCACACGCGGCAACTACTTCTACTATCTGGCCACGGCACCCAGTTTTTTTGGGCCTATCATCACGCAACTGGGCGATGCGGGCTTGGTGAACGAGGACCACGGCTGGCGGAGGGTGATTATCGAAAAGCCGTTTGGCCACGATTATGAGTCGGCTATTGCACTGAACAAACAAATTCGCAAGGTGCTAGACGAAAAGCAGATCTATCGTATCGACCATTATCTGGGTAAGGAAACGGTCCAGAACATTTTGGTGTTCCGCTTCGCCAACGGTATTTTCGAGCCGATCTGGAACCGGCGCTATATCGATCATGTCCAGATCACCGTATCGGAGACGGTGGGCGTGGAACAGCGCGGCACGTACTATGAGAAGGCGGGCACGCTGCGCGACATGGTGCCCAATCACATCTTCCAGCTCATTTCGCTGACCGCGATGGAGCCCCCCGTTTCCTTCGATGCGGACGTGGTTCGTGACGAACAGGCCAAAATTCTGAAAGCCCTGTCGCCGATGACGGACGAAGAGGTGCTGACGCGCACGGTGCGTGGGCAATATGGCGAGGGCGTGGAAGGT
>Ga0210383_10006254_pt1 | contig 10399 bp, 8 predicted proteins | sample IncBWC14OmetaG_FD_160072 | JGI IMG/M metagenome (GOLD analysis project Ga0210383, IMG submission 160072) | Forest soil microbial communities from Barre Woods Harvard Forest LTER site, Petersham, Massachusetts, United States - Inc-BW-C-14-O ...
CCTTGCAATTGCCCTTCGCCATGTTTCCGCTCTTGCACTTCACCAGTTTGCGAAAACGCATGGGCGCCTGGAAGAATGGTTGGGTTCTGCTGGCCGCGGGCTGGGCCAGTGCTATCCTGATCACCTCCATGGACCTCTACGGATTACCAGAGTCGGTGCGAACAGCTTGGCACCTGATCCGTGGTGGATGACCCGCGATATCCAGCTATGTACAGCACAATTCTGGTGACGCTTGAAGGCACTCCCACCGATCGCCCTATCATTGAGCACGTCAAGCAACTTGCGGTCTTAGCCCATAGCCGCGTCGTGCTGCTGCACGTCGCCGATGGCTGGGCCGCACGCACTTACGGTCCCGATGCCGTCAGTCCAGAGATCGTCGCTGACACCGCTTACCTCCAGCAAGTCCGCGCCGAATTCCAGTTACTGAATATCCCGATCGAAACCGAACTGGCCTTTGGCGATCCGGTCAAGCAGATCGTGATGTGGGTTGAAAATAAGGGGTGCGATCTCGTGGCCATGAGCACGCACGGCCACCGTTTTCTCGCCGATATTTTCCTGGGAGCCACCGCCAGCCGTGTGCAGCACCAGATCAGCGTGCCTGTCCTTCTGCTTCGCGCGAAGTAGAGCTCAACTCAAGCAGATCCCACAAGTTTCCATATAGATCTTCAATCACTGCGACCGTTCCATAAGCTTCCTCTTTGGGAGAACGCGCGAACTTGATTCCCGCCGCGACCATTGCCCGGTAATCACTCCAGAAGTCATCCGTGTGCAGAAAAAATCCAACTCGCCCGCCGGTCTGGTTGCCAATGCGGCTTGATTGTTCCGGACTTGCTGCGCGCGCCAGCAGAACGTTCGTACTTCCTTCTGCTCCTGGAGGCGCGACCAGGACCCATCGCTTCTCCTCGCTCAGGCGCGTGTCTTCTACGAGCCGGAATTTGAGTTGCCCCGTAAAAAACGCCAGCGCCTCGTCGTAATCCCTAACTAGCAGCGCCACATACCCGATTTTCTGTGCCATGGAGTCTCCATCCATCTGTTTCTCCCTGACTCGAACGCTGTTGCTGCGTGCGCGCCGGCCTTCAAACCATTTACACTATCCTGTTTACCTGACGAAATGCGCCCCCGCTCTCCTGCGCGCAGAAGGAACGTCATCATGTCTGTGAATAGTTTCAACTCGCGAAACACTCTCAAAGTCGGAAGCCAGTCTTACGAGCTCTACCGCATCGACGCGCTCGACAAGCAGGGTATCTCGACCAAGCACCTGCCTTACTCCCTCCGCATTCTGCTCGAGAACCTGCTGCGCACCGAAGACGGCCGCAACGTATCGCAGGAAGAAGTGCGCGCGCTCGCTGCCTGGAACAGCAAGTCGAAACCGGATAAAGAAATCGCCTTCACGCCCAGCCGCGTCCTCTTGCAGGACTTCACCGGCGTTCCCGCGGTCGTCGATCTCGCTGCCATGCGCGACGCCATGAAGCGCCTCGGCGGCGATCCCAAGCTCATCAATCCGCTGCAACCGGCCGAGTTGGTCATCGACCACTCTGTGCAGGTCGACGAATTCGGCTCACCACAAGCTTTCGGCCTGAATGCCGAACTCGAATTCCTGCGCAACAAGGAGCGTTACGCCTTCCTGCGTTGGGGACAGACCGCGTTCCACAACCTGGCCATTGTTCCGCCAGACACTGGCATCGTTCACCAGGTCAATCTCGAATATCTCGCGCGGGTCGTCTTCGTTCATGAAGCCGACGGCAAGCGCACAGCGTATCCCGACACGCTCGTCGGCACCGACTCGCATACCACCATGATCAACGGCCTCGGAGTTCTCGGGTGGGGCGTCGGCGGCATCGAAGCAGAAGCTGCCATGCTCGGCCAGCCCGTCTCCATGCTGATTCCGCTCGTGGTCGGCGTGAAGCTCACTGGCCGGCTGCGCGAAGGCGCCACTGCCACCGACCTCGTACTAACCATTACCGAAATGCTGCGCAAGCACGGTGTCGTCGGAAAGTTCGTCGAGTACTTCGGCCCCGGGTTACAAGACTTGCCGCTCGCCGATCGTGCCACCATCGCCAATATGGCTCCCGAATACGGCGCCACCTGCGGCATCTTCCCGATCGACAAAGAAAGTCTGCGCTACCTGCGCCTCACCGGGCGCTCCGAAGAACTGATTTCTCTCGTCGAAGCCTATGCTCGCGAACAAGGCCTCTTCCACGACGAGAAGACGCAAGAAGCTCAATATTCCGAATTGCTCGCGCTCGATCTCGCGACCGTCGAGCCGAGCCTTGCTGGACCGAAGCGCCCGCAGGACCGTGTCGTCCTCTCGAAAGCGGGCGAGTCGTTCCAGGCGGCGCTGCCGTCGCTAATCAAACCGAAGGCGAAACCAGCCGCCTCAGTTGTCGCAGGCACTGACACTGCCGCGAAACAAGTCGGCAGTTGGGAAGCTGAAGGCGGCAGCCCGACGGCCGTCGGCGTCGAAGACCCGAACGTTCACGAACACGTCCCCGTGAGCGTGAAGAATTCGCTCAAGCATGGCAGCGTCGTGATCGCCGCCATTACAAGCTGCACTAACACTTCGAACCCCTCGGTGTTAATGGCCGCTGGCATCCTCGCCAAAAAAGCTGTCGAGCGTGGATTGCAAACGCCGGCCTGGGTCAAGACCTCTCTCGCGCCTGGTTCGAAGGCTGTCACCGAATACCTGATCCAGGCCGGCCTGATGCCGTACCTCGAAAAGCTCAAGTTCAATCTGGTCGGCTACGGCTGCACCACGTGCATCGGCAACTCCGGCCCCCTGCCGACTGAAGTCTCGCAAGCCATCGACGAAAAAGATCTGGTCGTCGCCTCCGTGCTCTCCGGCAATCGCAACTTCGAAGGCCGCATCAATTCCGAAGTTCGCGCCAATTACCTGATGTCGCCGCCGCTGGTCGTTGCCTTCGCCCTCGCCGGCCGCATCGACCTCGATCTCAAGAAAGACGCACTCGGCAAGGACAAAGACGGCAAGCCCGTCTACCTCGCCGATGTCTGGCCGACACAAAAAGAAGTTGAGGACGCCGTCCGCCAGATCTCCGCCGACATGTTCCGCAAGAGTTACAGCGAAGTCTATGAAGGCGATTCGCACTGGCGCTCGCTGCCCGTTCCTAAAGGCCAGACTTATGTGTGGGAGCACGATTCCACCTACATCCGCCAAGCTCCCTATTTCGATGAAATGAGCGTGAAACCTTCGCCAGTCGGCGACATTCACGCCGCCCGCGTGCTCGCGGTGCTCGGCGACAGCGTCACCACCGACCACATCTCGCCGGCAGGTTCGATCAAGAAAGACAGTCCCGCCGGAAAGTATCTGGTCGAACATGGCGTCAAACCCGCCGATTTCAACTCTTACGGCTCGCGCCGTGGCAATCACGAAGTCATGGTCCGTGGCACCTTCGCCAACGTTCGCCTGCGCAACAAGATGGTTCCCGCTCTTGAAGGCGGGTTCACCCGCCATCTGCCCGCCGGCAAAGAGATGTCGATCTTCGAAGCTTCTGAAAAGTACATCGCCGAAGGCGTGCCCCTCGTCATCGTGGCCGGAAAAGAATACGGCTCCGGTTCCTCCCGCGATTGGGCCGCGAAGGGCCCTCGCCTTCTCGGGGTGCATGCCGTCATTGCCGAAAGCTACGAACGCATTCACCGCTCGAATCTCGTCGGCATGGGAATTCTGCCGCTTCAATTCCAGCCCGGCGAAAATGCCGAATCGCTGAAGTTGACCGGCGAAGAGGTGTTTGAGATCACAGGCATCCGTGACCTCGTCGAAAACTTCTCCCCCGCTCGGAAAATCAAAGTGAAAGCGACATCCGCGGGCGAGACCACCGAATTCACCGCGCTCGTCCGCATCGATACCCCGCAGGAAGCGCAGTACTACTCGAACGGCGGCATCCTGCAATACGTTCTGCGTCAGTTGTTGGCCACCAAACCGCAGCCGGTGCACGCCTAGATTTCAGCCCGTAGAGAGATGGCCTCGCGAAAACGTGGGGCCATTTTCGTGTGCACGACTCAATACAAATAGTCGACTACGAACTCGACGTCACGCGATTGAGTGACGCGTGTCACAGCATTGCCGCCCATTAAACGCGCCTCCTCGCAACAATCGTTGCTGGGGCTTCATTCCCGTTGGCCGCTCGCAGTGCCGCTTCCAATTTCCCCGCTTTCGATGGCCAAGGTCGCCCGCACATTCACGACCGACGATGGAGGCAAGAAATCGCTCCCTGCCGCTTATCAGTTCAACTGCTACGACGGCCACAACGGGCCGACCCGCGGATAGCGCCACAGTGCTTCATGTGCCCAATCCCGGGAGGCTCCCCTCGCCTCCCGGTTTTTCTTTCTGAACGCAACGCCCGATTCTTTGCCGGCCAATTCCGCCGCGGATCGCATCGAACCCACCGGCGTTAGTCCGGGCCCGGCTGTTATAATCAAGAATTGCGCTGATGACAAAAAAGCGACTGATACGTTCGACAACAGTTTTGGCGGTTCGCCGCGACGGCAAAGTTGTCCTTGCCGGAGACGGCCAGGTCACGCTTGGCGACTCGGTCATCAAGCACACCGCCAAGAAGATTCGTCGTCTTTACCAGGACAAAATCCTCGCGGGCTTTGCCGGATCCACTGCCGACGCCTTCTCCCTCTTCAGCCGCTTCGAGGCGAAACTCGAGCAGTATCACGGCAATGTTGGCCGTTCCGCCGTCGAACTCGCGAAAGACTGGCGCACCGACAAGTTCCTGCGCCATCTTGAGGCCCTCCTGCTGGTTGCCGATAAAGATCAAACTTTTCTGCTCAGTGGCCAGGGCGATGTCATCGAACCAGATGGCGGGATTGCGGCTATTGGCAGTGGTGGCCCGTTCGCCCAGGCAGCGGCCCAGGCGCTCGCGAACCACACCACGCTTTCCGCCCGCGAGATTGCAGAAGAAGCGATGAAAATCGCCGGCAAAATGTGCATCTACACCAATGACAGCGTAACTATTGAGGAGTTGTAGGAGGGTCGTTTTTACTCTGCTCGTCCAGCACGCCCTGATGGAGCAGAATAACTTGGGCTTGCTAACAACCAAGTACTAACAACCCGAACGTTATGCCGGTGTCAGGCTTTGGCCGCCATCACCCTGGACTGCACTTGGTCCTTTAATTCCGGAGAGCACTTTTTCATGAGCCCGCAAACGCCGCACTTTGCAAAGTGGTTCCCGCCAAGTGGAATTACCGGAATGAAAAAGAGAGTGAAGAACTTCTTGGTCTCAACTACGGCGTGCATCGTAGCCCGGTTGCACTTGGTGCAGACACTCTCGACCTGTGCAATCCCTTTGGCCTTGCTTCGCATACCGAAAAGAAAGAACATGTTGTGCTCCATTCCGTGAAACGACTGGCAGACGTTCGCGTCGAGCACAACTTAGCATTGAAACGCTGGTGACACAGCAGTACGAAGGTCTTAGCCCCTGATCCTAGGAAGATAGTAACTTTATGGCAATCTATTTACCGCCCACAGCCGAAGAAGAACAGCTCGCGCTCGACGACCTGACTCCCCGGGAGATTGTTGCCGAACTCGACAAGTACGTCGTCGGCCAGCATGACGCCAAGCGCGCCGTCGCCATCGCCCTGCGCAACCGCCTGCGCCGCCAGAAGCTCACGCCCGAGCTCGCCGAAGAAATCATTCCCAAGAACATCATCATGATCGGCCCCACCGGCGTGGGCAAAACCGAAATCGCCCGCCGCCTCGCCAAGCTCACCAACTCGCCGTTCCTGAAAGTCGAAGCGTCGAAGTTCACCGAAGTCGGCTACGTGGGCCGCGACGTTGAATCTATCGTGCGCGACCTGGTCGAGATCGCGATCGACATGATTCGCGAGGAAAAGCTCGAGGACGTTGCCGATAAGGCCGAGCTCAACGCAGAAGAACGCTTGCTCGATCTTCTCCTCCCGCCGACACCCGCTCCATCGCCGCGCGCCGATACCGCTGCAGGCGGCGTCGTTATCGACGCCAGCACTACCGACATCACCGAATCCCAGTCGCGCACCCGGGAAAAACTTCGCCAGCAACTCCGCGAAGGCAAGCTCGACGAGCGCCAGGTTGAAATCGAAGTCCGCGAGCGCAATTTTCCTTCGTTCGAGATCATCTCCAACCAGGGCGTCGAGGAAATGGACGTCAACCTCAAGGACATGTTGCCCAACATCTTCGGCCAGCGCAGCAAGAAGCGGAAGATGAAAGTCAACGAAGCCTTCGAGTACCTCATCCAGGAAGAAGAGCACCGCCTGATCGACATGGATCAGGTCACGCGTACCGCCATCGACCGTGTCGAAAATGCCGGCATCGTCTTCCTCGACGAAATCGATAAGATCGCCGGCCGCGAAAGCGGCCATGGGCCTGATGTTTCGCGTGAAGGCGTGCAGCGCGACATCCTTCCCATCGTCGAAGGCACCACCGTCAACACACGCTACGGCATGGTTCGCACCGACCACATCCTGTTCATCGCCGCCGGAGCCTTTCACGTCTCCAAACCTAGCGACTTGATCCCCGAACTCCAGGGCCGATTCCCGATTCGCGTCGAGCTGCAATCGCTGACCATGGAAGACTTCATCAAGATCCTCACCGAGCCGAAGTCGTCGCTCGTGAAGCAATACACCGCGTTGCTCGAAACCGAAGGGGTGAAGCTCGACTTCACCACCGAATCGCTCGAAGAAGTTGCCCGCTTCGCCTTCCGCGTGAATGAAGGCACGGAAAACATCGGCGCCCGCCGCCTGCACACAATCATGGAGCGCGTGCTCGACGAAATCAGCTTCTCCGCCCCGGAACGCAAGGGCGAGCACATCACGGTCGACGCAGAGTACGTGAACAAGACGCTCGCTGAGATCGTGAAGGATCAGGACCTGTCGCGCTATATCCTGTAATGCGCCACCATCGGGCCATTCCTAAGTCGCTCTAGGATGAACATACTTAAGGTGTGGCTCGCTCATCTACATTGGCAGCCGCGCTTCTGTTTCTATCCGCGAGCCTCGCTGGGTGTTCTTCGCAGAGGCGATTGCCTAACGTAGTGGTCACGATTGCCCCGGTTCTTCCCGCTCAACAAATAATCGTTCTCTATCAACTGAAGGGCAGTTTTGGAACTTACGCACAACGCGATTTCATACAGTCGACCCAGACCCGCTACCTCATTAAGGCGGGAGCAGCCGGGAAATCTGCTGATCATGCTTTGATATACTTGTGGACTCAGGGTTGTGAACTAGCCACATTCGACGTCGACATTGGCTGGTCGTCAGACCTCATCACCCGAACATTCGTATGCAAGCCGCTGCAGAAAGCAGTCCTCAAAGGGCAAGTGCAGGCCGCTGCCTTGGTCAAGAAGCGAGCAGTTGAGATTGAAGTAGCCTACTGGCCGGATTGGCAATGCAACACCTTCGCATTCGGCCTGCAACGGGGTCCGTTTGCGCCTATCAGTTGCGAGGATGGGCCGATGCTCGTTGGCGAGGGTAAGGTTGATTCTCGAGGAGCTTTTGAAGTCGAGCTCTCCGGTTTGAGCCCGGGTCCCATCCGCGATTCCTTTCTTCAGCACGACATCTTGGAGTTCAGTCTTTACGATTCGAAGACTGGCGATTCTTTGGATGTCAGACCCGCCTCAGGTCCGATCTATGTGGCCTCCGCTTACCCGCAGCCTGTGGTCCTAGTGCCAAGGAAGCGCGCGCCATAGCCTTGCTTGCACGGCGCTGGGTCACCCGCATACACTTTCCCCTCTTCGTGAAATCGCAATCCTCCTCGGAGTTCCCATGCCCGCGATCGATCGCCCCCGCCTCAAATCCCTCATGGAGCGCGAGCAAAGCCGCTTCGTTGCGGAGCACCCCAAATCCAACGCCCTCTTCGAGCGTGCCCGCAAATCGCTCTTAGGCGGCGTCCCCATGAACTGGATGGCGAAATGGGCCGGAGCCTTCCCGCCCTTCGTTCGTGAAGCCCAGGGCGCCGAGTTCTTCGACGTCGATGGCCGCCGTTATATCGATCTCTGCCTCGGCGACACGGGCGCGATGACCGGCCACTCGCCCTCCGCCACGGTCTCCGCCATCAATCAGCAAGCCCAACGCGGCATCACGCTCATGCTCCCGAGCGAAGACTCCCTTGTCGTCGGCGAAGAACTCCAGAAGCGCTTCGGCCTGCCCTACTGGCAATTCGCGCTCACCGCAACCGACGCCAACCGCTTCTCGATCCGCCTCGCCCGCCACATCACCCAGCGCCCGAAAATTCTGGTCTTCAACTGGTGCTATCACGGCACAGTCGACGAAACCTTCATCACGCTCGTCGACGGCGTCGCCCAAGCCCGCCGCGGCAACATCGGTCCGCCCGTTGATCCCACCGTCACCACCAAGGTCGTCGAGTTCAACGACCTCGATCCGCTCGACGAAGCCCTTCGCACCGAAGACATTGCCTGCGTTCTTATGGAACCCGCGCTCACCAACGTCGGCATCGTGCTCCCTGAACCTGGCTACCACCAGGCTCTTCGCGAGATCACCCGCAAATATGGCACGCTACTCATCATCGACGAGACCCATACCATCTGCGCCGGCCCCGGCGGCTTCACGCGGACCGAGAATCTCGAGCCCGATTTCTTAGTCTTCGGCAAGCCCATCGCAGGCGGTGTTCCGGGTGCGGCTTATGGAGTCACCGAAGAAGTCGCGCAATGCATCAGCGATCGCATCAGCCTCGAAGACTGCGATACCGGAGGGATCGGCGGCACGCTCGCCGGCAATGCTCTCTCCCTCGCCGCCATGCGCGCCACACTGCAGAAAGTCCTGACGCAAGATGCTTTTGACCGCATGATCCCCATGGCCCAGCGCTGGACTGACGGGGTCGCGAGAGCCATCGGCGACTTCGCCCTCCCATGGAACGTCACTCGCCTGGGCAGCCGTGCCGAATATTTGTTCTCCTCAACCACTCCAAAGAACGGTACCCAAGCCCACGACGCCATGGACTTCGAACTCGAGCGCTTCATGCACCTGTATGCCATGAATCGCGGCATTCTGCTCACGCCCTTCCACAACATGGCGCTGATGTCGCCGGTCACCTCAAAAGAAGACATTGACCAGCACACCAAAGTCTTCCGCGACGCGGCGAAAGAATTGGTGAGCTGAAAACAATAAGGCAGGGCGAGCTGAAAAAGATGCTAATAGTTGTGATCCGGGACCCCATACCCCAAGTAATGCAACCAGCCTCAAAGGAGTTTCCACAACGACCTTCGCCTCTCAGCTCGCCTCATTGAAAATCAGTGGATGCTGAGCTCTCCCAACCCGCCCCTGCGCCGCGTGCTACCCTCATAATTCTCACCGATGCAGCCTCGCCGCCATCATCTCCTCGGCACCGGGTTAGTGCTTACGGCAATCTGTGTCGGCTGCGCCTCCATCGGCGCCCCGCTTCCGCCCTCGCTCGAGCTCATCAAGCCGCCCACCGACCTGCACGCCGTTCGCAAAGGCGATCACGTCTATCTCTCCTGGACTGTGCCCACCGTCACCATGGAGCGCCAGAGCATTCGTCATCGTGGCCCAACCTTGATCTGCCGCAGCCACGAAGTGATTATGGCCGAGTGCGGGACTCCAGCCGGCAACGTCCCACCCGAGGCTCTCCCGAAAACGCCGTCGGCCAGTGCTCGCCAGCAAGCTACCTTCGTCGATCGGATCCCACCCGAACTCATCGACCACTCTCTGCACGACCCGCAAAAGCCCGACTCCATTCCCACCGTTACCTATGCCGTCGAAGCGCTCAACACCAGCAGCCGTGCGGCGGGACTTTCAAATCAGGTCGAGGTCGTCCTCGCTCCCACTATTCCGCCACCTCGAGATTTTAGAGCCGACCTTACGCCGACCGGCGTGCGCCTCTCCTGGACCGGAGAGTTTCTCGGGCTTCCCGTCTCTCGCGTGAACTACTTCTACCGCGTTTATCGCCGCCTCGCAGGCACCGACGAACGCACCGTCATTGGCCAGGCCCCACGCGGCTTTGACGCGAACCTCTCGCTCCTCGATCAAACGTTTGCCTGGGAAAAACATTATGAGTACTGGATGAATGTGGTCACTGACGTTCAGACCGGCTTGCCTTCCTGCATCGGCACCACCACGCCACCCACCGCTTGCATGCAGCACATCGAACTTGAAGGCGACGATTCGCCTTTTCAACCCGTATTCACCCACGACACCTTCCCGCCCGCTGTCCCCACCGGTGCGCAAGCGGTCTTCTCCGGTCCCGGGCAGCAGCCCTTCATCGACGTGATCTGGGCGCCTGATACCGACGCAGATCTCGCCGGCTACAACATTTACCGCCACGAAGCTGGAAGCGAGCCCGCGAAGATCAACCCCGAACTTGTAAAAACTCCATCGTATCGCGATACAAACATCGTCTCCGGCAAAACCTATGACTACTCGATCTCCG
>Ga0210383_10006256_pt1 | contig 10397 bp, 10 predicted proteins | sample IncBWC14OmetaG_FD_160072 | JGI IMG/M metagenome (GOLD analysis project Ga0210383, IMG submission 160072) | Forest soil microbial communities from Barre Woods Harvard Forest LTER site, Petersham, Massachusetts, United States - Inc-BW-C-14-O ...
GACCGAGCTGACCGAGGATTTTTTCCAGGGTTTCGCGCAATCGGCACGCGCGAACGTACATCTGCGCGTTGTTTATGGACGTTCATCGCACCATCAGGTGGAAGCGCTATTCAAGGCGTTTGCGCGGGCTTTGCGCTTCGCGGTGGCGCGAGATAAACGGCTGCGCGGAGTGCTGCCCAGCACGAAGGAGCTTTTGTGAACGTTACGGTGCTGGATTACGGAGCGGGCAACGTGACCTCTGTCGAGCGCGCTTTGAGGCGTCTCGGCGCAACGGCGGTCCGAACAAATCGTCCGGTGGAAATCGCCCGTGCCGATCGCATCGTTCTTCCCGGTGTGGGCCACTACGCGGCGTTAATTAATGCCATGGACGGGCAAGGCTTGCGCCAGCCGCTGCTCAGTGCGATCTCGCGGGGGGCACAATTTCTAGGGATATGTCTCGGGTTGCAGGCGCTGTACACGACTAGTGAAGAAGCCCCTCAGCTCGCAGGCTTGGGCTTGCTTCCAGGCAAAGTTTCGCAATTGCCGGATGCGGTGAAGCTCCCGCACATGGGTTGGAACCAAATAAGCCAATCGCGAGAGTCGCGTCTGCTAGGAGGCATCACCGCCGATGACTATTTCTATTTTGCGCATTCTTACGCGGCGCCTTCGTCTGGAACGGAGCAGACCGCGCTGTGCGGTTACGGCCGCGAGTTCGTGGCCGTGCTGGAACAAGGCAATATTCTCGGAGTGCAATTCCATCCCGAGAAAAGCGGCGCGCCCGGAGCCAAAATACTCGACAATTTCTTGAGGCTTGCGTGAGCCTTGCTCACCGCATCATTCCCTGCCTGGACACCGACGGGGCGCGCGTGGTGAAAGGCGTGCATTTCGAAGGCTTGCGCGACGCGGGCGATCCCGTGGAGCTCGCCGCTCGCTACAACGCCGAGGGTGCCGACGAATTGGTGGTGTTGGACATTGCCGCGTCGCGGGACAATCGCCCGACGTTTCTCCAGACGATCTCGCGTGTTGCGGAAACTCTCTCGATCCCCTTGGCGGCTGGTGGCGGAATCCGTTCGCTCGAAGATGCTCGTGCTGTCATTCGCGCCGGAGCGGACAAAATTACCGTCAACACCTCAGCCGTGGAGCATCCCAAACTCATTGGTGAACTTTCGCTGGAATTCGGCGCGCAAGCGGTGGTGTTGGCCATTGATGCGAAACGCCACCATTCGCTCTGGCTGGTTCACGTCCGGGGCGGGCGCGACACTACCGACCTGGAAGCAATCACCTGGGCTCGGCGCGGCGTGGAATTGGGTGCGGGCGAAATTCTGCTGACCTCAATGGATCGGGACGGCACGCAATCGGGCTTTGACGTCGAGCTTACGGCGGCGATCAGTCGAGCGGTTTCCGTTCCGGTTATCGCTTCCGGCGGAGCCAAAGTTCCCGGTCACTTTCTGGAGATATTCACCGCAGGTTCTGCGGACGCCGCGCTCGCCGCATCTATTTTTCACGACCGCACACAGTCCATTCGTTTGCTAAAAGAATTCTTGCGGCAAAATGGCGTGCAGGTGCGCCTCCCATGCTGATTCCGTGCATCGATCTCCAAGATGGACAAGCGGTGCAACTTGTTCACGGCCGCAAGCGGGAGCTCGCGGTAAAGGATGTTCTGGGCCTGCTGGAGCGTTTCCGCGGATACGAGTGGCTTCACGTAATCGATCTCGACGCGGCCATGCGCAAGGGCGACAACAATGCGCTTATTCGCGAGCTGTGCGCGAAGGCACGTCGCGACTACGGAATGAAAGTGCGCGTGGGTGGCGGGATTCGCACCGTGCGCCGTGCAAAAGCTCTGAGGAAGCGTGGCGTGTCGCAAATCATCATTGGCAGCGCTGCGTTCCGGGACGGACGACCGAACACGGGATTTCTGCGACGGCTCAAAGATGCCGTTGGCCGAAAGCGTATTGTGGTGGCGCTGGACGCAGCAAAGGGCCGGGTAGTCACGCATGGCTGGAGCAAGTCGCTAGATGTTTCTCCCGCGGAAATCGCCTCCGCGTTCGAACCCTATTGCGGAGGTTTTCTGGGCACGGATGTAGACCGCGAAGGCACCATGAGCGGGGTGAATCTGGCGTGGTTCCGTGAGTTGCGACGCGCCACGCAACTTCCCATCATCGCTGCGGGAGGAATATCCTCGAAACGCGAAATTCACGCGCTGGAAAAACTTGGGATGGACGCGGCCGTGGGGATGGCGTTGTATAAGAACCGCGTGGGCTAGGGATCGTTAAGGCAGCCCGTGCACTTCCCGTCAAACCCACTGTGCAGTAGGATATTTCCACATGCGTATCCTTCCTCGACAAGCGAGTTCCGCGCGGTAGTCAAACGTAAAGAGAGGCACCATGCTGGTCACATTCCGTACCTGCGGGCCAAAAGATCACGCAGCGTTGTTGAAGTTCGTGACTGCGTACTATCGCTTTGACAAAATTCCCTTCAACCGAAAGTCACTGAGCCAGGGTCTAGACGCAATGCTGCGCAACCCTTCGCAAGGGCAGTCATGGCTGATGGAAAGCCACAAGACCCCGGTGGGCTATGCGGTGCTCACCTACAATTTTGATTTGGAGTATGGAGGCGTGGAAGGGATGCTGACGGACCTTTACGTGTCCCCACGTTTTCGGATGAAGGGAATCGGTTCGCTGGCGCTTTACGAAATCGAGGATTATTGCCGTGAGCGTGGCATCCGTACGATCGAATTACAGATTTTGAATCATAATAAATCGGCGGAGAAGTTTTACAAGAACGCGGGTTTTCACACCTTGGCCCGGAAAGTGATGATCATGAAAGTTCGGCCGGAAGCGGTCGCCAAAGCTCATCGCGCTAGCGCAAGTAAGCGTCGGTAATGTATTGCTGTACCATGCGCTGGGTGTTAAAAAACGAGCCATTGATGGCAATAGCGTGTTGCATCACGGAAAGATAGCGATTCCGTTCTTCGTAATACATCGGCAGGATCACGCTCTCCAGCTTGGAATACAGGCTCTCGGCGTCTTCCGCGTGATTCACCAACGTGTCCGGACCGGGATCCGTCTGGTGCGCTTCGCCCATGGACCATCCAGTGACCCCTTCGATGTGCCCTTCCACCCACCAGCCATCCAGAATGCTCAGGCTAGGCACACCATTCAGCGCCGCCTTCATGCCGCTGGTGCCGGAAGCTTCCAGCGGATATTGCGGAGTATTCAGCCATAGATCGCCGCCGGCGGTAATTTTGCCGCCGAGATCCATGTTGTAGTCGTCCAGAAAAACGATCGTCACCGCTTTTTTCAGGGCCTTTTTTGCTTTGAAAATGCGCTTGATGATTTCCTTGCCGCCCGCGTCGCGGGGATGCGCTTTCCCGGCATACACAATCTGGAACGAACCGACATTCTTGGCAATGTGGCGCAGCCGATCGAGGTCGCTCAAAATTAAATCGGCGCGTTTGTAGCCGGTGGCGCGCCGGGCAAAACCGATCGTGAACGCCTCGGGATCAAGCTTGAGTCCGGTTTTCTTGCGCACTGTTTCCAGCAGATCATGCTTGGCCAGCAAATGTGCGGTCCATACCTCTTCCGGTGGTAAACCGAGTGCACCGCGCAGGCTGTAGTTGTCCTCTCGCCATGACGAAATGTAGCGATCGAAAAGGTCGCGGAAAGACGGAGAAGTCCAGGTAGCCGCATGCACGCCGTTGGTGATTGCCTCGATAGGAATGTTGGGGAACATCTTGCGGGATACTTTGCCGTGCAGCTGGGCTACGCCGTTCACGTAGTTGCTCAGGCTCAACGCCAGATAGGTCATGTTCACGGATGCGCCACGTCGCGCCGCTTCCTGTAAGTCCGGATAAGACTGTTCGACTTGCATGACAGCTTTCATCAGGTCGGCGGACGAGGCATCATCGGCCTCAAAGAACCGCACTTGGTCGGGAAACAGACGAGTGAGGTATTCTACGGGAAATTTATCGTGCCCGGCTGGCACCGGAGTATGCGTCGTGAACACGCACCTGTTGCGAACCTTTTCGATGTCTTCGCCCTTTACGGTGGTTCGGCCGGCGCGCTTGGCTTCTTCATCCAGCAATTCCATGGTCAGCAGCGCGGCGTGGCCCTCGTTCATGTGATAGCGCATGAGATCCGTATAGCCCAGGGCGCGCAGCATGCGCACTCCGCCCACACCTAATAAAACTTCCTGCGACAACCGGTAATAGGGATCGCCGCCATACAACGAACCAGTCAGTTCCCTATCCTTGGGGTCGTTGCCTGGCAGATCGGCGTCCAGAAAATAGATCGGTACCTCGAAACCACGCACACCCTTCGCCAGATAGCGCCAGGCACGCAACTCCACGGGACGATTTTCCAGGGTTACCTTGACGCGCGCCGGTTCTTCCTTGAGAAATTTCTCGACATTCCATTCGACGGGCTCTTCCGTCTGCATACCGTCTTCCGCCAAGCGCTGCCGAAAATATCCTTTGCGGTACAGAAGCGAAATCGCAACCATCGGCAGGCGAATGTCAGCGGCAGCACGGATGGTGTCCCCTGCAAGAACGCCGAGGCCGCCGCTGTAGCTCGGCATCTCGTTCTCCAGCGCGATTTCCATGGAAAAGTAGGCAACCAGCCGCTTGGTTGGCGTAGCCGTGATCGGAATCGTCAAGACATCTCCATCGGGCGCAACATCTGAACCGTCACTCGTGTTCGTACGGTGGTTTGCAAGTTCTCTATTTTCGGCGAAGCTTCTTCTTCAAGCAAGTGAAGGCGAGGCATTCGTTTCCATCCTCGCTTATTTTTCGTTGGTTGCGGCTGTTCCTATTCGCCGATTTCGAACTCCACAGCGTCGCCGGTGGCAGAGTCCGGGCTCACCCAAACATTCACTTTGCTCGGTTCGACTTTCCACTCGTTGTTGATGTCCCAGAGCGCGAAAGCTTCGGCCCCCAGTTCGAAAGTGAGTTTCTTTGTTTCACCGGCGGCGAGCGGAATACGCTGAAAGCCTTTCAATGCACGGGCGGGTTCTTCGACGCTGGCGCCCCGAAGCCGAACATACAGCTGCACGACTTCTTCGGCGGCGACATTCCCGCTGTTAGTGACATTCGCTACTACCGTCAGCACACTTTTGCCCGTCCCGCTGGGCTTTCGAAGTTCCTCAATTAGCGTTCTAGCGCTCAAATGCGCGGCGCCAATCTCGGGCTTGGTGTAAGTAAATTGCGTATACGTTAGTCCGTAGCCAAATGGAAATTCCGGTCCGTTTTGTTCATCCATGTAGCGCGAAACGTATTTGTCTTGGCCCTTCACCGGTAGGCTCGTAAGCGCCGACTTGGGCGCGGGCCTGCCCGTGTTCAATGCGTTGTAATACAGAGGAATCTGTCCGATTACGTGCGGCCAGGTGACCACCAGCTTTCCCGTCGGTGGCGTCTCTCCGAACAAAGTTTTGACCAGCGCCGGTCCGGCCTGCACGCCCGGGAACCACGCCGCGAGTACTGCGGGAACATGCTGAAATGCCCAGTGAAGTATCAGAGGGCGTCCCGAGAATAAAATCAGGACCACCGGCTTGCCGGTTGCCGACACCTTTTCCAGCAATTCCTCCTGACGGCCTGGCAAATTCAGATGAGCGCGCGAACCCGCTTCGCCGGTCATAGAGCCGGCGTCCTCGCCAAGCGCCAGGATAGCCACGTCCGCAGCGTTTGCGGCGGCGACCGCTTCGTCGATTTGTTCGTTCGTCGCTTCACGGATGTCGCCGCCCTTGGCATATTTCACGTTGGCCGCACCTAGCCTTTGCTCCAGCGCGGTCTTTAGCGTCACCGCATCGGCTGGAATTCCTCGCCCAGCCCAGGAACCCAACATATTGTTAGCATCATCTCCAAGCGGGCCAATCAGCGCCACTGTCTTCACGGCCTGGCCGAGCGGCAGAATGTTGTGCCCCGCCACGGAATCATTCTTCAGCAACACGAAGGAGCGCTGGGCGGAGACTCGTGCGACCTCCAGGCTTTCCGCCGACAACGGTCCTTGATTCTTTCGTGATTCGTCGGTGTAAGGATTCTCGAATAAGCCGAGCGCAAATTTCACACGCAACACGCGCCGCACGGCTTCATCCACGGTCGCCTGACTAACTTTGCCGCTCTTCACCAGGTCCGCGAGGTGCTTGTGATAGAGATTGCTCTCCATATCCATGTCGACGCCCGCGTTGATCGCCTTTTCCGCGGCCGTTTGACCGTCGTTGGCGATGCCATGCGCGATCAATTCACCGACCGAAGTCCAGTCGCTATCCGCCAAACCGGGAAACTGCCATTCCTTGCGGAGGATTTGCCCCAGCGTGAAGGGATTCGCGCTGGCGGGAACGCCATTCAGCGTGTTGAACGCGCTCATGATGGTGGCGCTGCCTTCGTCCAGCGCGGCATAAAATGGCGGAAGGTAATACTCCCGTAACGTATGCTCGGAAATTTCCGTGGTGTTGTAGTCGCGGCCCGCTTCCGCGGCGCCGTAGCCGACATAATGCTTCACGCAAGAGGCAATGCTGTCTGCCGCAGCAAGCGATTTGCCCTGATAACCACGAACGTACGCGCGCGCCATTGCGCTGCCGAGATACGGATCTTCTCCCGCGCCTTCGGTGATGCGTCCCCAACGCGGATCGCGCGCGATATCCACCATCGGGGAAAACGTCCAGCGAACTCCGTCCGCGGAGGCTTCCTGCGCGGCAACTCTTGCCGCTTTTTCCACGACGGAGACATCCCAAGTGGAGGCGAGCGCCAAGGGCACAGGCATGGTGGTGCGGTACCCGTGAATCACATCCAGGCCGATCAACAAAGGAATATGCAGGCGCGATTTTTCCACCGCCTCATGCTGGAAGCGATTTACTTGCTGCACATTTTCGAGATTGAAAAGCGCACCTACTTCTCCGCTGGCAATCATCTCCGGGTAGCCAGTGCGGCCGGTTCCGGGGCCCGTTGCGGTGCCCACGGAGTACTGCACAAGTTGTCCGACTTTTTCTTCCAGCGTCATCTGCTTCAACAAGGCGTCCACTTTTCGTTCGATTACGGGATCCACTAACTGCGAGCGAACGGGGTGTCCACGGTACGGAACGTCCTTTTGTGGAGCTTGTCGTGGAGTTTGCGCGAACGATGGCGACGCTGCGGCGATAAACAAGAAGGTAGTAAGCGAGCAATAGCAAAGCTTTTTGCTGAACACAGTTCACTCCCTTTTTCCGTTCTGCGGCTGGGCGGAACTAACTGACGGTGCGCACGCTCGCCCGCACTTCTGGTTCCACAACCGCCAGCAGCACATGGACACTGTGCATCCGTTTTCTTTCTTGCGGAAGTCCAAACAAGAAGGTACGCAAATTTCCGCCCCAGTTTTGGGATCAAATCGCTAAGGCGTACTTATCAATCTTATACTCACTAAATCGATTTAGTTTGGAAAATATCACGGACTTGTGGATTCCACCAACCCGTTTTGCAGGGTTCTTCTCGTCGAGCCGTCCCCGAACTTCGCCACCCTTGCTCCGAATCGGAGCCTGTGCCAGACTTAGCCGCAAATATATCCCATGTCCAAGCGGAAAACACATCCCTCGGGAACCGTGCCGGATGCCCCCAACCCCCTCAGCTTAAAAGAACTCGCACAACACCTGGGACTCTCGTCCGCCACCGTGTCTTTGGTCATCAACCGGTCTCCCGCCGCCAAATCGATCCCCCATTCCACGCAGGAACGCATTCGGGAAGCCGCCCGTGAATTAAATTACCGGCCTAACTTGATGGCGCGCTCTTTACGACAGAAAAGGAGCTTCACTATAGGGGTAATTGTCCCGGAGATCAGCGAAGGTTACGCGGCGCTGGTCATGTCTGGCATCGAAGACTACTTGTTCCAAGAAGGCTACTTTTATTTTGTTGTCAGCCATCATTATCGCAAGAATCTGATTGAGGAATATCCGTTCCTGCTGCAACAGAAGGCGGTTGAAGGAATTATTGCGGTCGATACGGCATGTTCGGAATCCTGCCTGTTGCCGACGGTTGCGGTTTCAGGGCATCGCGAAGTGCCTGGAGTGACCAATATCCTCCTCGATCACAACCTCGCCGCACACCTGGCTTTGGAACACTTGCATAAGCTGGGGCACCATCGCATCGCCCTGATTAAAGGGCAGACCTTCAGTTCGGACACCGAGGCGCGTTGGCAAGCGGTTCTCTGCGTTGCCCAGAAGCTTGGCATCGCCATACACGAAGAACTCACGCTGCAATTGGAGAGCGAGTCTTCGTCTCCGGAGGTCGGTTACGAAGCGACCCGCAAACTGCTGCACCGCAATGCACTCTTCACGGCACTTTTTGCGTTTAACGATATTTCCGCGATCGGGGCCATCCAGGCATTGCGTGAGGCAGGCAAGGCCGTGCCAAAAGATGTGTCGGTTGTTGGGTTTGATGATATCCAGGGGGCCGCGTTTCAGAATCCAGGTCTCACCACGGTGCGCCAACCCCTGAGGCAAATGGGCGTGATCGCCGCGGAAACATTGCTGCGGCGAGTTACTTCGTCCGGAAAAATCCCATACGTGAAAGAAATTGTTGTGAAACCGAGTCTGATTGTCCGCGGAACAACCGCGAAAGCGATATAACCAGTTCCGGCGCAACCTTTATGGTGAGCTGATTCAAACGTTGAGGTGGGGCGGCCGCGAACGTATCTTTTCGCTGCGCGCTCGATATTCCTGCGACCGCGACCACGGCACGCCCGAGGAAAATCGGAAAAATCGAAAGTCGCACGCTTCGCAGCGATACGGGCGAATGAACAGCATCGGCAAAACGTAGGATTCGAGCACGCCTCTGGGTTTTGAGCGGTGCACATGGTTACCGTCGCATTCAGGGCATTTCGGTGGTAACGCAAGCTCTCGTAGCCGCTCTGGTATTAAATCAGACGATTCCACGCTAGATCCTATCTCTTACTTTTTCCCGACCCTCTGGAGGCGCCTCGCAAACCACGAAGAGGATAGAGGGCATAGCCCAAACGCCGCCATCGGTATAACACTCTAGACGCAAAATCGTTTTGTTTTGGGTACAGACCCAATTGCAGCATAAAACATTGATTTGACGTGGTTTTCGTCTTCGAAAGGTGGGTTCCTTTCCGTGACTCCAATCTCTCCTACAGGATTTATTGGTGTCGCCATCGGCGCTTGCTCGGATTGCTGGCGACGCACTTTGCATCCAAAGTGGCGGACGAACCTGCTGGGTTTCATCTCGCACTGACGTCCCACAGCTTCACCGTGCGCTTCCGACCGGAAATTCAATTTGCCCCGGAAGTCCACAACTTGAATTGATACCGCGTGTTTCTACTTGGAGGAGATCGTCCATGACGCTGCCAGCCCGTAAAACAAAAAGAGAACACAACACGCAATTCCGCACCCTGCTCCAGGAAAAAAGGGACGAATTGATTCGACGCTTGTACGAGGGTCGAGCGGAACTCCATGGTGAAAACGACCCCGACGATGAGGGCGCCGTCGCGGTGCAAAGCGTTGTCAAAGAACTGGCTTTAACAAACATGGAGCGCGAGATCAGAACGCTGGCTGAAGTCGAATTATCACTGCGGCGGCTGGAGACAGGCGAGTACGGAATCTGCGGAGGCTGCGAGCAGCCCATCCCCGAAGCGCGGTTGCGCGCGCTGCCGTGGACGCGTTTATGCGTCGAGTGTGCCGGTGGAGGATTCCGGCACGACTCTCAGCAAGACGAAGAGCGTAAAAGTTCGAACACGACGGCACGGTCCACGGCCAGATTGCACATCATTCCCAAGCGCAAAAGCTCCGCGTAAAGCCAAGTGGTGCTAGTACAGCGTCCGTGGAGAAACTACAGATGCACCGCAATATTTCTCTGCAACACCTTACTGGTCCTAGGACTCTAATCGTCGTAAAGGAGCTCCTAAGCTACGCATTTGCCTGGACATATCATTTCTCAGCCAATTGGAATGCTACTTGCCCTCTGCATCAGTGCCCGTAGGAGGTGATGCGAATGGATGCGAAGTTTGACATCTTTAAGAAGCTGCCGGATGGTCACCCCATTTGGATTAAAGCTGTAGAGGGCCTGGAAGAAGCAAGGGATCAACTGGATCAGATGAGCCGGGCTGCTCCAGGAGAGTATTTCATCTTCAATACCAGAAATGGAAAGATCGTCTTCTCGTGAAGCAGATTCTATAGCGACTCCGCCCGCTGTAAATGCTTTCTTTGCTTACTCAGCCCCGCTGAGCGTAAGCGTTTTCCCCTCTGAGCCGCCAGCATCCTTGTGGTTCGTTGGGAGCTCAGCGTTCACTGTCGTTCCCGTGGCATCACAGTCAACCTCAAACGTTCCGCCCAGCTCGGCAAGCCTTTCTCGCATTCCGGCAAGACCGATGCCGCCAGCCTGTCCCGCTCGATAGCGCATCAAGACTTCGGGGGGCATGCCCTTGCCATTGTCACTGATG
>Ga0210383_10006258_pt1 | contig 10396 bp, 5 predicted proteins | sample IncBWC14OmetaG_FD_160072 | JGI IMG/M metagenome (GOLD analysis project Ga0210383, IMG submission 160072) | Forest soil microbial communities from Barre Woods Harvard Forest LTER site, Petersham, Massachusetts, United States - Inc-BW-C-14-O ...
GGATTCAAGATCGGCTTGCTTTCGGAAAAGCGCGGCCAGCCTCTGAGCCTGTCCATTCGCAATGACTTTTTTATTCCCACTCAAACCGGATTGAGCGACTTGCTTCAGAATGAAGTTCAATACGGACGATTCAATTACGGTATCGGTATCGAAGCAAGCAAAACGATTCTCCATCACAGCATCCTCGCCACCGTGAACTGGTCGTACCGCTTCCGGCCCAGCCAAAGTTTCGCGACCATCGATCTCCTGAATCTCCCCGGTCCGCCCACTGCTCCTCCGCCCATTGCTCCGGCGAGGCTCAGGCTCGCAGATGAAATGGGAGTTGGCGCGGGACTGGATGTATTCCCGGGCAAGCGTTTCCAGATCATCACCGAGTACACCGGACTCATTTACGTTGGAAGTGGAATTCAAAACACCAGTTTCGGAGCACGCGATCCAGTCGACACGACGACGGGAGTCCGGATATATCCGTGGCGCATGGTTGCGCTCGATGTTGGCTACCGCTATTCGATCAGCTTGCTGAACCACCGGGATCGCACCGGCTTCATCGTGAAGCTCGCCGGAGCGTATTATCCGGAAAAGCCACGCGAGCCTGATGTTCTCACGTCCACATGCTCGGCCGACAAGTCAGCAGTCGTGGAAGGATCGAACGCCTCGGTTCAAACCACGGCAACTGCAGCTGATTCCTGGGGCCATCCGCTCACCTACACGTGGACGGCAAACGGCGGCAGGATCACCAATGGTAGCAGCCCGTATGCGCGCTGGGATTCGGAAGGCGTCGCGCCGGGGAGCTATACGCTTTCATTGCGCGTCGACGACGGTGCCGGTAAGACGTCCAGCTGCTCGGCCCCGGTTCGTGTTGATCCCAAGCCGAGACCGCCAGCTCCGACCATGTCTTGCCCAGCGGACCGTTCTTCCGTGATGCCCGGTGAACGCGCGCAAATCACTGCAACCGTAAACGATCAGTCGAACACGGCGCTGAAGTACAGCTGGCAGACGAATGGCGGTCAGCTCGTGAACGCCAGCGATTCCAGCCCGACTGTGCAATTGGATACATCCGGGCTAGCGCCGGGAACATACACTGTTACCGGTCGCGTTGAGAACGGTGCGGGCGGAGCGGCGGATTGTTCTACATCTGTGACCGTGCAGCCGCCGCCGGCGGCACCACAGGCGAGCAAGATTAGCGCCTGTTCGTTTACCCCCGGAAGCGCGCGGGCGGACAATGTATGCAAGCGCATGCTCGACGATGCTGCGGTGCGGTTGCAGAACGATCCGAAGGCCAAGGTCGTGCTCGTCGGATTCGCGGATCCGAAAGAGCCGGCTGCAGCAAAGCTCGCGCAACGCCGCTCCGACGAGTGCAAGAAATATCTCGGCGGAAAGGCGGGCGTCGACGCATCGCGTATCGATGCTCGCTCATCAAGCGGCACGGAAGGTGCCGGCAAAGAAAATCGGCGCGTCGACGTGGTGTTGGTGCCGGATGGCGCGACATACTAATGGAAGCATGAAGGCTCTGAGGAAAAAGGAAGGCGCAGGACGTTCGGGAAACTTGGAAGCAAGGTGGCCACAGGCCGCTAAGTGCTTTTTCCGATGATGCGTGTGCCCGCATTCGTCTGAGCAACATATGAGTTCCCGTCGTATTCTTTTTTACATTTTTTTCCGCGGCACGATTACGTCTGCGTTTTTTTCCTTTCTGCTTGTTGCCATTGCATCTGTCGTCGCGCCCGTCGCCCAATCGCAAACGTGGAAGTCTTTGGGGCCCGATGGTGGGGACGCGCGCGCCCTCGCGAGCGATCCTTCTACTCCGGGATTCGTGTACCTCGGCACGACCGACGGGCACATCTTCGGTTCGCGCGATGGCGGGCGGCACTGGGATCTTCTAGGGCTCGCGGGCAGCTCGCACAATGCAATCGTCACCTCGCTCATTGTTGATCCCCGCAACTCAGCGACCCTCTTTGCCTCCACCTGGACACGGGAACAACACGGCGAAGGCGGAGGAATTTTCTGTAGCAACGATGGCGGAAGAACGTGGCGGGCGCGCGGATTAGCGGGGCACGCCGTGCGAGCTCTTGTGCAGGCGCCCTCCGATCCGGATACGCTCGTTGCGGGCGCTCTCGATGGAGTGTTTCGCTCACGCGATGCCGGAAACACCTGGGAAATGCTCACGCCCGCGGGCGATCCCGAGCTTCGAAATTTCGATTCACTCGCGATCGATCCGCAAAACTCCGAAATTATTTACGCGGGCACCTTTCATCTTCCATGGAAGACAACCGACGGCGGCGAAGATTGGACCGCGATTCATAGTGGGATGATTGACGACTCGGACGTCTTGAGTCTTTCCGTGAACCCGTCAAACTCTCATCAGGTTTTTGCCAGCGCGTGCTCGGGAATTTATCGCAGCGAAGATTCCGGCGATCACTGGAAGCGAATCCAGGGTATTCCAGATTCTTCCCGCCGCACGTTGGTGATTCGTTTTGACCCTGCATCTCCCGGAACTCTCTATGCGGGAACCACCGAAGGCCTCTGGAAGTCGGTGGACGCTGGTGCAAGATGGCGGCGAATTTCCCCTTCTGCCTGGGTGATCAACTCGCTTGCGGTTCTCCCGGCCGACGATGAATCCACGGCCTCGCGAGTTCTGATTGGAACGGAACAGCAGGGTGTCGTTGTGATTAAAGCGAGCGGCGACGGGAAAGACCAATTTGAATCGGCAAACGACGGCTTCGAGCATCGCCGCATCGTTTCGTTGACGTTCGATCGCGAAAATCCGGAACGCCTAGCTGCTGTCCTTGTCAACGCTTCAGAACCAGTGATAAGCACGGAAGATGGCGGCAAATCGTGGTTGCCTCTCGGCTCCGGTTTTGAGCCTGGCGGCGTGCGGCGTCTCTTTTCGACGCCTGCCGGATGGTGGGCCTCGGTTGCCTCCGGCGGCTTGATCCACCTAGATCCTATCTCCGGCAAATGGATGCGGGCGGGTGCTCTTATCGAGGACACACAATCACGGCCGCGCGTAACTACCGTCTCGAGAATCACCGCAAAGTACTCAGAGGCGCTGTTTCGCTCCGTCGTGAACGATCTCGCTTTCAGTGACAGCGGATGGCTTGCCGCCACCGACGACGGATTGTTCACGTCGAATGACGCCGGTGCCACTTGGAGTCTGCTGCCGTTTTCATCGCTCGCGTTGCCGGTGAATTCCGTGCGCGTCTCGTCAAACGGCGAAGAAATTCGCATTGTGTCCTCGCGCGGTATGGTTTTTTCTAGTGACGCCGGCCGGTCCTGGAAGTGGCATGATCTTCCTCTCGATTCGTATGGAGCGGTGCGCTTGGAAATCGCGGACGAAACTACTCTTCTCGCAACCTCTTCCACCGGCCTTTACATCTCTCGAGATTCTGGCGCAACGTGGACGAAGTGTCAGTCCGGTCTTCCCGCGTCTCCGATCGATGACCTTCTCATCCGGCCCGATTTCTGGATCGTGTCCGTCGAAAAGGTCGGTCTATATCTTTCTCGCGACCGCGGAGCCAACTGGTCGCGCGTCAAGAATCCGGCGGGAGCTGCGGAAACAGACTATTTCACTGTGGTCCAATCGGCCCTCACTTCCAGCAGAATTTACGCCGCCTCTGCCAGCGAAAGTCTCTACCTTCTCGATTTGTCGCGACCAACGATCAATTCAAGCACTACACCTTCCCGGCACTGAAGCCACCCTCGAATGGTCGCGGGAGGCGTCGAGTTTCAAATCGGGACTTCTACTCAGTTCCCATCTGTATACTTAACAAAAAAAATGGTTTAGCTATGCTCCGTAGCTTTACGGACTTGTGAATTGGTCCGTTTTGGAACTACAGTCTGTTCTCCCAGAGCGGCGAGCACCGCGTAAGTTGTGGAAACTAAGGCAGAACTAACAAGTTCGATTTGGTGTCTGCCTTGCTTCTATCTGGAACTGTAAATCGTATTTGGGGGGGAACAGCGATGTCGAGTGGAGCAGATGCGGCCATTGGAGCCGAGCGGCCCATGTCGCCCATGGTCCTCATTGTTGACGATGAGAATGCCACCCGCGATCTCTGCAGGGATATTGTTGCTGAGTCAGGACTGCGCACACGCACCGCGTCGACCACTGAACAGGCACTCGAAATTCTCGAGCAATATCCCGTCGATATCGTGATTACAGATTTGCGCGTGCCGGAAATTGGTGGCATCGAATTGCTAAAGCGTGTCCGCGAGACGCACGCGCAGACACCAGTGATCGTGCTCACGCAATACGGTACGATCGAAAGCGCGGTGGAGGCCACGCGGATGGGGGCGGCCGACTATGTAACCAAGCCGTTTCACATCCCGGAACTGCGCACGAAACTCGACCGCGTGGTTCGCTCAATCGAGCTCGACCAGGAAAATCGCGTCCTGCGAGAGCAGCTTCGAACGCGACCTGGTTTTGCGGGACTAATCGGGCTGTCGCCCAAGATGCAGCGCGTTTATAAGTTGATCGAGAAAGTGAGCCAGCACAATTATCCGGTTCTGATACTAGGTGAGAGCGGAACCGGCAAGGAGTTGGTGGCCCGCTCGATTCATTTTTCCGGCACTCGCCGAAACAAGCCATTTGCTCCCGTGGATTGCTCGGCCCTCGTACCGACGCTGATTGAGTCCGAGCTATTCGGGTACGTGAAAGGTGCCTTCACCGGCGCGAATACCAACAAGCAAGGACTGATGGAGGCGGCAGGGAGCGGCACTTTGTTCCTCGACGAAATTGGCGATCTACCGATCGACCTTCAGGCCAAGTTGTTGCGCGCGCTGCAAGAGAAGGAAATAAGGCCGGTAGGCTCGACCGATCGAGTTCCAATTTCGGTCCGTGTGATTGCCGCTACAAACCGCGATCTCGAAGCTGCGGTGCGGACTGGAAATTTCCGGCAGGATCTTTTTTTTCGGTTGAATGTGGTTCAGATCAAAATGCCGCCGTTGCGAGAGCGCAAGGGCGATATTCCGCTGCTCGTAAATTCGTTCCTTGAAAAATTCAGTGACGCGGATGCGCCTGCGCGCACGATCTCTGAAGATGCGATGATTCGTCTCATGGCTTACGATTGGCCCGGGAATGTCCGCGAGCTTGAGAACGCCATCGAGCGCGCGATTGCCCTCGGCACCGGACCAATCTTGCATGTGGGAGATCTTCCTTCGAATCTACAATATGGAACCGGCGAACGATTGCCGCAGAATGACGAACTCCTGCCTCTGGACGAACTCGAACGCCGCGCCATTATGCGCGCCCTGCGTGAATCCGGCGGCGACAAGCTCGCGGCGGCTCGACTTTTGGGAATTGGGAAAACCACCCTGTACCGGAAATTGAAACAGTACGAAGCGCAAGCACAACTCAGAAACTGAAACGCACAATCGCTGTTTTGCCTTCTTTTCGACCTCGTATCGACTCGCCTCGATCGACCACACTGACTGTCCACACGAAGCGCGCCTTGTTCCCTAGTAGGCGTTTTTTCGCGTCGAGTCCGCGCATTATCAGATGGGGACGCTCAACGTCTTCCGTGTCGAAGCGGGAAATCCTTTCGCCGCAGTTTCACCCGGAGATCTCACACCGTATTGAAAACACTCAATTTGAATAGTAGCCGGCTTGGTGATTCCGGTGCATGAACAAAAGTATGATTAATGAGCTAAGAGCGACGGCCGACCTTCTTCCAGTTCGCGCTGTGCGGCTCGCTTTCGATTTCGCACTGGCCTTTAGCATCGCGCTGCTCTGCAGCTATTGGATCGTGCGAGGACGGTGGTAACGCGAGGATGCCAAAACGCCTGAGTAGCATCCTCTCGGGGAGCGGAAGCCTTCTGTCGTCTGCGGGGAGTCTACCGTCAACATCGCGCGCAGAAATGACGCAGCTCTTCGACGGTGCCGCATTTGGTGCCGTGTTCGAATCGAGTCGCGAGGCGCTCCTGGTGGTGGACTTGTTAGGAGGCGTGCGTCGGGCCAACCAGCGGTCGGATGAAATGCTCCGGCCCCGGAATGGAAGCCGCATGTGCGGAAGTCTGTCAGAATTCCTTTCCTCGCCTTCCGCTTCGGAATTGAGGGTCTGGTGCTCACATGCCAGGATCTCCGTCGATCCTTCGGCGCCCCACGGATTCCAAAGCATCGATGGGACGCTCCTCAACGGCTTCCCGGTTCGAATCACTGTTCGCGCTGTGATGCCAGGCACGGACGATCTTCTGGTGTGCCTGGAAGAAGGTCCGGTAGCGAATCGCGCGGATGAAAGGTCCCATCAGCTCGAGGCGGAACTTTCCAGTTTGCTCGACGCACTAGAAGCCGGCGTAGTTCTGTTCGACCTTTCAGGCACAGTCCGATTCGCGAATGCGCGCTTCGGGCAACTCTTTGGCTTGAATCTGAAGAGGCCGGAAAAAGTTAAATCATTCGCTGACCTGGAAGAGCTCGTTGGGCAACGCTTTAGCGACCCTCAGGCCTATTCATCGCCCTGGAACCAATTTGCGGAAGGAGATGAAACACCGTCGCATGACGAATTGGAACTGACGAAACCAGCGCGCAGAGTTCTAGAGAGATTCTCTCGCCCGGTGCTCGACCGGGAAAGCCGCGCCTCCGGCTGGCTTCAGCTTTATTACGACGTGACCGGGAAACGGGAGATTCAATCGAAGCTGCTGCAGACCGAAAAAATGGCGGCGCTGGGACAACTTGTTTCTGGAATTGCTCATGAATTGAATAATCCGCTCACCGCGATCATGGGTTACGCGCAACTCTTGCTGGGCCATGGCCTTGCGGCGCCGCAACAATCGGAAGCGGGCAAGGTTTTCCACGAAGCCGAGCGTGCGCGGCGTATCGTGAAAAATCTTTTGTATTTTGCGCGTGAGAACAAGCCGGAACGGACCCGCGTCGATTTGAATGAGATTGTAGAGAGAACGCTGGCGCTGCGCAGTTACGAATTGCGCGTCGAAAACATCGTGGTGGAATGCGACCTCGCGGCGCACTTGCCAGAGACAATGGCTGATCCGTATCAACTGCAACAGGTAGTTCTGAATTTACTGATGAACGCCGAGCAGGCGCTGCTTCAGGACCGCGGCCAGGGGCACGTGTCGATTCGCACCCACCTTGCACCGGGAAACAAGATTGCCCTCGAGATATCCGATGATGGTCCCGGCATTCCGCCCGCCATCGCCTCCCGCATCTTCGATCCGTTTTTCACGACCAAGCCTTCGGGCGTGGGCACCGGACTCGGCCTCTCTATCGTCTATGGCATCGTCAAACAACACGGCGGAGAAGTGAGTTTCGAGAATCACCGCGGCGCAGGCACGAGGTTCATCGTTGAATTGCCAGTGCTCCCTGCCGTCGAAGAAGAAAAGATCGTGGAACCGCCTGCAGCTCTCGGGCACTCTAGCCGGAACTCGCGGGGCCGGATCCTCGTGGTGGAAGATGAGGCGACGGTGGCGCAACTGATCGTGGACGTTCTCCGCGAAGAAGGACACGAGGCGGAAGCGGCGCAGGACAGCCAGGACGGACTCACGCGAATTTCCCGCTTTCGATACGATCTTGTTATTTGCGACTTGCGGATGCCACGCCTGGACGGCCCGGCATTTTACGATGCCCTGAAACGGTCAGGCAGCCCTGTCCAAGACCGGATTATTTTCATAACCGGAGACTTGCTTGCGCCGCGCACGCTGGATTTTCTGGAGCCGAATAAACTGCCCTATCTCGCCAAACCATTTCTCGTGGAGGAGTTGAAACTGGCAGTGAATAGGATGCTCGAACGCAGCATCGCAAGTGACGGTATGACAGTTCCGGGGCAACGGGACGATACCCGTCGCTCGATTTCCGGAAAGTGACGGTGATGAACACGGGTGCAACACGAATGGTTCGCGCGATTGAGGGCAGCGCTCTCTTCGGAGTCGCTGACGCAACACTTTCTGAGCGGCTAATCCGCGAATCGGAGAGGTATGCGGATTTCGCGTCGATCACGTGGGCTGTCGATTTCGCTGAATTGCGCCACCAGCTTGCCGGACATACGCCCCGCGCAATTCTGCTGGATGAAGAAATTCTCGTGGGTGCGCCGCTTGAAGAATCGCTTCGCCAGTTGACAGAAGCTGCACCCGTGATTCTGGTGGCGCCACTGGGGCTGCAGGTGAAGATTGCGAGGCTTGTAGCCGAAGGAGACGTCGATTTTGTCGCACGCGCCGGCGATTTTGCCAGCCTCGCCGCGGGTCTGGTGGAGCGGCGGTTACGTTGGGCCGCGCAATCGGAGACTTCGCTTGGAGCTCCCTGGGCGGGTTTACCGGCGGATACAGCCGACATATTTCGTCACGAAATCAACAATCCTCTGACGGGTATTCTTGGAAACGCGGAACTCATCCTATCCCATCGCGATCGTCTGCCCCCGGCCGACGCACAGCGGCTGCAAACAGTAGTGGATCTCGCCGTACGACTGCGTGAAACCACGCGACGATTGAGCAATGCCTGGGAAGCCGCTCACACAAAATGAGAGCATATTCCGCATTGTGAATTTCGCCATTTCTGAGGCTGATTCGATCGAACGCTCATTTCGCGCTATTTGTGTCCCGTGAACCGACTGCTGCCGCTGCGGCCCGCGCTCTCGAGGTCATCGCGCTGAGTTGCTTCCGTTCGTACAACTTTCCTCGCAAAACTACGGCGGAGATTTTCCGAGTATTATGGATGTCCTGGGTCGGGTCCGCGTCGAGTAGGACGAGATCCGCGCGATTCCCAATCGAGATTTTGCCAGCGCCCTTCACCCCGAGGTATTCGGCGGGATTCACCGTTGCCGTTTGAAGTGCTTCGAGCGGTGTGAGTCCCGCGCTTACAAGCATCTCCAACTCCTCATGCAAGCTCGTACCCACAAAATCGTATCGATCGAGCGAATCGCTGCCGGCAAGCAGGCGCACGCCGGCGCGATGCATCTCGCTCGTGAGCTTGCGGTCGTTTTCGAACTGCCGCTCCCACCACCCTGCCGTATCGCGATCATCCTGCGATGGAGATTTCTTTGGTGCCCATTCGTTGCGTAGAGGCAGCGGCAAGTAAGCCAGCTCTGGGTCGTCCGGCGAATCCTCGAGGCGGTTCGCGTTCACCGAGATGGAAAAGAGAGTGGGTGTTACCCACGTGCCGTTTTTCTTGAACGTACCCCAAAGTACCGCAGCTTTTGCCGGTGAAAATGTGCGGTTCGCTTCGTCGCTCATCTCGGCGACCGCTTGCCCATTGCGTTTCGCCGACGCTTCCGTAATCTTTCGCCGAAGTTCGTGCTCCTGCGCGGAGCAGTCTAGTGCCAGCGAACTGTAGATGATGTGCTCGATGCTTTTCTGTCCAGCATTGGAAGCTTCGGTGGCGTTGACTTCCCAGGGGATGTGACCGGCGAATGGAATCCCGATTCTCTTCGATTCTCCTGCGATTGCAAAATAGACCTCCCGGGAGACATCGATGATCTTGATGAAATCCGCGCCGCGCTTTTGAAGGCTGTCGACGGCGGACCGCGCCTCTTCAAGAGTGCCAATGCGCAAAATCGAAGGGTCAATCGGCTCTGCGGGAGTACCAGCAGCCCGCGCTGGGAGTAGCATCGGCCCGGCGGCGACGATCCTGGGACCGATCAGCGTGCCACTCTCGATTTCACGCCGCCAGTTTTCGAGTGCATCGAGATCGCCGCCCATATCGCGGATGCCCGTGATCCCGTTCGCAACCAAAACAGGGATCAGCGTGTCTTTGGCCCATGCTGGATTTGCGTTGATGCCTGCGATGTGCGTGTGCATGTCCCAAAGGCCAGGGATGAGGAATTTGCCGCGGCCGTCGACGACCTGCGCGCCTTTTGGAATCTCGATCGAGCCACTTGCGGAAACTGCGACAATCGAATCACCGGACACGACAACGGTTCGGTCGGCGAGCACGGGTCCGCCAGTGACGTCAATCACTGTAACGTGGTTGAAAACGAGCGGGTTCGCTATGTCCTGGTGTGGGAGTCCGGCGTGGGAGCATAAAGCGACAAGCCACGCCGCGGCAAAAATTGTTGGCATTCTCACGGCCGAGCCTTCGCGAGCGAGCAGAGTTGATCGCTAGCCTTCTTAGTCAACGAGCCACGGTGAGGCATCGTTTCCATGGCGCGTTTAGACGTGAGTTGGAGTTCTTTAGGTAGTGTTCAAACCAGGCTACGGGCTCGCGCCCTCGCTTCGGTAGATTTGGGTGGAGGGCTATTGGCGGCGGTGGGCAACCGCTGGATTTTGTGTCGAGGATTGCGCCTGGTGTCCGGCATCCACTTCTGGCGGGGAGGGGCGGGATAGCGCGATGATGGGGCGTTCTCCGGCGGGACACGGTAGGCCTTCATGTCCAGCGAGTAGATGTTTCAGGAGTGCATCAATTTTCTCGTGCTCATCGCGCGTAAGTTCTACATCCTCGTGAAACGAGAGATCGCGGGTGCGG
>Ga0210383_10006260_pt1 | contig 10395 bp, 11 predicted proteins | sample IncBWC14OmetaG_FD_160072 | JGI IMG/M metagenome (GOLD analysis project Ga0210383, IMG submission 160072) | Forest soil microbial communities from Barre Woods Harvard Forest LTER site, Petersham, Massachusetts, United States - Inc-BW-C-14-O ...
AGCAGCAGAAGCTCTGGCCGCGGCGGGCGAAGGCGGGGTAGGCGTTGAAGATGCGCAGGCCGGAGCCGACCATGATGGTGATGGCGACGACGGCGACCCAGTGCGTGACCCGCACGACCCAGTGGTGGCGGAGTACGGTTGTCATAAGCTAAGTTCCAAGATAATGCCGACTTACGCGTATCGTTGCCCGAACGGCCACGAGTTCGATCATTTCTTCCGCAAGATGAGTGACGCGGTGCAAACGTTGCCGTGTCCGACCGATGGCCTGCCTGCTGTGCGCCAAGTGTCCGGTGGTGCTGGCCTACACTTCAAGGGTTCCGGATTTTACGCCACCGACTACAAGCGCCCCAGTAGCAATAACGGTGAAGGCTCGGACAGCAAACCCGCGGACAAGTCAGCCGACAAGCCAGCCTCTCCCGCGTCATCGTCCGGAGACGGGTCCAAAAAGAGCGAATGAACGACGTTGAACTGCTGCGTGACGCGCTCGCTCACGCGGCGCGCTCACTCGGCGCGCCCAGCGACGTCGCACCCCTCGTCGAACGCCCGCGCGATCCGTCGTTCGGCGATTGGACCACGAATCTCGCCCTCACGCTCGCCAAGCCGCTGGGCAAGAAGCCACGCGACATTGCTACGGCGCTCATCGCCGCGCTGGATCTCTCCGCGCTGCATGTGGCCGCGGCCGAGATCGCGGGGGCCGGGTTCATTAACTTTCGCATGCAACAGGCCGCGTTCGCGCGCGGTCTGGCGGCAATCATCGCCAAGGGCGACGGCTACGGGAAATCCGACGTTGGACACGGACAGCGTGTCATGGTCGAATTCGTTTCGGCGAATCCAACCGGCCCCTTGCACGTCGGTCACGGCCGACAGGCGGCCCTCGGCGACGCGATCTCCCGGCTCCTGGAGTGGACCGGGTGGGATGTCTCCCGCGAGTTCTACTATAACGATGCCGGGAACCAGATCGACAATCTGACGGCGAGTGTCCAAGCGCTGATCCGTGGCCAGTCGGTCCCCGAAAAAGGCTATCACGGGGAGTACATCAAAGAGATTGCCGCGCAATACACGGCGGCCTATCCCGACAGCGACAATCCTGATCAGGTCCGGCAGTTTGCCGTGCGAGTGTTACGGGCCGAGCAAGATCGCGACCTGCAAGCGTTCGGCGTGTATTTCGACACGTACTATCTCGAATCGTCGCTCTATACGGATGGCTCAGTCGAGAAGACCGTCGCCAGGCTGAGGGAGTCGGGCTATGCGTACCAGGAAGACGGTGCGCTCAAGCTGCGGACGACCGCCTTCGGCGATGACTTGGATCGCGTGATCATCAAGCGGGACGGCACGTACACGTACGTGGTCCCCGACATCGCCTACCACGTCGGCAAATGGCAGCGCGGATTCCGTCGGGTGATCAATATCCACGGCGCCGACCATGTCGGATATTGGGCGCGCGTGCGGGCTGGCCTGCAGATGATGGGCGAAGGGATCCCCGACGGATGGCCCGAGTACGTGATTCACGATCTCGTCAAAGTCTCGCGCGCTGGCGAAGAAGTCCGGATGTCGAAACGCGCGGGCAGCTACGTGACGCTGCAGGACCTGCTGGAGTGGGTCGGGCGCGACGCCGTGCGCTACTTCTTCCTCATGAGACGCTACGTCTCCGACCTGACATTCGACGTCGATCTCGCGCAGCGGCAGTCGGACGAGAATCCTGTCTACTACGTGCAGATGGCCCACGCACGCATGTGCGGCATCTTTCGCGTCGGTGGCATCAATAAAGACGAGTTACGGGTTGAGACCGAGGCGTTGGATGCGCTCACCACACCGGAGGAGCTCGAGCTCATCAAAGCGCTGCTCGACTTTCCCGACATCGTGGAGAGTGCGGCCCAGGGCCTCGAACCGCAGCGGATCACGGCCTACCTGCACGAGATGGCGCAACTGGCGCACCACTGGTATCACAAGTATCACGTGCTCGGAGAGCCCGAGCCCGTGCAAAGCGCGCGACTGGCACTCGCGCGCGCCACACAACTCGTTCTCAGGAACGCGATGACCCTGTTAGGAATCCACGCGCCGGAGCGCATGTGACGGTGCTCGTCGTTGGCTCGGTGGCGCTCGATTCGGTCGAGACGCCATTTGGGAGCGCCGAGAACGTCCTCGGCGGCTCGGCAACATTTTTCGCCTCCGCGGCGTCACTGCTCACGACGGTGCAAGTGGTCGGCGTCGTCGGCTCCGATTACCCCGTCGACAAGCTCGCGCCGCTCGTGGCGCGGGGCGTCGATTTCGCCGGCCTTGAACGGGCCGAGGGCGAGTCGTTCCGTTGGCGCGGCCGCTATCGGCACGACCTCAATACCGCCGAGACATTGGAGACCCGCCTCGGAGTATTCTCGCACTTCCGCCCGAAGATTCCGGAGCAGTTCCGGAAAGCGCCGTTCGTCTTTCTCGGCAACATCGATCCGCGATTGCAAATCGATGTCCTGAGCCAGGTCGACGCGCCGAAGCTCGTGGCGTGCGATACGATGAATTTTTGGATCGAGAGTCGCCGTGCCGATCTCATCGCCTTACTGGGCCAGGTCCACCTGATCACGTTGAACGACGCCGAGGCGCGGCAGCTCACGGAACGAGCCAATTTGGTCCACGCCGCGCGATGGATCCTGGATCACGGCCCGCGATATGTGATCATCAAGAAGGGTGAACACGGGGCCTTCATGTTCACGCGCGAATCGGTCTTTTATGCCCCGGCCTACCCGCTGGAGAAGATCTTCGATCCGACCGGTGCCGGCGATTCGTTTGCCGGCGGGTTCGTCGGGTATCTGGCGAAGACTGGGGATTTGAGCGACGCGAATATGCGCCGCGCCGTCGTCTATGGCGCCGCGATGGGATCGTTTGCCGTGGAAAAGTTCTCGAACGAACGGCTGCTGGAATTGACCCGGGCCGATGTCGACGCGAGAGTGGCGGAGTTCAAGAAGCTGGTCGCGTTCGATACCGAGATGCCCAAGTGATCGACTACAAGGCCGCGGGGGTCGATCTCGAAGCCGCTGACGACGCCAAACGGCGGCTCAAGCGTCTCGTCGAGTCGACCTTCACGGCTGGTGTTCGCGGGGCGTTCGGCGGATTCGGCGGCATGTTTCGCGTGCCGAGTGGAGAGAAACCGCGGTTGCTCGTGGCGAGTGCCGACGGCGTCGGCACGAAAGTCAAAGTCGCCATTGAGGCCGGCCGTCACGACACGATCGGCCAGGATCTCGTCAATCACTGCGTGAACGACATCCTGGTCCAGGGCGCGCTGCCGCTCTTCTTCCTCGACTATGTGGCCTTTGGCCGGTTGGTCCCCGAGGTGGTCGAAGCCATTGTCGCGGGTGTGGCCGCCGGGTGCAGAGAGAATAAGTGTGCGCTCATCGGCGGCGAGACGGCCGAGATGCCTGGCGTGTATACGCCTCCTGATTACGACTTGGCGGGGTTCATCGTCGGTATCGTGGACGAAGACCGAGTACTGGGCGCCGATCGCGTGCGGGCCGGCGACGCCGTGCTCGGTTTGGCGAGCAGCGGGCTGCACACCAACGGCTATTCGCTGGCGCGACGGGTGGTGAGTGATCGGCTCCATCTTGCGGTGACTGACCGGTTCCCGGGCAGTGACCGCTCGGTCGCCGATGTGCTGCTTGCGGTGCACCGGTCATACCTGGCCGCGCTCAGTCCGGTGCTCGATCGCGTGCACGCGTTGGCGCACGTGACCGGCGGCGGATTGCCGGGCAACGTCGACCGCGTGCTGCCGCGTTCGCTCGATGCGCGGATAGTGAGAGATCGCTGGCCCGTCCCGCGTGTATTCGGTGTACTCGCCGAAGCAGGCGGGATCGGCGAGGAAGAGAGGTACCGCGTCTGGAACATGGGCGTGGGAATGGTCGTTATAGCCGACCCGTCGTCGGTCGAGACCATCGCGGACGCATCGCGCCGCGCGGGGATCGACTCGTGGCTCCTGGGCGAAATCGTTCCGGGAGAAGGACGGGTACACATCGTGTAATCACGGAGACACGTACCATGCGTGGCGTTGTTCGTTCGCTCGCGGTCGCGGCGCTCGCGATTGGCGTGCCCAGTGCAGCCCTGCAAGCGCAGTCGGCCCAATGTGCCAACTCCCCGATGACGCTGCAGGACGGTTGTCAGAAGACCATGGACCTGTTCAACTTCCTCGCCCCGCAACTGGCGTCTTCCGTCGCTGGCGGCAATGCCATCCTCGGCCAGGGCGGAGCGCTCGGCGGCCTCGGACACTTCACGATCGGCATCCAGGCGAACGTCGTGAAGGGAGACCTTCCCAAGTTCAATCAGTTCCAGGTCTCGACGTCCGGGTCTCAGGCGACGGATTTCAACGCGTCGAACTTCCCGGTCCCCATGCCGTCCGCAGTCCTCGGCATCGGCATCTTCGGCGGCATCCCGCTGGGGATCACGCGGATCGGCGGCGTCGATGCGATTGTGAGCGGGATCTACATCCCGAAGGTGTCGAGCAACAATATCTCGCTGCAGCCGAAGAACTCGTTCCAGATCGGGTATGGCGCGCGCCTGGGCATCGTTCAGGAGACGCCGTTCACGCCCGCCGTCTCGGCGACGTGGATGGAGCGCGATCTGCCGACGACCACCATCTCCGGCTCGGACAACAACGGCGACACGCTGACGGTGCACAACCTGTCGGTCAAGACGAGCGCGTGGCGCGTCGTGGCCAGCAAGAACTTCTTCATCCTCGGCCTGGCGGCCGGCGTCGGCGAGGACCACTACAGCATGTCGACCGATGTGGACGTCGGGCTGAACCAGGGAGCCTACGCGGCCTGCCAGGCACCCGGGGCCACCTGATCGGGCACCGTCGCCACCCCCAAGCTGAGCATCACCCGGGCGAATTACTTCGGCGATCTCTCGATCAACATGTCGATCTTCCGGACGGTCTTTGAGGTCGGCCAGGTGGCCGGAAAGGACATCCCGACCTTCAATACGTTCAGTGGCAACGTCGCCGGGTACAGCCGCCTCTATGGTTCGGTGGGGTTTTTGTTCAAGATTTAGGGCATGGACCGTGAGCTAATGGCGAGGGCGCTCGCGCTCGCCGAGCTGGGGTGGGGACAGACGGCGCCGAACCCGATGGTCGGCGCCGTTCTTGTCCGCGATGGAGAGATCGTCGGCGAAGGGTATCACGCGCGGTATGGCGGAGATCACGCCGAGATCGTGGCCTTGCGCATGGCCGGCGAGCGGGCGCTCGGCGCTACGATGTACGTGACCCTGGAGCCCTGCGCGCACCACGGGAAGACACCACCATGTGCTGACGCCATTCTCACCGCGGGCGTCGCACGGGTGGTAGCCGCAACGACTGACCCGAATCCGGTCGCCGCCGGCGGCGCCGCACGGCTCCTGGCCGCGGGCGTCGAGTTCGAGGTCGGCGTCGGGGAGAAGGCGGCGCGGGAGCTCAATGCACCCTTTTTTCACGCCGTAAAGTCGAAGCGGCCCTGGGTGACGCTCAAGCTCGGGGTCTCTCTCGATGGCGCGATTGCCGATAGCAATGGACACAGCAAGTGGATCACGAATGCCGCGTCCCGCCGGGAAACGCATCGGCTCCGCGCTGGCAGCGATGCCATAGCCGTAGGAATCGGGACCGTTCTGGCTGACGATCCGGCACTGACTGTCCGAGACGCTCCGACACCGCCTCGCATCTCTCCAATTCGTATTGTCTTCGATAGGTCGGCGCGACTACCGCTCGACAGCCAGCTCGTACGGACGGCCCGCGAGGTACCCGTCGTAGTGGTCGCCGACCGGGCGGCCCCGCAGTTGGAAAACCACGGGGTCGAGGTCATCGTGGCGCATACGACGCTCGAAGCCCTCGAAGCGTTGAAAAAACGGGGCGTGCGGGCGCTCCTGGTCGAAGGAGGCGCTCGGCTCGCGGGCGAGCTCCTTGCCGAGAAGCTGGTCGACCGACTCGTTATCTTTCAGTCGCCCCGCATCCTCGGCGCCGGGGCCACCGGAGCCTTTGCGTTCGCGCCGCGAGAGACCGCGGCCGATGCACCGAAGCTTCCCGTCATTGCGCGCCGGGCATTTGATGACGACTTAATGACCGTGTATCAATGTTCACGGGACTGATCGACGACGTCGGGACGGTCGAGCGCGTGCTCGATACTCCCGCCGGACGCGAATTGACCATCGCGTGCCGCTACGAAGACCTCGCGCCCGGCGAAAGCATTGCCATCAACGGCGCCTGTCTCACGGTGCGCGAGTGTGCGCCGCGCCGTTTCACCGTCGCGGCGATCGTGACAACGCTTGACCGGACGACCGTTGCGAATTGGACGGCGGGCACACGAGTCAACCTCGAACGCTCGTTGCGGGCGAGTGATCGGCTCGGCGGCCATATCGTGCAGGGGCACGTCGATGGCGTCGGACGTGTGCGCGGGACGGCACGGCGCGATGACGCTTGGCTCATCGACATCGAGGTGCCCGAGGACATCGCCGAGCTGCTCGTTCCCCATGGTGCGATTGCGGTGGATGGGGTGAGTCTGACGGTCAACGAAATTCTCGGGCGCGATGCACTGCAGGTCAGCATCATCGAATACACGTTGAGCCACACGAACATCGGCGTCCTGAAGCCTGGGGATCGGGTGCAGCTCGAGGCCGATGTCGTCGGCAAATACGTGCGTCGGTTGGTCGCCCCCTATACCGGGAGCCTATCGTGAGCTTTGCACCGATCGAGCAAGCGATCGCGGACATTCGCGCCGGCAAGTTCGTGCTGGTCGCCGATGACGAGGATCGCGAGAACGAGGGTGATCTCATCTGCGCGGCGGAAAAGATCACCCCGGAGATGATCAATTTCTTATTGCTCAACGCCCGCGGTCTGATTTGCCTGGCGCTGACGCCAGAGCGCGTCGAGCATCTGCGTCTTTCTCCACAAACCGAAGTGAACACCGAGGCCATGCGCACGGCGTTCACGACGACGATTGACGCCGCCGCGCGCTATGGCGTGACGACCGGCGTCAGCGCGAGCGATCGCGCCACGACCATTCGGGTCGCGGTGGATCCGCGGAGTGTGCCTGGTGATCTGGTTCGTCCCGGGCATATCAACCCGCTCCGCGCGAGGGCTGGTGGCGTTCTGCAGCGTGTGGGGCATACCGAGGCCGCGGTGGACCTCGCACGACTCGCCGGACTCTATCCCGCCGGGGTGATTTGCGAAGTCATGAACGTCGATGGGACGATGGCCAAGCGGCAGAACCTGGAACAATTCGCGGCGACCCACGGCATCACGTTCGTCACCGTCGCGCAATTAGTGTCGTATCGGCTGCGCACCGAGCGGCTCGTGCATCGGGTAGCCGAGGCTCGGTTGCCGCTCGAGCATGGAGCGTGGCGGATCATCGGGTATCGGAATGATGTCGACCCGCATGAGCATGTGGCCTTGATCTTCGGGGATGTCGCTGGCGGGGAAGACGTGCTGGTGCGCATGCACTCCAAGTGTCTCACCGGCGACGTCTTTCACTCGCAGCGCTGCGACTGCGGCTGGCAGTTGGATCGCGCGATGGAGATGATCGCTCAAGCCGGACGCGGGGTGCTGGTCTACCTCGATCAAGAGGGTCGCGGCATTGGCTTGCTCAACAAGCTCAAGGCGTATGCGCTCCAGGACGAGGGCGCGGATACCGTTGAGGCCAACGAGCAGCTCGGTTTCAAGCCCGATTTGAGAGACTACGGCATTGGAGCCCAGATTCTCTTGGATCTGGGGCTCAAATCGATCCGCGTACTGACCAACAATCCGCGCAAAATGGTCGGACTCGAGGGATATGGCCTGCGTATCGTGGATGGCGTCAGAATAGAGGCGCCCGCGACGCAGGAGAACGCTTCGTATCTCCAGACGAAGCGATCGAAGCTCGGCCACCTGCTCGCCTCGTAGCGTGGCCGAGTTCGCGGGGGAGATAGCGGCCCAGGGACGGCGCTTTGCCGTGGTGGCCAGCCGGTTCAACGAACAGATCACGCAGAAGCTGGCCGAAGGCGCGGTGACGGCGTTGCTCGACGCCGGCGCGGCGTACGACGATGTCGACCTCGTGTGGGTGCCCGGGGCGTGGGAGCTGCCGGCCGCGGCGCGCGCGCTGTTGGCATCCGACCGGTATGATGCCATTGTCGCCGTCGGCGCGGTCGTTCGCGGCGACACACCGCATTTCGATTTCGTGGCGGGCGAGGCGTCGCGGGGGCTCGCCGATGCGAGCGCCGAGTTTCACACCCCGGTGGGGTTCGGGTTGCTGACGTGCGATACGATGGAGCAGGCCGAGGCGCGCGCGGGCGGGCTGCACGGCAACAAGGGCGCCGATGCGGCCCGGGCGGCCATCGAGATGGCCGACTTGTTCGCGCGTCTCGCCGTCGACGACGAAGACACGCGCTGATTGGCGGTCGTATCGACCTCCACCCAACCGACGACCGTCTGGGGCGACATCACGATCGTGCGCGGCGGCAGCGGGGAACCCGGCTGTGGCTGCATCGTTATGTCCATCGACACTTGGAACTGCGCCAACCGGCATTCCTGGATCGAGCTCACTTGCGGTCCCCCTTCGTAGATGCATGGCGCGCCGATCGTGCTCGTCGTGGCGCTCACGCTTCCCGAGAGCGAGTCGTAATCGTAGCTCGCCCACATCGTGGTATCCGCGAGCAACAACGCGAAGCGGTTCGTCGGGCGGGGCAGGTCCACGATGACGACGTGCTGCAAGCTCAAGTTGTCGTATGCGACGAACTCGTACGACGTGTCGACCAAGTTCGGATCGACGGGGCTGACGGGGTTACTGAAGGTGCGAATGATAAATGCATACCAATCGCCGGCGCCCGCCGAGGTCGTGATGTGGACCCTCGTGGGCACCACGCCCTCGGCCGGTCCGACGGTCACCGCGTACGCGAAGTTGCACAGCGCGACGGGGTGCGCAGGGGTACACTCGGCGCCCGCGAGCGCCGTGAAGTGCTCGACCAGCTGCGCGGCGGTCAACGCCGGCGGCGCGGTGGAGCTTCCACAGGCGAGCGTGGTGGCGGCCAGCGCGACGAAAGAGATGCAGCAGACGCTTCTCACGACTACGTTCCCCAGGCAATGGTGAGCCATCGGCGTGGCGCGGACCCGTCTTGAGACTCGCGCGCGATCCCGCGCGCTGCAAGCCCTGTACGCGTGGGATATTCGGTCGGCGCGCGATCCGCTGATGCGAATCGCCGCGCAGGTGTGGGACGATTTGGCGGTGCCGCCCGACGAGCGCCAGATCGCCGGCGAGATTGTGCGCATCGTCTCCAGTCAGGGTGCAGACCTCGATCGCACGCTCGCCGATGTCACGACGAATTGGCGGTTGGATCGCATCGGGGCCATCGAGCGATCCGTCTTGCGCCTCGCGGCCGCGGAGCTCGCCCGGGGCGTGACGCCCCCACGCGTGGTGATTCAGGAAGCGATACGACTCGCCGAACGATACGGGTCCGCGAAGAGTGCAGCGTTCGTGAACGGTGTCCTCGACGCGCTCGCGCGGCGCGCAGGGCGGTTATAGGCGCGCATGCGCATCGTCGTCGTCAACTGGCAAGATCGCGAGAATCCGCAAGCCGGCGGAGCGGAAACGCATCTGCACGAGCTCTTTGGGCGTCTCGTCGGATACGGGCACGAGGTGTCACTCGTGTGCGCGGGTTGGCGCGGCGCGGCGCCGCGATCAGAGTTGGATGGGATTCAGGTGTACCGCGTGGGGACCCGGAACACGTTTCCGTTGCATGCGCGCCGGCACTACGAGTCGCTGTTCCCGCCGGGCACCCACGACATCCTGGTCGAGGACCTCAATAAGATCCCGCTGGCCACGCCATATTGGAAAGCGCCGCCGGTCGTGGGGCTGGTGCATCATCTCTTCGGGCTGACGGCATTTCGGGAGCTCGCGGCGCCGCTTGCCAGCGCCGTCTGGCTCGCCGAGCGGCCCCTCCCGCTCATCTACAGGGATGTGCCATTTCAGGCGGTGAGCGAGAGTACCGCGAGCGATCTGGTCGCTCGAGGAATCAAACGCGAGAACGTTACGGTCATCTTTCAAGGGGTCGATACTGGCTGGTATACCCCATGTGATACCGAGCGGACGCCTGAGCCACGATTCGCATACCTCGGTCGTCTAAAGAGATACAAAGGGGTGCATCTGGTCATTCGGGCCTTTGCGGAGGTCAGGCAGCGCTATCCAGCGGCGACGTTGGATATCGCCGGGGCTGGCGACTACCGGCCTAAGCTGGAGCGACTCACAAGCTCGCTTGACCTCGGGGAGAGCGTACGGTTTCTTGGCAGAGTGTCCGAGCGGGAGAAGTTGGCGCTCTTGAGGCGGTCGTGGGCGCTGTTGTTTGCGTCGCCGAAGGAGGGGTGGGGTATAACGAACCTCGAGGCGGCGGCGTGCGGTACGCCGGTGGTGGCCTCGAACTCACCCG
>Ga0210383_10006261_pt1 | contig 10394 bp, 11 predicted proteins | sample IncBWC14OmetaG_FD_160072 | JGI IMG/M metagenome (GOLD analysis project Ga0210383, IMG submission 160072) | Forest soil microbial communities from Barre Woods Harvard Forest LTER site, Petersham, Massachusetts, United States - Inc-BW-C-14-O ...
CCCGGCCCTGCCGGCCTAACCCGATGGTGACCGTCATCGCCGTGGCCGCCCGTAACCACCGTCACCTGGCGGAGCGACGCGCTGAGCACGGCATCTGAAGCCTGGCAAGCCGTCGTCGATATCTGCACGATAGCGAGGTCTTCGCTCGTGCACGCTGGGCATCGCCGGTCGCCTGATCAGCGGTGACACGGCACATCGCCCCGGAACCCATGGGCTGCGGGGCGATGTGTCAGCCAGTAGGCGCGATGGCCGTTAGTACGCCGGTACCACGACCACGTTGAAGGTGGTCCCTGGCGGGGCGCCCGGTCCGAAGGGCGGCGGAAGGCCGAGGTTGTACCGTCCGTTGGGAAGCGCCAGCTCGTCTCCGTACTTCGCGACGGTGGTGGGATCGTCGAATAGGGGGCTTGTGATAGTCGAGGTAATCGTCCCGCTGGACAGATCGTGACTGAGCGTGACTCGGATGACGGTATTTGCCGTATTCTCTACGACCCAGAGGCTTGATCCCTGGAGCAGCAGCCCGTCCATGGAGTTCGGTATGAGGCCGGCCACGTTGATGGGCGCGCTCGCCCCTGTTGCAGGATTCACCGTGAACAGCTTGTCGAGCACGGTATTGTCCACGATCAGGGTGTTGCCGTGAGCCGTCGCCGCGATGCCGTTCAGATTGAGGCCGGCTGTAGAGAAGGCCGCTACGGGGCCGCTGAGCGGAATAGTTACCGCGCGGCCCAGGCGACCGGACGGCCCGATCGGGATCTCGTATATGTCCGGGTTATAGCTGTCGGTGAAGTAGGCCCCGCGGACGGTAAGTACCACGTCATTGATCAGCGATTTCCCGTTCGGGCCGAACTGATACTGGGCTACAAGTGCTCCTGTGCGGGAATTGTAGACGTGGGCGGTGCCCGTGGTCCCCCCGCAGACGAACAGCAGATGATCTGGCACGTCTGCTTTAAGACCGACGCCCTGGCCCCCAGCCGGAGCGGCGACGAGGACGAAACCTTTACCGGTGCGCAGATTTCCTTGATAGACGTCGCCTGTTGCCAGGGAGGCCGCGTAGAACGTCGGGCCTTCGCCCTTGGTGATTCCCTCGGGAGCGAAATTGACCGGCAGCGCGACGGAGGGAAGGAGTCGCCCGTCAGCGGCGTGCGCGTGGTTCGCAGGCCCAGCCACCGCTGGGGTGGTGGCGGCGTTCGCCGCCGCTGCTGAGGCGGAGATAGCGATGACAGCGGCGGCCAGGGGTACGAGCCCGCGGCGCCCGATCATGAGGTCACCAGCTGACGTGTGGTGGATAGGCACTCTTTGTTCATAGTCGTACTACCTCTCTTTGGTGGCCACTTCTGCTGGCCACTGGTGCTGCGGGGTGAGGAAAGTGCCGAAGGCGAGTTCGTGACCGTAGTCAGGCATCACGGGTTCCTATGTACCGATCCGGCGGGTTCGGTGTTACCTGTCTGCGGTGAGGATGCGGCGGGCGCTGCCTGCCGGGCAGCCTGGCCTTGGAAGAGCATTCCGAGTGCCGGCGAGTGCTGGGCCATCAGGCCCAGGAATCCCGGAACTGTCTGGTGGTTGGTGTAGCTCCCCTGGTACTGAGAGGCCAGGGAAAGCCATGTCACCGGCACGACCCCGGCCTGGACCATGCGCTGGACGGCGACCTGATGGGTCTCGAGGGTCTCGCCGGCGGTCGCGTCGACCGCGACGTATACCTCGTAGCCGCGCTCCAGGCCGGCCAGCGAGGTGCCCAGGACGCATCCCTCGGTCAGTAGCCCGGACATGACCAGCTTCCGGCGGCCAGCAGACTCGATGGCCGCGGCGAACTGCGGGGTCTGGAACGCGTCGATGAAGTTTGCCTCCCGGACGATCACGGGCGCGCCGCCGGTGACGGCCCGGAGCTCGCTGAACAGCGGCCCGTAGGGGCCGGTGTCCGCGCCGTTGGTCAGCACCAAAGGGATACCGAAGACGCCTGCGGTCCTGGCCAGGCCGACGGTGTTGTTGACGTGAAGTGACAGGTCGTGAGACCGGAACACGTTCCCGAACCCGACAGCGTGATCAATCATCACGACGGCACTGTTCTCGGTGGTCAGAGCGGACGACGACATGCTGCTCTCCTATCGGTGAGGCGGGCGCGCCGAGATGGCGCCGCCCGGAGGACGGGGCATGAAGCGCTCGCTGGATTCCACTCGGAGTCATCTCCGCGGACCACGAGCACTGAGCCGTGGAATCGGTGCACGAGGGCGGCGCCGACCGACCCGGCTAGGCCGCTCAGGGCCGCCTTATGCGGCCGGCCGCCCACCACGATGGCCGCAGCCGGCCGGTCGTCGGCCATGGCCATCAGCGCATGGGCCGGGTCGCCGCTGCGAACGACGAACTCCCAGTCCACGGCCGTCCCCTGGAGCACCTCCTCGGCAGCCCGCCGGGCCGCGGCCTGGATCAGGTCCAGGTCCTGCCTGGCCAGCCCGATGGTCATCGCTGACATCTCCGCGAGGACCGGGATGTGCCGGACGTGGACCACCACGAGTCTCAAGTCGGCCGCCCGGGCCAGCTCGGCCGCGCGGGCGAGCGCGTTTCTGCTGCCGGCGGTGTCATCCATACCGACGATGAGAGATCTCGTCATGGCGAACTCCATTGCTGGCGGACTTCGGGCAAGTCCGCGGCTATTCAGGTTATACTCAATACATTCATAGTAGACTCTCTACTATGAATGGTCAAGAGATAGGATGACTGTGTGAGCCGAGCCAGCTATAACTCGCCCCGCCGGCAGCAGGCCGCTGCCGCTACCCGGGAGGCGATCATCGAGGCGGCGCAGGAGCTGTTCGCCTGCCAGGGATACGCGCGTACCACGGTGGCCCAGGTCGCCGAGGCGGCACAGGTCGCGGCGAACACCGTCTACACCAGCGTCGGCGGCAAGCCCCAGCTCCTGGCGGCCATCACCGAAAGCGGCACCGGCGACCCCGACGTCGCCGAAACGCTGACCGCCGTCGCCCGGGCCACCGACGCCGCGGAGGTCATCCGGCTGACCGCCGCCGGAACCCGCCGGGTCAACCAGAGGCGCACCAAGGCCGTCGCCGTCCTGCTCGACAGCGCCCAGGCCGATCCCGCCGCGGCCGAGATGCTCCGGCTCACCGTGCGCTATTACCGCGACACCCTCGCCACCCTGGCCCGGCGACTGGAAGACCTGGGCGCGGTCGAACCGCCCGACCTGAACCGGGCCGCTGACGTCTTCTGGTACCTGTTCGGCTGGACGTCCTGGCGGACCCTCATCACCGACCTCGGCTGGAGCTGGGACGAGGCCGAGCAGTGGCTGGCGCAGCAGGGCATCGACGCGCTGCTCATGCCGGCCCGCCCTGGGCCGTAGGCCCTATCGCGCCTTGCGGTGCGCGGCCAGAACTGATCCCCGGGACGGGCACGGCGGGGTCAGGCACCACGTCACGGGCTGCCGCCCATCCGGCTGACCAGCTCACCCATGTTGATACGGTACGGCACGGCCCACGCCGCCACCTGCTCGCTGTCAACCGGGTCCGGCAGGTCACGCACGGCCTCGTCGGCCATCTCCGGCAATCCTGCCGTGCGCAGGACGTCAACCACATGCTGCCTGGTGAGTTGCACCGCAACCACCTCTGTCTGAACGTGGACTTGCTCTTTACGGCGGACGTGCATCGCTGCCGGGGTCCCGCCAAGCTATTCGGAGTTAGTTCAACTAATTTGACAGTAGATTGACTACTATCAATAGTCAAGAGTTAAGATGACTGTGAACAGAGCTAACTACCACTCGCCGCGCTGGGAGCAAGCCGCAGCCGCCCGCATCTGGATGGCCTAGACACGCAGGCGTATGTGTGATCAGGCAGATGGCCCCTGGCCCTTGTCTGTGGTGCTGTCCGATACTGGTGGCGTGCGGCAGGTGCTGTGCCCGGTGCTGGTGGGGCGGGCTGAGGAGGTCCGTCACTTGGAGGCTGCGCTGGCCGCAGCTGGAGCAGGACGCGGCGGCGTGGTGCTGATCACTGGCGAGGCGGGAATCGGCAAGTCGCGGCTGGTCCGCGAGGCGGCGCGGGCGGCCGGGGCACTCGGGCTCGTCGTGCTGACCGGCCGGGCGGTGGCCAGCGATGTGCCGACGCCGTTCCGGCCGTTTGCCGAGGCGCTGGCCTCGGCGGGGCGGGCGGGCCGCCTGCCCGATGGCCCGGGGCTGGATCCGTTCCGGCCGGCGCTGGGCCGGCTGGTTCCGGAGTGGCGACATCCGCGGCAGAGGGGAGGCGATGAATCGCTGGTGTTCTTGGGGGAGGCGGTGCTGCGGCTGCTGCGTGCGCTGTCCGGGGAGGCTGGGTGCCTGCTGGTCCTGGAGGACTTGCACTGGGCGGACCGGGAGACGCTGGCGTTGCTGGAGTACCTGGCCGACAACTCGGCAGCGGAGCGGGTTCTGTGCGTGGGCACGCTGCGTGATGAGGAAGGCGCCGCGGCGGCTGGGCTGGCCAGCGTGCTTGAGGCCCGCGGCTCGGCGGTGGTGCTGCCGCTGGGCCGGCTGGATGCGGCGGCGGCCGATTGCATGGCGCTGGCGTGCGTCGGAGCCAGCCAGCTGCCGGATGTGGTCCATTCACTGATCGCAGAACGGGCGGAGGGTCTGCCGTTCCTGGTCGAGGAGGTCTTGGCCGGCCTGATCGGTGACGGGTCGCTGGCCGAGCGGGACGGCCACTGGCATGTGTCCGGCCTGGCCGGGGCCGCGGTGCCCGGCACGTTCGCCGACGCGGTGCGGCGGCGGCTTGACGGGCTGGCTGCCAGTTCCCGCCTGGTGATCGAGGCGGCTGCGGTGCTCGGCCGCAGGTTCGACTGGCGGGTCCTCGGCCCGGTGACCGGCATGCCGGACGCTGCCGTGGCGGCGGCGCTGCGGCAGGCGGTGGGCTTGCAGCTGGTCGCGGCGGACCGGGATGGTTTCCGGTTCCGGCATGCGCTCACGCATGAGGCGGTGCTCGCCGGCCTGCTGCCGCCGGAGCGGGCGCTGCTGGCCGGCCAGGCCCTGGCCGCGGCCGAAGCCGCGCATCCCGGCTTGCCCGGGCCATGGTGCGTGCTCGCCGCTGAACTCGCCGGCGTCTCGGGAAACACGGCGCGGGCCGGCGCGCTGCTGCTTGAAGCCGGCCGTCGTGACCTGGCCGTGGGGGCGCTGGCCAGCGCCGAGCAGACCCTTACCCGGGCAGGCGCTTTGATCGGCCCGGATGACCCGGCGCTGCGCGGCCCGGTGGGCGAGGCGCTGACCGAGGTCTTCGCGTTGTCCGGCCAGGTGGACCGGGCGATCGAGATGGGTAAGGCGCTGTTGGCCCGGTTCGGCGGCCAGCCCGGGTCCGCCCGGGTAGCGGCGTTGCATCTGGGGATCGCCCGTGCGGCGATCGCCGGCGGGCGGTGGGCGGAGGCTGCCGCGAGTGTCGAGATCGCCCGCCGGTCAGCCGGTGCCGATACCGCGCAGGTGGACGCGTGCGCGGCCCAGGTCGCGGCCGGCCGGGGAGAGCTGGGCCGGGCGGGCGAACTGGCCCGCGCCGCGCTGGCCGCGGCCGAGGGCGGCGGGCTGGCGGAGGTGGCGTGTGAGGCGCTGGAGGTGATCGGCAGGGTTGCCCGGCAAAGCGATCTCGACGCGGCAGAGCGGGCATTCACCCGTGCCGCGACCGTTGCGAGCGCGCACGGGCTGCGGCTGTGGCATGCGCGGGCGCTGCACGAGCTTGGCACTATCGACCAGTTGCGCACCGAGAGCACGGCCCGGCTCGAGCAGGCGCGCGAGCTGGCGGCGGCCGAGGGCGCGCTGGCGCTGACCGCGACGCTGGACCTGCAGATCGCCGCCGGGCTGAACAAGCAGTTCCGGGCCGGTGAGGCGCTGGAGGCCGCCGGGCGGTCGGCGGAGGCCTCGCGCCGGTTCCGGCTGGCGACTTTGCCGATGGCGCTGATCTTCCAGGCCACCGCGCACGCGATCCGCGGTGATCAGCAGGACATGGAGGCCAAGATCGCCGAGGCTATCGCGCTCGCTCCGGGCGACCCGGATGTGCTCGGCTGCGCCGAGGGCCACTGCCGGGCTACGTTCGCGCTGCTGGCCGAGCGGCTCGACGAGGCGCACGAGCGGATGACGGCCGGGGCCGGGCTGCTGCTGAGTTCCCCGGCGACGATCGCGCCGCCGTTCCTCGGGTTGTGGCCGCTGCTGGGTGCCCTGCTGGAGCAGGACGCGGCCAGTGCCGCGGCCCGGGTGCGGGCCGCGCACGGCACCCGGCACCTGGTAGTCGGCTCCCTGCTCAGGTGTGCCGACGCGGTCCTGGCCGGCCGGCGCGGCCAGCGAGAGCAGGCCGAGGCGGCGTTCGCCGCCGCGGACGCTGAGATGGGGCCGCTGGTGGCCTGGTACCGGCAGTACGCCCGCCGGATTGCCGCGCAGGCGGCGCTGGCCGACGGGTGGGGTGAGCCGGTCGGCTGGCTGCGGGAAGCCGAAGATTACTTCGCGGCGCGCGGTGACGAGCTGGTGGCGGCGGCCTGCCGCGGGCTGCTCCGCCAGGCCGGGACGCCAGTGCCGCGGCGGCGGGCTGGAGGGACGCAAGTGCCGGGACGGCTGCGAGCGCTCGGCGTGACAGAACGTGAAGCCGACGTCCTCAGGCTGGTCGCCCAGGGCCTGAGCAACAAGGAGATCGCCGGGGCGATGTTCTTGTCGCCACGCACGGTCGAGAAGCATGTGGAGCGACTGCTCGCCAAGACCGGGTTGCGCCGGGCTGAGCTGGCTACGTATTCGGCCGGCCTGGATACGTAACCGGTACCGCGCGGAATACGGGCCGCTTACCGATGTGACGGCCGGCGGCCGCGGGCCACGATGCGGTATGCGGGTGCAGCCGGCATCCGCCCGCACCGCGGGAGGCATCCCCTTATGGCCGTTGACGAGGCGAAGCTGCATAACCTCCTCGGCCGGTTCGTGGCCGATCCGGGGTTCACCTGGTTCCGCCGGGGCACGCAGGCCCCGTCCAGCCTCATCTGCGAGGCGCGACGGTGATGACCGCATCAGCCCAGGCCAGCCCGGAAGTCGGCGCGGCGGCCGGTATCGAGGGGGTGCTGGCCCTGCCGGGTGCCCGGCTGGCCTACCAGGTGACCGGCACCGGGCCGGCCGTGGTGCTGGTCCACGGGTTCGGGCTGGACATGCGGATGTGGGATCCGCAGGCCAGGCATCTGGCGGCACGGTTTCAGGTGGTCCGGTATGACGCCCGCGGGTTCGGCGCATCCGGCCCGTTCGACCCAGCCGTCCGCTACACCCACGCCGGTGACCTGCTCGCCTTGCTCGACCATCTCGGTATCGGGAAGGCGGTGCTGGCCGGGCTGTCGTTCGGCGGCCGGGTCGTGACACAGGCCGCACTGTCCGCCCCGGACCGGATGGCCGGCCTGGTGCTGCTGGACTCGGTGCTGGATGGTGTCCCATGGGACCCCGGCTCGGCCGCGGCATCCGACACGGCGGTCCGGCAGGCCCGGGGCCACGGGTTGCTGGCCGGCCGGGCGGCCTGGCTGGCGCACCCGCTGTTCGCCGCCGCCTGCCAGCACCCGCGGCTCGCCGGTCAGCTCGCGGAGATGATGGCCGGCTACCCGGGGCAGCATTGGACCGGCCACGACCCGCACAAGCAGGCCGGGCTGCTGCCGATCGACACCCTGGAGAAGCTGGCCATGCCGGTCCTGGTGCTGGTCGGCGAACACGATGTGCCGTGCTTCAAGGAGATGTCTGCCGTGCTCGCCCGGCGCATCCCGGGCGCCCGGTACCACGTGGTCCGCGGCGCTGGCCACATGATCAACATGGAGCAGCCCGGCACGGTCAACGAGCTGCTGGCCAGCTTCCTCGCCCAGCTCACCGAGGATCAGCGATGTCACCGGTGACGGTAGCGGCCGTGCAGGCCGCGCCGGAGTTCCTGGACCGGGACGCGACGATCGGCAAGGTGGTCGCGCTCGCGGAGAAGGCCGCCTCCCGGGGCGCCCGGCTGGTCGCGTTCCCCGAGGCGTTCGTGCCCGGCTACCCGGACTGGGTCTGGCGGACCCGGCCATGGGACGCCACCGCGACCGTGCTGTACGCCCGGTTGCTCGAACAGGCTGTGGTGGCTGACTCCCCGGCCTGCGACACGCTGGCCAAGACCGCCCGGCGGCTCGGGATCTGGCTGAGCGTCGGCGCCACCGAGCGTGACCAAACCGGCTCGACGCTCTACAACGCGCTGCTGCATTTCGCCCCGGACGGGACACTGGCCGGCCGCCACCGCAAGCTGATGCCCAGCGGCGGCGAGCGACTGGTCTGGGGCGCCGGCGACGGGTCGGGCCTGACGACCATCGAGGCCGGGTTCGGTCGGCTGGGCGGGCTGATCTGCTGGGAGAACTACATGCCGCTGGCCCGGTCCGCGCTCTACGCCCAGGGCATCGACATCTACCTGGCTCCCACCTGGGACAACTCCGAGGTGTGGATACCGACCCTGCGGCACATCGCCAAGGAGGGCCGCACTTACGTGGTCGGCGTCACCGCCTGCATCCGGGCTACGGACCTCCCCGAGGACCTCCCCGGCCGGGCGGACCACTACGGCGGAGCGGAGGACTGGCTGTCCCGCGGCAACTCCGCGATCATCGCCCCCGGCGGGGACATTATCGCGGGTCCGCTCACCGGCGAGGAAGGCATTGTCTGCGCCGAGATCGACACCGACGTAGCCAGGGCCGCCCGCCAGCAGTTCGACCCGGTCGGCCACTACAGCCGCAGCGACGTGCTGCGGCTGACCGTGGACGCGACCCCGCGAGCCGCGGTGACCTTCCGCCGCGATGACGCCGAGGTGCCAGCCCGCCCATCGGCCGGGTCCGCGGCCCTGTCCCGCGAGGCGGCGCTAACCCCCGGCCAGCCGGCGTCCCTGCCCGCCGAACAGAGGTGAGCGCGATGACCACGCTCCGGATAGCGGCCGTGCAGGCCAGCTACGTGCTCATGGACCGGGACGCCACGATCGGCAAGGTCACCGCGCTGACCGCCGCCGCGGCGGCTCGGGGAGCGCAGCTGATCGTGTTTCCCGAGGTGTTCGTGCCCGGCACGCCGATCTGGATCGACACCCAGCCGATCTGGAAAGGCGACGAGGACTGGTTCGCGCTGCTGGCAGATAACGCCGTGGTCATCCCCGGCCGGGCCAGCGAGCATCTCGCCGAGATCGCCGCCGAGCACCGGGTGTGGCTGGTCATTGGCGTTCAGGAACGCGAGCCGCACGGCAGCACCATCTACAACACGGTGCTGTACTTCTCGCCGCTGGGGGAGCTGGCCGGCCGGCATCGCAAGCTGGTACCGACCGGGTCTGAGCGCACCGTGTGGGGCATGGGCGACGGATCCACGCTGCGGGTCATCGACACCGGCGTGGCCCGTATCGGCGGGCTGATCTGCTGGGAGAACTACATGCCGCTGGCCCGGTTCCACCTGTACGCCCAGGGCGTGCAGGTCTGGCTTGCGCCCACGCTGGCCTCCGGCGACGGCTGGATCGCGACCATGCGGCACATCGCCAGGGAGAACCGGATGTTCGTGGTCGGGGTCAACCCGGTGCTGCACGCAGACCAGGTCCCGGCCGGGTTCCCCGGGCGCGACCGGCTGATCCCGGCCGGATACCTGGACGACAACGGGCCCTGGCTGGAGGAGGGCAACACCGTCGTCGTCGCGCCCAGCGGCACCGTGCTCGCCGGCCCGGTCCGCCAGCGCGAGGAAACCCTGATCGCCGACCTCAGCCTGCGGGATGTCACCGTCGCGCGCCGTCACCTGGATCCGGCCGGCCACTACAACCGCCCGGACATCTTCCGGCTGCAGGTCAACACCTCGCCGCGGCCTGCGGTCATCGAGTCCGGCACTATCGCGGCAATCAGCCAGCTGAACGGAGGCAGCGATGAATACCACGCCAGTGACGAGCACGCCCGCGCCTGAGCCGGCCGCCGCCGGCGTCCTGGTCAGCCCGGCGTGGCTGCAGGCCCGCCTGCACGACCCTGCGGTGCGGGTGGTCGAGGTGGACGTGAGCCGGGCCGCCTACAACGACTGGCACATCGACGGGGCGGTGCTGTGGAATATCTACGCCGACCTGCGCGACGCCGAGTACCGGCCGGTGCCCACCCTGGCGGTGCACCACCCTGCTGGACGTGCGCACCCCGCAGGAGTACTCCGGCGAACGGTTCTGGCCGTCCGGCGGCATGGAGCCGGGCGGACAGGCCGGCCACATCCCAGGAGCGGTGCACCAGCCGATCGACGGCATGTACGACGACCGCGGGGCCTTCCTGGATCCCGCCAGCCTGCGCAAGGTCTTCCCAGCCGCCGGCCCCGACCGTGACGGCGAAGTGATCACCTACTGCACGATAGGCGGCCGCGCCAGCACCGCGTGGTTCGTCCTGACTCACCTGCTCGGCCGCGACATGTCCGCGTCTAC
>Ga0210383_10006263_pt1 | contig 10391 bp, 9 predicted proteins | sample IncBWC14OmetaG_FD_160072 | JGI IMG/M metagenome (GOLD analysis project Ga0210383, IMG submission 160072) | Forest soil microbial communities from Barre Woods Harvard Forest LTER site, Petersham, Massachusetts, United States - Inc-BW-C-14-O ...
CCGTATTGCCGACAACCCGCCAACAACAACCGGCTGTAATTCATCAGAGAGGTAAGCGGACGGTCATGACCGTTTGATCATGATGGAAGTGGATCCCTATTCTGTGACAGTCGTATCCTAGCTGGGGCCGCACGCTAACCAAGCCATCGTGCCAGGTCGGAACCTTAGTCCCATCATTGCTACCGTATGATCCGTGGGCGGAGTCGAATAAAGGAGAGTGATTACCTTGCTCAGACTTTCTGGCATAGTCGCTGCCTCACTGCTCACATTCCTGCCTTGCACCCTACACGCTCAGCAAGATTCTGGCTCCATCCCGCTTGCGTCGGAGGACCGCAGCTTTTATCTCGGACACCACGTGATGCATCCTGAATCTCTCAGTGGAATTTGGGAAACCTCCAATGGCCACGGAGGTGCAGTTGGCATTCAGCTTGAGTTGGACACAACGATGCCCAGCGATGGAGACAAGCAAAGCTGGGTGTCTCAATCGTGGCAGGACCTGCAAGTTGGCGTCTTCGAACGGAAGGGGGCGGAGATTCAGCTTGGAGATGAGAGTGGCTTCTCCGACTCCCATAGACGTGGAGATGTCGCTTTCGATCAGGGGCATTTGCAGTTGCACTTTGTTTCGCCGTGGACTGACACACCGTCGGCTGACTTGGATCTTGTCCAACAGGCAAACGGCTGCTGGGATGGCCGCTTACATCGCGGCGAGTTTGATTCCCGCGTTTACCCTTTGCCGCCCCAGCACCGGTCAATCCGGTAAGACTAGCCCCCTGGTTGGTACCTGGACGGAGAACTCGAACCTCGGTCAAGGCTGCATCCACATTGCCGAGCAGGCGCCGGGCGAGTTCACCGGGTGGTCCGATGACATCCAGCTTCCGGGCACTGTCCGCTCCTGTATCGATGGCGTTTCCAAGCCCGTTGCGGTCTTTCAGCGCTTCGGCGAACGCCTGAAGGCCCAACTCGAAAAGGACGGCTCAGTATCATTCGAACTCTACGCCTATACCGGAATGTGTTGCTCCCACACATTCGTCGGAAAACTCACCGAGGACAAAAATTTGATCCGGGGCACTTGGCCGTCGGGCGCCAATCAGGCTGCTCATGACGCAACCTGGAAGAAAATGCCGGGCGATTCCTGTGTGGCATCCGATTCTGAGCAAGCCGCGGAGATGAGAGTCAAGTAAGATTTAATTATTCATTTCATAAGTAGACATTTGAAATTTAAGCAAGTCCGGATCAATGGTCACATCGGCTCAGAACACAACATTCTGAGCGGTTGACCGGCAATCCGGAAGTTTCGGGTCGAAATGTCCGGATTGCCGACCATCCGGGAGTTACGAAATCGGATCCTGTTTGACAGGCACAGTGCGATCAGAAAGCAAGGGGCATCCGGTCCCGATGTCCTTCGCGAGTGTGGCGACCGGATGCCTGGTTATGGCTATCAGTTGAAGTTGGGTGTGCAGGGTCCTCTCGACGCGTTACTATGGCAGTGGCACGTTGATCACCCAGGCATTCCCCTCGGGTGAGACCGCGACCTCCAATCCTGCGTAGCTCTGCATCTTGACCCATTTGCCGCCGGTTTGCATTTGGTACACGTTATAGATCGGAGAGATGCCTGACTCGGGGGTGCACCCGGTGATCCACGGAGTTCCCTTGGTGAGTCCGCGCGAGTTCGGTCCGACCCCAATTGAGATCGCGCAGCCACCCGCGGCGTTCTCGACGAATTTGCTTCCGTTCCAGTAGAGGATTTGTCCAGCCGCGTTGAGGGCCCATGGGTTGCCTTCCGGCGATACCGAGAGCCCGGGTGCTGCAACATCGCTCTGCATCAGGACCCATTTGCCGTCGGTTTGCATTTGGTAAACGTTATAGTTCCCACCGGTACCTTTGTGGCAGCCGGTAGCCCACGGTGTTCCGTGGGTGAGTCCGTGCGAATTCGGTCCAACGGCAATCGCCGTGGCGCAGCCGCCCGTGGGGTTGGCAACAAATTTACTTCCGTTCCAGTAGAAGATGTCTCCTTTGGCGTTGATCGCCCATACGTCACCCTCCGGCGACACCGCGAGCTGGGTTGCGATGTCGCTCTGCATCTTCACCCAGGCGCCGCCGGTTTGCATCTGGTATACGTCGCGGTTTCCGTCGGCGGATTCGTGGCAGCCGGTGATCCATGGTGTTCCGCTCGTCAGCCCGCGTGAGTTCGGTCCAACAGCAACCCACGAGGCGCAGCCGAAGATGACGCCTGGTTGTGCAGTCGTCGACGTTTGCGGAGTCGAGAGGTTGTCGAAATTGGTGCCATCCCAGTAGTAGACATTCGTGACCAACCCGCTCCACTTCGTTGCCCCTGTCGGAAGCGAGATGATGAAATGCCGGTCGCCGAAGACAAACGGAACGCTCGCGGTGGTATCAGTGAGCAGCGCCACGTTCGGATCGGTGCTGGTCGTCACCGTTTTGCCCGTTGCCGACGTACCCTGCACCACCAGGGCGCTGCCGGTCATCGTAACCGGTGAAATATCGACCCACTCGTCATAGCAATTTGTTTTCGGGGATGGGCAGTTTCCGCTGACTTCGCCGCTGTCATCTTCAATGATGTATTCCGCGGTTTGGCCAAGAGCGCCGTTCGCCAGGAATTTCGATTCAATCGGGTAGGACTGGCACTCGGAGCTCTTGCTTTGATCGCACTCCCATTCTATTTTTTGGGTTTTGTCGATCATGATCGAGCATCCATATCCGCCCGTCATTTTCACGTGTCCCTTGGAGTCGCAATACCACTCCTCAACAAAGATTTCGTCACCGCTCTTCGGGGTAAAGTCCACTCCCTGCTCATCAATGCTCTCTTTCGGTAGATCGTGATAAAAATTCTGGCGGTGAATGCCATAGCGGCCGGCTGTCGGTGTTGCCTGTACATCAACGATCGCCTGGAACACATTATCCAACCCGTTCCAGATCGTGAGTGCAGTGGTCTTCGTACTGAAGATGTTCGGGGTTATCGCCGGAACGGTGAAAGTCGACTGGTTCAGTACGTAGCTGTAGGTCTTGGCGGATGTTGCGCCCTTCTTGTAAGAGCCACGTAGGATGGCCCCCGTCCAGTAGTTGGAAGGAGACAGGTAAGTTCCCGCGTTCAGCGCAATTGAATCGGCGTTGTCTGAGGGAACACCGACGGAAGCGACCGGGCGCAAACTCAGGGGAGTAAACGAAGCTCGTTGGGCCCCGCGCAGCTTGTATGCCGGCTCGCTCGCCGCAGCCAGCCAAGCCTGGTAGAGCTCCGGATCGCTCGTCGGATCGGGGCGCAGTCCATAGCCGGCTTCAACCAGTTGGTCCTGGGTGAAACTGAGCGGATCGCCAGTGAGTGGCGGCCGAACGGCCAGATTCGCCCGCAACGGGTCGAACGGACGATCCGCGAATGTCTCCTCGGACCGAAGATCAATCGGGTAGGTGTTGGCATTTCCCTGGGAATCGGTGCAATCGAGAGACAGCCGGTTGACGCTGTTCGGAAGAGTCGGACGCACCGCTAAAAACCGCACCACACCGTCCGCATCGGGCCTGACGGAAATCGACTGCGAAGGGTCCGGATTGTCTTCAGGGTGAATGATGCAGTTACTGCCGGCGGGAACATCGGCGAAAGCCGGCTCGAAGTGAGGCTGAACGCCCTGGCCTGTGGCCTGGGGGTACGCGCTACGGCCGCACACCAGCAGACCCAAAGTCATGATGACTGCACCAAGTCTTTTTGAGGGAGCCGAAAGGCAGGTGACCGGTCCTGCAAGCCGATGCGCGGACCATAGTTCAAAGCAGTTTTCCATAACGGCAGTCGTTTTCATACATTGCGTGTTCATTCCAGGTTTCCTCCAATTTCGGTTGACCCGCCCCGCGGGGATGATTCGGCTCATTACAGCCTCGTGTCGGATTCATGGTTCGCATTTCAACTTGTGGTCGTGAGTCATCGAATCCCCCTGAAGACGAAGCCCGGCTTCTTCAGCCTGTGGGCGGGGCAGCCTCTGTCCGCATAACGGGCAGTAATTCAGGTCCAGTGCTGTTCCGCTCACGAGCAAGATCGTCTCCTGCCGCTCCAACATCACCTCAGTTCGGACGCTGCGAGCCCTACCGCCGCTGGACGAATCGGAACGGAAGAAGCTTGCCCGGTGCGATAGCCATTGGTAGAGTCTGTGCACGCGCCCTCTGTCGTCACACGCCGCGAATGTAGGGCTGCCTTTACCAAAAGTCCAATGACGGCTTATGACTGGCTCTGACAGGCTCTGAATCCTCTTTAAGCCGATGAAACCGGAAGGGATATTTCAATTCGGCGAGTTTGAGATTGATGCCGCGGCTCGCACTCTGCGGCGTGAGGATGAGGCTGTGGCCCTTAACCGCCGGGCTTTCGATGTGCTGTTTTACCTCATCCAGAATCCCGGAAGGATTCTGACTCACGAGGAACTACTGAAAAATGTCTGGCCAGATGCCTTTGTGGACGAGAACAGCCTCGCACAAAGCATCTCGGCGCTGCGTCGGGCACTCGGAGAGAAACCTGGCGACAACAACTATATCCTCACTCTACCTGGGCGGGGATACCAGTTTGTCTCGCCGGTCAGGGCCGTTGCCTCGGAAACCCTGAGCGTGATCGCGGATGCCGAAATTGCTTCCGGCGATATGCCGAACCAGCTATTCCTTCAACAGAACACGATCAGGGCCAGCGTCACTATCGAAAAAGAGGAACAGGTCAGGCCGCTGGGCTTCCGCAGATCCTGGGCCATGATTGGGACGGGCGCTCTGCTGCTAGTTATCCTCACCCTGATGGTCATTGGATACGTCGAGCATATTCGCTCGGCACGCCGGCTTACGGAGAAGGACTCCGTGGTGGTGGCCGACTTTGCGAACAGCACTGGTGATCCGGTTTTCGATGAAACGCTGAAGACTGCGCTCAGCGTAGCTCTCAACCAATCTCCGTTTCTGAATGTCCTTTCCGACCGCAAGGTCGCCGCGACCTTGAGGCTGATGTCCCGTCCGGCCGGCACGAAACTCACGCCCGAAGTAGTCCGTGACGTATGCCAGCGGTCGGGCAGTAAGGCTTATATCGCCGGTTCGATTGCGAGTCTGGGCAGCCAGTACGTCGTGACGGTGGAGGCGGTGAACTGTGAAAGTGGAGACACACTGGCTCTATACCAGGCTACGGCGCCGGCGAAAGAGAAGGTGCTCGATGCACTGAGCAGAACCGTCTCAAAAGTGCGCGCTCAACTGGGCGAGTCGCTCGCTACCGTGGCGAAATATGATGTTCCGCTCGCTCAGGCGACCACCCCTTCGCTCGAAGCGCTTAAGGCGTTCAGTCTTGCCGCGAAGGCCATGGGCGGGAAGGACCCCGCAGCAGCCCTGCCTTATTCGCAACACGCGATAGAGCTTGATCCGGACTTCGCCATGGCTTACGTGCAAGCGGGCGCAACCTACTACACCCTGAATGAAGTGGGTCGCGCCAATGAATACTACGCCAAAGCATTCCAGTTGCGAGACCGAGTCAGCGAAGGGGAAAAGTTGGTCATCGCTGCCACGTACTATGGGTTTGTATCCGGACAATTGGACAAAGCAGCGCAGACATTTGAGGAGCTAGCCGAGATCCATCCCCGCGACATACACGCATACAACGTACTGGCCCTGTTGTATGAACAACTCGGTCAGTACGAGAAATCAGCCGAAGCAACCCGCACTCTCCTGCAGCTTGATCCGGAATTCGTCTATGCCTATACCAATCTCACCATGGCCGAATTGGCCTTGCAACGCTTCGACGAGGCGCGACGGACTATCGATCAGGCGCACACCCGAAAACTGGACGATTACCTGTTGCGCGCCGATCTTTATGCGATTGCTTTTCTTCACGCGGATTCGGATGGAATGGCCGAACAGCAACAGTGGCTCAGGGGCAAGCCCCTGTACGAGAACTACGGGCTGGCGCTCGCCTCGGAGACCGAGGCGTACGCCGGTCACGTGAAGAAAGCACGGGAACTGACTAAAGAAGGGGTTGCCTCGGCAATACGGACAGAAAATCAGGAAGGTGCTGCAGTGTATCAGGCCAATTTCGCTGTGCAGCAGGCGGCTTACGCCAATGCTTCAGAGGCCCGGCAAGCAGCGGCAGTGGCAATGCGACTGGCGCCCGCAAGCCGCGGTGTGGCAGCCGAGGCGGCACTTGCGTTTGCCATGGCGGGAGAAGCGGCCCGGGCCGAGTCCCTTGCTCAGGATCTGAACAGGCGCTTTCCGCTCGATACCCAGGTCCAGTCCCTCTGGTTGCCTGCGATTCAAACACAACTGGCACTCCGCCGACCGAAGCCGGTACCTCTCCTGAATGCTTCGCAGGCGGGGTCGCCGGTTGAGTACGGCAACATCCCATTTGGGAACAATATTTCCTGCCTCTATTCGACCTATGTGCGGGGAGAGGCATACCTTTCAGCTGGCCAGGGCATCGCCGCTGCCTCCGAGTTTCAGAAGATCCTCGACCACAACGGCATCGTCTGGAACTGCTGGACGGGAGCATTGGCGCATCTCGGTGTAGCTCGCGCGAACGCGTTGGAGTCGAGAACATCGCCGGGCGCTGATGCCGATGCCGCGCGGGTAAGAGCGCTGGCCGCTTACAAGGATTTCCTCACTTTGTGGAAAGATGCGGACCCGGACACCCCGATCCTGAAGCAGGCCAAGGCGGAGTACGCGAAAGTCACCGCTGACAAGCACTAGATTCCCTTCGAACCTTATCGTGGCAACCGATGATCATCGTTGCGTTCTAGAGTGCCAATCCGTCTCAGCAGACTCCAATCTTCCGACAGTTGTGGTGCATGACCTGCACCAGCTTAGGCCGTTCGGGAGCCGGATGCGGTTTGCAGAACTCCTTCCTGGAACTCTAGTGGGGCCCGCCGAGGCGGCGGCCGTGGAGGCGGCTTGCTCGACGTGAAAGTCGCCGGCAAACCGGAAACAACGGGCATAACTTCCGGTTAGGACAACACGCCCCTCATCTGAAACCATTCAAACCAAATGAACAATCCGATTACTCAGAATGCGCGGAAGCTCGCCAGAACCTTTGGCTCAATTCTCTTGGTCTCTACTTCGGAATTCGTGGTCATACATTTTGCGGAAGAAACAGGATAGTGGCAACCGGCTGGTGCGGCAAATGCAAGCGCAGGATAAGTACTTTTTGCGGTCCAGCCGCGAAAGTCTCATTCACCCCTGTGCCTGACGTAATCTTCGCAACCAAGATTGAAACTTGTAGGATGCTGTACGGACCCTTCTATGGCAGGCCCGAAGCTCGAAGAAGTCCTCAAAACCTCCGGCATTCCAACCTTTACTTTTGTCAGGCCCGCTTACGAACGGCTTCGGCGCTAGTGAAGGGCGACTTATCACCAACTATGACAGCCCGCAGAGGTAAGTCGTTGCATTTCCGTTAGGTGCTTCCGTCTGTCACCCGCCAAAGATAGCAGCAGTCTAGAGTACAATCTTCGCCAAGTCCGAGGAAAGCGGGGATGAAGAAAAGAAAGCTAACGCGTCGAGCCGCGCTGGACATCCTTTTCGCAGATTCCGAGGCATTTTTTTCTGATGCTCGTTTGGGAATTCCCTTCTTATATCGTCACTGGCGGTGGATACAGCGAGAGTGTTTAACGGATTTGAATTCACCGACGGAAGAGATCCGAAAGGGTGCATTCCGGGGACTAACGGATCTTGTTAACCTCAGGAAACTGCAGCCCACAATCGTCGTTCCCATACTCAAGAAACTGCAGACTCGAGAGCCAGATGCGTCTTCAATTCTGAACATGATTTATCACGAATTCCCCGCCTTCCGGCCAAGTGACTGGAAACCGCCTAAGCTCTTCCTTCCAACCGACAGAAGTCGGGAGGAACTGGAGCAAATGCTTGAAAGCCCTGATGAACGCATGATCTGCGTGGCGCTCTGGGATGCCGCTAACTATAAGGAGGATTGGCATTGGGTACAAGCGGAGTGCCTGAAGCGGCTTAGGGCGTCCAAGGATTTGCAGAAGGGGGCTTTGATCGCTTTGAACTATCTCGCCCTTCGTCGTGAGCTCGAGCCCGAGACGGTACTGGGTGAGATAAGTGGAATCGAGGAAAGCGAATGGACATCCGTCGTTAGAGAGAACATATATCGTTTCTGAAAACCTCAATAATTAAGAAATGCTTGGCGAAAAACAGGGGTTGTACACATAACCCCGATTAAGTATTTGCGTAGATAGCGAAGGCCGCGTGGGTCACTTTGTATCAGCATGGTTCAAGCGGATACCGCCGTCCGTTGCAGAATCCGCTGAGGACTTGAAGGTTCTGCACGATTTCTTCAGCACGCTACCCGCTGTCCTAATGGGCATGAAATCGACGAACACCTCGCCTCACAGCACCATAGCGAACGGTACCTACATAGCTTTGTTTGCAATCGCGGATCGGGGACTGTTCTCCTTTGACACCGAGACATATGCGAAGGCAGAGACATGCTATTTTAGCGTCGCCATTCCCAAGCATCCACTTCGCTTCGCAGGGTAGCCGGGGAGAGTTCGTGACGGAGGGAACTCGAAAGACTCCTAATTCAGCTTGGCAAGATTCAGGTCCAGCACGGGCACGTCAATCCTCGAACACAAAAGCTGGATCGCCGCATTTGAGCGGTGGCATGAGAGGGGAATATAGGGCCTTCCTCGATTATTCTCGCATCACCGGCAATACGGAAATGACGATGGCCGGTGGTTGCCATCGCCCCTGCATGGAGCCGAAACTTCCATATGGCAGACCAACCGTCCGCCGACGCGGTCAGTGAGCGCATTGGCCTGACGGCGGCAATTGAGAAATACTGCTGTATTGACTGTGACACGACTAGAATTCCGATTAGCTCCCCCGTCGTAAGTGCTCTCGCCGTGATTTCGACACCTAGGCGATTGGCAGACGAAGTCCGTTCCCCTAAGCACCGCTTTTGTAATACAAGCCCGGTACCCTTTCGAATGAGAACGGTTTTGGTCCATCTTCGAAGTGCCACGGAAGAGCAGGTCAAGAGTTTTCTCACGCACACATACCCCCGCCAATTCGGACCTCCTTGGATCTGCGATGTTGATGGCGATGCCTGCTTATACATAAACATCTCTCGTGACATGGCACTTTACTTCGAACCAGAAGAGCTTGCCAGCCTGCTCAAGCAGCTAGGAGGCGCACTGACAGTGAGCGTGAGTGCTGACGTCTCAGGTCGTCATCCCGGTGACGAGCAAGTTAGAGATTTTGTGTACAAACTCCTGTCTCAATTCGAGGGCTTGGCGGAAGACGACTACACTGAGGGATTTTGGACGCAGGACGACATCCAGTCGGAGCGTAGAAAGCCGAGACGAGGAGGCCGAGGCAGGCCAGATGGGCATACCTTCTTCGACTACCGCTATTTGGGGAACGAAGGCGCTGATGGATAGGTTAGCGGGAAGCCTTGAAGGAAGTAATAGGCGCAATGTGACCAATGCACTCATTTAGAGTTTTTCGATCCATTGAAAGACGCTACTTGGATTGCGGGCTGATGACCGGCCAACCGGAAGTTATGCCGAAGGTGAGCAAACCGGCTGAAATTGATTTATGAGATACGTTCTAGCCTGGATTCGAAGATCCCAGGAACCTGCCCACGAATTTATCAGACCGCTCGGTGAGTTCCGGCCTTCACGATCCCAAAGTGATCAACCCCAAGATGGCCTCCGACATCGCGTATTGGTCTAAGGAGTTCGGCGTTACAGGCGGCCAGCTCACGAGGCCATACGAGCGCAAGGAACCCAGGTCGTGAAAATCCGCGCCGCCCTGCACAAAGCCATATAAACTCGATGACATTCTGAAGTAAGGCGCTGGAGGAAAGCATGTTTCACATAATCTGGTACATCCTCATCGGGTTACTGTCTGGTGTCATCGCGAAATCGGTGATGCACGTCCATATAACGATCTTCTGGACGATTGTGCTGGGCATCATCGGATCGATCCTCGGCGGTGCCATTACTCACATGTTTTCCCGCCCGCGAAACGAGCGATACCATCCTGCCGGACTCATTTTTTCCACGCTCGGCGCGATCCTGGTTCTCTTCATTTGCTACAAGCTGAGGATTCATTTTCCCCACGTCTAGCCGGATATAACCTCTACGTTGCGACAATAAAAGGTGCCAGCGAGGTTGGGCGGCTGATCAAAAACCGAGAAACACGGCCCGGTGATAGTAACGTTTTCACCGGTAACTGACACATGTGACAGTAGGCAAACCCGCAGCGCTTCGCGCAAGCTAATTCGGAAGATAGGCGGAGCGGTATTTCAGGAAGGGCTTCCGAGAATTCCGGGCGGCTCGGCGAACGATTCAAGGCTACGAAGCAGTCCACATGATCCGCAAGGGGCAAGTTCGATGGGTGGCAGGAGATGATCTTCTTCGTCA
>Ga0210383_10006267_pt1 | contig 10388 bp, 7 predicted proteins | sample IncBWC14OmetaG_FD_160072 | JGI IMG/M metagenome (GOLD analysis project Ga0210383, IMG submission 160072) | Forest soil microbial communities from Barre Woods Harvard Forest LTER site, Petersham, Massachusetts, United States - Inc-BW-C-14-O ...
CAAGGTCCGCTGGTGATGTGGCAGCGCCTCGACCGGGGTGCCGCCGAGCCTGATGTACCCATGGGGCATGTCGTCGTTGCTGTCGGCGAGGATGACCCGGTCGGCGGGCCGCGCGGCGGCGTAGATGGCCGCCAGCGTCACCGCGACGTCGGTCTTGCCCGTGCCACCGAAACCCGAGCCCAGCGTTATCACGCCCGACTTGAGCGACGGCTCACGGATGGCGGCGATCGTCTGGCGCCGCCACTCCGCTACCGCGTCACGCTTGGCGCGCTCGCGCTTGCCTGGGGGGAGGATAACCCTGTGCTTGAGCACCCGTCTCGACACAGCGCCTCTTACCCCTTCCTGTGCTGGTGCAAGAGGGCCATTGGTAGACGGGGAGGGCGTGAGCCAACTGGCCCTGTCGCTGCCCGGAAACTCGGACCACCAGGCCCCCATCTCGTCCGGGTACTGGGACATTACATCACTCCAACTGCCTTGGCCTGTCCGCGTGGCCTATCCGTCGCTACCCACGCTAGCCCACACCGGCCAGCCCACCGGCGCGGCTCGTGCCTACAGGCCGGTTCGCGCGGTCAGCCGCCCGGACTTGATGGCCGCCGCGAAGGCCTCGTAGTCGCGCTCGTTCTGGTCCGCGTACGCGGCCGAGAAATCCGCTATCGCCTGGTCGAAAACGTCGCTATTGCCCAGGTACGCGGCGATCGCGATCCGGTCGCCCCACCGGGCGTGCGCGCGGGCGAGGGTCGCGCCGCAGAGGCGCGAGTACAAGGTCGCCCCCGGCACGAGCATGGTGTCTGTATCCGCGCTGCCCTTCCAGTCTTGGAACTGCCGCACGTAGTAGTCGCGGGTCACGCCGTCGAGTCCCTTGATGCGGATCCAGCCAAGGAAGATGTCGGTCGCGGCTTGCATCAGGCGCTGCCCCGCCACCACCCGCTCACCGTGATGCGAGTAGGCGCTCCTGCCGATGAAGCCTTCGAGCACCGAGGCTTGCGCCTCCTTGACCTGCAGGAACAGCGGGTCGTTATGATCGCGGCCCAGCATCAGCATGATGTAGCAGCGGGTCCCGACGCTGCCTACGCCCACCATCTTGTACGCCACGTGGGCGTAGCGGAACTCCTCCACCGGATGGTGCTGGCGCCCGAGCGTGCGCCGGTACGAGCTGAGCAGCTTCTTGATGAGCGGAGCAGGGTCCTCCCACTCCGACCCCGGCTGGATCAGGTCATCGACCGGGATGATGAGCGGCGGGTCGGCGACGATCCGCAGCTCACCGTCGACCTGGTTGGCACGCTTGGCGAACACCCGCGTGCTGTCGCGCGTGTGCGCCTTGGCCACCATGTCCCGAATCGCGTGGCCCTCGTCCCTGCCGACCCGCTTGACGCGGACCTCCTTGCGGACCAGCTTGAGCAGCGTCCCGGCCTCGAGGTGCTCGTACCAGGCGTCCAGGGTGCCCATCCCCGCGGCCCGGCGCATCCGGTCCCGGTACTCTCTGACCCCGGCCATGACGATGGCGCGGCGGTCGGCCGGGGTGAAGCCGCGGTCACGTCCCATGATCTCGAAACTGGCCGCGAGGCGCTTGACGTCCCACTCCCATGGGCCGGGCAGGGTCTCGTCGAAATCGTTGATGTCGAACAGCATCTGCCGCTCCGGCGTGCCGAACAGGCCGAAGTTGGACAGGTGCGCGTCACCGCATAGCTGCACGGTGACCCCGGATCGAGGCGTTCCCGCCAGATCCGTCGCCATGATCAGGGCGCCGCCGCGGTAGAACGTGAACGGCGAGACCAGCATGCGGCCGTAACGGATGGGAACGAACTGGGGCACCCGGCTCTCCGCCTGCTCTTCCAGCAGGGCAACCGGGTCCGGGCGGTCCGGTGCCGGTGCCCACGATCCGTGACCGCGCCTCGGCGCGTCCTTGCGGGCCGCCCTGCCGCGGGCCATCCGTTCCTCCGCCGTCAGGTGCGCCCGTCTCCACGCGGACGCGAACGAAGCGGTTGCCGCTCCACCTGGCTGTGTGGTCCCGGGTGACCGCGTGCTGCTTGCCATGACACCTCCGGCCGTGCTCGACACCCGCATTCGGGCTGGACAGGTCAGCGCCGCGGCCGGTCAGGACAAGGCCATCCGACCATTCGGTCCCCGTTAACCTGGGCTTTCCCCAAGGGTAAGCCCACCTCGTCCGGCTGGCAGCTACCCGCGGGGCGGCCGGGAACCGGGATATCCCCGTCGCCATGAACCAGAGCCCCCTATCCCGCCGTGTACCGGGTGACGGTGCGTAGCGGTGTGCCGCGCGGACTCGGGGAGAGCGGAATGCGCATTCGCAAGAACGCCGGAGCAATGGCCGTCCCGGTGCTGCTGCTTTTGGCGGCCGGGGCCAGCCTGGCCATTCCTGTCCCCGCGACCGCGGCCGCCCACACCAGCCGTCCTGGCAAGGCGGTGACGGGTGAAACAGGGGCCGCCGCCTCGCCAGTGGTCAGCGTGCGTACCTGGGGTGACAACAGCGCCGGCGAGCTCGGGGACGGCACGCTGACATCACGCACGACGCCGGTACCCGTACCGGGCCTGCCCGGAGTTCAGGCCATCTCCGCCAACGGCCGCCACGACCTGGCGCTTTTGGCGAACGGAACCGTGATGTCGTGGGGAGACAACACCTTCGGGCAGCTCGGCAACGGCACCACCAGCGCCAATCACGATGCCGAGCTGCCCGTGGCCGTCACCGGCCTGCCGAAGGCCGTTCAGGTGGCGGCCGGCGGAGAGCACAGCCTGGCGCTGCTGGCCAACGGCACGGTCATGGCCTGGGGCGCGGGCAGCAACGGGCAGCTCGGCAACGGCACCACCACCAGCAGCGACGTACCGGTCGCGGTGCAGGGGCTGACCAACGTCAGGGCCATCGCCGCCGGCGATCTGTTCAGCGTGGCGGTGCTCGCCGGCGGCGCGGTCATGACCTGGGGCCGCAACAGCGTAGGGCAGCTCGGCGACGGAACCGGCAAAAATAGCGATGTACCGGTCGCGGTCAAGGGCATCACCACCGCCGTGGCCGTGGCCGCCGGGGGACAGCACGTCCTGGCGCTGCTGAGCAACGGCACCGCCATGGCCTGGGGCGACAACGAAGCCGGTCAGCTCGGCAGCGGGAGCATGCAGTCGGGAAGCAGCAACGTCCCGGTCCCGGTCAAGCGGCTGAGCGGGGCCACGGCCATCTCCGCGGGCTACGACCACAGCATGGCGCTGCTGTCCAGCGGCGCCGTGCGGGTCTGGGGCGACAACAGCTTCAACCAGCTCGGCCAGCCCAACGGCTTCCCGGGCGGCATCGCGGACAGCGATGTGCCGATCGCCGTGAAGGGCGTGGGCAAGGCGTCCGCCATCGCGGGCGGCGGCCTGTTCAGCATGGCGCTCACGACCAGCGGCACGGTCCTGGCCTGGGGCGACGGCGCCTTTGGCCAGCTCGGCAACGGGACAACCGACACCCTCATCACGCCCACGGCGGTCAAGGGCCTGACCGGCGTCCAGGCCATCTCGGCCGGTGGCGCGGCCGCGGCCGTGGTAGTGGCGAGCGCGGGCGCGGGGCCGGTCCAGCCAGCGCCGAGCATCTGGCGGGTCATCCCCACCCCGAACCCGCATCCCGGCGCGATTAGCGACCGCCTCCTGGCCGGGGTGTCCGCAGCGAGCGCGGGTAACGCATGGGCCGTTGGGTTTTCTCAGCAGAACGGCCAGAGGCCACTGGCCGAGCGGTGGAATGGCCGGTCCTGGTCCGGGGTCAGCGTGCCCACCCCTGGCGGGGCGGGCCAGGCCAGCCTCAGCGCCGTCGATGACCTGAGCCCGTCCGATGCCTGGGCGGTCGGCACGACCGAGACCACCAGCGGTACCGATCAGCGGACCCTGATCGAGCACTGGGACGGGACGGCCTGGTCGGTCGTGCCCAGCCCCAACCCGGCCACCGGCACCGGGGCCTTCGACGAGCTGACCGCGATCGGCGGAACGGGCCCGAACGATCTGTGGGCCGTGGGCTCGTTCTCCCCGGGGACCAACTTCATCGCGCTGCTGTTCGAGCACTGGAACGGCACCAAGTGGACCTTCGTCCCGCCGCCCACCGAGACCGGGTTCCAGTTTGGCGACGCGGTCACTGCCGTCGCGCCGGACGACGTCTGGGCCGTCGGCGACACCGGCGGCCAGGCCACCGTGTCCGCGCACTGGAACGGCACCGCGTGGAGCGACGTTCCGACGCCGTTCCTGCAGACCACGAACTCGGCCAACTTCCTTACCGGGCTGAGCGCGGCCAGCAGCAACGACGTCTGGGCGAGCGGCTACGAGGGCAACGTGAACGGCAACAACTTCCGGCAGCCCTACATGCTGCACTGGACCGGGGAGGCCTGGAAGCTGGTCAAGCTGCCGAACGCGGGAACCGAGGGGAGCCAGCTGTCCGGCACCACCGTCTTGTCGCCGGCGGACGTGTGGGCCGTCGGCATCACCGATCAGACCGACGGTGCGCTGCTCGCCCTCACCGAGCATTTCAACGGGACCACGTGGTCGGTCAGCCCCGCCCTCGACCCGGGCCAGCTGGCCTCGCTGCCGGACAACGCGCTGTCCGCCGTGGCCAGCGTGGCCCCCGGCGTGGTGTGGGCGGTCGGCACGCAGGAAATCCCCGCGCAGTGCTGCCTGCGGACGCTTGTCCTGCACACGTCGGCGGGCTGAGCTGACCGTCATGGATCCGCCAGACGCAACTGCCCCGCAAACCCCAGTGACGTTCGGCGCCGAACCGCCCGCCGTGGTCAGCCTGCTGGCCGGGCACCTGGACAGCACCGGCTACCCGGCCACGCTGCTCGACCTCGCCGCCCGGGGCTGGTTCCGGCTGGCCGAGCCGGAACCGGGGCGGCTGATGTGCCTGGTGCCGCAGCACCCGCCCCGGCAGCCGCTCGCCCCCTACGAGGAACGCGCCGCCCTGCACCTGGCCCGCCGGGCGGCCGGCCGTGGGGAGGTGCCCGCATCCGCGCTGGCCGAGGGCTACGCGGACGGCCAGGTGGCGTTCGGCGAAGCGTTCCACGACGAGGTGGCCGCCGATGCCCGCAACCGCGGCCTGATCAAGCCCCGCCTGCGCGGCCGGACCGCTTTACTGCTCGCCGCCGCCGCGCTCATCCCGGCCGTCCTGGTGGCCGGTGCGGTACACGTCACCGCGCACCCGGGGCGCGCCTTCCTGCCGGTCCTGTGCTGGCTGGTGCTGCTGTGGCTGATCGGGCTTGGCCTGCGCGGCAGCGAACGGCTGACCCCGGCGGGCAAAGCTTGCCTGGCCGGCTGCTCGCCCGGCACGCGGAGCGCACCGGGCGGCCGCTGCCGCACCGTGATGGCGTGGAACGCTGGCTGGTCGGTAACCGCTCGGTGGTACTGCGCCGCGGAACGCTGGTCGTGAAGATCATCCTGTCGGGGGCATCCCGGCCTGGACCGGGGGGAGGCGCTGGCCTGGCTCACCGACCTGGTCACCGAGCGGCTCGCGGCCGCGCCCGGCGACGAGGCCCTCTCCGAAGACGAGTGGGCCCCCACGCCAGAGAGGTGACCAGGCCAGCCACGTCATGAGGGCGTGTCCGTGGCCACCCGCAGCAGCAGGAACTGCTTGATGCCCAGCATCCGGAACATTCCGCGCTGCCACGCGGTGTAGGCGGACCGCACCACCGGCCGGGCTTCCGCGGCGCTGAGCACCTCCGGCGCCACCGCGTCGTAATCGGTGCCGCCCAGCCGGATCGAGCAGCCGCCGGTGGCCCGTACGTTGCGGGACCAGTCCGATTCGGTGCCGAACGTCAGCGGTATCACCACGGTATTCCCGGCGAGCTGGGCCCCGACCGGTGTGACGTATTGCCGCCCCGACCGGCGCCCGGTGTGCCGGCCCAGCGCGGCCATCGGGCAGGGCGGCCGCCCGGCCAGCCTGCGCATCGCCGGGTTGAGCACCGTGGTCATCGGGCCCATGGCGACGCGGACGAACCATGACGGCCGGGTAACCACGTAACCAGCGGTTGCGGCCTGGGCGTCGTCATCGTGCGCGCTCATCGCCGCGCTCCTACGCCGGCCATCTGCCGCCTAGTCGCGGGCGGCAGGTCTCCGTCGCGGCGGGCCCGCTGCAGCGTGGTGCCCCACCAGGCCAGGTCGTCCAGCATGACCTTGGCGGCCAGCTGGGCCCGGTCGGCGGCGCGGCCGGGCCGGGTACTGCCAATGATCATCTTGAGATTGAGCATCTCGGTCCTCTTCTCCTCTGGGCGCCGCGGGCCCGGTCACTGCGATGGTGGCGCCGGCGCCATCACATGAGCCGGCACGTGCGCCGTGACGCTGCCTGTGCCGTCTCCGGCGCCGTACCGGTAAGGACGGAGCGGGATGCCAGATCGTGACGGCCGGTTGCGGGGGTTGCCGTTGCTCAGCCGAGCTGTGAGCTGAGGAAGCTGAGCTTTCGCGGATCGCTGATGACGTACACGGCCTGGATCTTCTCGCCGCGCATGGTGAACACCAGCACGCCGGCCAGGGCCCGGTCGAAGAACCCGAGGAGCGCCGGGTCCCCGCCGACCGGATGCGACACCAGGGTCGCGGGCGTCCCCCAGAAGTGAAGCAGGTTCCTGGCCACCCGCTCCGCGCCGTGCACGATACCGCGGGCCCGCGGGTCGCCGGGGCCGAGGTCGACGTCACCCCAGGCGTCTGGGGCGAGCACCGCGAGCAGCCCGTCGAGATCGCCGCCGGCGGCCGCCGCGATGAACTTCTCCGTGACCTGCCGGTGCTCGGCGGCGGCGACGTCGAACCGGGTGCCGCCCTGGCCGTCCTCGATCTTCTGCCTGGCCCGGCGGGCCAGCTGGCGGCAGGTCGCGGCCGGGCGGCCCACGGTCTGCGCGATGGTGCCGAACGGCACGCCGAAGATGTCGTGGAGCACGAAGACGACCCGTTCGGCAGCGCCGAGCCGCTGCAACACGACCAGCAGGGCGAGCCGTACGTTGTCATCGAGGGTGACCCGGTCGGCCGGGTCGGCCGCCGGGACAGCCGCCCCCACCGGCCCGGTGTGCGTGGGCACGAACTCGATCTCGCTGGAATCGTGTGGCCGCTCCCGGCGGGAGCGGGCGGACCGGATCTGATCCAGGCACAGGCGGCTCGTCACCACGATCAGCCAGCCGCGCTCGTCCTCGACCTCGCCCGGCATGGTCTTGATCAGCCGGGAAAACGCGTCCTGGACCACATCCTCGGCCGCGCCGATGTCGCCGAGCATCCGGAACGCCAGGTCGACCAGGTACGGACGGTGTGCCTTCCATGCCTGAACGACCCGCTCATCACCCTGGCCGCTGTCCATGACCACACCTCCCGCCGTCAAGGACGGCGCAGCCCAGCCGAACGTGACGACACCGCCGGGCCGATTGCCACAGCGGGTGCCTGGTGTCACTTTCCCGGCCGGGCCCGCGTCCTTGACCGGTGACGCACGGCTGTGCGGCCAGCCACGCCGCCCGGCCGGAGAGAGGAGAACCCATGACGCGCATTCCAAGCCACCCGATCGGGGACGCGCCCGAGGCGTCGCGTCCCCCTCCTGGAGAATGTCATTCAGTTCTCCCTGACGTGGCGGGGTAATGCGATGCGCCTGGCGCAGAGCCGCATCGTCACCGACGACGTCGAGGGGCTGGCCGCGTTCTACGCCAGCCTGATTGGTGTCTCGGTGCCGCTCAACGAGTACTACGTCGAGGTCCCGGCCGGGCCGGTGACCATGGGCTTCTCCAAGCGGCGGTTCACCGAGTACCGGGAGGACGGCCCGCGCGGGCCCGGCCAGCACCGCCGCGACGAGGTCATCCTCGACTTCGAGGTCGGCGACGTCGATGCCGAGTACGAGCGCATCGCCGGGCTCGGCGTCACGGTGGTGACGCCCCCGACGACCCAGCCCTGGGGAAACCGGACGATGATCTTCCGGGATCCCGGCGGCAACCTCGTCAACGTCTTCTCACGTACCCCGTCGGACGGGGGCTGAAGGGATAGCCATGCCGATCGGCGGGCTGGTGGTCATGTAGCAGGCCCGCGAGGAGATCCGCAGGACGCAAAACGCCTGGCTGGCCTGCCGGTAACCGGCAGGCCAGCCAGGCCTGTACTGCTCAGGCGGCGGCTAGCCGACCTTGTAGGTGTAGGGGATGTTGATCAGCTGGTCACCGGTGAACGTGACCAGGCTGAAGGTGTCCACGCCGATGAAGCCGTGGACCACCGTCCCCTTGGGCGCATCCGGGGTGAAGGTGAGCGTGATGATGGCCGTCTGGCCGGGACCGATGCTGACCGGCGTGTAGGGCGCAGCCGGGTTGACGCTCTGCGCCCAGACGTCGCCGCTGCTCGCGGTCACGGCCGAGTCGAACGGGTTGGTGTTGGCTACCGCCGCCAGGTTCACCGTCGCCGTGGTGGGGGCGGTGAATGGCCCGGTCGCTTCGGGGATGCCGAAGAAGAACCCGGGGGCGACCTGCGGCGCGGCGAGCGCCGCAACGGAGTTGTTGCCGAACGAGACACCGAGGAAGTCGGGGTCTCCGAAGGCCCAGGAGGAGTCCATGATTATCGGCGCCGTGGCCTGGGCGGCCACGATCAGCGCGTTGGTGCTGGTCGGGACCAGCCAGTTCGGCTGGGCGAACAGCGACAGCGGCAGCGGCACGTTGTTCACGTCGCTGCCGAGCAGCTCCTGCGGGACGCGCCCGTCCAGGCGCGCGTCGGCGAAGAAGTCCTTCCTGCTGTTACCGGTGTTGGTCACCGCGATGGTGGCCGTGACCGGCTGCCCGGCCGGCAGCACCGTGCTCGGCGAGTTCGGTATCCCGCTGCTGCTCACCGACGGCGCGGCGAACGAGACCGAGCCGGTGAACGGCTCGCTCAGATGCGCCCCGTCGCCCGGGCCCGCCACGTTCAGCACCAGCGTCCACAGGCCGGGTGCCGGTGAGCCCTGGAAGAACTGCATGGCCGGGCCGAACCCGAGGAAGTTGTCGCTGGCGTCGAACGCCGCCGTGGACTGCGCGTCCAGCGGCTCACCGTTCGGGTCGATGAGGAACCCGTTCAGGTTGTAGTTGTTGTCCGCCAGCTGGATGCCGATATTCAGCGACGGCTTGTTCCCCTGCACGTTGAACTGGTAGGTGAACGACTGCCCGGCGTTGCCGGTGGCGCCCCCGCCGGTCAGCGAGCCGCTGAACGAGCCGCCGCTCGGGCTGAGCGGGACGAGCGAGCGGAGGATGACCGGGATGCTCCCGTCATTGCCGCTGCCGGTGCCCAGGTGCAGCTTGAGTGCCTCGTCGCCCGCCTGGCCGGCGGTGACCTTCACCGTGAACACGGCGCTCTGCCCGGGCTTGAGCGTGCGGGACGACGGCGCGACCGAACCCGCCGGGTGGAACTGCTCGGTCTGGTAGGAGAACTTGACCGTCCCGAAGTACGGGGCGTTACTGACCGTGAAGATCACCGCTGTCCACGTGCCCGCCATCGGGTTGTGCACTTCCACGTGCCCGAACCCGCTCTCGTTCGTCCCGATCAGCGAGTACGCGGCGACGTTGCCGGCCGGATCGAACAGCGTCTCGAAGGCGACGCCGCCGATCTGCTGAGCGTTCCAGGTGATGTTGCCGTTGAGGTTGTCCGCCCCCGCCCCGACGGTGAACGTGTGCAGGGCATAGAAATCGGTGCGCCCTTCGCCGTCGATGTACGTCGGCGACGACGACGACAGCGTGACGGAGCCGGTGTCGTCCGACAGCGTGGCCGGGTTGCCGGACACGGTCGGGGTGACCGTCTGGGACGCGGCGCCCTCGTTGGTGACCGTCACGTTCATGTTGGCCGGTGAGCCCGCGTTCACGGTGGCGTTCAGGCTCGTCTTGTCCAGGAGCAGCGTGTTGCCCTGCGGGCTGCTGCTGTTGATGGACTCGGCGAGCTGGACGGCCTTGAGCGTGTTGACCAGCCCGGCGCCCTGGTGGTCGGCGGGCGCGCCCAGGTCGCTGGCGGTGCTGACGATGATCCGCTCGACCAGGGCCGGCGACGGCATGGCGCCGTGGTGGGTGTGGGCGTACGCCTCGATCACCAGTGCAGCGGTGGCCGAGGTCTCGGGGCAGGACGCGCTGGTGCCGCCGGCCGCCCAGATCGGCGGCGGGTTGGCGCCGTGGTCGATGTCCGCGCAGCCGAAGAAGTGCGTGGTGTCGTTGCTGCACAGCGACCAGCCGCGGTCACCGGGGGCGACCACGTCCACCGTGTGCGGGCTGAACTGGGTGATGCCGTCGGAGGACAGCGCGGTGATGTTGTTGTTCTCCCAGCCGCCCGGCGAAAGCTGCGTGCCATACCGGGTGGTCTGCCGGTAGACCCGGTAGGTGGTGGTCCCGCCGACCGCGATCACACCGGGCGTGGTGGCCGGTGAGCCGATGTTGTTGAACGGGCCGGCGACGCCGCGGCTGGCCAGGACC
>Ga0210383_10006268_pt1 | contig 10387 bp, 8 predicted proteins | sample IncBWC14OmetaG_FD_160072 | JGI IMG/M metagenome (GOLD analysis project Ga0210383, IMG submission 160072) | Forest soil microbial communities from Barre Woods Harvard Forest LTER site, Petersham, Massachusetts, United States - Inc-BW-C-14-O ...
AATGATTGTGGGAAACGACATCTGCTCCGCACCGCCTCGGCGAGCGGCCAATTCCATCTCCGCCGCAACTTCGGTTTCTTTCACTCCGGGACGCAGAACCTCGAGTGCCCGCTCGAACAGCTTAGCCCCCAAAGCAACGGCAGCGCGGATTCGCTCCAGTTCGTCATCGTCCTTGACCATGCGCGCCCGCTCGACGATGGAAGGTGCGTCCTTCAAGCGGACGCCGGCCGGCCGCACTTGGGCCAGGCGCTTCTTTTCGGCAATCGTAAAGTGCTCCGCCTCGAGGCCGATCGTCCATCCTCGCGCCCGCTTGCGCCGCGCCCCGAGAAACTCGCCCAGGCCGCTCAATACGGCCTTGGGCGCGATCACCACCTTGGCACCTTTCACTTCTTCGTGCGCCTGGGTATGGTAGCGAACGTCGGTAAAGAAAACGCTGCCGCGTTCTTCGACGAGCAGCAATCCGGCACTCCCGGTAAAACCGCAGAGATAACGAATATTGGGAAGGTGGCTGATGAGAAGCGCATCGAACCTGGTGGTGGCAAGATGCTCCCGCAATTTCTTCTGGCGCCCCTCGAAATCCATTGCGCTGAGTTTAACAGCAGCAGAGTAAGTCCCGAGTACCGAGTTGCTCGTAGCCAGTAAATTCCCGGTACCCGGTACCCAGCTACTCGGTGCTGGCTCCTCCAAACGCAAAACCGCCGCCCTGACAGGTTCTTCAGGACGGCGGCTTCAATCTTCTTTAACGCGCTGCTAGGTCTGAATGATTCGCGGCGTGATGAAGAAAATCAGCTCCTGATTCGAGGTATTGACCTGCGTGTGTTTGAACAGGTTGCCCAGGTAGGGCAGGTTGCCGAGCAGCGGAATTTGCGTGATGTTGATCGAGTTCTGCGTCTGAATGACGCCGCCAATCACCACCGTGCCGCCGTCGGTCACCAGCACCTGCGTGGTGGCCTGTTGCGTAATCAGTTCCGGGTTGCCCTGCACTTCCTGACCGAAGTTCGGCGTGGTGTTTTCCACGTCCACATTCAGGAAGATGGTGTTTTCCGACGTGATCTGCGGAGTTACCGTCAACCGCAGGAAAGCGTCGACGTAGGTCACGGTCGGAGGACCACCCAACTGAGCCTGGGTCACGATCGGAACACGCACGCCCTGTTTTACCAGAGCTTGAATGTTGTTTTGGGTTACGACCCGAGGACGCGAGAGGACTTTGAGCAAGCCGCGCGACTCCGCCAACGAAAGGACCGCGTCAATTCGCACGTTGTTGCTCGCGTTCACGAAACTCAAGCCGCTCGTAGGCGCCGTGGATCCCAGGTTCGAGAACAACGGAATCGAGGATCCGGTGGTGCCGCCGCCTGACCCCGGCACGGTAATGTAGCCGGGAGTAAGGCCGCCAACCGTGGTCGGCGAGGAACCAACCGCCTGGTTGCCGCCGATTGCGCTGTGGCCGTTGCCCCAGCCAAAGCCCAACTGCGTGCCGATGTCGCGGGCAAACTGCCGCGTTGCGGCTACCACACGCGCTTCGATTTCGACTTCCTGCGTCTTGCGGTCGAGCTGCGTCAACAGGCGGTCGATGGTCGGAATGGTTTTCGGAATGTCGTTGATGATGACCGCGTTGGTGCGATCGTCAGCCACTACATCGCCGCGCTGCGAGAGGAATTTCTTAACGGTAACAATGACGTCCTTCGCCTTGGCGTAGCTCAGGAAACGCGTGACCGAGACTTTCTCCACGGCCAGCGTTTCAGATTCGATCTGCTCCCGGCGGGCATCGGCTTCGTGCTTCAGAGTCTCGACCGTGGCGACGCGTAGAACGTTGCCTTCCAGTTCGCGCGCCAGGTCGTTGTTCTTGAGCACGATGTCGAGTGCCTGATCCCACGGCACATCATCGAGGACCACAGTCAGGGTGCCGTGCACGTTCGGATCCAGCACGACATTGAGACCGCTGATTTCATGAATGAGCCGGAAGAAGTCTTTAAGGTCAACGTCTTTCAGGTTTACCGAGATCGGCTCACCTGTATATTTCGGTCCCGTCGCGGCAGCTTGCTGCCCGGCCTGGGCTTTTTGTTCCGCCGCCAGATTCACGGCCGGAGTAATGCCATTTGGGTTCTGCCCCTGGGCTGCATGAGCGCTCGCCGGAAGCAGTTCCGCGGCAGTCTTGTCGGAAAAGCGCGCGGCCGCTTCCTGGGAGCGAACCGTGGGTTCGGTGGCGGCGTCGTCTTTCTTCACGTCGCTCGAAACCTGGCTCTTGGCCTGATAAGAAGGCTCGACAACTACAAAGTCACCCGGCGCAGCCGAAGCCTTCGCAGTGGGCTTCGTGGAGGGCGTGGTCTCCGCCTGGGGCGCGGACTGTGCGTCCATTACGCGTGGCGCGAAGGGCGACGTCCCCGGGTTGGCCGGAACTGCCGGGCCGGCCGCTGCCGTCCCTGCCTCAGCGCCCGCTTTAGCCAGCGCGTTGGCATGCAGGGTCAGCACCAGTTTCCCGGCCGCTCCCGGCGTCAACTCGTAGGCGCAAATCTTGTCGAGGTCGACGACGATGCGTGTGGTTGGATGCGTCTGGCCATCCACCCCGATGCGCACGCCCTTCACCCCCGCTGCTCCCACGGCGATGTGCGTCTGGCCGGTCGCCTTTGCGGTCTCCGGCAGGTCCACCACCACGCGGGCAGGTGAGTCTAGAGTGCTGAGCTTCGGCGTCAATGGGCCGCTGCTGAAGCTCATCTCAACTCGGATGTCGTCCGTGCTTCGGACTACGTTGACTCGATCGAGCTGGCTCCGTGTCTGCGCGGACGCAGCCACGACCAAGACCAGCAACGATACGAACATTGTCAATTGTTGCTTTCGCATTTCGCCTCTCCCCACCCGCGGGCCTGGCCCGCGTGTCCTTCTTCAAACTTCATCTCGGAGCTCCCGGTTTCCGGTTGCTCCGTCGGTGCCTAAACTGCCGGCGTAAAGATTCTCTTCACGATTTCCCGTGTGAACGGCTTGCCCAGTTTGTCCTGCATCGTCTCCTGGAACACCACCGAATCACCCGTGATCTTTACTACGTAGCCGTTAAATACGGGATCGTTCTCCCGCAGAAAATATGCCTTGTTCATATTGTTCGTCACCACTGCGATGAAGCCGCTATCCGACTTCACCACGCCCCGCAGATTGATCCCGTTGATCTCCAGGCACTTCTTTCCTGTCGAACAGCCCGAGCCGTTCGTTTGCACTACCGGGCTGAAGAACGGATCACGCTTCCCGTTCATCGACCACTTTTTCTCTTCCGTCTTGCTCGGCTTCTGAGCATTCTCGCTTTTCGACACGCCTGCGGACGGCGCACTCACGGCCGGAGCCGCAATCTTCGACGCCGGTGTAGCCTTGGCTAGCGGTTGAGGCTCGGGCTTCGAAGCCTGTACCCCTGGTTTCGAGGCGGGTGCCTTCACGACCGCAATCTTCGCGGGTGCCGTGGCTGGCTTTTGCGATGGCGCCGGCCGGGCCGCCGCCACCGACATCTTCACCGCTTTGATCGCGGCGGGAGCCGGGCTGTTCTTCGCGACGCTGGGCGCCGCTTCCTCGGAATGCAGCGTCAGGATTATTTTGCCGTCCGCACCCGGAGTCACCTCGTACGCCAACGGCTTCTCCAGATCCACTACGACGCTGGTGGTCGGCGGAGTCTTGCCGTCCATGCCGATGCGTACGCCCTTTACTCCGGCGCTGCCCACGGGAATTTTGCGCTGGGAGCTGGCCACCACCGTCTCCGGCAGTTCCACAACGAGCCGGGCCGGCGAACTCAGTTTGCTCACCCGAGGCGTTACCGCCTGGCTGGAACTGATTTCGATCGCGACACCGTCCGCCCCCGGAACCACATTCACTCGCTGCAGTTGGTTATGCGACGAGGAAGCGGGCTTGGCCGCAACCACCGTGGATCCCGGAATCGCCGCGGGCTTTACCGCGGGAGCCGGAGCACCCGGCGCGGGCTTGGAAGCCGCCGAAACTCCAACCGCTTTCGGGGCCGGGTTGGCCTGATTCTGCTGCAGCGACTTTACAGTGCTGCGCGCGTTGTCGATGGCGTCCGGGTTCTGTGCCCAGGCCCCGCCCACCATCATTGCCATTGCCAAAATGCCTGTCGTCAGCTTCATAGCCATCCCTACTTCGCCGCCGGCGTTCCCGGTTTAGTCCCGGCGCCTGCCGCTGAAGGTTGTAGATCGTGACTGAAGTATGTAGTCGCCGTAAACGTTGCAACGATGCTTTCGTTCGGTGCGTACTGGTACGTGTGCTTGGCTTTTGCCCCGCCCGGGTTCTTCGTCGTCGCCACCAGCAATCCGCTGATGTTGACGATCCGTTCCAGCTTGCTCACGCGGTCAAAAAAGTTGATGGTCGAGTAATACGGTCCGTCGAGTTCGATGTCGAAGGGCACTTCTGTGTAGTACTGTTGCGCCTTCGTATCTTTCGCCAGGTAGCGCCGCAATTCCACGCCTGACTTCTGAGCCTCGGCGTCCAGCATGGTGATGAAACCATCCACCTGCTTTTCATCGGGAACGATGCGCTGCTCGATTTCCAGCTGCTGTTTGAGCTCGGCCAGCTGCTGCTCGATCTGCTTCAGCTTGGGCCGGTACGACTCGAGCTCGTTATTTTCCCGAATCTTGTCTTCGAGGGCGTGTTGCGCGGTCGCGTTGCGGTCGTTCTGGGACTTGAACAGGGTGAAGTACAATGCCGCCGTCACCACCGCTCCCCCAACGAATACCGTTGCCCACTGCTTGATTCCCGACATCTCGCTAAAATTCATCGCCATAGGTCCGCCTTTACGACTTCCCCTTCTCGCATGTCAGCGTGAACTGGAACGCCTGCATGTCCTTGATCTGCTCGTCCTGAAAAGTTTCCTTGATCTCGACGGTCTTGAAGAAGCCGGTCTTTTGCAGGTTCGCAATCAGGTTGGCGACCGCGTCTGCGCTGAGTGCCGTTCCTTCCAGGTTCACACTGCTTCCCGAATCATCCATCTTGCTGAGCCACACCGCTTCGGTGTTGTTCACGGTCTCGCCGAGCATGGCCATGAGGTTGACCGGACCACCGGCCTGTCCCGCGCGCAGCCCGTCGATTACATCCACGCGCCGCTTGTAGTTGTTGGCTTGCGTCTGGCGCTCCAAAAACCGCGCCTTCACGTCGGCCAGTTCGCGGTTCTTCAGTTCGGCCACTTTCATGTGCGACGCAATCGCCTTCGCCTGATGATCGAGCCGGTACCAGTAGCTCAGGTTGAACAACCCGGCCACTACCAGAACCGCCAGGATTTTCAGTTTGGGCGAACCCATATCGCCCATTTCCATCGAGGGCATCGACGGACCGCTGCCACCGCGCTTACTCTTCCCCTTGGAATTTTCGAGCAGGTTGATTTTGATCATAGCGATTCAAAGCTCCTCAGGGCCAAGCCCACTGCCACTGCCATTTGGCCGGGATTCTGCTCCACGAGTTCCGCTCCGTGTCCGTCGGCCGGCGGCGTCACCCGCTGGAACGGATTCAGCAACTCTACCGGCATCGAGAACTCCTGCCGCAACGCTTCCACCAGGCCCGGTACTTTCGACGAACCGCCTGCCAGGTAGATCTTTTCGATATGCTCCCCGGCCGCGCTGGCCCGGAAGAAATCAAAAGTTTTCTGAATTTCCAGCACGATAATTTCGGTGACCTGTTGCAGGATCGGATGCTTCGCGTCCTCGCTCACCGTGCCCACCTTGTTGCCCAGCTTCAACGACTCTGCATCTTCAAAGCTCAAATCCAGTTCCTTTTGCAGCGAGTCGGTGTACTGATGTCCGCCCACGCTGACGTCGCGCGGGAACAGAGGCGTCGTACCCTTCACGATGTTGATGTTCATCACGCTGGCGCCCAGATTTAGAAGCGCCACGACTTGGCCCGGCGCCGGCTGGTAGTTGTACTCGTAGCAGTTCTGGAGAGCCAAGGCATCGATGTCCACGATAGCGGGGGTGCGCCCCGACATCGAGAGCACGTTGGTGTAGTTCAGAATCTTGTCCTTTTTGACCGCGACCAGCAGGACGTCCATCTGCGGACTGCCTACCTCGTCGGACAGAATCTGGTAGTCAAGACTCACATCGGCCAGATCGAAAGGAATATGCTGCGCCGCTTCCTTCTCGATGGTCTCGGCCAGTTCCTGGTCGCTCATCGAGGGCAGCGAGATCTTTTTCACGATCACCGAGTGCCCGCTCACCGCGGTGGCCACGGCCTTGGTTTTGATCTGGTTGTCGAGGAACAGCTTTGTAATCGCACTCGAAACCGTCCCCGAATCCACGATCATCGAATCGACCACGATGTCGGAAGACAGTGGCTCCAGGCCGAGGTGTGCAACCTCAATCTGCGCACCCTTTTTCTTGAGCTCCACCGCCTTGATGCTCGAGGAGCCTACATCCAGGCCAACAATGGACTTCGATCCAAATCCAAACATGTGCCCACCTTTGTAGCGCCGGCGTCCTGCCGGCCCTCAGTTTTTCCTACTGTGACCCGGCAGCTTTCGACGCCGCCTTCGGTTTCCGCTTCGCCTGCGGTTCCATCTCGCTTGACTTCTCTTCCATCCACTGGTCTAGCCGCGATTTCTTGAAGCGCCAGCGGTTGCCCAGTTTGAATGCGGGAATCTTCTGCTCGCCGACGTACTTGTAAAGCGTGTCGGGACTTACGCCCAGATATTGCGACGCCTGCCGGATATTCATTACTTCTCGCGAGTCGGCCATAATCCCTTGTGCCTTTTCCGCCACGTCCATTCCCGCGTCCGTTCCCTCGGCCAGCGGGCTTTTGCTTACGGAGACTGCCTTGCCCTCAATTGCTTGTCCGAGGGCTTTCGGTGTTCCGAGCATATCTCAACCCCGAAAAACCCCACCCCAAAGCGAATCTCCGTGTTTTCTGGGGTTTCTTGCCGGTTTCCTGGAAATGGGGATCGAGCAGGCTAGGGGGCAAACCCACATCTTGGGGTTGCTCGAGGATGGATACTATTAGAGGTATATCTTGTGTAGAACGTGACCAGTCACTCGCAGGCAGGTAACTGAAGTACTAGGCACGGTACGGAGGTACTATGTCGCTGGCTCAAATTGAGGCATTTACAGGGTTTAGCGGCGCCCGTTTGCAGTGGCATCGGTTACTGCACGTCGGAAACTTTGCCGTTCAAAAACGTGACCTTCACGTCTTTGTACACGTAAATCTGCTTTGCACCCACGTTGAAGATCTTTTCCGGCTTGCCTAAAGCCGACTGCACTTGATCCGTCGTCATGCCCAATTGAACCGTCTGCGGCTCGGCTTGCTGAGGCTCGGGTGGCGCGGCTTGCGGTTGACCCGGTTGTGGGTTCGCGTCTCCGCCCTGGGCCTGCTGATCGTCGTTGCTGATCGAGAACACCTGACCAATGGCGTCTTCAATTTCTCCGGCGCCGGTTTTCTCCAGATACCCTTTGGCAAACTGGAAGACAACCTCACCTTTCATCGAAGTTGGCGGATTCACTCCGTTGCAGGAATCGCACGCCACAACCGTGAACGATATTTTTGCCTTGTCCAGGTTGACGTCGATCTTGACCGGATAGACCTTGTCCCCCTTCTGGTAGTACTTGGAGACCGACTTCACCATGCCGGCGCAGAATCCTGCCGACGGATGGAGGCTATTGTCCTGAAATTTTGCCGGGCAGAGTGCCAACGCTTTCCACGGAACGCTTAAGACTCCGCCCTTTTGAACCGCAAGCAGAGTTCCGGGCTCTACCACTGCAACACCGCCGGAGTCCGAGCCCATCTTCACCGGCTTGTATTGCGCGCTGAGTTGTTCTTGCAAAGTGGGGGCCTGACCGCTGGCAACCGACAGGGAAACAAAACCTGCCATCGCGGCAGCTGCAAGAACAGAGTGCCTCGCCTGACCCATGGAGTCCTCCTGGTTGTGGCTGGGCTCTAGATTTTTACCCGCGATGGCCGACGCGTCACGCTGTCGAACGCGGTCACCCCAATCTCTACTGCACGTCCGAAACTTTTCCATTCACAAACGTGACTTTGAGATCTTTATAAACCCAGATTTGCTTCGAGCCGAGATTGACGATCTTGTCCGGCTTGCCGAGGGAACCCTGCACCTGATCGGTGGTCTGCCCCTTCTCGATGGTCTGCGGCTCGGCTTGCGCCTCGGGCTGTTGCGCCTGCTGCTGCCCGCCTTGCTGACCCTGTCCCGCCTGACCCTGCTGGCTTTGATCCCCGCCCTGATCCTGCTGCTGAGCATCTTCGCTGATGGAAAGCAACTGCCCGATTGTGTCCTCGACGTCACCAGCGCTCGCCTTCGCCAGAGATCCCTTGGGGAACACGAAGACCACCGCGGCTTTGTTATAAGTCGGAGGATCGGTCTTGTTGCATGTGTCGCAAGCAACGATCCCCATTGTCACCGTATCCTTTTCGACGCTCACGTCAATCTTGCTCGGATATACCTTGTCGCCCTTGGCGAACAATTTCGTCGTCTGTCCCTGCGACTGGGTCTGCGAAAAATGTCCCAGCAGTGCCTTTTTTCCCGACACCATCAATCCGCTGGGACCGTGCACCGTGCCGCCCTCGTACTTATTGGTAAGCGCGGTCTTGTCAGAATAGGGCACTCCCAGCAGGCCGCCCTTCTGCACGGCCAACAGTGTGCCCTCCTCGACCACGGAATATCCGCTCGTATCCGATCCCATCTTCACGATCTTGTACTGAGCGGCTAGCTGCTCCTGCAAAGAAACGGCCTGCCCGCTAGCCAGCGACAAGGGCAAAATCGCGGCGCACACCACAACGCCGATCGCCGGAATGATTCCCGCAAACTTGTGCTGCATGGCCGGAGTTCTCCTCTCGATGTCTGCCCTGTTCCGGGCGTTATGTTGACAACCGTTTTTTTTGAAAAGAAACAAGCAGGGAGCGCCACCCACCGGGTGGGGCGCCCCCTAAGCAATTGCTGAACCGCCTTGCCTGTGCTGGCGGCGAAACTTAGTGCGACCCACCCCCCCCGGAACCAGCTTCTTGCTTGACCTCAGCCTCGGTCTTGTCTGCATCCGCGTCTTGTTCTTCAAGAGTCTTGGCAGCACTCTTGTCCGGCGGCGGAGGCGGAACGTCCGAGGCCACAGTCGACGTGTCCGGCGCTTTCGGTAAGCCGCCGGTTCCCTGCTTGGAAGCCAGCGTCTTCATGCCTTCGTCAATCTGTTCCTGGAAGTGGTTCTGCATTTCCTGCAGGTCGTCCACCGCAACCGCAACGGTTTTGCCCGCGGCGCAATCGGTCTTCTTGCTGCTGGCGATGCTTACATTCACTTTCTGGTCCTCATCGGGAGTATCCGTGAGCCGTGTAATCACATCTCCCTGCGTAAGCGAGCACTCCTGACCATCGGCCACCACGGCGAGATCGTCCGATACGACGAAGGTCCGCCGCGCCGGATCAAGGGCTGGAGGCACTTCGCCGCTCGCGGGTTGCTGCCCACCGCCTGACGATCCAGTCTTGCTGGCTTCTGCCTTCGAGGCAGCAATTTGCGCCTTCACTTCATCGGCGATTGCCTGTTTGACTTCCGGCGAGAGTGCTGCCTGGCCGCTGGGCGCTACGGCAGGCCGCCCATTGCTGGCTACCTCGTTATCGGACGGGGCAGAGTTGTTCGCCGCACCCTCCGCGGCAGCCGCATTCGCTTCCGCCTGGGCCGCATAAGCTGCCTGTAGATTCGCGGCGATCAGGTAGTCAGTGAGCCAGAATGCGGCCGAAGGATAGACGGGATACGGTGCGAAGTAGCCCCCGTAGTACCCGTACCAGGGCGCTCCGCCCCATCCCCAACCGTAGTAAGCCGGCGCTGGCCATGGGTTGTAGGCCCACCCGTAATACACGGGTTGATAGAAATACGGGTGGTAGTAACCGTAGTAGGGATGCCCGCCGTAGTAGTAGCCTCGATACACCCCTGAGCGGTAGCCTCCATTGTAGTAGTACGTCCGCGAATAATAGGAACGTCCACCCCGCGTGACATAAGCTCGCTGAACATAACCTCCGCGTCTGCCGGTGCTCACGATCCGCGCCCCGTTGTGCTCTCTCACAATCGTGCGTCCCCCGTGCAGGTTGTGCTCAATGTGCATGCCGTTCCGGTTGACGGAACGAATCTGTCCATTGGGACGGATGTGGGCTGATCCCCCGCCCTTCAGGGAGACCTGCTTGCCCGGAGGAGTATGGCTCGCATTCGAGTGCCCGCCAGCCGCATTGCCATGCCCGGCAGCCACTGTCCCGTGCCCGGCCGCTGGACCTCCATGCCCGGCAGTCGCACCATGTCCGGCAGCCGTCGTGCCATGCCCGGCAGTCGTCGTGCCATGCCCGGCCGTCGTCGTGCCATGCCCGGCCGTGGTAGTCCCATGTCCGGCGGCGGCGGTACCGTGTCCGGCGGTGGTTGCGCCATGTCCCGCG
>Ga0210383_10006269_pt1 | contig 10386 bp, 5 predicted proteins | sample IncBWC14OmetaG_FD_160072 | JGI IMG/M metagenome (GOLD analysis project Ga0210383, IMG submission 160072) | Forest soil microbial communities from Barre Woods Harvard Forest LTER site, Petersham, Massachusetts, United States - Inc-BW-C-14-O ...
GCCCACTCGCGGGGAGGCGTGCCGTCGTCGATGAACTGGTGAGCAAAGACAGCTACCGCGGTGGGCACCGTGACCGCGTCGGCGGGGCCTAGTTCGGCTGCCAGCCATCGGTTGTCCGCGTAGTCCCGCATCGAGGACGTGATCGTCTGGGTGGCCCAGTACAGGGTTACCACGGTGAGCAGGAAGTCGCGGGAGAAGGTGGCGTCGATGTCCCCGCCGGAGTCGGCCCAGCCGCGCCATTTCTCCAGCACCCAGGCAGCCAGGCCAGCTGGCGAGTCGTTGAGGCCGTAGCTGAGCGTCTGAGGCCGCGTCGACTGGATCGCCCCGTAGCCGCGGTCGTCTTCACGCCATCGCTGGTACTGGGCCAGGTAGGCCTGCTCGGCCGCGGACAGCGGCCGTGACCCCGGCCCGGTATAGGGCGCCAGATCCAGGTTGGACAGGTGAATGCCGAGCATGGGCGCTGGGTTATCCAGCGCCATGAACGTCGTGACGGCGGCCCCGAAGTCGCCGCCGTACGCGCCGTACCGCTGATATCCCAGGCCGCGCATCAGGCGGTGCCACAGCCCCGCCGTATACCGGCATGTCACCCCCGTCCGGGCCGGCCTGTCCGAGAATCCGTAGCCAGGCAGCGAGGGGATCACCACGTCAAAACCGGGCCCGTCAATGCCATGCGCGGCCGGGTCCGTCAGCCGCGGCACGAGCGGCAGGAACTCGGCGAAGCAACTCGGCCAGCCATTTGTCAGGATCAGCGGGATTCCACGGCCGCTGCGGGACCGCTCGTGCACGAAATGCACCCGGAGACCATCGATCCCGGCCCGGAAGTGACGGAACCCGTTCAGCCAGCGTTCCTGCGCGCGCCAGTCGAAGCCGTCGGCCCAGTATCCCAGCAGGCCCCGCAGGTAATCGAGGTCTGTGCCCTGCTCCCACGGCGCACCCGGCGCCGCAGCCGGCCACCGCGTGTTCCAGATCCGCGCACGCAGGTCGGCGAGCACCTCGTCGCTCACCCTGACATGGAACTGCTCCGCCCGGAAGGTAGCCACCCCGCTACATTAGCTTCGCATTGTGCTGGCACTATAGAGCACCCGCGGCCGCCCGCCGACCCGACGGTGCCGCCACACGCCGGGCGCGCGGTCGAATACAAAGGCAGAGCACGGCGAGGCAACCGGCCACGCGCCGCCTCGGCGGCGGCGCGCCATATTGACCTGATCTGCCCGGCCACAGCCAATAATCGATCACGCTATTTGAGAACGCAGATCGGCGGATGCGCTTGCTAAGCGCCGGAGCGGCCGCCTACCGGACGTGACGTAGATTTGCTCTTACCAGCATGCTGCTAGCGGCTGGATCGCGGATCCGGTCCCGGCATCCGCCGTGGTGGCTCGCTCATATCCGCTGTTGGCTCTGCCGCCGTCGGGAGCGGCCATCTGCCGCAGTTTCCGGTCTGATACTGTCCGGCCCAGTTCTGCAGCGCCTAGCCGCGAGCCGGGGAGGATGGCCAGATGTCCATGGCAACCGACGTGGTCGACGCCCAGATCGAGGCCTACCAGGCCAAGGACGTCGAGCGGTTCTTGTCGTGCTACGCCGATGATGCCTCGGTGGTGCTGTTCGACGGCACGCCGATGTTTGCGGACAAGCAGGTGATGCGGGAGCAGTACGGGAAACTGTTCGCCGACAGCCCCGACCTGCACCTGACCATTGCTAACCGCATGGCCGCCGGGGAGTTCGTGGTCGACGAGGAGCACGTGTCAGGCATGAACTTCGGTGACATGCCGACCGAGATGACGGCCCTGAGCGTCTACCGGGTCATCGATGGGAAGATCGCCAGACTGATGCTCCTGTTCTGACCAGTGCCGGCGAGCTCGAAAGCACAGAACGCAGACTGCGGCGCCTGCTGACTGCGCGAGATCGCCGAGTAGGAGCGCACGATCCAGCTGAAGCGGCCCGGCGGCGGAGCGCACAGATCATCTATTATCAGCGGCCGCGAAAGCCCTGGACTGCCGCTCAAAGGCCGCATCGAATTGCGGTTTATTTGAGGCGGAAATTTTGGCCGCGCCCCGGGGCAAGCGCGATGCTGCTGCCGCCAAGAGCTCCGAACTGTCGTGTGAGGATTCGGCTTATTGGCTGGCGTAACGGGCGAGCAGGGGGACGAGCACTTGCGCATTGGGGCTTCCCCAGCCGGTGGCCGGGTCCCAGCCGGGCGCGGCCCGGTAACCGGTGATGGTGATGGTGATGGCCAGCGGGGGGTATTCCACCGTGTTGGTCCCGGTGGTGATGTCGTGAAACGCCTGGTGGTAGGAGGAGCTGCGGCCGATGCGGTAGATGGCCGGGTTGACGAAGCCCAGGGGCCGGCCGGCGTACTGGCCGGCCAGGGCGATCACCGCCGCCCACAGCGGGGCGGCGGCGCTAGTCCCGCTGGTCCCGGTCAGGACGTAATCCTGGCCGCCGTCGCTGAGGGCCATGGCCATGCCGGTGTCGCCGTCCGCGTCGGCGGCCACGTCGGGTACTCCCCTGGTGGCCCCGATGCCGGGCACGCCATCCTGGTAGGCGGGCCGGGGGAACACCTGGCTGAAGCCGCCGCCGGAGGACAGCGAGAATCCCAGCGGAGACTGCCCGGGCGGGGTGTTCCACACGGTCTCGCCGGCATAGGCACCGGTGGCCCGGCTGGCCTGCAGGCTGGTGCCGCCAGCGGCCAGCGTGAGCGGGTCGGAGTCCAGCAGGTTCACGCCCTTGACCGAGGGGAAGGCAGCCCCACCGGGACACGGGTTGCTCGCCGCGCCGGTGTCACCGGAGGAGTTGACCACCGTCACGTCGTGGTCCCGGGCCGCCTGCAGCGCCGAGTTCAGCTGGGCCACCTCGGCTGCCGCGAAGCACTGCTCCCCCCAGCTGTGGCTGAACGAGATCACGGCGCCTTGTGTCACGCCCAGCCGCAGCGCGGCCGCGACGTCCGCGCTTGCGTTCGCGGCGCTGTCCTGGGCCGCGTCGCTGATCAGGACCTCGCGGATGACGGGCTGCGGGGCGACCGCGTGCACGATCTCGGTGTCCTCCACCTCTTCATCGTTGGCCAGCCAGGGGGAGGCGGAGCGGGCCAGGCTGTCCACGACCTGCAGCCGCGCGGCGGGCAGGCCGAACAGGCTGTCAAACCGCGCCAGATCCCGGCGGATGTCGGTAACCTCGGGGGGCGAGGCGGGCGGGACTGCGGCGAACTCCAGCAGCACCACGGTCTGCCCCTGGCCATCGATCCCGTCATCTAGCAGCGGCTCGATGCCATAGGCCACCCGGAACTGGCGCGGCGCATAACACAGCGCCTGGCTCAGGCAACTCGGCGGGCTCGCCCGCGCAGTTTCCCCGGCCGTGCCCGCCGGCGAACTGCATCCAGCCGCCGCCATCAGCACCCCCACCACGGCCAGGCCAGCGGCCCGCAGCCGCGAGCGGCCGGCAATCACAGGTCCCAGCCGAGCAGCGTGCCACCTTCCGCGCGCCACCGCCCGACAGTCAGCCTCCCAGACATGACCACACCCGCCACGGCCGTGTCCTGGGCGTAAGCCAGCCGAGCCTCGAGCACGGCAGGAGACGAGCCGGCAGACAGGCAGCATCTCACGTCAAGCCTCACAGACCGACAGTCCGGCCAGGCCCGCACCGTCTACCTCAAGTCTCAATTGGGCGGTTCACGTGCGTCACGTTGGGCGAGGGTGATTACGCAGCGTGGCACAGACCGTCATACCGTGGAACGACCCGCCCGCCCTGGCAGGGACAGGGGAATGAGGTCGGCGTCACGCTGGTTGCTGGCGGGCATGAGGATCGCGGTGATCGGCAAGGGCAACATCGGCGGAACGCTCGGGAGCAAGTGGCGCGCGGCCGGGCACGACGTGGTCTACGGAACACGGGACGGGTCCGGCCGGGGCCCAGGCGGGGTGCCGGTGCGAAGCATCGGCGATGCGCTGAAAGACGCCGAGGTGGTACTGCTGGCCGTCCCCGGCCAGGCCGTCCCGGACGTCGTGAGTGAGCAGGGCGCGGCGCTCGCGGGCAAGGTGGTGATTGACGCGGTGAACCGGATGGGCGCGCCGGAGTTTGACAGCCGGGCGCTGATCGCGGCCGCCGCGCCGTCGGCCCGGTATGTGCGCGCGTTCAACTCGCTGGGCTGGGAGAACTTCGCTGACCCGCTGCCCGGTGCGAACCTGTTCTTCGCCGCCGATCCGGAGGCGCGGGCGCCGGCCGAGGAACTCATCAGCGCCGTCGGGCTCGAGCCGGCCTTCGTCGGCGACGCTACCGCGACGGCGACCGTCGACGGCCTGCTGCCGCTGTGGTTCGCGCTGGTCCGGCAGAACGGCGGCAACCGCAAGGTCGCGCTGCGCATAGTCCGCTAGCCTCAGCTGGAGTTACTTAACCGGCACAGCGCCTTCTCCCAGTTATCCGCGTGTTGGACCCCTCCCGGAGCCGGACTGGTGTTGCGGCTGTGTTGGCCGCCGCAGCCGGTCAGCCGTCGCGTCTGCGCCCCGGCCCCTGCGTGCCTGCCCGCGGCCCGAAGACCGGCCGCCGCCGGTCACCGACTTGGTCAGCCGCCCGTCCAGCTACCCTGCGGCCAGGCCGGGAATGACGCACCGTGACGAACGAAACGCACACCAATGGATAAACCCCCATAACGACGCCAAGCAGGCCCCGATGGGATCAAGCGCGGCAGCCACGTGCACGTCGGCGTGGGTATCCACGCCGCCGGTGATGGTCCGTGTTTCTTCTACGACGGTCACAGCCATCCGTTTCTCAGGTTGAGGGATGGCACGCACCTGCTGGCCCGTCGGACCTGTGAACCCCCGGCCTCTTGCCCAGGCTGGGCAGATCAGACCGGCACCGCCGACGGGTGCCGGAAAGACCTGGGCCCGGCCGACAGCTCGTTATCAAGACAGCCTCGAGGCGGCGTCAGCCGAATCGGAAGTCAGGCCGGGACCCAGGCCCCTGACCCTACGCCCCCGCCTGGTCACTATCGGGGAAGCCGCGCCAGAAGCACTATCCACACTCTCCCTGCTGAATACGAGCGCGAGGACTACCAGACGCTAGCATTGCTGGAGGTGCGCATATTGCCCGATTCTGTGTCCGGCCAGGCGGGAGAGCTGTCTGGGTACGGCAGCAGGTGCCGCTGCCGCTGGCTGGCCCGGCCTCCCCATAGCCGGGGCGTTCGCCGGATCGGGGTCGCATTGCCGGTCATGGTCTTTCCGTCCCCGGCTGTGGCGCTGTGGCTGTGGCGCTTTGGCCTGTTGTGCCGCCGGATGGATGTGGGGTGAACGTGTCGAGCAGGATCTGGTAGTCGTGGGCGAAGCTGGCGTTGGCCCCGAGTCCTTCGAAGATGTAGGCCGATGAGCCGAATACCACGACGCGGATCTGCCCGGGCTCTCCCAGGACGGATATGGCGGCGTCTTCGGCGGGCTGTCCGTGGTAGGTGAGCCGGTGGCGGGAGACCACGTCCCCGCCGGGCAGGGCTGAGGCAGCCACGTTGATGGCCCGGTCCAGCTTGACCAGGCCCGATGCGGGCACCGGGGCGCGGATGATCCCGACGGCATAACCGGGAAGGTCGGCTATGTAGACGATGATGGTGGTGGTTCCGGCAGTCTTCTCCATGCGCAGCGGTTTGCGGGGGAACAGGGCGGTGAAATGGGCGTCATGGGCCACTAGCAGGTACCCGGCAGCAGGCCTGGGTGCGGGCGGGGAGAGGGTGCGCCCGGTCACCGTCGCGGTGATCGAGCCGGCGAGCAGGACGATCCCGGCCACGATGACCCAGCGGCGGCGCAGCCTGCGCGCGGTACCGGCGCCCGGGGCCGCGGTCAGCCTGGGCCACGGTGACCCGGTGGCGGCAGCCGGGTCGGACGGGGCGCCCGGTGAGCTCGGCAGGCGAGCACCGGCGCGGCTGCGGCGGGCCTGTTCTCGCACTGTCCTAACCATCGGACGGGATCGCGTGATCGGGGCGCGGGTCCGGGGTGCTGGCAGCAGGACAGGCACCAGGAGCGGCGCGCCGTCCGGCCGCCGTTGCGGCTGACCAGAATCCGGCTGAGTCGCGCCGGTCGCGGGCGCTCAGCTCGATGGTGTGCGGCAGCAGGCCGGGCATGGTGACCGTGCGTCGCCGGGAGCTCGCGGGCGCGGCAGCGGGCCCATCCTGGCCCGCTGCCACGGACTGACTAAACCGTGCGGCGAGGCGACCGCGGCCTGGCCGGCTGGGCTGGCGTGCCTGCGGCTCAGCCCGGCCAGGTGAGCTGGCTCGGCGGGCCAATGTCCGGCGGAGCCGCCGGATGCTGTTCACGGTGGCCTCCTGGTGGGCCGGGCGGGGCGGGCTGTCGCGGCTGATTCCACTGTTGGCGGCGGCGGCGGTGTTCACCACACGCAACGGCCCACGCGATGGCCCACATAATCGGGCCGCCCGCCTGCAAGCCACCGCGCCGGCCGCCGAACCTGGCGGCCGGGCCGGCCGGACTGGCGGGCTGGCTCGGGTGACCGGGTCTGCGTACGCTGTGTGCGTGGCTCCTGTCCGCGCCGGGCCGGTGACCACGGGCGTATGTGCGGGAGCGGTGGCGGTGACGGAACAGCCTGGCCTGGGGTTCGCGGAGTTGCTGCGGCAGCTGCGGGCCGAGGCTGGGCTGACGCAGGAGGAGCTGGCGGAGGTGGCGGGCCTGTCCCCGCGGTCGGTCAGTGACCTGGAACGGGGAATCCACCGCACCGCCCATAAGGACACCGCCGGCCAGCTGGCCGACGCGCTCGGCCTGGCCGAGCCGTCACGCGCGCTGTTCGTCGCCGCGGCCCGCGGACGCGGACCGGCCGCCGATGTGCTGGCGGCCGGGGGTGGCGGGCCGGGGGCGTTCGCGGCCGCGGCGACCCGGGCGCTGCCGCGTGATGTCGCCGCCTTCACTGGCCGCGAGGCCGAGCTTGCGCGACTGATGGGGGGGATTGACGCGCTGGCTGCGGCCGGCGGGGTGGTGGGCATTCACGCGGTCGGCGGGATGGCCGGTGTCGGCAAGACTACCTTCGCGGTGCACGCGGCGCACCGGCTAGCCGGGGCCTTCCCGGACGGGCAGTTCTTCCTGCCATTGCACGCGCACACCGCCGGGCAGCGGCCGGTGGACCCGGCCGATGCGCTGGCCAGCTTGCTGCTGACCGCCGGGGTGGCCGCGGCGCAGATCCCGCCCGGCCTGGACGCCCGGGCCGGCCGGTGGCGTGACCAGGTGGCGGACAAGAAGATCCTGCTGCTGCTCGATGACGCGGCCGGCCACGAGCAGGTCCGGCCGCTGCTGCCCGGCAGCGCGGGCAGCTTGGTGCTGGTCACCAGCCGCCGCCGACTGACCGCGCTGCCAGATGCCACGGTGATCAGCCTGGACACCCTCCCCCCGGGGGACGCGGCGCAGCTGCTGGCGCGGCTGGCTGGCCGCCCGGACCTGGGCTCGACAACGGGCCCGGGCGGGGAGATTACCCGGTTGTGCGGGTACCTGCCGCTGGCGGTCGGGATGGTGGCCAGCCAGCTGCGCCACCATCCCGCCTGGCCGGCCGCCGGGCTGGCCGCTGACCTGGCCGCAGCGAAAGACCGGCTGGCCCTAATGTACGCGGAGAACCTGTCGGTCGCCGCGGCGTTCGACCTGTCCTATGCCGACCTCACCGCAGGCCCGCAGCGGCTGTTCCGCCGGCTTGGCCTGGTCCCGGGCCCCAACTTCGACCGGTACGCCGCCGCCGCCCTGGACGGCACCAGTGCCGGTGAGGCCCGCCGGCACCTTGGTGAGCTGTATGACCAGCACCTCATCATCGAGCTCGCCCCGGGCCGTTACGAGCTGCATGACCTGCTCCGCGAGCACGCCCGGGCGCTGGCCGCTGCCGGCGATCCCGCCGGATCACGCGCCGCGGCCGGTCGGCTGCTGGATTACTACCTGCACACCGTGCTGGCCGCCGGCCGGCACATTCCCACCTGGGCTACCGCCCACCGCCGTCGACCGGATGTCTGCTGGCCCGGCGACGCCCCTGATCTGTCCACGCTCGGGCAGGCGGGCGCCTGGCTGGAAGCCGAGCGCCCGAACCTGCGCGCCGCGGTCGGTTACGCCGCCGGGTCCGGGCGGCATCTGCACGCCATGCAGATCCCCGCCGCGATGGGCGGCTTCCACCATGCCCGCGGTCATTGGGATCAGGCCGCCGCTCTTTATCAGACCGCCCTGACCGCGGCTCGCCAGGCCGGTGACCAGCCCGGCCAGGCCGGCACGCTCCACGACCTCGGCGTGATGGGAAAGCTCACCGGGGATTACACCGCCGCCACCGCCAGCCTGGCCCAGGCGGTCGCGCTCTACGGTCGTATCGGCGACCGGGCCGGCCAGGCCTACGCCTTGTGCCAGCAGGGCACCGTGCAACGCTGGACCGGCAACTACTCCGCCGCCCTCGCCAGCCTTGAGCAGGCGCTAGAACTGGCCCGCGGCTCTGATGACCAGCGCGCAGAAGCCTGCGCCCTCCAACTCCTTAGTGCTGCGCAGCTAGAGACCGGTGACTACCTGGCCCCCGCCGTGAATCTGGCCCGCGCGCTGGACCTGTACCGCAGCCTGGGGCACCGGCAGGGCCAGGCCCAAACACTCAGATTCCTCGGCATACTGCTAACGCGGACCGGCGACTACCCGGCCGCCGGCGCCAAGATCCGTCAGGCCCTGAAGATCTTCGGCGACCTGGGCGATCGGCCCTACCAGGCCTGGACCCTCAACGACCTCGGCATGGTGCAGCAGCTGACCGGGGATTACCCGGCCGCCGCTGCCAGCCATCAGCATGCCCTCGAACTGCTCCGCGATCTCGGGGAGCGGCTCGGCCAGGCCGAAGCGCTGAACCACCTTGGTGAGCTATTGCTCCGGACCTCGGCCGCCGGCCCGGCACGCGACCAGCACATCCGGGCCCTGGCCATCGCTCGCGACCTCGGCGCGTGCCCGGAAGAAGCCCGCGCCCTGAAGGGAATTGGCAACAGCCACCTCCACGACGGCAACCCCGGCCAAGCCACGGAGTACCTGCGGCAAGCGCTTGCGATCTACCAGCGCATCGGCGCCCCCGCCGCCCAGCGCGTCCAGGAAATCCTCCAGAGGCACCGGCTGCCCACCACCCCTGATCCCCCGGCCAGCGGCTCCCAGCAGCAAAGACCACCGACCGCACACACCCGCCCTGGCCCCTGAGCAAGCCAGCAGAAAGGCCGGCCGTCCAGGGACACGCCCCTGGCTGGGAGCACGACAGAGCAGCCTCCCACGGCGGAACCGCCTGTCCGAGCATGGTGAGCTGGCCCGGTGACCTGCTGTGTATCGCCGGGCTGGCGTGGGACTATCGTGCTGGTTTCCTCGCTACCGCTGGTTTCGCGCTGCCGCGGAAGCCGTGGGTCAAGCTAGATCGCGCCCGCAGCGGTAGCGCCCGTCAGAGCGCGGTGGGAAGGAACGAGCTTGACACCGGCAAGCCGCGGCTGGTGTTCGCAAGCGAGGAAGAGCCTGCCGGGTATTGGTTGCCGTGGCAAGGGCTCATCTCCCCCGTCCAGGCCTGGCCGGCCTGGACAGAACATCGCCGCTGTTCAGCCGTCGGCGCGCAGATTCACCAATTCGGTCGCGGCAGGAAAGGCCAAACTGAGGCTGGGACTGCCGCCCAGATCGGCGCGCGTTCTCCTGCCCTTCCCCATCACTCAGCGTCACGCTCTCTCTCTCGAAACCTTGAGGCCGTCCTACGTCCGGTCCGTTGCGGCTGATCCGCTGGAGGCTTCGCCGACCGTGGTCAAGGGGTGTGCGTCAAGAAGGTAGGGGCCACCGGATCTTGCCTGGTGGAGCACTTGCGCTGGCTGCGCACCACGCAACCAGACGACAGCGTCCAAGGTCACCATGGCCGGGATGCTCGGAACGCCGAAGTGAGAGCCGTCACCAGCCTTGATGCACGTCTCCAGACTACTAGGCTTGTAACTTTACCTTCCGGATGGTAAAGTTATGGGATGCGACCGAGTTCGAAGACCCGGATCCTGCAGGCCGCGGTGCGGGTGACCGAGCGGCACGGCATCACCGCGCTGACCCTGGAGGCGGCGGCCGAGGAGGCCGGCCTGACCAAGCCCGGGCTGATGTACCACTTCCGCACCCGCGACGAGCTGCTGATGGCGATCCAGCGGCACCTGACCGAAACGTGGGAGCAGTATCTGCTCACGGAGCTGGGCAAGCCGCTGGAGGAGTCGACGGCGCAGGAGCGCGCGGCGGCCTATGCGCGGGTCAATGCGCGCGGCCCGGCCAGCACGGCGGAGCTGGCGTTCATGGTGGAGTCGGCGGCCAGCCCGGAGCTGGCGCAGGTGTGGAACGACCTGATGGCGCGGTGGGTGCCGCAGCCGCCGGCGCCCGATCCGGCGCAGCTGGACCTGTTCCTCGCGCGGCTGGCCGC
>Ga0210383_10006270_pt1 | contig 10386 bp, 15 predicted proteins | sample IncBWC14OmetaG_FD_160072 | JGI IMG/M metagenome (GOLD analysis project Ga0210383, IMG submission 160072) | Forest soil microbial communities from Barre Woods Harvard Forest LTER site, Petersham, Massachusetts, United States - Inc-BW-C-14-O ...
TCTATCGACGCCCGTGTCGCCACGGCCGAGCCGATAAGGTGCCGGTGGGAGTCGAACCCACGATGCCGGCTTTCCAGGCCGCTGCCTTACCACCTTGGCTACGGCACCATCCTCGTGTGTTAAAAGACGAGTTGGGCCTCCGCGAGCAGGGCATTCTCGGGTTCGCGGTTGCCCGTCCTGGTGCCGCCGCGGAAGAATGTGCGCTCGTAGTTCACCTGGTAGCGCACGGCGCGGTTCCACGTCCAGTTGAGACCGACGGCGGTGGCGCTCGCCTGGTGGGCCGACTTCGTGGAGTCGGCGAAGTTCGTGGTGAATGCCGTGGGGTCGACCTGTAAGAGCGAGTAGCGCCCGAGTACTTCGACCGCGCCCCAGTGGCCATCGATCGGATCGAATGCGTGCCGAGGGCTGGTCCCGGAGTAGCTCGGGTGGTCATTCGTGAGGGCCAGCGAGGCTGAGGCTTGCCAGGCGTTGTTGCGGAGCGTGGCGGTCTTGGCGTCGCGGGTAACCGTCTGCCAACTGGCGATGTACTCCGACATGAGACCCAAGCGGTTCACGTACCAATAGCCGTTCGCGGTGGCGCGCGACGCGTGGCCGTTGGCGCTGGCCGTGTCGGTCTTGAGCGGGCCTTTGAGATACGAGAAGAACGCGGTCTCTTGACCGGACGTGTTGTACGTCGGCAGGAGTGTCGAGGCGGACGTCCCGATCTTGGTGCCGATCGTGCCGCTGGCGCCGAACGCGAGCTCGGTGAGTGCGGGGAGCTTGGTGAGCGCGAAGGGGCGGACGAGCACGCGGCCGCTCGCGTCCTTGTTGTTGCCGACAGCGCGGTCGGTCGAGCCGCCGTCGGGGACGCCGTCGAAGAGACCGGCGTTCCAGGCGAGCGTGCCGCGACCCAGGATGCCGTGGAGTTGGGCGCCGACGTCGCGGTTGGGAACGAGGTCCGAGGCGAGCGAGCGTTCGATGAAGGATATCTCGGGGTCGTATTGTATCAGCTCGAGGCCGACGGGCTCCTTGAACTTGCCGACTTGGAGGCGGATGGCGTCCGTGTGGTAGTGGACGTCGATCCACGCGTCCTGGATTACCGTGGTGCCTAAGCCGAAGTCGGGAAGGATACGGAAGTCGACCCAGTTCGCGACCGTGCCGTTGATGTCAATGCGGGCGCGGCGCAGGACGAGGTCGTTCGTATAAAGCTTGGCGTCATCGTGCAGGAAGTCGCGGGACTCGGTCTCGAGGAGGCCGCCGATATGGATGCGGAGCGGTACTTGGCCGGCGATCAGCGAGACCGGTGACGCGACGGTCGTGTCTTGCTGGGCAACGGCGCTCGAGGACAGGCTCAGAGAGGTGAGGGAGGCGAGGGAGAAGAGCGTCGGACGGACGAATGATGGTCGGGCCACGATGGATTCCGATTGAGTCCTTCGCGTCCGGTCGTCCGGTAGTGAAGAAGATGTGTTGAGTCAGTTGAGGCCCTCCCGTGTGGGTTGGGTGACCTGCGTGTCGAGCGAGCTAGCGGTCGAGTCGAATGCGCTCCGACCGCTCGATTTGCACGACCACGGCGTCGTGGACCGTGAGCGTGATCGTGCCGTAGCGCAGCGTACGGAGGGCGTCACGCACGCGCTCGAGCGTCGGGTCGAGATCAGCGACGGACTGAGATGCGACGGGCATGCGGATGGGAATTCGCTCGGGCGAGGAACGCTTCCACGAACGGCGTAGCAGGATGGGTGAGGAGATCGGCGGGAGCGCCGATCTGTTCGAGGTGACCGTCGCGCAGTACGGCGACGCGGTCGGCGAGGTCGAAGGCTTCCTCCTGGTCGTGCGTAATCAGGATCGTCGTGACGTGGAGCTCGTCGTGGAGTGCGGCGAGCCAGCGGCGGAGCTCATGGCGCACCTGGGTGTCGAGGGCGCCGAACGGCTCGTCGAGGAGGAGCACCGACGGGCGCGGGGCGAGGGCGCGGGCCAACGCAACCCGTTGGGCTTGGCCGCCCGAGATCTGCGCAATGCGGCGCGTGGCGAAGCCGTCGAGCTGCATCAAGGTGAGGAGCTCGTCGACCCGGTCGGCGATCTCGGCGCGGGGGCGGTGGCGGACGCGGAGAGGGAACGCGATGTTCTCAAACACATTCAGGTGCTGAAAGAGCGCGTATTGTTGGAAGACGACGCCAAGGCCGCGCTGGCGTGCGGGGAGGTCGGTGATGTCGTCGGCGCCCAAGTGGATGCGGCCGGCATCGGCGTAGTCGAGGCCCGCGATGAGGCGGAGCAGGGTCGTCTTGCCGGCGCCTGAGGGTCCGAGTAGCGCGAGCAAAGCGCCCGGATCGACGTGGAGTGAGACGCCGGCGACCGCCGGGGTCGTGGGCGAGAAGACGCGCGTGACGTTGTGAAGCGTGACGGAGCGCGGGACGAGTGACGTGCTCGTCATCGCTCGGACGCCCATCGAATCGCCAGCGTGATCAGCGCGAGGGCGACGAGCAGCGAGGCGACGGCGAAGGCGCCAGTCGAGTCGCCGGCGTTGTACAGCGAGGCGATGTGGAGCGGCAGGGTATTCGTGCGGCCGGCGATGCTGCCGGAGACGACGGCGACGGCGCCGAACTCGCCGGCGGCGCGGGCGGCGGCCAGGGCGACACCAGAGATCACGGCGGTACGGACAGAGGGAAGTGTGATCCGCGTGAGGAGCTGCCAGCCGGTCGCTCCGGAGACGATGGCGGCTTCGTCGACCGACGTCTCGAGAGAGGCGAACGCGGGGATGAGCTCGCGGGCGACGAACGGGAAGGTGACGAAGACCGTGGCGAGGACGATCCCGGGCGTGGCGAACACGATCGGGGTACGGTGGGCGATGAGCCAGGCGCCCAGTGGGGCGCGGGCACCGAAGAGGAGCACGAAGACGAGGCCGGAGATTACGGGCGAGACCGCGAGCGGAAGGTCGAGCGCGACGACCAGTGCGGCGCGTCCAGGGAAGTCGAACCGGGCGATCGACCAGGCGGCGGCGACGCCGAAGACGACGTTCACGGGGATCGCGTAAGCCAGGACGACGAGCGTGAGGCGCGCGGCGGCGATCGTCGATGGGTCGGCGATCGCGTGAGCGTAGTGGCCAATCCCCAGATGCAATGCGCCGGCGAGCACGATCGCGGCGGGGGCGGCAATGAGGAGCGCGAAGATCGCCACGGCTAGTGCCAGCAGCGCGGCGCGGATGACGGGAGCGTCGTCGGTTGGGCGGCGGCGGGTGGTCGCACGGGTCGTGGGCATCATCATTGCCTCGTGCGTGGTGAGAGGCCGGCGCGGATCGCGGCGTGGCGTTCGAGGCGGGCGATCACGAGCAGCAGCGTCAGTGACACCGCGAGCAGCGTGGTGGCGATCGCGGTGGCGGCGCCGTCGTCGAATTCCTCGATGCGCGTCATGATGAGGAGTGGAGCGACTTCGGTGCGGAAGGGCATGTTGCCGGCGATAAAAACGACGGAGCCGTACTCGCCAATGCCGCGCGCGAAGGTGAGGGCGGCGCCGGTCAGCAGCGCTGGCGTGATCGTGGGTAGTGTGACGCGTATGAAGGTCTGCCAGCGGGTGGCGCCAAGGACGGCGCTGGCTTCCTCGGCGTCGAACGGCCGCGTGGCGAGGACGGGGGTGAGGGCGCGGACGACGAGTGGGATGCCAAGCGTCGTCAGCGCCAGCGTGATGCCGGCGGGAGTGAACGCGACGTGCAACCCCAGTGCGGCGAGTGGGGCACCGAGCAAGCTTGTCGTCGTGTAGGCGGCGGTCAGTGCCAGGCCGAGGACGGCGGTAGGCAGGGCGTAGGGCAGATCGATGAGGGCGTCGAGCAGCCGGCGGCCGGGGAAACGATAGCGTGTGATGACCCAGGCGAGGAGGAGTCCCGAAAGGGTGGCCAGAGCGCTGGCGCTGAGCGCGGTGCCGAAGGTGAGGCGATAGGCTGCAAGGGCGCGCGCGTTGAGGGCCACCGCGGCGAAGCTACCGTTCGAGAGCCGAGTGGCGGTGGCGAGTATGGTCGCGAGAGGTGTGACGACGAACAGCAGTGCGCCGGTCGTGGTGATCGAGAGCGTCAGCGGGAGGCCTGGCAGCGCGCGGCGTCGGCGTCGATGCGGGGTCATGGTGTGCCGCGGGGTGCGCTGTCGTGGGCGGCGGATTCGATCTGGTCGAACGTGCCGCCGTCGGCGAAGTGGGCGCGCTGGGCGGCGCGCCAGCCGTGGAAGACGCTGTCGGCGGTGAAGCGGGCTAGGGCGGGGAACTGAGACGCAGAGATGGCGAGCACGGCGGTGTCTGTGGGCCGGTAGAACGAGCGAGCGGCGAGGCTTTGGGCGTCTGGGGCGTACAGCCCCTCGAGGTAGGCGGTGGCGAGCTGTCGCGTGCCGTGGGCATCGACGTTCTTGTCGACGATCGCAATGGGTGGGTCGGCGACGATACTCACGGACGGGGCGACGATTTCGACGGCGCCGGGCGCTAGGACATGAGTGGCAAGGAGCGCGTCGGTCTCCCAGGTAAGGAGGACGTCGCCAGTGGCGCGTTCGACGAACGTGGTGGTGGCGGCGCGGGTGCTGGGGTCGAGCGTGATGACGTGGGTGTAGAGCTGTGCGACGTATTCGCGGGCGGCGAGCGAGTCGCCGTGGGAACGGGCGAGGGCGGCGCCCCAGGCGGCGAGGTAGGCCCAGCGGCCACCGCCTGACGTCTTGGGATTGGCCGTGATTACGGTGATGCCGGGGCGCGTCAGGTCCGGCCAGTCGTGAATCGATTTGGGGTTTCCGGCGCGAACGAGGAAGACGATCGTGGTGGTGAACGGGGCGCTCTTGTGGGGGAAGCGCGTGGGCCACGCAGGGTCGGCGAGGCCGGCGTCGGCGATTGCGTCAATGTCGCTGGGGAGCGCAAGCGTCACGACATCGGCCGGCAAGCCGTCGATGACGGCACGGGCCTGGGATCCCGAGCCGGCATGGGATTGCTCGATGCTGAGGAATTGGCCGGTGCGCTTATGCCAGGTGGACGCGAACAGGGAGTCGTAGGCGTGATAGAACTCGCGCGTGGCGTCGTAGGAGACGTTGAGCAGATGGAGACTGCTGTCGCTATCGGGGGTTTGGGCCGAGTGGCAGGCGGCGATGGCGACTGTGAGGGACGTGACGACGGTGAAAGCGGTGACAACGTGTATCGTGCGCAACGGCGTGGCTCGCGTGGTTGTGAAAGGCGAGGGCCGGTGCCTTGCGGTGGGTGAAGCGCGTCTGGCTGGGACAGCGCAACGAAAAAGCCACGCAGGGGCGGCCCGGGACGGGCGGCGTGCGTGGCTTGGGAGCTTAGTGGGACTGGTCTACTACATCGGGACCAGTGAGCACGAGCGCTCGGGCGCGCGGCACGCGGCGGGGCGTGGGGCGCAACAACAGAGGAGAGCGGGGGCGCGGCGTGCCATGGTCGGGGGAGACTAGAGGGGCGGCGTGGCTAAGTCAAGAGTATCCCGGCTTGGCGAGACTCGACGGTGTGCGGGTGAATGCGGCGCCGGGCGCCGCGAGCTCACGCCGATAGCCTTACGACTCCGTGCCGCAGAAGTAAAGCACCGCTGGACAGTAGACATCACGTGTTGCGACCGCGGCGTTAAGCCCTAATTTCGCTGGGCCCCAGCCAGGCTCGCTTGTTGACGATCCTGCTGCATGGAGAGGCCAGTGGAGCTAAATCGGGACGGCGGGATTTGAACCCGCGACCCCCTGAACCCCATGCGGTCGGGGGAAACGACATTCTGTGCGTAAGATGGCGGTTTGTCAGGAGATAACCGGGCGTCGGTGCCGGACTCTGAAACGGGGAATGCCGGGGTAAGCCGGGAGAAACGCGGAACGAACGCGGAATGAGCAGAGGCAGGGTCAGTTCGACCAAGACACTGCGCAGAAGTAGCCGCCGTTCTCAGGGCGCCGCCCCCATGGACCCCAACGGCCAGAGAATCCCCGGGCCGAGAAACGCCGGATCCAAAGCACTATCCCTCCACCGTCAAGGAAATCGGAGCCATCGGGACGGCGATTGTCGAACGTGCCTATGAGCATTGCGCTCTGTTGGTGACCATGATTGGGCTCCCTGTTCTGAATCAGGACTATAACTCCAGGATACAGCGGGTCGCGCGATGTTGGAGCAGGCACGAAGTATTCGCCGGTGTCAGGTTTGTAGTTGAGCACACCAACGCGCTGAACATCGACATCCGTCGCGCCGTACAGTGGGGCGTCCGCAGTGTCGTCTGTCCGCGGTCACGCATCAGGATGCGCGGGAGAGCGGTCCTTCGCGCTCGTGGCTGTGAGCCACAAGTCACCCCTTGCGCTTGCGGGGGGCGACGTCCGATCAGCGACCATGGTGAAGTGGTACCGACCTGGCGCGACGCGCGCATTGTCGTCTGTGGGTGCGGAGTCGTCCACGGCAGCGCAATCGCTCGTAAAGAGCGACGGGCGAGCCGTGCTGTCGGCACGGTCAGATGCCTTTGGCGTCGCACGATGACAGCCGCCAACCACAACGAGTGCGGACAATGCACTGAGCGTGCAGTAGCCAGTCAGCAAATTCTTCACGTGCCAGGAAGCTGCAGGGATATTCGAGTGACGCGAAAACAGACTCGATGTTGGCAGTTTGAGCAAGAGTCAGGAACCAACGCTGGCGCCGATGGGCTAACAACCGGACTTGCTCCATGAGCGCGGCAACTTTCAAATGCGAACCTGCAGCTAGCCTTCGAGCCCCATTCTTTCCGGGGCCTTCCCGTGATATAGAAACAAATGACGCCCTACTGTGTATCGTTGATTCGTTTCATTACCACTGGTTGCAATGCGTCTTAAAGTATCCATCACTCTTCCCCAGAGCTTTGGGTGCATCGGTGAGTGGACAGATAAGACTTCCACGGATATACTTTGCCATTGACGACTGTTCGTCACACCTTGTGAATATCCAGTCTACCGTCCTCCACATGGATCAGCTTGAGAAGTACCTCCGCGCGCTAGTGCTGCTCGAACTTGATTCGCGCGGAGATGCGAATGACGCTGCGGACCCGCAGATCTTGCTCTCGCGCGCCGGGTTCACGGGACAGGAGGTTGCGCACCTTCTCAACAAGAAATTAGCGGCGGTACAGAAAGCGGTTCAGCGTGCGCGACAACCGGCACGGCGGGGTAGGTCATGACAAGTGACGATCTTCGCGACCTTATTGATGTTATACAGGATCTCACCAGGGTTACGATAGCGGTCAGCGGTCAATTTGAGTCTCGTGCCGACTCGGTCCGACGTCTATCGGACCTCGGCATCGCACCGACCCGACTGGCGGCCTTGCTGGGTATTCCCCCGAAACAGGTACACTCCGAGCTCGCGAAGGCGAGGCAGAGAAATCGGAAGGGAAGGAATAAAGAGAGTGCCTAAGAAAGCTGATCTCGACGACTTGCTTACGCAGGCGCGCATCACGAATCGACTGCTGGCGGCTGGGCTCAAGTCGACGCTCACGCAGAAGGAGATCGTCGCATTGCTCGCAAGCACTGGAGCGTCCGCCGCCGAGATTGCCGACGTGCTCAACACGACCGCGGGAACGGTATCAGTAGCGCTTCACCGGATCAAGAAACAGTAGCGCGAACTGCGCTGGCCAGCTGCCAATGGGAGGACCGCAGGATGGCGAGGAAGACGGGGGAGACGGACCGCGACCAAAAGCATGCAGGGCTCTCGGTGGAGCTTGAGGGTGTAAAGCGACTCCTCATGCTACTACTCGTTAAGCTAGGCGCTACCTCAGAAGAGATCGCTACCGTCTTGAATGTGGACCCGAGCGGCGTGCGGCGCATTGTGCCGAGTCGAGGCATCAAGAGATTCACGCTCGAGCTCCCCAAAGACAAAAGTTGATTTTCCGGTATTAGGGGTCGGCGTCTGCCAAGCCAGATGGCGTGGCAACTTACGCGGCGCACTCCTACGCAGAGTTTCATGCGCATCTAGTCAAATCTCGACGCTTTTCGGAGAACCGAACCGGTGCCCATCAGAAAGCGATCTGCCGAGCCAGATTCCGTCAGTGCCAAACTCGATGCGATTCACGCAACTCTTCAGGACCTTTTCATTTTGCAAGCAAATCGTGCCGGGATGAGGAAAGCCCGTGTGCGTGAAATCGTCGGGGTTGCAGACGCTCGGGTGTCCAAGATTTGGCGTGAATTCGGTGGCAGCGACGGTAAGGACTGAATTCTACAATGTTCACCCGGTGTTTTCGGACATGCACATGACGCAACCCAGAGCAGCGGCCCAGGATCGCGACCAGCAGATCCTGTCGCGCCTTGCCAAAATCGAGCACAAGGTCGATGCGATCGAACAGACAAATGCGTTCGCGTTGCGGGCGGAAGCTGATAAACACAACGCCGAGGTAGTGAAGATTTTTGGAAAGAGCCTGCGGAGAGCTCAGGTCTACTTGGCCTCGGACGGATTCAAGAGTGTGCAAGACATCGCCGACCATCTTGGAATGAAACGGCAGAACGTGGGCACCGACTTAAAAGCTCTCGGACGCGAAGGGTTGTTAGAGTTGATCGACTCTCAGGGTCACAAAGATATCTGGGCCAAGAAACCCTTAGACCGAAGCCTACGGATCACACGATTGCTAACTGACCGGTTTCATTTGCAAGAGAATGGCCTAAAGAAACGGACCACCAAGAAGACGGCCCGCAAGAAGGTCGCCCGCAACAAACTCCGGTGATTTTCTCTGTTCAGAAGTTCTTGGAGGACCATCTTGAGCGGCGCGGCCTCGCCGACGTAGACGACTACGCGATCAAGGCAGCCAACGCCTTCGAACGTGCCGGAGTGCGCGCAAGTGAGGAGGCCGTATGTCGGGAGTTGGCGCGGATTCGAACTACATTCTTTCGGCGGAACGCGCAGTTGAATCGGCGGGCGTTCGAGGCAGCTTTGACGGTGCTGCTAAGGCGCCGATTCCAAAAAAAAAATGATTCGATTCCCGTCGAGTTTGAGCAAGGTCTTCGTGCGGCTCGAGATCGTGTTCGATCACATCGACGCTCGATCGGTATCCTTCTCCGAGAGTTCCGCAGGACGGTTGAATCGCGCGTGGTTGATACGTTCTGGGAATCACGGAAGCAGAATCGCTTGCGATCACGACCTGAGAAAATCGCGCAGGCGCTATTTGCTGTCTTCGCGAAAGCTGTAGTTGGCTCAAAAGGGTTAGTTCTAAGGGAAGTCGCATCGGGAATTGGCTTTGTAGACGTGGCGATTTCCTTCGGTGGGCCATTGCACCTCATTGAGCTCAAGATCCTGAAGGGAACACTTGTGGGCGCGAGCCAGCTGACGACGTACATGGTGCACGAACAGCGAGACCATGGTTGGTTGCTGCTGATCGACGCTCGAAAGACAGCCAGTCGCGCTGACGTTCCGACAGTAATCAAGACGGCCTCAGGAACAATCCGCACAATCGTTGTTGAGATTAACCCTATTCCGCCTCATTTAGCGTAGCGCGGTACGCCAAAGGACTCTCGATATCGGGTGCGGCGCTTACCCACTCCTAGTGCCTTTTAGCTACTCACCCGAACGACGTACCCGTTGAGCCGTCTTAACTCGTTCGCCTAGGACTCGGACGCCCAGCTTGCCGACGAATTCCTGGCGCTCTTCGACGTAGTCTCCGCTCCCTGGCTCAAATTGCTGAAGAAAGCGGATCATGCCAACAACGCCGAGCTCACGCTGCAAGGCGCTCAGGCCGGCCGCGCGAATCTGCTCAAGTGTGGCACTGTTCGAGATCATTGGTCTTCCTCCTCCTCACCAATCCATGTTGCCGGGTTTTCCACTTTCACCCGGAGCTGAGATGCTAGGCGTTTTGCCCTTTTTAGCAACTTGTCGTCCGTCGTGAGAAAGACGTCAACACCGGCCTTTTCGGCACACGCGATGTGCAACGCATCAAAATCCCGAAATCCGAGCGTCTCCAAAGCCACGCCGCGCACTATATCGCTATCGTCGACCTCAACCCACATAGAAACCGCCGCCATTGTCTGTCGCAGCCGCCGTCTTCGCTCCGGATCCGCGGTCTGATCGATTTCGTACTCTAATACTGTACTCCCCACTAACTGGGTCGATCCCTCCGCCGCGTCCCTCAAGACCAGGAGCACAGCCTCAGACTCCAACCGGATCCTCGGTTGAGACTGATCGTTATACGGGCGGTTCAGGCAGCAGGCATCGAGGTAGATGGCGCTCACTCTTCTAAATGTACGCGCTCATTCTTCGAATGCCTGGACATAGGGTTACCTAGACGCGACAACACGTGCGATTCTCCACCCTTACTTGGTCCCGCGCCTTTTTGTCTCGCGCTTGGGACTTCTGGTTTCTGGAATCCACTCCAGTAGGTCGCCCGGCTGTGCGTTGAGTGCCGTGCAAAGCCGATCAAGCATGTCGTCGCCCAGGCGCTTAAATCGGCCATCCCCGTGCGCCAGGCGA
>Ga0210383_10006272_pt1 | contig 10384 bp, 8 predicted proteins | sample IncBWC14OmetaG_FD_160072 | JGI IMG/M metagenome (GOLD analysis project Ga0210383, IMG submission 160072) | Forest soil microbial communities from Barre Woods Harvard Forest LTER site, Petersham, Massachusetts, United States - Inc-BW-C-14-O ...
TGGCGGGCGGAGCGGTCGGTGAATCATCGGAGGGAGTAAGCGGGCGGCCGATAAAAATGCTGACGCCAAGAGTGGAGAAGAAATCGCCGGAAACGTACAGGCCGCGGACGATGCTGGCGGCGCCGTTGCCGCTAAGGTCGACGTCAAGCGGACCGGCGAACGCGGCCATGCCGGAGAAAGCGCCAGCTTGCGCGCGAACGGTTTTGTAAAACGGTATGGAGAAGGAGCAATCGCCGATGCCAGTTTGATCCGCGCAGTCGCCATAGCTGCTATGGCCCTGGAGTTTCGGGTTTGCACGGGCGCTCCAGTTGAAGACAACGAGCTGTTGCGGATTTTTCACTGGCATAGAGCGCAAGAGCACGGCGTCGATGAAGCTGAAGATGGCAGTGTTGGCGCCGACGCCGAGGGCGAGGGTGAGGACAGCGACGGCGGTGAAGCCGGGCGATTTGCGCAGCGTGCGGAGGGCGAAGCGAATATCTTGCAGCAGGTCTGCAAACCAGCGCCCACCCCACATGTCTCTCGTCACCTCTTCAGCAAGCGCGATACTTCCGAATTCGCGGCGCGCAGCAGTTTGCGCATTCTTGGGCGCCAGGCCCGATTCCCTGTTCTCGCGCGCGGCGAGTTCCAAGTGACTCTGAATTTCTTCGTTGAGTTCTTCATTACGCCGCCACCACCAGAAAGGAAATCTCATGATTCGTTCTCCTGCTTTGCCGGATTCAAAATGCCTTCAATGGCTTCCGTCAGTTGGGCCCAGCGGGAGCGTTCCACAACTAACTGTTTGCGCCCGGATTTCGTCAGACGATAGATCCTCAACCGCGGGCCGAGTTCCGAGTCTTTCCATTCGGCGGCGATCCAACCTTTTCGTTCCAAGCGGTGAAGGGCTGGATAGAGGGATCCGGTATCCACCTTGAGAATCTGACCGGAGTCTGTGCGAATGACCTTGCTGAGCGCATATCCATGGCGCGGCCCCCAGTGGAGGACCTGGAGGATGAGCATGTCCAAGGTACCTTGGAGGATTTCGGTGCGACTTTGATACTTTTCCTTGGCTGAGGTCATAGGCTTGGTATGTAGAAAACCTCCTTACCTGTACGTAGACTATCTACATACCACAAGAGGCTGGCAAGCTACAAAGAAATATCTGAAGAAGGCGCCTGGTCCAGCGCGACGGGAAAGCTACGCGCAGCAGTGGGTAGCAAATCAAGTCGGGACGAACTAGACGATGAGCCCAGGCGCGAGCTGGGAGAAATTGAGGCTTCTCAGGACATTGGGAGCTGTTGAGGCATCTTCGAGGACGTCGATACGCAGAAATTCGCTCGACTCTGGCGGCGTATGGAATTATACGGTCTTAGTCGGCGGATAGTCGGCAACGCAACTCGGAAGTTATGGCAGAAGTCGCGCTGGCTCCTGGGAAACGCGGAAACCGTCCAAGTGGGTTCCGGTACCCAAGTTTCCGATTTGGCGATAAATCTGTAATCTCTGATACTGGATTGACAAAAGTCAGGAGGTGCCCATGCATATTGAGGGCAGCGTTGTTCTTGTGACTGGGGCTAACCGTGGACTTGGAAAGGCCTATGTCGATGCCTTGCTCGCAGCTGGGGCCAAGAAAATATACGCAGGAGCTCGACAACCGCCGGGTGCGGCCGACTCTCGTGTGATACCTCTGAAACTCGACGTCACGTTGTCCGCAGATGTCGAAGCAGCGAGGCAAAGGTGCGGCGACGTCAATATCCTCATCAATAATGCCGGCATTATGTTGAAAACAACGATGCTCTCCGAACAATCGGCCGAATCCATGCACCGTGAAATGAACGTCAACGTGTTCGGAATGCTTGCAATGATCCAGGCGTTTGCTCCCGTCCTTGCAAAAAACGGAGGAGGCGCAATTGCAAATATGCTGTCAGTCGTGAGTTGGTTCACATCCCCATTCAACGCAACTTACTGTGCCTCTAAACACGCCGCCCTGGCGGTTACCGATGCTGCCCGCATTCAACTCAAGGCGCAAGGCACACAAGTTCTGGCCGTGTATGCAGGCTTCATCGACACGGATATGGCCTCCGAACTGGCAGGTGCGGATGAACCGAAGACGCCTCCCCGCCAGGTTGCTGAGCGAACGCTACAGGGAATCAGAGAGGGCGTCCACCACGTGCGCGTGGACACGCGATCCGAAGAAACCTGGGATTATGTTCGCAAGGATCCTGCGGGCTTAGAGAAATCAATGCAACAAGCTTGGGATAATCGTCAGCAGTAAATTTCCTGGTCCCGGTTAACAGGGTTACCTCCCAAGTTCGTACTGTAACGAACGTTTACGGTATCTCGACAAACCAGATGAGATGAGTTCTGCATGTCGCTGCGCGTCACAACGATCTATGAAAACGCGATCGAATTTGACTAAGCTTTGCCGAGACGTGTGGTCCAGAGGTCTTGAGCCTTACTGGTGCTTTAGAGCCCGCGGATGAGTTTGACCCGGGACGCGCCTTGGCACAACGGACTGTAGCCTACTCGTGAGAGGAGAGCACGCGAGGGAGAATCATTCTATCGGCGCGTCCTGGATCGCACGTCAGAGGAGGTTGATCATGGACGTGCTGGATCCGAGATGTTGCGGTTTAGATGTGATTCTCGAAGGCAGCCCGAAGCAATTCGTTTTCACACCGAACTCTGACACACCTTACGAGGGCGCGAATATTGACCTCACGGATGGCCCTATGGTCGTCGAGCTTCCCCCCGGTGCACGTATGTGCGTCGTCAACGATATGAATCAGCGGTACGTGATGGATATGGGGCTGCCGGGACCGGATGCCGGTAAAGGCGGCAAACATCTAATTCTTCCGCCCGGATACAAAGGCAAAATTCCTGTCGGCTATTACGGCGGCACTCCCACGACAAATCGTGTGCTGCTGGTTCGTGCAATTCCTCCCGCTGGCGATGCGCAGGCAGCAATCGACAAATTGAAGTCCATAAAGCTGTATCCGCTGAACAACCCTGCCGCCGCATCGCAAGTGACATGGTTCGCCATCGGCGATAGCACATCGACTTCACGCTAGTTCCTTGAGAGAAGAAACTGGACTCTTGGAAAGAGCTTGCCGGGGTCATCAACAGCGAGCCGGCCTACGAGGCTTATCGGATGGAGTACGGGCTGCTAGCCCCTAGGTATCGAAAAAGGTAGGCCTTTCTCTCCCGATGCGCGAATGCAGGGCATCCTCGTGAAGGCCGCCGAAATTGCAAACGACCAGATGCGCGTCCAATCATTTGCAGACCGCCGTGGTCGCCGCATTTTCCTTGAATCACTACAAGAATAAACGTACTATCCCTAGATCATCTAGGAGAGTAAATGCAGTCGCACATTGCTAGCCGCCTTAGAACTTGGCTTGGCGCGTCGGCGAAGTTGAGCTGGTGAACTGACGCCGTCCCTTTATTAGTCTGGTGCAGCTCTGCGCGAAAATCAGATACTTAAAATTATTCAATAGACAGAAAAGCCGAAGAAGGAGACGGAGAGACTCTCATGAAAATTTTGCTAGCTGCAGCTCTTATTTTCTGCCTTGTCTGCGCGAGTTTAGCCCAGGATCTAGGCTGGCCACGAGAAAAGACGAACGCGGGTGGAACTATCATTTATTACCAACCGCAGCTGGACGAGTGGAAAGATTACCGAGAACTTGTGGGACGGATGGCTGTCTCCATCAGGCCTAAGACGGGACAGCCTACGGTCGGGGTTGTTTATCTTCGAGCCCGTACCGATGCCAACCTAGACACTCGTAACGTGGTGCTGAGCCAACTGGAGATCACCTCGACGAGGTTCCCTTCACTCGATCAAGCCGGGGCTGAGGCGATGGATCAACTGGTGAAAACCTTCTTGTCGCCCAATGTGACGATAAATATTTCTCTCGACCGATTGCTGGCGGAATTGGAAGAAAAGAAGCAGGACTCCGAACCCGTGGTACCCGTGAAGAATGATCCACCGAAGATCTTTGTCTCCTATTCCGCAAATGCCGTTCTGCTTCTCGTGGACGGCGAACTTGTTCGTGCTCCCATTGAGAAGACCAATCTGGAGTTCGTGGTCAACACAAACTGGGATTTGTTTTTCGACAAAGGAACTTCGAAGTATTACCTGCTGTACGAAAAACTGTGGCTCACGGCAGCCTCGCTGGAAGGGCCTTGGACCACCACAACGAAGTTGCCCGCCGACATGACCAAAATACCCGACCAGCCGAACTGGGCGGATGTGAAGAAGGCCATTCCTCCCTCAGCCAGCGCGGGCACCACAGCGCCCAAAGTTTTCTACAGCAACGTGCCTGCGGAGATCATCACGTTCAAGGGAAAGCCCGTATACGCGAAAATTCCCAACACGCAGTTGTCCTATGCGACGAACACAGAGAGTAACGTTTTTCTTCAAAGCGGGGAGAATCAATACTACTTTTTAGTAACCGGGCGCTGGTTTCGCGCGAAGAACCTTGAAGGGCCTTGGACTTTCGCCACTGCCAACTTGCCCGCCGACTTTGCCGAAATTCCCACGAGCAGCGCGGCGTCTCGCGTTTTGGTTTCGGTTCCGGGTACAAACGAAGCCAACGATGCGGTCTTACTAGCACAAATTCCAAATACGGTGATCGTGGATCGCGCGAAAGCAGAGGCGGAGGTCCAGGTTGCCTACGACGGCCAGCCCGAGTTCAAACCAATTGAATCTACGTCGCTCTCCTACGCTTCAAATACACTAGACAAGGTCATTAAGGTTGGCGACTTGTACTATCTATGCTTTCAGGCCGTGTGGTTCATGTCCACATCGCCGAACGGCCCTTGGAAGACTGCAGACTCCGTTCCGAAAGAAATCTACACCATCCCCACAAGCTCGCCAGTGTACAACGTCACCTATGTAACGCAAACAACGACACCGAGTGGCGAGACCGAAGCGAGCAGCACGGCAGGCTATCTCGGGATGTTCATCATTGGGGCAGCAGTGGGAGCCACGCTGGCTTACGGCAGCGGCTACTACTACCCGCCATATTACTATTACGGGCCCTATCCGTATCCAATTTATCGGCCATACCCCATCACTTACGGAGTTGGCGCTTACTACAACCCGCACAACGGGGCATACGGCGTCGCTCGCGGTGCTTACGGTCCATATGGCGGAGTTGCAGGGGCCGCTTGGTACAACCCATCCACGGGAACTGGCGGACGAGCCGTCGGTGGTTGCGGTGTGTATGGCTGCGCGGGAGCGGCGCGCGCGTACAACCCGTACACGGGCGCGCACGGCGCGACGCGGCAAGGGTCGAACGCCTATAGCCAATGGGGAAGCTCAGTCGTCACCAAGGGCGACAAGTGGGCGCAGACTGGACATTACACGGACTCGCGCGGGACGGTCGCAGGGGCGCGTGGTTCAGAAGGTGGCAGAGTTGTTGCGGGAAGTGGCCAAAATGGAAGCGGGTTTGTAGGTCAGAGCGGTAGCGGTGACGTTTACGCCGGAAAAGATGGCAACGCCTACAAAAAAACCGACAATGGTTGGCAGCAATACGAAAATGGCTCGTGGAACCCGGTCGATAGCTCCGCGGCCAAGGCCAACGCCCAGGGGAAGGCGCAGAGTGCCGGTGCAAACGGGCAGCGACCCCAGGCCGCGCAAACCTCCACCACGTCGACCGGTGAACAGCGTGATCGATCCGGCGCAAACACAACCTCGCTATCGCAAAACGCTGGCCAGAGGCCCAGCGCGGCGCAGTCGAGTGAGTTCCAAAGCCTGGATCGAGACGCGAAAGCCAGGCAACAAGGCGCAGAGCGCACTCAGAAATATCAGCGCCAAAGTCGCAGCACCGAAGGCCGCTCGCGCACGCGCACCCGAAGAAACTAAATGGGGTTTGTATGGACTTTCATGATCGCGTACGCGATTTTCTGCGCAGACCCACACCTCAAAGAATTGGGTTTGAGATCCGATCCCGCCGCTGATACTCAATGATCAGCGGGACAGCCGCAAACAAGTGTCAATCCCATTCGGCTTAAATGCTGGCCATCGTATCGATGGTGTCGGGAACATCACAGCCTCTCTTTAGCGTGACAGTATCCGGGGTCCAAGAACTCGTCGAACCAAAAAAACAGAAGGTCTGAGTAAGGAGAACGGGCGAATGCTTCAACGATTCCTCCACCACCGCTTGGTTATCTCGCTGGGACTCATTTGCGTCGTCGCGACCCCTTGTCTGGCCAAAGTCAAACGGCAGGACACGGTCATCATGAAGAATGGAGACCGGCTCACGGGCGAGGTCAAGAGGTTGGAGCAGGGCATCCTCTATATTGAGACTGACTATTTCTCAGGATCGGTAGGTGTTGATTGGTTGCAAGTAGAAAAGGTGGAAAACAAGGCAACGTTCCAGATCGCCTTGAGCGATGGAAAAGAATAAGCGGGTCGATTTCGAAGGAGGCGGTCTCCGTGCCGGGCGAGGATTTTAAGGTGCATGCTCCAACAACGGATGTACCCGTATCCGGCACGGACGTGGTGGAGATCGAATCCCAGAAACAGACCTTCTGGCGACAATTGAAGGGAAGCATCGGTTTTGGTTACAACTTTACAAGCGGTAACAATCAGCCCTCCCTCAGTACATCCGCATCCGCTGTGTACCCGGCGGAGCGTTGGGCCGTTGGAACGTCGTATAACACTTCCTTCAGCGGACAAGCCGGGGGAACGACCACCAACCTATTCGAGTCGCAAACATTTGCAGATCGATTTTTAAACCGAAATTCTTTCGTCCTTGGATTGGGGGACTTTTTGCATAGCTCACAGCAAAATCTTTCCTTGCGTACCACATTGGGCGGGGGATACGGTCGATACCTGAAGCGGAGCAATCAAAACTCGCTGCGATGGCTCGTTGGCGCTGACTACACGAAGGCCAATTATCAAGCTGGGTTGAATCAATTAACTCAAAACAACGTGGAAGTGCTATTAGGGACTGAATACCAACTATTCCATTTCGATCGATACACTCTGCAATCCCAATTCTTACTGTTTCCTGGAATGTCTGACTTTGGTCGCATTCGATTCACAACGAATGACACATTCAGTATCCGGTTGTCGAACAATTTCCATCTGAATTTTCCGTTCTGGGATAATTTCGATAGCAATCCGCCCCTTAACGCAAAGAAGAATGCAGCCAGGTTTGAGCACCGCCCTGGGCTGGACGTTTTGATGGCAAGATTAGCTGACGCACGCGGCTCGACGCACAGCTTCATGGCCTTCCTTTTCGCGTTTTTCGATAAGCGGCGAGTTTATTGGTTCGGGCATCGGACCCTGCCCCACAGCGAAAACCAAACGGGTGTATACTGGCGGCCATTTTCGGGGCAGATAGGAAATTCGGATTCAACAACGTGGCAACGGCAGGGTAACAACAGAAATAGGAGGAAGGAAGCTATATGAATAGAGCATTTGTAGCAATTGCTTCAGCCGTGACCATGTCACTGGCAACACTTCTGTTGCTATGCGGCGCAGTTGCAGCCAGACCGCCAAAGTCCAAGGATTGATAACGGGCCGAAGCGGGGCAACCATGACGTTGCAGACTCAGGATTCATCCAAGCTGGTGGTGGTGCTCACCGACGATACGCAAGTGGCCCAGATACAGGGAGTTTTTAAGGCACGACGCAAGCAAATGTCGATGGCCGCGCTTATACCCGGCCTTCAAGTCCAAGTGGAAGGGTCCTACAACGCGCAAAACCAACTCGTGGCGAGCTCAATCAAGTTCAAAGGCAATGACCTAGAGGACGCGCAAACTATCCAAGCTGGCCTGCAACCGACTGAGCAAGAGCTCGCGCAGCAGAAGGCCGCTCTGGCGCGGCAACAGCAAGAGATGCAGGAACAACAACAGCAAATGGCGGAGGCTCAGGCGAAGATTGACGCGAATAAAGCGGCCATCGAGGCCGCCAATAAGCGTTTTGGGCAGTTGGACGATTACAACATTCTCGACGAGGTAACGATTTACTTCGGCAATGGCAAGGTGGCACTCGATCCGAAGTACAACGCACAGTTGCTGCAATTAGCTGAGAAGGCCAAGACGATCACTGCCTACACAATTCAGGTCAAGGGCTATGCCTCATCGGTAGGCAGCGTTTCGCTTAACCAGAAGCTGAGCGAAGACCGAGCTAGCAATGTGGTTCAATTCTTGATGCAGCAGGGTCACATTCCTCTAACCAATATGCTCGCTCCAGGCGCTATGGGCGAGAGCAGGCAGGTAGGCTCTGACCAGACAGCCGAGGGCCAAGCCCAAAACCGGCGCGTCGTGGTCAGAGTCCTACAGAATAAGGGAATCGCAGGCACATAACAGGGACGCAACGCACGAAACCATGTTCTTTTGTGAATCTATTTTTGCTACAAAGTAATAAAATGTAAGGATTGGAAGAGCATCGTGGGATGCAACGCCAAATGCCAGTTGGACTTAAGTTGAAGTACTGTGAATCGAGTCCCACGAGCCTACGATTGTTTTCAATAATTCAGCTGCCTCCGATATTCTTCTCTTTGCACATTCAAGCTGCACAACGCTTTGGAAACGCTGACCATGTAAAGGCACTCCCACCGGCGATTTAGTCCTTTGGCCTCATGCCACAGGGGTAAGTCGGGCGGATAGGTCTGATCCAGAAGGCAGAATTCTGGGTTAGCTACTGAAAATAACGGTCCCGCACCTCGTAGCTAACTGCCAGTTCCTGGCCAATCGATAGAGTTGAATGCTAGACCGATTGCCTGTCGAGCGTCCCGAACATGAGGCTCATCCATTCGCTCCTTCGCGTATGTCTGCTGTACCGAACGGTGCTCGGATACGAGCGCACCAACCGGCACACATCGAGCGATCCGAAGCAAAGCAGGATTGCCGACAGAGCCCAGTCCAACGAGTCCAGCCCGAGCCGCAATGATCAAAACGGGCGAGGCCGCGCTCTGCCAGCCAGGGCACACGGTTGGCTGGAGAGCATACCTTCTTTACTTTGACAACACCTCGCGCACACCGCAAAGCCATCATACCGCCGCCAACTGCTAAGATGCAGTCTGATCAGCTATGTCCAATCCGACAGTCATCCCGGAGCGACCGCTCGATTTATCTCGCCAAAGCTTGAGGGATATCTTTTCGCACCACAGTTCTCACCCACCTGGCCTGACGCAAACTCGAAAATCCGTGAAGCACACTATCCTTTTGGGATTCCTTGGGCTGCTGGTGATTTTTGTCTGGAGGATATGGGCATCTTGGGCGACCTGGGGAAATCTCTCTATCGATTGCGGCCGAGAAATGTACGTCCCCGCGCTTTTGGCAAGCGGCAAGACACTCTACCGTGACGTTTGGTACCTCTATCATCCGGCCGCTCCCTATATCAATAGCGTGCTGTTTCGTCTGTTCGGAATACGTCTGGTGGTACTTTATATTGCGGGTTCCCTGGCGGCTTTGGGCTCTGCGGTTTTTCTTTTTCTCTCCGGGATTCGCCTCTCTTTTCCGCTTGCTGGATGGGCCGCGGCTGCTGTCGTTCTCCTTCAAGCGTTCGAGTCAGATTTATTCTCTTTCCCACTGCCGTACAGCTTTGCTTCAGTTTATGGATGTCTCACAGCGTGCTTATTTCTTTGGTTGCTGTTAAGTGCAAGCGAATCGGCCAGTTTGTGGTGGATTGCGGGTCTTGGATTCACAGCGGCGACAGCCCTGCTTCTGAAGCTTGAGTACGGCGCAGTGTGTTACGTCGTTCTTGGGTTGCTTCTTCTTATCCGCTTGAACGCCCACAAATCATGGAGTCGATTCCGTCGTGAACTTCTCGCCATCCTACCGGGTGTGCTGATCTGCTTGGCCGTCGCCGTCTGGATGATCTCGCTCCGGGGACTCCGCTTTCTGCTCGACGAAAATCTGGCCGCCTCGCCGGGTTCATATTTCATGCGTACGTATGGCAAATTCTGGCTTGCTTCCACGGGAATGGCTATTAATGCGCCGGCATTCCGCGCTGCCGCCTTTCGCACTCTTTTCTTCGCAGCATGGATTTTGGGGCTATGCTGTCTTCTTCTTTGGAGGCGATTCGGGGCTCGCCTCTTGCTCTTCGGCATTCTTTGTATCGCCCTCGCAGGCCTCACCGGCCCGTGGATCGTTCCTAACACTAACTTGGACCCAGTGCTGTGTTCGCTTTTTTTCCCGCAAGACATGGTGCTTTACATTGCCATCGCCGCCAGCATTGCTTGGTTATACTTCTGGCGCGTGGGCCCATTCTCCGGCGGCATTCTGCTCCCTTTTACGTTCACTTTCTCCTCGCTCCTGGCTTTCCGCATGCTCTTGAATACTATTCCGTCTCACTATCCCATTTACTATGATGGCCCGGTCGTCCTCTCTTTTCTCTGCCTGATCTTTCTTGGGATCGGCCGGATCGTCTCCTCCGAAAAGCATCAACGATGGGGCAGCTT